>NPIF01000015.1_pt2 | contig 326405 bp, 310 predicted proteins | sample 8637461 | NCBI WGS metagenome assembly NPIF01 (sample SAMN07420641, study PRJNA396082) | bioreactor metagenome | isolation source: sample BR12 brine-fed electro-methanogenic bioreactor BR | place: Japan: Kochi | collected 2016-12-09 | reverse complement strand
CGAGTAGATTATTTGTGATGCATGTCTCAGAATTCAAACGGACCGCTCAAAGATCAAACTGGTTGGGCCGATGCCTTCTGGCGGGCATGGGCTCCTTTCTGCACTCAGGAATAGGATACTGCGCGGTGAAGAACAATCAGATAGTTTCCCGGTGTATCATGATATATTCCGGAGGAGAGCGTCGGGAATTGGGACTCGAGACGCATGAGAAATTCCGAGGACTGGGTCTCGGCTCTCTTACGGCAGCTCTATGTGTAACCTGCATAGATTTAGGATTAAGGCCCGAAGGGCACAGCAGGGAGAACAACCCTGCCTCAATTGTTGTAGCAGCAGAGAAGGTAGGATTGTCAGATCCTGTACATTACAAGAGTCTATTCTTGAATCTTGCAGATGGCTCATAGCATCGATACTTAGTCAGCTTGGATTTTCAAATGAAATCTCATTCACCAAAAGAGATCTGTCGATGAATTTCAATAACAAAATGTGAATGTGTGCTAAAATTTATATGAAAGCCATGAGTTAATTTCTCACAAGGCCAGATTATTTGAAGTGCGCTTCTAATTCAGTAATCTCAGCCTTTCAATCCCTCTTCTGGCTCTTTTCCTAAGTCGATAAGGAGGAATCAAATATGTCTTATAAACACTATTATGTTAGCGACAACGCAATGTCCTCTGGGGACTACGAAGTTCATTCAGTGGATTGTGTTGAAATGGTTAGAGTCAAATCTAAAACGTATCTTGGCTATTTCAACAACTGCCAAGATGCGGTTAGGAAGGCAAGCGACATTTATCCTAATGTATTCGGCTGCAAGTACTGCTCGCCAGGGTGTCACAAGAGGTAGCTATCTTTGACTGTGTAAAAGCAACAGAGTCTCTGTAGATTCATTCAGTTAGTTGAATGTACAAACTATTACAATAACTAGATTTGATCAACTAGGGAGGTGTTAAGCGAGATTTCGTTTTCCGACCTCTTCACTACGTTATTATCTATTCACAAAAGCCGACCATGCTAGAATTATTTGAATCAGATTGTTCTTGTGTCTAAGGATTTCTAGCCTCTAGAGGAGAAAGTCATTTGAACGACGGCAGAATAAAGGTTGGAATCGGTTTTGCGACGGGGCGCAGGCATTTTCAGAGAGTTTTGCGCAGCTACGTCTACAACTGGAAAGAATCTGAACTGGTTGACAGCAAAGAACTAACCCTGAATCTATTTGTTGCGTATGATCTGAACTACAAGAACACAAAGAAGGCAAATTACACCAAGATCAGTTCCAGTGTGGACGAATTACTGTTCTCCAAACATTTCATAGGTCAGAAGGAAGTTGAAGAAGAAAAGAGATTGCTAATCAAGCGTGGGATTGTTGATTTGGAAGAAGCTTCGTTGGTTTTTGGAAAAGGATACGCTTCCCAGAGAAACATTGTTCTTTACAGTGCTCTAAAAAATCACATCGATTGCCTTCTCTATCTTGATGACGACGAGTATCCAGTTGCCGTTACGAACGACATGGGTTCTGTTTCCTGGATGGGCCAGCACGTTTTGAAAACACATTTGAATAGCATTGATCAGGCCGATATCACCTACGGTTATCACTGCGGATACATTTCACCGATCCCCTTCATAGAGTTTTCGCCGGCGCTACCCGAAGATACTTTCAGACTCTTCATTGAGGCGATTAGCAACGACATAGTCAAGTGGGAAACTCTTAGGAAGCTTATTCAAGCCGGAGGGGTATCATATGCCAATCCTGAGATTCTGAACAGTAATGAAGTCTTTGAAGTTGAAGAGATAAATCATGCGAAGTTTATCTCAGGATCGAACCTCTGTTTGAATCTGAAGAACCCAAGCAGAGTATTTCCCTTCTATAATCCCCCTGGAGCACGTGGCGAAGATACTTTCTTGAGTACCTCCCTGAGTGACAGGAAGGTGCTTAAAGTTCCAACTTACGCCTTTCACAACGCTTTCTCGACGTACAACCACATTTTAATGGGTGTTCTCCCAACCAATCTCAAACCAATAAGAGCCGACTCTAGAGAGATAGTAAGGCGTTTCTACAGATCATGCATTGGATGGATAAGATACAAGCCTCTGCTTCTCTACATAACAGATCGCGACAACTATTCAGGGAAGATTGAAGAGATGAAGATCAACCTTAGGGAGACATTACCTTCTATTTCATCTTACTTTGGTACCGATTCATTCTACAACATTTGCAGAGAGCTGAATAAGTATCATAAATCGGTTGAGAAACACTACGAGCAATTTGAAAGAGCTAAAGGGATTTGGTCAAAGATATCGGCTTATCTCTGGGAAGCTAATTAAGGATTGTGAATAGTTACTTAATCTGAAGATTAAATGGAGTCCCTAAAGAAAAAATCAGAACTTCTCGGGTTTTTCTGCCTGGAGATCGAAAATATGTCCACATTCTCTGCAAACACGCACGATCACCTCAGACCCCATCGAAAGAGGCTTTCCCAAAGGCATAAGTGCTGCATAGCCTGACCAGTAACCCTTCCCTATGTCCAGCGAGCCACAGTTTGGGCACTTGTCTGTTCGAATCATCAAGCGCCTTCAGTTGAAATTTCAGATAGAATAAATCAAGACTCTATTAGAAAGAAGTTCTAAGAACAGTATAGCCGGTTTATCTTTTTTCATAAGCCGTACTCGGATCTCGAGGCACCATGATGATGGTAAGTTTGCCCTGCGTTTCTTGCTCTTCGTTGTCGTTGTGGTATAGTAACGCTTGAAAATCCAAACCCACAGGTAGCTAGTCCCGTCATTTTTTTGAAGAGATGAAACCTGCAAACAGAACAACAACAGCACCCGCAAGAAATCGGCTCTTATTCACGCATTTCACCTCTTCTAAGAAGTCTCAAAAAACACCTGCAACACCTGTCTTGGTTAATCATACCAGAATTACTTCAAACTGCCATTCTTCATGTTCCGTTCAGCGGCAGAATACTGGTCTTGAAGCCCTCAGCTATTGGCGCGCAGAGCTCAAGGTCACTCAGTGTAGTATATAGACTCGGTTAAAAGGGTATTCTCTATGTACAGAATGCTATCAATGTCGTATTTTCAGATCTGCTCGGGATCGACGTCGAAATCCTGCCTGAAAGAGAACAAAACCTTTATGACGAGATTTTGATAAAGCAAGTCAAGATCGAAAAAAAATAGAACATAGGCTATATCTCCATCGGTTCTTTGATAGCCAACAACTTTTGCCGTAGGAATTACATTGATTATCTCGATCATGTCTTGTCCCAACGTGTTCAATGGAAGAGGAAGCCAGATCTTAAGATTGCCTTCATTAGGAAGATCTGCGCTTGAAACTTCGACCGCGTATTCGGCAAGGAACTCTAGTGGATCGAAATACGCGCTCCAGGGTTGCTTAACTCTGCAAATCCCGTTTGCCTTTCTCTACCATATTCTGCGAGAACGAATCCTACCGCTTCACTGAAGTGGATGGCCCAGTCGGGATTGCGCTTTACAAGATCGAGATCTCTGTAGAATAGCTTCCGCTCAAATTCCGAGAAGAACATTTCCCGACCGTCAATAATTCTTCTTTGAATCTTTCTCTCTTCGATGAATTGACGAACTTCTGCATCTGTATTCGGATTAGGGTAGTGTCCGGTTACTATCTCCTTCGCCTCGTCGTATGTAATCGAAAACTCTATCAAAGATTTGATTCCATTCTGTGAATTCAGATAAGAGAGGCTTTTCTATACAGCGGCTGTTGAAAATGTAAACAGAACTAGCATAGTCGGTGCCTCAATTACCTTCTTCAAACAACACCCTAATGAATCAGCAAATCCGATAAGACTTGTACACATTATTCAATCTTCTGTGTAAATTGAAAATTGAAACGAGGTCTTCTCAAGGATGGGCTTCTGAACTTCAAGAGAGGTGAAGCGAAAGGCGGAACTCTTCAGTCATCTAGATTTAGAAGAGAATTATTGCTAAGAATGGAAAGAGCTTGCGGAAGCAAAGAGGGGTTAAATTTGATAAAATTAGTCATATTAAGAACTCTGTTGTAGATATCGGAAGTAACAGTTTTTAAGATCGATCTGGTCACAACTCTTAAGTGTTATGGATGGGAGTCTATGAAACCAAAAATATCGATGCTATTTACAGCCATACTTGTTGCGTTTCTTATATCGCCACTTTCTGCGGGGAATCTTGAACCCATTGCAAAGCCCCCGATTCTGGCAACTGCGATAGGAAATGGAGCAGGATCCGACATTCTCGCTCTAGTCTGTGAGATGCACGGCATTGATTACGAGAACAATCTTCAGTTGAAACCCGAGGATTTCACCGAGAGACTCGATTCGGAGAATGCGCCCGGAACACTTTTTATTGCACCTGGAGCCTTGGTCGAGGGAGATCTGTATACCGTCTGCGGCGTTGAGGAAATCGATGTCGGTCAGGAGATCTCTAGAATTGAGAACCTAATATCAATAGCCAAGAAGCGGGGAGTTCCTGTTGTAGCCATTCACATTGAAGGTGGCTTCACTTCGCCAGATAACGATCCGAGGCAGTCCTTCGACTTGCTTATGCCGAAAGCCGACTACATAATTCTGGTGTCGCGGGAAGGGCCGAGTGAGTATTTCTCCGCGCTCTCTGAGGAAACCGGGGTACAGTTGATAGTGGTCGACAAAGCTGAAAGAATCGTCGATGCTCTTGATCAGTTATTCTTAGTGGGAGGATCTTGATGGCTCGAAACATAATCTCACCTATTAAGTCTGGAAATCTCTTTGATAGCTTTGGATATAGAGTTCTCATGAGTATCTCTTCTTCAAGGATCAAAGATTGAGTTTCAGTCCAGGATTGATGGTTCCTCGGTGTTGAAATATAAAAGTAGTTTAGGTCACCCTCGCTGTTTGTTGGTTGCACAATAAGGGCTTTCAATCCGCTGAAAGATTATCGCCGCAAATTTAGCCTCTCGAGGTACCTTGCATTCTTCGTGAGTCGTTCCAGTTCATTGCTCTTCTTTTTACCAGTGATAGAATTGAAATGCGGGAGGAAGGCAGAATTATCCTGGAAAGGATGGTTGTTATGGATTCTGAAAAGCTTACGGAGCAGGAATGGCACAAAAAGCAGGCGATAGAGAACTTCAACCTTACATGGGACCTCATAGATAAGAAAGACAGAACAGCAGAAGATGACCTTCTTATGATACATACGGCTCACGCATCTCGCTTCCACTGGGGAGTAGTGGGTACCCCGATCGAATTTGCAAGGGGTGAGTGGCAGGTGTCCAGAGTTTACTCTTTGCTCAACATGGCAGAGTCGGCATTGTATCACGGAGAGCTTTCTCTGAAATATTGCACAGACAATGCGATAAGTGGTTTCGATCTTGCCTTTGGCTATGAAGCCGTTGCAAGAGCCTACATGGTTGCTCGGGAACGTGACCGCATGGATGAGTATATGAAACTAGCAAGAGAAGCAGCCGATCTAATTGAGGACGACCAGGACAGAAACTACTTTCTTTCAGAATTGGAAACTATCGCTCTATAATAGTAAATGAATGCTGTTTGACGAAATTTGACTTCGAACTACACGAACCCGAAATAAAAGGCCCCGAAAGGGGCCTTTGTAATACAAACAAGTTAGTTGACTTCCTGCAATGTCGACTCTTCCAGGTATTCATAGAGTTCTACCAAATTCACTTCGTAGATTCCCCATCCAGCCTCATCGACTTCAAGGAACTCTATTCCGCGGATTGCATTCCTCTCGATGTATCCTGCACCTTCGGGGGAAGAACGGTACAGAAGCGGGCCGGGCGTGTCAACCGGCAGGATTTTCCAGTTGTTCGTCGGAACTGGATCAACTTCACCTATGTACTGTATGTACTTGATTATCGCCTCACGGTTTATCTCCGTCGTCGCCAGTACAACATTATCAGCCACATGCGGGAAATTGCCTCCTCCGCTTCCTCTGTAGTTGTTTGTCACTACCAAGAACTCCATTGATTCATCTAGCGGATTGCCTTCGAAGGTAGCAGAAACCAGGCGTTGGCCGGAAGGCTTGGTTATGTCGTAAACATACTCAATTCCTTCGATTACATCGAAGTTGTATTCCCTGAAATCGTAGTTGACTACATGCTGCGGTTCTGCTGAAGACGGGTCAATTTGATTGAAGTTGCTTGCTGCTGCCTCGAGCCAGTCTTTTATCTGTTCACCATTCAGTTTCGCTACATAGACGGTATTAGGATATATGTAGATATCAGTGATCGATCCGATAGAAATGTCGCCTTGTACGTGCGTAAAATACGATGGCCCCTGCCTGCCGGCAATGAAAGGCGCTGCAGCACTAAGAACGGGCAGCCATTCATATTCAGATCCTGCGAATTCACGCTCCGCCCACCATATCTGAGCTTCGTTAATGATCTGTGTGACTGGATTGTCCATTATTCTTGAGAAGTAAGACGTTATCTCAGTATCGGTCCAGCCGATGGGGGTTCTCACATACTCTACCGTCGCTTCATGCTTATCCGCTACAAGTTCTGCGAGAAGCGGATGAGTAATGACTTCGTCTGTTACGGGAACCAGATTTGCAGAACCGTCAAGCACCTCCCATTCTCCAGTACCCCAGTCGTAAGCTAGTTTGAGATCGATCACACCCAAATGAGAGCCCCAGGAGCCTGGCAGTACAGTGGGAACCCCGTAGATCAACCCCTTGTCGTTTTCGATGCCTTCGATATCTGCGAAATCACCGGGGAAATGGGAATGCTGATGACCGAGAATCATCGCATCGATTCCTTCGACCTGAGCGAGGTAATATGCAGCGTTTTCCTGAGCGTCATAGCTTGTTATTTCATCTGTAGATATTCCGGTATGTGCAACAGCAATAACGAGATCCGCCTGGTCTTCAAGAACGGGGATGAACTTCTGCGCCTGTTCGACGATGGTCTGGGTAAACACGTTTCCTTCAAGATGCCTTCTTCCCCAGCTCATTATCTGAGGTGGTGTAAAGCCGATCACTGCAACCTTGATTGGTATTCCATCGACTTCTCTGTCGAGAATCACGTACGGGTCGGTCAGGAATCCCTTGGGATCATCTGCAAGCCTTATGTTTGCTGATACCCAGGGAAAAATCGAATTGCTTTTCGCGCGATCGAAGAATTCGAGGCCAAAGTCGGTAACATCGTGATTGCCGACGGAAACAGCATCATAACCGATATAGTTGTAGGCCCGCACGATTGTCTGGAAGTCAAAGCCTTTAAGCGGATTAACATCAGCTTCATAGTCTCCCACGAGACTTCCCTGAATGAAATCACCCGTATCGAATAGCAGAGTGTTCGGGTTTTCATTTCTTACCTGTTCAATCAGCGTGAATACCTTTGCAAGACCTATGCTTTCATTCGGTTTGTCTCCCATGTAGTCATAGGGCATTATGTACTGATGCATGTCTGTTGTCCCCATGATAACAAGGTTGTGAATAGTCTTACCGGTTGCTGCGAATAACAAACTTGAAAACGCAAGTAAGATCAAGAGAACAGTCGCAATACACTTCCTTTTCTCAAGCATTTTCTCACTCCTCCTTGAAAGACCGGCTGCCTTTCGTCAATAGTGAGGCAACCATGTGGGTATTTATTATATAACTTTCGTTATCTCACGGCAAAGACAAACACACAATAACATATCGTGTCACTAGGAGCTTCCATTCAAAAAACTATGTTCAATACTTTTATTTCCCTTGAATAAAGGCTTTCAGAACTTCTCTTCTTCATTTTGTGCCCATTTAGCCTTTTTTCTGTCGAACTCGGGTCGGAAGGCGTCAACAAAATCAAAGAGAGATATGTCGTTGTCGAACCCTGGAGCGACTTGAGAGAATACATGTTTGAGAGGAAGGAAGCTTTCAAGGAACTGTACAATTGTAATCGAGATCTTTTTTGTGAAGAGATAAAACCTCTTTGACAAAAAAAGCAGAATATTCTAGATAAAGAAATCAGCCGGGGGAATCCCCGGCTTCAAATTGGCCAAGCAACCAAAGGAGCTTAAGGAAGGACGAGAAGACTAGACCTCGTTTCTATACTTTCCATATGCATCCGCCGCCTTGAGTGCAGAGAATACTGTTTCGGGCGTTATCTCGACCAATTCGTTGTGAATTGTCTCACCTTCCATGCAGGAAGCTGCTGCAACTTTCATTAGCTGCTCATCAGTAGCCTTGTCCAGTCCGATTTCTGCAAGTGTTGTCGGAAGTCCGACTGTTTCACAAAAGTCGAACACTTCATTGATTACAGCGGGGTCCTTCTCAGTAAGGAAGAGCGAAGTTAGGGTTCCAAAAGCGACTTTTTCTCCATGGAAGAACCTATGAGTCTCTTCCAGGGCTGTAAGCCCATTGTGAATAGCGTGAGCAGCAGCAAGACCGCCACTCTCAAATCCAAGACCACTCAACAGAGTGTTCGCTTCGATAACCTTTTCTAGAGACGAAGTCACGACATGTGCTTCGCAAGCATTCTTTGCCTGTTCTCCATATTTCAAGAGAGTTTCGTAGCAGACTCTTGCGAGAGAATAGGCGGTCATAGAACCGGGATTGCCTGTCATGTTCTTCGCGTTTCCAATCTGACAGGACCTTGCTTCAAACCAAGTTGCAAGAGCGTCTCCCATACCGGAAACAAGAAACCTTGCGGGTGCCGAAGCTATAATCTTGGAATCCACCAGAACAAGATCCGGGTTCTTCGGAAGGAATAGGTATCTCTTGAACTCTCCTTCGGGGGTATATATAACCGAGAGGGCACTGCAAGGTGCGTCTGTTGAAGCGATAGTGGGAACGATAGCCACAGGAATCTTTAGATTGTGAGCGACAGCTTTTGCGGTGTCAAGGGTCTTTCCTCCTCCGATTCCTACAAGAATGTCGGCTTTGTCTCCGGCTTTTCCGGAGAGTCTTTCAATTTCTTCATCAGAACACTCCCCGCTAAACTCGATTATCTCTGCAGATAATTCTTGATTCAAGGAGCTCTTGATAGAAGGAATTATGTTTTCATACACAAACGGATCGGTTATTACAAAGGCTTTTCTGCCGAATCTTTTCAGTTCCTTTCCCAAAGAATTAAGCGCACCGGATCCCTGAACGTATCTCCCGGGGAAAATCGTAGCTCTTATCATTTTTCATATCACCTCCATATAAGCGATTATAAGTCGAAAGCCGATCGAGTTTGTGAAGTAATGATCAATGAACATGAGATTCTATCTCTCGAGAATCGATCATTATTGTAAACCGCATTGGGTGCTATAATATTAGATAGATAAGATTGATTTGCGCTTCAATTCAGGACAACCACAGCATTTGTTTGAAGGAGGTGTTGTGAAGTGATTTACTACGTAGATGACAACGCAAAGCCGACCGGAGAACATGAAATTCATACGGAGTTCTGCGATAGGCTCAAGGAAGTAGAATCGAAGAGAAGGCTTGGAGATTTCGTGAACTGTTTCGGGGCCCTTCAGAAGGCGCGAGAGATATACCCTAATGTCGACGGCTGCGTTCATTGTTGCAGTGAATGCCATAAGGGCTGAAGCATCTTCATAAATTTCAGATTTATGATCACGCGTAAGGAATAGATATATCTGTTTTTTCCAGTCCGCACAGTCGGAATATTGGTTTTTTCCGTTACTTCTTCCGGCTGCGGGCCTTTTTGTTTACCGTCCACTTTGTAGTCTCTTCTGAGATGACGTCCTGTGACGGTTAATCACATTTCTTTTCAAAGTACTGCATTCTTCACGGATGCTATAATCATTCGAAATTGATGTTTCTTGCCCGCTGATATTGGAAAAGAGAGTGGTGGAATGGACAGAGTGGTTGTAGTTGGCAATGTTGATGTCGATATCATAGCAGGTCCGATTGACGACTGGCCTGAATGGGGGACGGAGATAGGCGTCGATACTGTCGATATGCGTATAGGCGGGCAAGCGGCCAACACGGCTGTCGTGCTTGCCGATCTCGGAGTACCGGTGGATATAGTGACGGTGGCCGGAAATGATCTCTTCGGGAAGGCCTTAGAGCAAAGATTCGTAGAAATGGGGATTTCAGTCGAAGGGCTTGACCTCATCGAAGGCAAGACTCCGCATACAGTTGCGGTAACTCATACAAACAGCGAGAGAAGCTTTTTGAGCGATGAGTCTGTCATGCGCTTCATGGATGTTGACTTTGTGAGCAGTAAGCTTGCCAAGGTCAAAGGCGCACATATTCTGTTTTGTGGTATCAATGTCCTACGCGGTTTGAGAAGGGGAGACTTGAAAACGCTTCTGGAATCCCTTCACAATGACAACGTTATTTACCTGGATCCGGGATGGCCTCCCGATGGTTGGAAGTCATTCAGACCCCAGATAAGGAGCCTGTTGAACTCGTTAGACTGGTTTTTGCCCAACGAAGCCGAGTTAATCGCGGTGACACAGAAGAGTTCGATTTCCAGTGCCGTTGAAAGCTTTCAGAGAGATTTCGCCAGTAGTGCGATGGTTAAGATGGGCTCTGAAGGTTCTCTCATGATCTCTAGAGAAAATTCAAAAGAGTATTCGACCGAAAGGTCAGAGAACGTTGTGGACACTATTGGAGCCGGTGATTCCTTCAATGCCGGGTTCATCTGTTCAGCGGCTGCCAACGGAAGTTATGATGTCGACCTTGCCCACAGGGTCGCCAGAGACTGGATCGAGGGAAGATACAGGGAGAAGATTTGCTTATAGGTTGCTTTGATTGATTAGATTTCGTAGGTCTTTTATGAACATACTGTATATTCATACTGTATATTCATAGGCAAGGGGATGAAGAGAGTGTTCCTTGAAGAAGGTCAAAGAGTCCTCTTTCAAGGGGACAGCGTAACAGATACTGATAGAGACAGAGGGGACTTTTTCTCTCTTGGGAACGGGTATCCTGCAATTATTTCTGGACTCGTGGGTTCTGCGCATCCGGAACTGAGAATCGAGTTTCTGAACAGAGGTGTTGGAGGAGATAGGGTACGGGATCTTCGCCGACGCTGGGAAGTTGATTGCCTTGATCTCTCTCCTGACTGGGTTTCCATACTTGTGGGGATAAACGACTGCTGGCGCCTCTACGACAGCAACGATAGAACGGAGCCGGAGAGCTTCGAAAACGACTACAGGTATCTACTGGAATCGGTCAGGTCAAAGGGAGCATCTGTGATAATAATGGAACCCTTCTTTCTTCCAGTTTTCTCAGGGATGGAGAGATGGACTGAAGATCTTGGACCGAAGATTCAGATAATCAGGAGAGTTGCAAGGGAATTTGGAGCATTTTACGTTCCGCTAGATGGAATTTTCGCTGCAGCAGCTGCGAGACGCCAGCCGGAATTCTGGGCCGAAGACGGCGTTCACCCCACTCCCGAGGGCCACGCCCTTATTGCCCGTCACTGGCTTCAGGCAATGAATATCGTTCTTTGATTCAATGGTTTAATCTGAAGTTGTCGGCTTGATACTGTAGTCTACAAGGCGATCGTAGTATTCGCGATTCCTTTCATATTCCGAGCGGTATATGATCCAATGCGTGATCTATTGCGAGAGTGCCGTCAAGGTGATCTATCTCATGCTGAAGCAGCTCTGATCTTGCCTGATCGACCACCCTTCCATTCGTGTTCGATCCCCCTTTCATCCTCATACACGATATCTATCGAAAGATTTCTTTCAAGTCTAATTAGCAGATGTGGAAAGGACATGCAGTCATCCCACATCGTAAATGTACATTTACTGCGGCAGGTAATTTTCGGGTTTATAATGACAAAACTCCCCTGACCTAGATTGAGCGCAACGATTCTCTTAAGAATGCCGATTTGCGGACCTGCGATTCCACGGCCGAAGCCGTTTTGATTTCTGAATTCGTCAAGGGCCTGCTTTAGCATGGCGATCTGCCCTCTCGTCTCTTGACTTCGAAAGTCAGTGACCGGAGACGATTTTTCCCGGAGCAATGGGTTTCCAAGAAGCAATACTTCACTCGTCATGATCAACCTCCGAAAGCTCTTTGTCTCTTTTCAAGAGATTTGCGAGAGCCACTGCCGTTCCGAGGGGAAAGAGCATGGTTCCGGCTTTCAAAGAACCGGCGACGACCTTTCCCCCTGAGGAGATTATATCTTCATGTCCTATCTTGCGCTCAAGACTTTCGCAAAGCAATTCCTTCGATATGGCAATCAAAGCGCTTACCTCCTCGGGGTCGAGTTTGAAGGGAGTATCATCTGTGAAATGAGCATTAAAGCAGGCGATGAAGTACGATCCTTTCTCGGGCAAGTTCTTTCGTCGATCAAGCATTTTGTAAATAATTCTCGGGGCTGGTGACGGAAGCTCGATGGTGTCAACAACGCTTCCGTCTGACTGAACTATATCTGTCCTCGCTGAATGAATTATTTCAACGGCCTTTCCAGTCTCTTCAACTGCTTCGCGTTTTGCTGCCTGGACGAACCCCTCGCCTTCTTCACAGTGTCCACCGATTCCGGCGAAGAACCTTTCTCCGGACTCTGTTCGATGCTTCCTTCCAGAAACCTGAAAGAGGTAGAGGCCCCGGTTTTCTAGAATCAGCCCAGTACCCTTTTCGGAATTATCTGGAATCAAACTGCTGATGTTCATAATATTCTTTCCTTCATTACTCGATTGTCGAGCCAATCATATATTTATCCAAAGAGGCGATCTTCTACTTGTCCGAAGACCACAGTCACTGGTCTACAGACAACGTTGTGGTTTTTAGCTGCCGGATCAATCGTTCTTCATGGTCTTTACAACGGAATCGGCCGCCAGCTTTCCCGTAAGTATGCTTATCGGTACGCCGGAAGGGCTGTAAGCCCACTGGCCGGCCTGAAGAACATCCGGTATCTTCGTTTTGACCGAGCTGTTTACCTTCATCATACTGGCTACCACTGGTATCGGCTCCTCGAAAGACCATCCTACGATCGAGCCTTCCGAGCTGCCGGCGTAACTCTCTATTGAAAGTGGGCTACTGGAGAATGAAAAGAGAATCCTGTCTTTCAAAATCGGGTACACTGAGTCTGAGAGGACCTTGATTATTCTCTTTTCGAGCTCTTCTTTCAGCTCGCCGTACCAGCCGGATTCATACGCTTTTTTCACTATCTCGTATTCGAATAGAGTGCTTACTATCACGCCGGTCTTTCCTTGAGGGGCTATGTCTTTGTCCTTGAGAACTGGGATCGAAATCTCGTAGGTGCTCAGTTCGCAGAACCTGTCCAGCCAGCTCAAGACTTCTTCTTTTGAATTGACCGACCAGTTCTCCAGCATAGACTTCATTTCGCTGCGATGAGTCTCGCCAAGCCCCTTCTTTGAAGGGGTATAGAAAAAGTGCCCGCTCGAAATCGCTTCAAATTTTTCGGGCGGTTCATCAACCGCGATGAAGACGCTGAAGATAGAATCGGTCCCGTGTTTCTTCGATATCTCGGATCTAAATGTGTTGATCGTTTCCACTTCGACTTCAGGCAGTCCATCTGTTTTCACAATGGAGTAGAGCTTCTTTAGGTCGGCAGCCCATACAAGTTTCTTGTATTTATAGGATCTTCCACCACTATCTAAGATAACTCTTCTTCCTGCATGGACCTCGGTCACTTCCCTACCCGTCTCGATTTCCCCGCCAAGTTGGATTATCTTTTCTCTTACGCGTTCAGCCATAGTTCCAACTCCGCCCTTCGGGTAGAAGTAATCCTGATAAAGGTAGAAATAACTCATGGCGAAAAAAGTGGGAGTGTTCTTGAAGAAATGCTGATCAATGATATCTCTCAAAGACCTGTTTTGGACAATCTTCTCGAGAAATTCCTCGACCGGCATCTGGAATTTCCCTATTCTTCGGAGAGTGAAAAGGAACTTGAACAGCCAGGGCAGGTACACTTTGACAAAATACGACTTGTTATTCTTGAAGTCCATGAAAAGGGGATTATCGACTCCGTAGAGAATCTCCATGTCCTTCATGATTCTCTTTATGAATGAAGCGACTCTCTCGATCTCATCCTCGCTTCCGGGATACATCTTTCTAAGGAGATCTGAATACTCCTTCAAACTTTCCTTCGAGGTCACACGAATAACACTGTCTTCAATCCCTACAGATACCGGACTCTTGACTCTTTCGATTTCAATCCCAAGCTCCCTTAGCATCGGAAGAATGATTCCCGCACTTTCGAGCGCCCTTACACCACCGTCAAAGAGGAAGCCATCCCTCCAGAAGGAGTTGATCAGGCCGCCACATTTCTCGTTCTTCTCCAACAAGAGGACTCTAGCTCCGTGCTTTGCAATATATGCGGCACTGGTCATTCCGGCTATTCCACCGCCAACTATTATCGCGTCATAGATCTCCATCATTGAGTCCCCCCATTCGCAGGCTTTCCTGCCAGAGTTTTTTAGCTGTTTCCATGTCGAGTGCGGGAGGGGCCGGAATCTCTTCCGTGGTTAGGTTGAAGAACCTTCCGCCGATATCCTGGAGATCGCTGGAAACACCAAGATAGTAAAGAGCTTCTGCCGAGATTTCCGGTGACCGGGAGAATCTGTCTACTATCGTTCTCTTATACCATTTGTAGAATGCCCCATTTTCCTTTCCCGTACCCGTCTTGACTGCACCGGGGTGCATAGCGTTGATTGTGACGCCGCTTCCTTCAAAGTATTGATCGAGAATAAGCATACTGAGCAGCTGGGAAGTCTTTGCGAAACCATAGGCGCGAAGACCGCTGTAACGTCTCTTCTGCCAGTTAAGGTCCTCCGTTTTTATTCCCCAGACGGCAAAGCGATGGCCTTCCGAGTTCACCATAATAATGCGTCCCTTTCCTTGAGCTTTCATCTTCTCTCTTACTAGATAGTTGATGACGAACGAGGAGAGATAATTGACAACGAAAGTCGTTTCAAAGCCTTCCTTTGTTAGCTCTTTGCGCTTCAGATAGACTCCCGCGTTGTGTATTAGGACATCTATTGTATCTCCCATCGCCGAGAGCTCTTCACCGACTCTCAGGCTATCGTCTAGACTGCTGAAGTCGGCTATCATATATGAGCACTGGACACCGAAGTCACGTTTGAGTTCTTCGCAAAGCCTTTCCGATTTCTCCCTGTTTCTGTTTATGGAAAAAATCTTCGCCCCATGGCTTGCATACTTCCTGCATGTGTAGTATCCAATACCCGATGTGCCTCCGGTGATAACCATTAGGCGATCTTTGAAATCATCATTGCAAATCTTTGGATCAGACTTGTTGTTCTTCATCATCGCGCGGATGTTTGACCATTTGTATTGTTTCCAGTATTTGCGGATGGGGTTCTCGCCTCTCTCCATAGGCAAAACCTACCCGAAGTGTTTTCTCATGAAACGTCTGTAAGGCTTTCTGAATGAGGGTATGTTGTCGAAGATATCGCCCCAAAGGTCAAAGTAATCTCTCTGCTCGATTATCTTTCCTTCTTTGCTAAGAGAGAGTCGACTCACACCGTAAATCACGGAAGTCCTCGTCTTCTTGAAGAGTATCGTCATTTCCCATTCGACAAAGACCACGTTTTCTTCCTTAATGACTCTCAGAACCGCCATTTTCAGCTCTTTAGATCTTTCGGCAAGCCTTTCTGTCATTTTCTTGAATTCTTCGATCCCCCGGATTTCCTGGATAGTGTCTTTGAAGAGAATGTTGTCGTCGTAGTAAGGAAGAATGTGAGACCAGTCAGGCTTCCCTTCTGTGTTGTAAGTCTTTGACCATAGTTCTCGAATTTGATCGGCACTCTCAATACAATGAGCTTCCATAATCACAGCTCCCTTGATAATACTTATGAAATACCCTGCGGAATTCTGTAAATCCTCAAGTGACAGGTCCAGCGAGAAAACGTCTTAAGCAAATCTTATCACGGTGACTCTTACGAAGCAATATTTGGAAGATAACAAAATAGCAATCTTAGATTCTGCCAGATAAACTGTGAACGATAGACTTGAAAGGAACAAAGGTTCAGAAACAATGCCGTTGAAAAACTCTTCTCTAACTCAAAGTTGATAGGCCAAGAGCGGCATGATAGGAACTACGAACGAGAGTACCCGATGCGACGAACGAGAAGCCTCTCTCCAAAGCGAAGATCTTGTAACCTTCAAACTGCTCCGGCGTAATGTACTCCACTACCGGAAGGTGGTTAAGAGATGGCTGCAAATACTGTCCAATAGTCAACATGCTGCAGCCCGCACCAAGTAGGTCCTCTATGACGGACTTAACCTCGTCTTCGCCCTCACCCAGGCCCACCATTATTCCAGACTTCGTGATTATCGAAGAGTCAATTTCCTTCACTCTCTGCAAGAGACCGATAGAACGCTCGTACGTTGCTCCCGGCCTCACATTGGAGTACAGAGAAGGTACGGTCTCCACATTGTGATTCAGCACGTCCGGATGCTCTCTGACGATTTTTTCGAGAGCCTTCCAGTTACCATTTAGGTCAGGGATTAGCAGCTCGATAGTCGTTTCTGGACAATTTTCCTTCAATTTACGAACGACATCGACGAATTGAGAAGCTCCCCCATCATCCAGATCGTCCCTGGTAACCGAGGTGATTACGGTATGTCTCAATTGGAGAACATGAACGGCGTTAGAAATGTTCTCCGACTCCTTTGGATCTGGAGAGCCCGGTATTCCCTTTGAGACTGCACAGAATCGACAGTTTCTTGTACAGATATCTCCAAGTATCATGAATGTGGCGGTTCTAGATGCAAAACACTCACCGATATTTGGGCATCTCGCCTCTTCGCACACGGTATGAAGACGCAGGCTTCGCAACATGACCTTTATTTCGTTCAGCTTACTCCGGTCGGCATTGAGCTTTTTCTTAAGCCAGTCGGGTTTCTCCTTCACTTTGACCACTCTCCAGCCATTCTCTTGAAATTTCTATCAGTTTGCTTTCAAAGACGAGAGAGAAATTCCTTTCCACACTCTCTATGATCTCATGGAAATGAACGTCTGCCACGAAATCGTCCATCGAGGCGATCGTATAGTCTTTTATACCGCAGGGATTGATCAATCTGAAGTGTTCCTTGTTTACCCGTACGTTCAGGGCAAATCCGTGCAGTGTGAACCATCTTTTTACGGCGATACCGACGGCGGCAATCTTGCTTTCTTCCACCCAGACTCCTCTGTATTCCGGCTTCCTTCCCGCTTCAATGCCGTAATCCCCCAGCACTCTAATTACTACCTCTTCGAGAGAGTGCACGTACCATGGAAGATTCTTCTTCCATTTTCCAAGATTCAGAATGGGGTATGCAACTACCTGTCCCGGACCATGATAAGTTATGTTTCCTCCCCTACCGGTATTTCGGAGCTCTACCCCCAGGCGCTCGAGCTCGCTTTCATCAACGAGAAGATTCTCTCTTCCACCCGATTTGCCCACAGTAAGAACTGGTTCGTGTTCAAGGAGAATCAGTATGCAATCTGCCTTCCCCGACATAACCTTTTCAAGAGCCAATTTCTGCAGATCTAGCCCAGAAATATATTTTGTGAGCCCGTCCAGTCTCATTGAAAAGCAACTTCGATTTTCCATTTTCAATCGGACCCCGATTGACGCATAGTCTTATTGATTGGCGAAGGGAGTGTTTCAATCGATTCTGCATATTTCATGACTTCTTCGCGACTCAGAGGAGCGGGTCTGGTCTCTCCAGCGACCCATAATTCGACCTGATCGAAGAAATGAGTGCTACGTGGGTCTTCTGAAACTCCTGGTGGCAAAAATGCTCTTGAGTTATCTATGTTCTAAAGGTCGACGATCAGAGTGTTAGAATTACCCAGTTGCGACCAGACGGTATTTCCCGAGGTGGTTACGAGATCGGGCATACTACGATTTGCATCGGGGTAAATCGAGGGGAGGCCTTCAAGATTAGTCTGATAAACCATCACTGCTTTTCTGACTTGAGAAAAGGGTTCCCGAAGACTGCCAGCCGAAGCCTCAAGTACCTGGTTGACCCAGACCGCCAATTCCTCCTCGTCCGGCAACTTCTGAGTTCTCTCAAGCTCTTCCATGGCAGAACGAAGGAGAAAGATATTGCCGGCATGGCCCCCGCCGTATTTTGATGCAAGTAGAGCCGTGACCGTACTGGGGCGCAGACTGCGATGCATTACCTGTACTATAGTCTCGGCAACATCGGCTGCTCTGCTGTTCTCCAAAAGGCGATAGTCCCAATCAATTAGGGCTTTCAGAGTCCTTGCTGAAATCTGTAAAAGAAGGTTCCTCTCCGACAAAGTGCGTGCAAGTGAGAGAAAATCCCTGGCAATTGCCGAGACATCGTCTCGATGAATCTCCGAAAAGCTCTCAAAAGTGAAGTCGTTCTGATCATCCTGGAGCTCGTAAAGCCTAATGCTTCTTCGGTTATGACCGGTTCCTCCGGTTCCTATAGTAAGAGAATGCGGGTACCAGTCTCCGACTGGCAGGTGATTTGCACTGGCAACGAATCCCGAAGAAGGATTCAGAACATGAGGAATTTCCTGCGCAAGTTTGTAGAGCCCGAGTGTACGCATGAGCTTGTCAGACTCCAGCAAGTCCTTGCCGTAAATCTCGGATAGTGTCCCGGCAACTTTTCTCCTTGATAGCTCCATTTGAAACATACGGTCCTCAGCTGTGGCATATCCTGAGCCGAAAAAGAGTTCCAAGTCATTGTCCGCATAGATGTGGGCTATTCCCCAGTAATCCCGGATTATCTCTATCTGATTGCCAGACAACCAGGCAGGAAAAATCGCAGCAAGCACGAAGATAGAGATCACAAATATCCTAGGTGCTGTTTGCTTTTTCATGTCTGCCCCCTTTTACTCACTGTCTGGAGTGACCTTCCAATTATAGATCACTCTAATGATAGGAGAAAGCTCAAGCCTTTATCCGTGAACAATGCGATAATGAACTGAGGGTTTTTCTGAAATCAACAATCCGATGAACCTCAATAATTAGATTTGATTTCAAAGCTTAAGGAATGATTCCACGTTATCTGCAAAAAAGAAAAAGAAAGCAATACAATGATCTTAGCGCTGAATGTCAGACACTCACTCTTATTATTGAAAGCTTTTCCCAAATGGTAGTAAGACTTGGCGGAATTCAGATCGCACCTTTTGTGCGGGCAAAGAAAAACGGAGAGGTTTCCCTCTCCGCTTCATATAGAGATTCAGATCAATTGGCAGGATTTATTATTACTATCCTTCCCTCATTCACAGGAGCGATTGTCCCATGTCTTTCAACATATTCTGCAAATGCATCTCTGAGGAAGGACTTGGTAACGATAATCTTGTCCATCTCAAGGAACATGGTGAACTTGTCTCCCCCGCCCGTGAGGAAGTCGTTGGCGGTGAGTGTGTAAGTCTTTTCGGGATCTAGCGGAACACCGTTCGATGTAACGGATATCAAGCGCTCATATGGAGGCTTAGCTGCGTCGAAGGTGTATTCGAGACCCGACACCTGCAGGAATTGGCCTGCCGCTGCCGGGTAGGCCGAAATGCCGTGTTCAAGGATGTCCCAAATCTGTTTTCCGGTGCCCCTTACTGCGACTACTAGATTATCGAATGGAAGAACAGTGTAAACGTCCTTTATAGTTATGTCTCCGGCCGGAATACTGGCGCGGACTCCTCCGCCGTTCTGTATGGCGAAGTCAGTTCCGGTCATCTCTCTAAGGCTATCGGCAATCGCGTTGGCAAGGTTGGACTCCTTCAGCCTTACCGTGCCCCTTTCTCCATCGAGATCAACCTCGGTCTTTCCAATCACCGTACCGAGCTTTTCGTCAAGTTGAGAGACATAACTTTGTACCACTTCTACTACTTCTTCGTCCTGCTGAAGGTTCTGACTCATGAATACGTGGGCGAAGTTGATACCTATCACTTCACCATTGTAGATGTTAAGATTCGTCTTTGAAATCAGCTCAGCATGTTTTCCAGAGGATATGACCCAACTTCCGTTGATCATTTCAGGGAAGGCGACAACGTCCCTTCCTCCTTCAAATATCAGGTCGTATCCGGGTACCTTCGTTGGAAGCACTCTATTTCCACCGTGCAGATGGGCAAGGGCAACCACAAGATCTGCCTGTGGAGACACTTCATCCAGGAGTCTCTTAGCGGCAGAATACTGCTCTTCGAAGGTAATTCCCGCTACGTTTCTTGGATGGGTGTACCAGGCGCTGCTATCGTCAGTAAGCCCAACGATGGCTATCTTTATTCCGTCGACTTCTTTTATTATGTATGGCTCAAGGAAGTATGGCGATTCTCCCAGGTACAGAGTGTTTGCGCTAAGGAATGGGAAATTTGCAAGTTTGCTGTTTCTTTCCATCACGTTGAATGGGAAATCGAAATCGTGGTTACCGAGAACCATGGCGTCGTAGCCCATCATGTTCATGATCCTTATTACAGGTTCGCCCTCGAAAAGGTTGGCGACGTTGGTGTTGTAAGGAGCGTCTCCAACGTCCAGAAGAAGAAGATCCGGCTGAATTGCTCGTTCTGTCTTGACGTAGTAGGCCATTTTTTCCACCGCGCCTACAGGGTACTTCGCGCCGCTTGGTAAGTAAGGCTCTATGTGCCCGTGTATATCGGCGGTTGCGAGCATTGTGATTATCTTAAAATCTGGATTGTCTACGAAGTTCGAAAGAATCTGTGCAGCTTCTTCTCGTCTCAACGGTCTTTCCAGAGAGAGTAATTCGACAGGCACGTAGACAAGTTGTGAAAGCTTTGCAGAGTAGTCTATCGGCTCATCAACGCCAAATAGAACCTTGGCTACCGCGAGCGCGAACTCGGCGCCAGTTACTGCTTCGAACGGTCGGTAAAGGCCATCGACTACATCTTCGGCGCGTACCTTGATAAGACCCTCGATGTATTCCTCTCCTTCGATATCGACAGTATCCTTCGCAGACGGAACAACGAAAGCCTCATCGATAACACCAAGCGGGTTTGTGTAGACGAACTTCTTCTCGACCTCTTCTTCAAGCTTCATGGGATGGATTGTCGACAGCTTGAATGTCTTGACTATCCACTCGGCAGCGTCGGCTCTCGAAAGCGCTTCTGTCGGACTGAAGAGATCGTCCTCTGCCTCAACTATCCCCGCGGCAAATAGCTTCTCGATCGCAGCCGAATAAGGGCTTGCCGCAATGTCTTTGGGTCCGGCAAAAGACAACACACAGATCAGTAACGTTGCAATCAGGATGATTTTGTTCCTCAACGTAGTATCCCTCCTCTAATAAGGTTATGTGAATAAAAACAAAAAGTGATTTAGGGAAAACTGCCGAAGTTCCCTTTGTCCCCAAAACTATTATACGTCAGCCAATCAATTTGACGGACGGTCTTAGAGGGATTCAATGAAGAGAATCCGACGTTTGCTTTTTGTATAGTAAGCCTTCCTTACAGGGAACTCTACCTTTTTCCCCATGCTTAAGCTTCTTCGAAATGATTCTCAATTCTAGGCGGAAAACACTATTCTGTTGAATGCAATCTGTTGATTCAAGAATGCGGATTCGATTATTCGCACTTGTTCTATCTATCGACGGGGTCACCGATGCCTTCGTTCTTTTTCTTGCATCTTGGAACTTGCAACTGCTATTGTTCTTCTCGGCGAACGGAGAACCGTTCAACGGCAAACCTGCTTCATTCATCTCTTTCCTGCCACGAACCTGCTACCCCCGACCCCGGCCTTTGTTCTTCTTGCAACTTGCAACTGTTGTTATTCCCTGAGAACGGAGATCCGATAACGAACAACGATCGTCATTTCTCTGTTTCAGAACCGGCTTTTCACCCGCAAAGCTCTATGATTGCCTGTGTGAAAATCTTTGCGCTGGTCAAGAGATCTTCAATGACAGCAAATTCATCGGGGCCGTGCATATTGTTTTCGCTCCCGGGCATAATGCAACCAAATGCCACGCCGTTCTTCAGTCGATGTACATACGTTCCCCCTCCCATCGAGATGCAGTATCCCTTTTTTCCGGTGTAGCTTTCGTAAGATCTCAGAAGTGTCTTGACGAACTCGGAGTCACAGGGTACGTGATGAGGAGGTTTTATGTCATCGTTTTGCAGATCTATACCACTGTCAGCCAGTTTGGCCTTAATTACATCAAGGAGGTTCTCTTTCGTTGCGCATAAAGGAGCCCTGCAATCGAATGTTCCGCTGAGGTTTGAACCATCGTACTCCATCATATTGAGGCTTATTGTAAGCTTGCCGGAAAGTTCATCGCTCATCGCAACGCCAGCAGCCTCACCGAGCCAGTCTCCATGAGGAAATACCGAGTTTAGAGCTCGCAGCCTCTCAAAGCCTGTACTTTGAGAAGCCGGGAGCCTTGAGATGACTTCCAGCAAACCTGTCAAAGCATTTTTCCCTTTATCTGGAGTCGAAGCATGGCCCTGAAGCCCTTTAGCCTTGATTGTAGTCCTTTTGCCCTCGGTGGACAAGCTGAAAGAAATTCCGCTGATTTTGCTGACGGCATCGCAGCAATTGCGAATCACTTCGGGATCGATCCCCTCTACAACGGCAGTCGCTTCACCGGGAATCACATTGCTCTTGATCCCGGCATTGAAGCTTACCACCCGGGGAGTCTCGGTTGACTCTTCAAACCTGGATTCGAACTTTCCCTGGAGACCTCCCTTTTCAATGTTCACAACCGGGAAACTGGCGTCCGGCGAGAAGGTCATTGGAGCCTCCTCTTCGATTCCATAATAGTATCTTATATCGGATGATCCACACTCCTCATCGGTTCCCAGTATCAGCCTTACACCAGCCTTCAAAGGAATATTCATATCCTTGACAGCTTTCATGGCGTAAAGAGCGGCCACGGCGGGGCCCTTGTCGTCTATCGTTCCTCGACCGTAGAGCCTTCCGTCCTTCACTACGGGATTGAAGGGTTCTGTGACCGTCCAACCGTCTCCTCCCGGTACCACATCGAGATGAGCCAGGATGTCCAGCTTGTTCTCCAATTCATTGAAGTCAACTGCACCGACATAGTTGTCGTAGTTCTTGGTCCTAAATCCCATTTCAGATGCCATCTCAAGGGCCTCGGCCAGCACTTCGGCCGGTCCGTCGCCAAATGGCTTGCCCTCTTTCGCCTCTTCCTTGTCGCTCCTTATCCTTACCAGTCTCATGATATCTCTTATCATGAGTCCCTTGTTCTGTTCGAAGTAGTCTTCAATCAGTTTCTTCATAGGAATGGATCTTCACCTCCACCTTTTCAAAGTTTCGGATACTGCGTACCCACGTCTCGCGGCTGCTTCGAAAAGAAATCCCAGTGACTCTTCTATCTTCCTTCTTGGCGCAGCTATGTTCATTCTAGTAAAACCCTTACCACCTTCTCCATAGTTTACGCCTTTATCCAGATCGAGATACGCCTCGTTCAGCAGGAATGAGTACAGCTCCTCATCATCTAGTTTAAGCCTTCTCCAGTCTATCCAGATTACGAATGACCCCTCTACTTCGGTCATTGTTACTGCCGGTATGTTTCTGGTGAAGAAGTCCTTCATTATGGAGACATTCTTCCACACGTATTCCCTCATCTCTCTAACCCAGTCGGCCCCATCCGGTCCGTAGCCTGCACAGACTGCCGCATGAACCATAGGGTCTATGCTTCCGTAGTGATCGGCGTCTCGTGCGCCCGGCATGATACACAACTATAGGGTGAAAGACCCGAATGCGGGGAATCAAAGAAGCATTAGCCGAGGCAAGGGTGTCACTGGTAACGGTGAATCTGAAGGAAGCCCGAGGCAAAGTCCGGAACTGAACGAAAGTGAACCAGTGATGGCCGTTACAGTAGGGTAATCCTGCCAGATAAGGAAAAGCCCGGACTCCAGATGAAAAGGTTTGGATTGCAGGATTCGGATGAAAGTGGTGTATCTTACCCGGGGAAGTCCTCATGAGTCCGAAAAGGGTAACCGTTAGCAAGGAGGTGATCCAAGTTAACGGAAAACTCAGGAGGATGGCAGATGAACCCGTAGTAGTGAAGAACCTCTCCGAAAGGAGAAGTGACCTTGGCTAAAAGCCAAGGGGGTGAATACCTCAATTACCTGCTTTCGGAAATTACTTGGTAGAATGTGAGTAATATAGCGGTCTATAAGGGAACTCACTATTCGAAAACAGGGGGATATGAATGGCTAAATTCAAGTGTAATGAAGGCGAAGGGAACTTGGAAGATGGACAACGAACTTTCTACCTCATGGAGGCGGAAGGTACACCGGCCAGCTTACTATTACAGATCAACGACTGGTGTTTCATGCCCAGTTTGACACCTCGGTTGGTGGCATAGTGGGAGAGCTTTTCTTCATTAAGTCGGATGAAGGTAACTATATCTCGATTCCCAGAGAGAGAATCAAGAAGATCGAATCAAAGACAGGTCTTCTGAATAAGCGAGTAATAGTAAGTACCGACAACGAACAGACTTAAATAATCACAACGACATGCTTTCTATGAAGAGTATTCTCAGCGCTCTGGGTGAGAAGTAGAGAGATGAGAGAAGACTAACTCTTTCTGAAAGGAAGGCTCCCGATCGCCGACGAATTGGTTCGGAGCTCATTGTAGAAACTGCATTTATCACCGCGCATGTGGTGAATGCAGTATTCTATCGCGTTATTATCTGCATCATAAGAGACGCTGTTGAAGAGAAAGAGGGCGTCGTGTTCTTTTATTCCAAGTAGTTCGGCCTTGTGCTTGTCGGCATACTCAATGTTGAGAATTTGAGTGGATGATACTATCTTCACACCATACTCTTCGAATATTGTTTTGTAAAGGGAGGTCATACTGAAATCATGCGCCAGTAAGTTCGGGAAAAACTGAGCAGGGAGGTTCGATTCCTGTATTGCTATAGGTACACCGTCAACTATTCTGATCCTTGTAATTCTGTAGACCTCAGCACTAATAGGTATCTTAAGCTTTTCGGAGAGCAAGCTGTCGGCTTCGATAATCTTGGCTTCTAGTACTCTTGAAGCAATCGTGCCATCGCGTTGTCTTCTGACCATAAAGGAGAATCCTTCGATTTCTGTAAGGTTCTTCGTGAGTTTAGGTTTATGCACATAAGTCCCTTTGCCGACATGGCTTGAAGCATATCCACTTTCGACAACCATCTTAAGCGCCTTTCTTGCTGTCATTCTGCTTACGCCGTACTTCTCGCTGATCTCCCTTTCCGACGGCAGTTTCGAATTCTCTTCAAACTGATTAGATTCAATCTTCTCGATTATCATGTTCTTGATCTGCACATACTTGGGCAGAAGATAGTCCGTACTCTCCATAATCCATCTCCAATTTCAAATCAATAACTGTCTTACTAGATTCTATGTTATAAAACTCCATTTGTGAAGACTTGCTTACCGTGTGATTTTGTTCGGAGAACTTCGCAGAGTCTTTGCGTGAGATATTCCAAGTAGCGTGAATAAGAACAATGAAAGTACTATCAGCGTCAGAATGAAAGACATCCCTGCGAAGAGACTTACCGTTTCGCTTATTGAACCGACCAGAAGGTTGGTCGCGAGAGCCCCCAAGGAACCGGCCACAGTGAATGTGCAAAGGATCGCCGCCCTGTTCTGTCTGTAGCTGGAAACCAACAATGCCTGAAGCGTTGGGAAGATTCCTGAGTAGCCCAAGCCGGTCATGAAGACTCCTGTGATCAGAAGAATGATGGAATTTGAAAAGATGATCATTGAGACCCCTATTAGTGAGACAAAAGCAAGGGAGACCAGTGTTTTTTCAAGACCGAAACGGTCAACAACGACTCCTGTCGCAAGCCTTCCGAGAAATAACCCTATCCACAACAGCGAGGGAAGCAGACTGGATACTCTCAGAGGAATTGCTTTAGCTTCATAGACAAATGTCGATAGCCATGAAGAGAGACCGCTCTCGTAACCAACATAGATGAAGCAGCCAATTATGATCAGCCAGAAGAAAAGTTCTTTAGGAAAAGCTATTTTTCCGGATTCCCTGTCGTTATCTGTCCTCACTTGCTTACAGCCAATTCTGAGGGCTAACGGTATGATAATTAAGGATATTGAAAGAGGAATGTAAAGCGGGAAATTCCAGTTCGAAGCATCGGTTAGAAAGATCGAAACTACCCCGGGCGATATGATACAGCCAAGAGCAAAGAAGGCGTGCACCATGTTCAATACCCCGCCGGTTCTTCTAAAGGCCATTACCGCCACACCGAATACAATGCTCATCTCCGTAACTCCAAATCCGAAAAAGAAAAGAGTCTTTCCTAACAAGAACTGGAAGTACGTTTTAGAAAGCGTAATCAGGATTATCGACACTGGAACGCAGAAAAGACCTAACAACATAATCTTGAACGGATTGCCTTTTTTCGAGAGGATAGCGGCAACCAGTGCTGCAATCTGGAAGAAGACTTTTGGCAAGGCGATCACAAGACCAGTCATCGAGTGACTCATCTCAAGATCTATGGCTATCGCAGGCAGAGCACTGAATATAGCCATAACTGCGAATCCAAAAAGGAAGTAGATAAGCGAAGCCACGATCACAAAACTTGTCTCAATCCTCATTGCTACCCTCCCGCCAAATCTCCTCAAACTCCTTGAATAGATCTGTCTTCTCAGTAAAATGAATTACCTTGAACCCCCAATCTTTCGCTGTCAAAACATTCTCGAATTTGTCATCTATGAAAAGGCTCTCTTCGGCAAGACAATCGTATCTTTCAAGAAAGAGTTCAAATATGTCCCCTCCCGGTTTTAGCAAACCTTCATAGCAGGATACTATCATACCGTCGAATAGAGAGAAGAAGCTGTATTGTTCGACAAAAAACTCAATCGAGTATTTCATGAAGTTTGATATTATATACAGCCTATATCCAAGGTTTTTGGCATAAATTGCCGCTGCGATAGAGCTTTCGATGGGTCTATACATCTCGTTTATAGAGTAAGCACATATCCTCAGTTGTTCCGGAAAGAGAGATCTCGACGCGAGTATTTCGACGGCATCATCAAGTTCAATATCCCCTCTGTCAAGAGCATCGGGCCAGATTTCGTTTCCAAAGAGATCTTTGGCCACCTCACGCCACTCAGAACTGCCGCTTAGCTTCTTCTTCACATGGGCGTATCCGTCATAGTCGAGTAAAACTCTACCGATATCGAAAACGACGTTCTTTATCATTGGCTACTCCCGAAAAAATCGGGTCCGCATTATTATGCAGACCCGAAATAATTGGAATACACTTCAGTAATCGACTACTCCCATATACCTCCGGGTTGATAGCGGATGTTCTCTCTCTCTGGCAATGCTCTGAGAGAAAACATCCAAAGCAGCTGAAAGTACAAGTGGAGAGAAGAAGCCCCTCAGGTTTTCGGGTATTCCTTTGAGTTCGTAGTCTTTAGAGTCAACTACAGTGACTTTCTTCGAATACTTCCTAGAGAAGTCTTCGGCCCTCTGGACCACAGGCCTGGAGGCATCTTCGCCTTTCAGTATAAGAAGATTGGTATTCTCAGTGACAATTTCGAAAGGACCATGGAAGTACTCCCCTGCATGAACCGGTTGCGCGATGATCCACTGCATCTCTTCTAGAATGCATATCGCGTAGGAGTAAGCAGCGCCCCAGCAGGCTCCGGCACCCAATACCATAAAGTATTTCTCATCTTTGTTCTCTTTGGCGAATTTCTCCGCTGCGTCTACGGCTGCGAGTTTCACGTTTACGAGTTCCTCAGGCAGCAAATTCATTGCATTCATGAAGTCGTCGTACTTGTCGAAACTCTGTGTGCCTTTGAGGACATTGAGAAGAATCTGGTATAGAACGATTATTTTCGAATCAGTGACTCCCGTATTCGCGTGGTTGGCAAATACATAATCGACGGCCTTGCCAAGAGGTGAATCGGCAATTCCGGTAAATCCTATAGAGACTGCTCCGACTTTCTTTGCGAGATTTGCTGCTGCAACTGTCTCAGGAGTCTTTCCAGAATACGAAGAAACTACCAGAAGCGAGTCTTTCGTGAACTGGATGGGCTTTCTTTCGACGAATTCACCAGCGTTGTAAATATATGTTGGCATAGTCGAATACGTTTCAAATAGATACTGACAGGGTGTCATCACTGCAAGCGACCCCCCACAGCCGACGAAAAATACGTTTTTCAGATTTGTTCTGGAAAGAATCTCTCTAACGACTCTTTCGATTTCGCCTCGTTGATCCAGACCCTTCCGGATCATTTCTTTGTAGACCTTGTTTTCCTCGGAAACCATAACTCAATCCTCCTGTTTGAAGTTTTCCGCGGTCAACCCTTTACGCTTCCTTCGGTCAAACCGCTTATAAAGCTCTTTGATAAGAGCATATATAGAACAATTATCGGTATTGAAGCGATGATTATGCCCGCGAGAATTGCCGTCCAGTTAGTGTTCAGCGCATCCTTGAAGTTTGCGAGACCGACAGGAATTGTATACATTTTTGCGTCTTCAACGAAAACCAACGCAAATATAAACTCGTTCCACACAAAAATAGCAGTCATTATCGCAACGCTTGCCACGATCGGCCTGCTTATCGGCAAGACAATTCTCGTGAAAGTTGTGAATGTGCCACAGCCATCGATTCTGGCCGAGTCTTCAAGTTCCTTTGGAAATGAGAGAAAATACGAGTGCATGAGAAAAACGGCAAATGGCAGTCTGTAGGCAATGTATGTAAGAATCAGTGCCCAGTAGGTATTGTATAGCTTCAGAAAATCTAGCATGCGGAAGAGAGGCACTAGCGAGGCCTGCGGTGATAGAAGAAGGCCGCCGAGTATTAGGTAGAAGATGAAATTCTTACCCTTGAATTCAAACCTCGCGATTCCATAGGCGCATAGAGAGCCCAGTGCTATCGTGAAAAAAATCGAAACCGCGCCGACAATAATACTGTTCATGAAGTATGAAGAGAGTCCTTGATTCCAGGCGTCAATATAGTTCGAAAACATTGCCTTTGACGGTAGGCCAAACGAATTCAAAAAGAGCTCACTGTTTGATTTCAGAGAATTGATGAAGATCCAAATTATTGGATAGACCACGATGATAACGAGGAGCCACATGAAAGCGTTTGTGAGTGTCACTCCAAGAAGCCTTCCAGGTCTTCTCCTGTACGATTTCATACCATACACCTCCCGATCACCTAGTTATTTCCCTTATAGGCGAATCTGATCTGTACCAGAGAGGCGAGGAAGGTAATGGCAAAGATTATGACTGCAATAGCAGAACCATACCCCATCTCATCGTAAGCGAAAGCCGCTCTGTACATGAATGTTCCCAAGACCTGTGTGCTGTTATACGGTCCGCCTTGAGTCATTACATATATTTCCGTGAAGAGTTTGAAGGCGCCAATTACAGTAATTACTGTGCAGACTACAATCATGTCGCGTATCCCGGGTATAGTTATATGAATTGCCTTATTAAAGGAACTGGCCCCGTCTATCTCCGCGGCTTCATACTGTTCATGTGGAATCTTCTGAATAGCCACCAGCAGAAGGACCATTATATAACCTGTATATTGCCACTGACTCATAGCGATTACTGCATAAATAGCGGTCTTTGGATTACCAAGCCATGCGGTCTTCAAGTCGCCCAAACCTATTAGCTCGAGAATTCCATTCAGGAGACCAATATTGGGATTGTATATGAAATAGAACATCAGACCAACGGCCGTAACGGAAAGCAGAGAAGGCATGAAATAGACGTTTCTGAAAAAGACTTTCAGCTTTCTTCCGATAAAGCTCCCTTCAAGAATTATCGCGAGCAGCATTCCAAAACCTACCTGGCATATGACAGAGATGACTGCGTAAAGCGTATTGTTTTTCAACGATATGTAGAAGACATCGTCCTCAAAGATCATTCTGTAATTGGCCAACCCTACAAACTGCTTTGTTGGCGAATAGCTACTCATTTTGAATAAACTGAAGTAGAAGTTCTGTACTATTGGGAGATAAACAAATACCAGTATCATTATCAAGGCAGGGAGTATAAATAATATATAGCTTTTTCGTCTCATGGTCCCACCCTTTCGGAGAACCCGGGATGGTACAAACCATCCCGGATGTTTTCTGTTATGAAATTCAGAATTCTGCCCTTACACGATCTGCGGCTTTTCTCACTTCCTGCATAACCTTTTCGGGTGTTGTAACACCGTCCACCAGCATCTGGAGCTGAACGGAATAGACATCCCATATTCTTGCGTGAAGAGATGAATCCAGCCAGTTGGCCATCGCTTCGGCTTTCATAACGAGCTGAACTGCATCCCAGGTACCGGGATCTACTTCATCTTCGTCGAAGAGGTTCTTTATCCCGTTGAGATAGCCAACCTCTGCGTACTCTCGCCTTCCGACCTCTCTGCCGGTGAGGTACTTGAGGAATCTAAGAGACTGCTCGGGATACTTCGTATCGGCAGATATGACAAAGCCTTCCGGGTAACCGGTTAGGTAGTTCTGGTTTCCGGGTCCGCCAGTATTTGGGAAGACGAACATTCCCCAGTTCTCCTGGAATTCTACGGGAGCGTCTCTGTAAACATAGGGGATCTCCACTATCTCTACATACATCATCGCAGATCCGCCAGCAAAGAAATTGGCCCTAGCCTCTGCGTGCTTTATCGCGTTGGGGAACTGGCTGAAGTAAGGAATCAGCTGTGTAAACATCTTGAGAGCTTCGACATATCCCGGGTGATCCCAGGTACCCTTTGCAGGATCAAGGTCCTTGAGCCAGACATCTTCGGGAACGGACTTCTGATTGAGAGTTCCGATATAGTGGGAAATGGCCCAGGGCTGTTCGTTACCGAAGGCTATTGGGGTTATTCCGGCCTTCTTAAGTTTCTCACAGGCTACAAGGAACTCTTCCCATGTCTCAGGCACAAAATCCACACCGGCTTTCTCAAAGAGAAGACGATTGTACATGAAGACCTTTGCGTCAATTCGGTACGGCGTGCCATAGAAACGACCCTCATACATGAAAGGTTCGAGCTGAGAATATACGAAATCATCAATCCAGCCAGTCTCTACAAGCGCATCTGTGATATCCATAATCCTGCCGGCTCTTATAAACCTGTTTGTAAACTCGCCCGGCCAGGTGAAGAATACATCCGGAGCTTCAGAAGTTCCCAGTACGATCTTGATCTTCTCTTTAAAGGGATCGTTTGAAATGGCCTGAATATTTACCTTTATATCTGGATTCAGAGCCTCGAAGTCCTTCACCACATTTTCGAGGAAGGGTTGGTTGATTGGATCGGGCCACCTGTGCAGAAATTTCAGTTCAACTTGCTCGGCGACCAGGAAAGTACTGATTAGAGTAGCGAAAACAATTAAAATTAACAATCCACGACGCATTTTCTTACCTCCTTTATCCTAACGGAAAATTGTCCTGCAGTTCAGGACAGATTAGAAATCCTTACCGTAACCGAAAGCTCCCATGACCATGCAAGTCTTTGCTGCGGCCTTTCCACCAAGCGAAAGTGCTTCACCAAGAACTTCTGAGTTGTGATCGAAATGATTGGCCGCAAGGTGCAAGAGAAATCCAGTAATAAAGGAATCTCCAGCTCCGAGAGTGTCAACCGCTTTCACTTTTTCCGGCACGTATGTCATATAGTCTCTACCGTCGAAAAGTATCGCACCCTCAGCACCACGAGTCGCAAGAGAGAGTCTGTTGCCAAGCTCCAAGGCTAATTCGAGTTTTTTCTTTGTCTCTTCAACGGACAGATGGCTACAGGACATAAATGAATAGTCTACATAGGGGCAGACTAGCCTGAGATATTCATCTTCAGTTCTGTTGGAAAAGTCATAACTCACGGGAACACCTGTGGTTTTGAGTTTTGGGAGTTCCTTCTCAATAAAGCTGTAGCAACTACTATGCACAATATCGAAGCTGGAAATATACTCGACATCACTTTCAGAGAGCACAAGATCTACTTTGCTGGCAATACCTCCCTTGTTCCCTCCCACAAATACACGATCGCCATCGACGAGATTGACACCGGCGAAACCATTTTCACCTTCAAATTGCTTGCAGTGAGAAATATCAACACCAATCTCATTCAAAACAGATATTATATGCTCTGCGGCTTCATCGGTACCGAAGATCCCTATATAAGCCGCAGTGGCACCAGCCTGACGTGCATAGACACTGAAATTCAGAGCGTTTCCGCCTGGGAACATCTTCTTCAGGTGAAAGTACTTGTCTACAACATTGTCTCCTACACCAATAACTCGAAGCACCGTAACACCTTCTCAGTACTCTACTTTCCACATGTATCTGCGTCTGGAAAGTGGATGGTTTCGCTTTAAAGCCAGCTCTTCTGAGTAAACACTCAGCACGTTACTGAAAACAAGAGGATTGAAGAACTCGACGACGGAATCATCTATGAGGTTTATACCAAGTTCTTTGGCATCAAGAACTACGAATCTGCGAGCATACTTTTCGAGAAATCTTAGAGCTCTCTCGTCCAGATTCCTTGTCCTACCCTCACTCAAAAGAAGTATAAAGGGTGTCTCGTAGTCAACTATCTCGAATGGCCCATGAAAGAACTCTCCTGTGTGAATACTTGAAGAGTTGATCCACTGCATCTCCATCAAAATACATATTGAGTATGCGTAAGCCGCTCCGTAAGATGAACCGCTTCCCATAACGTAGATGTTTTTATCGTCCTTATAATCCTCTGCGAACTTCTCTGCTCTCCTTTTGACTAGCGTTTTCGCTTTGCTGACAACGACATCGAGTTTTTCGAATGAGCTTTCTACAAGTGGTGCCTTTTCGTAGTTCTCGAAAACCTTTAGGAGTTCGAAGGCAATTTTCATTACAAGTGCAGCCTTGCTTTCGCTAACACTGGCTTCCGGACCGTACTCATAGACAAGCGAGTAATCTCCCGCTTCAGAAAGCAGGGAGTCTGGCTTGAAAGCTATAGAGATTACGGCAGCTCCTCTGGAAGAAGCTACTCTGGCAGCTTCAACTGTCTCTGGAGTTGTCCCCTGGTGAGAAGTCGCTATTACCAGGGTAGTCTCTCCTATGTATTTTGGAGTTGCATGAACAAACTCATTGCTTGAAAAGTATCCCACTCTAAGATTACTTGCTTCGCTTTCAAGCAAATACTTAGCCGGGTACATTGCTGCCAGTGAACCTCCACATGCAACAAAGACCACCTCTCTGATCTCTTCGCGTTTTTCCTTCAAATCCGCAATTATCTCTGATACTGTCATATGAACCTCCTATAACAACAATACTGTCCCCGCGTCCACTACACTATGGTATATACCATTTGAGAGGATGATACAACACTTCCATTCGTGATCTGAAAAACGAATTCAGGTGTTCTCGGCTGATTAGGTCAGAATAATCAAGATTATTAAGTGATTACTCCGTTTTTCGCAACGATGCAATATGGTATATACCACTTTTGTTTTCGAGATATCCTCTCATATTCGCCGCGCCTGACGTAAAGTTTATTGCATATCCTTTCGATATGTTATCGATACTACGTTTTGAAGCCGTGTTTGGTGCGTTTGTGATAGTGTTCTCTTGTCACGGATGTTTGCCGTAAGAAGATGAAAGTCATGGACAGGCAGAAGAACAAGCTTCTGAAAAGCATTGTTGTTGGTGCCACTGGTGGCTGTCTCACTCTGGGTAAGGCATTCTCTGGGAACTACGATGATGCAATGGCTTTGTCGACAGTGAAGCCGGCTCCATATCTTGAAGAAGTTATCCCGCACTCCGATCAAATGTAAGAGGCGTTGGCAAAGCTTTCGGAACTGGGTAAACTACTTCAGGATAGGTAATTCAAAGAAAGTCTTCAGCTTCATTAGAGACTGGGTGAATAGGAAACTCAGAAGACACATGATGAGGAAGAAACAGAAGAAAGGCTTCGGCTGGAAGAGGTGGAGTAAGGAGGAGTTACTCAAGATCACTGGAATCTACAATGATTACAGGCTAAGGTATCTCCGACAGAAAGCACTCCCGGCACGATAGGTCACATAAGCCTTGAGGTTAAGCACACAGGAAAGCCGTATGCGGGGAATCCGCACGTACGGTTTGAGGTGGAGATGGAAACGGATGAGATGATCCGCTTGAGGGGGACACTCTCCCGAAAGGAGAGTAAACAGCCTGGCCTCACAAGGTCTGTACTCACACCGCGCCATCTCTTGACCCTACGCTCTTTGAACAACGTTTAGAATAGGGTGGCCTATTCGAAACTGAACGATGTATTCACTCTTCGTGTTATTTCTTCTTATGAACTATTTGTACGCTCCTACCAGCAACCAGGAATGAACATCGAACAACCGCTTTTATAGGACTATTTCAGAGTATCGGCTTCTCTCGTATACAAGTACGAACACCCTCCGCCACTTCGTGGCNNCTCCCTCAAGGGAGGATTTAAGATCACAGCATTCATGTACGAGAGAAGAATCGGCATATTAGTGGCATTTAACTCCCTGACTTATGGGTAATGATGAGATCAATGATTGGAGAGACAGACAGAGCCTTTGATAGTCTCTTCAAATCGATTGAATTGGTTTTTGAGAGAGCAAAGCAGAGAAGCCGACTGGGAGAGCTCAGTGGGCTGCATGGAGACCCTGGCTGGGGTGAGTTGCTCGCTATTATTCTAGATGAATCAGTTCTCACAGATTTGTGAGGAAGGAAGAGCGTCCTTAAACAGGAACCCTGGTGAATTACATAATTCAACAGCTATTAATTCCTAATTATGAGCATTGAATAAATCAGCTATCTGGAGGTGAAAGCTTTTTCAAGAACTCAGACGCACAATCTTTGATCAGGGCTGCTCCCGTGTTGTTTTGATGAACATGATCTACCGTCAACAGAAATCCGTTTTCCTGCGATAGTGCGTCCCAGCTCTTTCTCAATAGGATGTGTTTGAAGATCATCCTTAATGTGAATTCCCAGGAGACTTCCCGCCCTGATGAAGGATTTTTCTTATTCTTTGTCAGATAATCACGTTGACGTTCATTGAGATCTATATAGCACAAGTCCATCTGCAAAGTTATCTTCTTAATCAGTTCAGAGTATTCCACGCTTTTCTTGAAGAGGGTATGTTCGGGATCTTCTGTGATCAAAGGCAGCGACATCACTCCTATATGAGCAATGGAAGCGGTCTTAAGCCTTTGCAGGATTTCACCGAGGTTTCTGGCGTAGCTCTCTATTGAAGGTCTCTCGGGTAGTCTATTCTTTCTGATATAGGCTTTCATGGTCTTCTCTGAGTAGGTCGCCCACACGTCGTTTGTTCCTACCAGGAGAATAGCAATATCTGGCCTCAAACTGGTTACTTTGTCGATTCTCTTGAGAACGTCGTAAGAAAGATTTCCGTTTATTCCACTATTGATAAACTCAAGCTTTCCCCCGAATTCGCTTTTCAGCATCTCGAAGTAACTCACACCCACGCGGCCATAGGTGATACTATCTCCAATACAGACAACAGTATTCATGTGTAGTCTCCTCATTTTCACTTCATACTATTATAGTCTTTCATACGTTTCATCCACTTCGATAATCTACTGGCTTGAAGGCCCATTTCCCCATTCATGTTGGTTTGAATGCGAGATTCTCGAGATAGGATGCAAGAAGAAATACATGTCTCACACTGTCATTAACGTGTTTGACCCACATGTGGTTAGATTCTCACAAGACGGAGAGACTGTAACCAATCACTGTTTTTGAAAGGATAACTCTCTAGAACAAACGGCGTCCATCACGATGACAGATGCCCATTTATAGAACCTTTTAAATGCACTCAAGAAAATATCACGCAGTCCACTCATAGATCTTTGTGGTGGTACGTCTCTATTTCTTTTCGCTTTTCCCCTTGTTTAGCTGTTTTCAGATTCTTTGCTGTCAAACTTCAGTTAGAGTATTAACTTTCGGTCGAAAATCAGTCCCTACCAATCGCTGAAGAGTTCATGAGTTATCGAAGTCAACAGCTACTATTCACTGACAGCACCGGCTTTTTGAACTGGCGGTGGACAGTAGAGAGGATCCAGCCCTTCGGGCAGTGGTATGTAGATCCTCATGGTGAGCTTGAACTCCCCGTCAGGTGTCGGAAGCCAGTTCGACTCTTTCGACGCTCCCGGCGATTCATGTTGCAGATATAGAATGAGAGAGCCGTCCTCGCCATATTTCAAATTAGATCGATCACCGATAGAGTATCTATTTAGGGGATTCTCGACAAATTGCTGGCCTTCGTCGTACATCGTGAGCGACCAGAATCCTCTTGGATCAACCGGAGGCAACTGATCCTTACTGAAGTTAATCACGTAATTGTATTTGGAAGCATCAAGTGTTTCGCCATCACCGTCGAACAGGCAGTTGGGATAGAAGGTCTCTTCGAGATCGTTTCCATATAATCCTAGATGGGCTGCTGCCGCCCTCATCAGATATAGTCCCTGCATCCTTTCTCTATTCCCGAAGATTCGCTCTGGCAGAGACCAGCCGTCCTGGATGGTTCCTATCTTTGTCTCCATTGCATAGATTTCATCCCGAGCTTCAACAATTGCCGCCTCTATAGCTTCTCTGACCGTTTCTGAAAGGCTGTTGGGGTCGAATGGATAGTCCGGGCCGATTCCGATCTTCGAGAAATCCTGAATGAGTGCCTCCTCCGAAGGGTGGATCTCAAGCTGCCCGAGAAGAAAGTTGAAATATCCTATAAACCCAATCGAGTCTGCAACGGCTTGATCGAAAGGAGGAAGATCCACGGTGTGCCTCTCTTCCATAACGGGATTTCCGCAGTAATCGCTGAGAGTTTGCGATTTGTACTGCTGCTGTATCTCGAGAACCTTCTGAAGGTCTCCTTCCAGCTCACTGTTCACGCCCGTTCTCACTACACAGTAGACGAAATTGCCTTCGCTGAAGACCACCTTATCTATCCCTGAGGGGATTTCTCCTTCCCATTTGGGACCGGCAACCATGAATGTCGTCGGGCCAGAACCCGTAGTTCTCGCTCCAATATAATCTAGATTGTGAGTGTACATGTCAACTAGCTGGAATGCGAAGTATCGGTTTCGAATCTCTGGAATGAATATCACAATTGGTTCGACCGTAATATCCATCCATACCATTGAGTAAACGGTGTCGTTGTTAGGACGGACAATCATCGTGTTCTTCGGTCCGTACAGCTGTTTGTAATGTGTGAATTCATTCAGCTCTCCCCAGCTCAATAATTGCAGGAACATTGTTCTGTAGTGCTCAAGCATAGGGTAGGCGAAAACATAGGCCTCTTTCGCAATGGACTTTGCCTCAGCCGGATCAAGAGTGAGTTCTGGCTGAACGGAGAATAAGCTCGAGATCAACACAAGCAGTAGGAAACATGTACTTATTAGTCTCTTTGAAACCACGGATTCTCCTCCTCTTTCCTGGGAACTCTGACCAGTGTGCGGTGTGGTTTGGCAATCCTGAAAACTTCAATTGTCTTTTTACCTAAAGCGAATTAGCCTAATGTGACACTTAGCTGAAGCTGCGACGATCAAATTAGAGACGGAAATTGCTTTTTCTTATAGGGACTACACCCAATTTACTGATCTCAAGATCGGCTTGAAGACGAGACACGGCTAGTCAAAGGGTATTAAGCGAGTGCAAGTTTTGGGCTAATTATACAGGGAGAGACTCCAAATCAGCATTGGCGGAAACTCATGCAGCAAAAAAAACAAGGATTTCGAACCTGAGGATCTTCGTCAAAAATAAGGTTGTAGAAGATGATAAGCGGAATGTGTAACCCGGTCAAAAGAAAGGGTTCAGTTTATTCTGGTGCCTACCGAGCCATCTAGCTTGACGCGATACCTGGGGCCGGCATAGTCAGTAATGTGCATCCAGTTACCGGCTACGCCGTCGAATTGCCAGATGTTTATGTTATTGAGTTTCTCTCTTTCCGATCCATCGGGTTTCATCCGGTATAAGCCCTTCTCTGAATGGAGAACGTAATAAAACCAGCCGTTGTCGAAACAGAAGTTGCTAACTCTGTTCACAGAGGACAGAAACGTCTTTTCAGATCCGTCTTTCTTCATTCGGAAGATTTCAAGATCGTTGTAAGCTCTAGTTTCAGGATTGCGAACCGATATGAAGTAGAACCATTCATCTTCAACGAAACCCAACCTTCCACTTTCAGAGATCACTGTGTAGTCTGATCCATCGCTCCTTACTCCGCACAGCTTCTGATAATCCTCGAAGTATATCCATTCTTCGGATACCAGTATCCTGCCCGGCTCAAGGGAGACTTTGCAGAGCTCAGTCTTTTCAGTGCCGTCCGTTTTCATTCTGTATAATCTTCCTACTTCGCTTTCCAGTGCTGCGTTGTCTGTATTCAACGCTTCCTTCTTTACGTCGTTAAACTCGGCCAGCGTTTTCTTCGTGCTGTAGACTATGTAATCATCCAGAACGTAGAAATGGGCGACATTGTCCTCACTCAATTTCATTCTCTCACTTCCGTCTTTCCTCATTTTATACAGCTCGCTCACATCGCGATCGTTTGTGAAGTAAATCCAGTCGCCGGAAAGAAAGATAGAACTGACCGGAAAATCCGTGACTTCTTTGCGATTTGTCCAGTCGATGTTTATGGTGTACAGCCTGTTCTTTTCCACGAGAAAGATCTGCTCTCCTGACTGCGAAATATCTCCGAGATTCATTCCGCCTCCAGACATATCGTTTCCTTCCGCCTTCTGCAGGTAGTCTCCTGCGACGGGAAAGCCTTTGAAGAGGTCGGTAGACATGACCAGTATCGATCCAAACACGAAGATAATAACGGCTCCAATGATTATTGAAATCAGTGTTCCCACTGCTCTATCTCTCTTGACGAAGGCGATGATAGATAAGACAAAGCCCACCACTCCCAGAGCAAGAAGAGAGAAGACCGGCAGAGGAATCAATGAGAACTGTATCTGGGCAAAGAGCAAAAGGACGAAGGCCAGACTCAGAAAGAAACTCCACTTGCCTAATCGTGAATGGGGAAGGAAGGTAATCTTCATGCCAACATCTCCTTTGATTCATTCAGTAGGGATTGACACCTGTTATCTCAAGCCCGAATGAATCCTGCCAAGAGAATGGATGCGATAACAAAAGAATGAACAATGGGGAAAACCTCTCCTATGTATCTTACTCAAGATTATATGTCTGTGAACTAGAATCCAGTGGCATAAGTGACCTCAATACTTGGCGTTTGAAGTAGACTATTGTGCGGTGAGAAGGCTGTTCCAGGCCTTTTGTTTGTTTCCAGTGGATAGACTATGATAGTATTGTTTTCTTATCTTAGATGGGAGGGGTATGATTTGAGCGACAGATATCTCACGATTGAAGAGCAGCTTTCGCTTCCGATCGTAAACAATCCGGTCATTTCGCCCGATGGAAAGAAACTTGCCTATATACTGAAGCGCGCCGACTGGGACACGAACAAATACCTGCAGACGGTTGTGGTTTATGATGCTGAAAGCGGGACTGCTTTGCATGTTTCGAACGATGAGTTCGATTGCTCTCTTCCCGATTGGTCTCCCGATTCGAGGAAACTTGCATTTCTACAGAAGACCGGCGGCGAAAACAAGAACGATGTAATGATCTTCGATTTCGAAGAGAAGCGAGCTTTCAAGCTGCTTACTTTCGAGAACGACATAAGCCAGATAAAGTGGAGCAGAAAGAACGACGGGCTTTACCTGGTTGCCGACTCTCCTGAAAGCGATGAACTGAAAAAGAGGAAGGAGAACTACGGTGAAATCGAATACATAGACGAGGAACCGAAGAACAGTTCTCTTTACTTTTTGCATCTCTCATCTGCATTGAACAAGTACTCTTCAAGGTTCGAACTGCCCAAGGATATGAGATCTGAAGAGACTCTTTTCGACAAACTGACAGATGAGAAGAAGTTCCATGTTTCTTCGATCTCTCTTTCTCCGGACGGCAATTACGTGGCACTCATGGCTCCGCCGACGAGCGATATTAACGATTTCGATGAAGCGAAGGTTATGCTCATGAACAGCGAAAGAAAACTGAAAGAACTACCCTTCAAATATCCGAGAGGCTTCGCCTTCTCTCCTGATTCGAAGAGACTTGCCGTCGTCGTTCCCGATGGAGAAGACCCCTGGATGGATAACGGAGCTATCGAGATTGTAGATCTCTCAAATCTGTCAAAAGAGCGGGTCAACGTCGAAGACGATCTGAACGTTGAACTGGTCTCCTGGACAGAGAAGGGCTTCTTCGTGAGCTGGATCGAGAACAGCACAATGAGCCTTGGCCTGCTGGATATGAATGGCCATCTCGAGCGCCTGACAGATCGGGACAAGTTGGTCCTGACCTCCAGTGTTACCCTTGATGGTAAACATATAGCGTCTGCGATGGCAACCAATGCGGAGCCTCTTGAAATCTATTTAGATGGAAAGAAGATAACGAAGATCGCCGTTTCTTGCCCGGGGAGGAAGAGGGTGAAGAAGGAACGGATCTCATGGAAAAGTTATGACGGAACGGAGATCCACGGCGTTCTCAATCTTCCAGAAGATTTCGACGGCTCCGAGAGATACCCGCTCGTCGTGCTTGTACACGGCGGTCCGACATGGACGGCCCTTGCGGCGATGGTCACGAGCAGCTATTATCCTGTGGAGCAGGTTGTGTCCAAAGGAGTGCTCGTACTTGAGCCGAATTACCGGGGCAGCGAAGGCCACGGGAGAGACTTCAGAAAGCTGAATTACAGAAACCTGGGTATTGGAGATTACGAAGATGTCGTTAGCGGTGTCGATCATCTTATCGAAAAAGGTTTTGTGGACAAAGACCTCGTTGGAGTCATGGGATGGAGCCAGGGAGGTTACATCTCAGCCTTCTGTGCGACTTACGGGAACAGATTCAAAGCCGCTTCGGTGGGAGCCGGGATATCCAACTGGATGACCTATCACGTTAACACCGATATTCATGAATTTTGTCACCGTTACCTTGGCAACAACCCCTGGGAGGATCCGAAGATATACGAGCAGACGTCACCCATTTCTTACATAAAGAATGCTTCGACACCTACCCTCATACAACATGGCGGCTCGGACACGAGGGTTCCCCCAGCGAATGCCTTCGAGCTTTATCAGGGGCTGAGAGAGATGAATGTTCCCGTAAGGCTGGTGATCTACAAGGGCATGGGGCACGTCGCAGACAAGCCCGGTCTCCACAGAGCGATAATGAGACAGAATCTCGCCTGGTTCAGCCACTATCTTCTCGGCGAACCGCTTGAAGAGGCGCTGAGGCTGAAACAGGAAGAAATCGAGAAGACCGAAGAAAAGTGAAGAGCCGGAATTCTAATCATAGTTGTTTTATTCGATTTCTCATTGATCCAATACAAGAATTCTACGGCCGGCAAAAATCTTGGGAATCAAAGCCCTGAAAGCAGCCTGTTTTGATGCAAGACAAGGATTTCGGAATCTATCAGATAGATCGGCAAGAGGGGTGAAACCATGAAGATCTTCAAGAACGGGAATCTCATGGCGGTTACTGATGAAAGAGGGATTATCGACTGCGAGAGTGAAAAGGCAGCCGGGATTTACCTGGAAGATACCCGCTTCATATCCAGGATGATTCTGAAAGCCTCGATTCAGCTCAGGAGACTCCATGTGGATTTCTCATGGGACGGGATAGAAGCCCGCTATCTGGGGAGATCAAGACCCGATGTTTCTAACTTCGACATCTTCCTGTCTGAAACCCTCAGGGTAGAAGGCAATACCCTGTATGCCGAACTGACTGTGAGCAACTATTCGCTTGAAGAGGTTAAGCTGGCCTTCGATTACGAAATCAGCTGCGCCTTTGAAGATATCTTCACGGTAAGGGGAGAGAACGATGCTTACAGTGGGCTGGAAACATCCAGAACAGTATCGGCTTCTTCACTCAACAGCCTCGAGTATGAAAGCGACTACGAAAAGGATGTCATAGAAAACTCGCTACCCTCGCTCTCTCTAAAGCTCAGGCCGGGGCAAAGCGCAAGCGTCTCAGGAAACCTGAGACTGAACAAAGCCGTGAATAAGGAAGCGATCTTCAAGAATATGCTTTCCGAGAGACCAGTGGGGGATCTCCATTTGGCCAGGAACGTCAATCAGATAGGTGAAAAAGAACTGGGAGATCTGAAGATGCTGATGATTCCGACTGTCTACGGCGATTTTCCGGGCGCGGGACTTCCATGGTACGCCACCGTCTTCGGAAGAGACAGTCTAATCTTCGGACTCCAGACGGTCGATCTTCTTCCGGAGATTACGAAAAGCATACTCAAGATTCATTCTCTTCTCCAGAGTTGTGAAATGGAGCCTCTATCGGAAGCTCAGCCGGGAAAAATCGTCCACGAGACTCGCCTGAACGAGCTTTCTCTGTCAGGAAGGTTGCCTTTCGAAAGATACTATGGGACGATCGATGCGACGCTTCTCTTCATAGTGCTGGCCCAAAGGTATTACCGGCAGACAGGAGATCTTGACTTCATGAAATCCATTGAGAAGAACATCATGGCAGCTGCAAGTTGGATCGATGATTATGCCGACCCCGATAAAGACGGATATGTCGAATTTGCTCCTTCTGGCGGCGGACTCGTGAATCAGGGCTGGAAGGATTCTGCCGATTCGGTGAACTTTGCCGACGGCAGGCTTGCCGAACCTCCCCTTGCCCTCGTAGAGGTTCAGGGCTATCTGTACGAGGCTTTCAAATGCCTCGAGAAACTCATGGTTCTCTTTGATAAACGAGAGATGGCCTCTCTTTATGCCTCGAGAGCGGCCGCTCTCAAGATCAATTTCAACCGCGATTTCTGGCTCGAGAGCGAGAACTACTTCGCTACTGCGCTAGACAAGAATAAGACTTCGGTCGATTCGATAACCTCTAACCCCGGCCACTGTCTAATGACTGGAATAGTGGACGAAAACAAAGCAGAGGCGCTGGTTGACAGGCTCTTTTCCGAGGAGATGTACACAGGTTGGGGGATAAGAACTCTCTCGAGCAAGATGAAGCGCTACAACCCCTTTTCCTATCACAACGGAAGCGTCTGGCCGCACGACAACTCGCTGATTCTGCTTGGGCTTATCAATTACGGCTTTTCGGAGAAGGCAGAGAGGCTCGCCTCAGATCTCTTGAAAGCGAAGGAAAAGTATCACGACAATCGCCTCCCAGAACTCTTCAGCGGTCTCTCCACATCTGAAACAGCCGGGAGGCTAGTGGAATATCCCGCAAGTTGCTCCCCTCAGCTCTGGTCAATAGGAACGCTCTTTGTTATCTCAAGCGTGCTGGCTCCCGATTCGGCCTGACACAATTTCCTGGATATTCTGGGGCTGAAAAGCTATTCCGACTATCGAATTCACTCCAGAGAGCTATGATAGTCTTCGTTAGTCGTATAGGTTTTCATTTGGAAGATGTTTCATTGGGAGCCATAGAAAGTGCCGTTATTCCATCTATGCTTCCTGTTCCTCGTTTCCTAGACACAAAAATAACCAATCGAGATCTGTGCTCTTTGACTGCCATTAAGCTGTTTATCTCTATAATGACGACCCTTGATCTTGCCTATCTGATTTGTCGCTGTCATCCAGTCGAGACGAATTGTCGGCCGATTCTTCACTTTCTTTTCTCAGCCGCTTTGCCTTCGCCTTTGCTTTCTTTGCGTTCTTTTCTTTCACCTTATCGTACATGTCTCTTATCCAGACATCGACGGGTGCCTTCCACTTCTCCGCTTTGTTGGGTATATTCTTTATCATCGTCCTTGGATTTATTCCCAGTTCCTTTGCCATGCGTATCGTTTCATCGCCGACCTTGCATTTCTTCTTGACTTCTTTCCATTCATCTTCTCTTTTCTTGTTAGCCACAATTACCTCCCGGGCTGTTATGAATTCGTGAATCGGGCATAGCCTTCTAAACAGTGCATACCTTTAGTATGTGCTTCTTAATGCAATTTAGTAGTCTTGGCGCTTCAAGAAAGCGTTTTCGGTTTCCGGCATGGAAGAGCAATTTCATCCATTAACAACGTTAGTTTAGCACATGAAGCTTTCGACAAGTAAAACCGCTCTAACAGTCACATTTTCGTACCCAATGTTAATCCGTACCAAAACGAATACTCTTGTGAAAAGCCACAGACTCGAAGTAATCTGAAGAAACGGCTTCTAAACTGATAGAGACATTATCCGCCAGTTCGACACCACGTAGGTAAGCAAATTGATGAGTTCATTGATTTGAAAGGGTTATAGCCTAAAATCCCGCAAAATCATAACTATGAATAAACGTGAAAGTCTAGAGCGTCAAGGATAAGTCTCCAAGGTTCTGCAGACTCGGTCAGGATATAATCGTGCCTTCCTGAATAGCCGACTCACATCACATAGTCTCCATCTCGAGAAGTAGCTTCTTGACTGTGTGCTTCTCGTCCAGTCTTGGATCCTTCAGCTTCTCTCTCATACACTAACTTGGATAACAGCTATGAATTGAATGAAGAACCTACCATCCATCGATTGAGATTAATTAATCCTGAAGAGTTTCGTGTCAAGTGTTTTCTTCTGACCCTTGATACATGGTCTTTCAAGGACTAAATAACGGGCAATGCTCGAGATGCTTTCAAAGCACTCAGATAGGACAACATTATCTACTCAAAGAAATACCAGAACTTTAGACTGCGGTGGTATGTCTCTTTTTCTGTTAATTCTTCAGCTTGTGTGGCTATCTTCAGATCTTCTGCTGTCAAAGCTTGGATGTAATAACCGGTATTCGAATACCTTGTTCGGAAGTCTCTTGGCGTTAATGTAGCTAAGAAAACGCAAGTATCATGGATAAGGATGGAGTAGAATACTGCAGTAAAGAGAGGTAACAGCAAAGTGCAGATTATAACACTCCAAACTGGAGGCGAAAAGAGATGGACAATCTAAGAGTGTACGGCGACCCCCCATTCAGAGTTATCGTCGCTCATGGAGGACCGGGAGCGGCCGGAGGAGTCGCGCCTCTTGCGAGAGAGCTTGGAAAGAAGCGAGGAGTTCTAGAGCCCTATCAGACAAAGAAGACAGTATCAGGACAAATAGAGGAATTGAGGGAGACTGTCGAGAAGTATTGCTCTCTTCCAGTTATTCTTTTGGGACATTCTTGGGGAGCGTGGCTCGTCTTCTTGTTTGCGGCAAAGTATAGCGATCTTGTGAATAGGATAATACTCATAAGCAGCGGTCCTTTCGAACAGCACTACGCTTCTGGTATTATGAATGCTCGCTTGAACCGTCTTGGCGCAGAAGAAAAGACTAGAGTTGAAGAGCTCATGCGCCTCTTGAGCAATGCAGAACTCAAAGACAGAGAAATGCTATCTGAATTCAGAAAACTCATGGCAATGACAGACCACTTTGATCTTCTCGAAGATGCCGAAAGAGTAGAAGTCAATATTGATGCAGAGATATATAAAAGCGTTTGGACTGAGGCCTCAGAGATGAGAAGCAGCGGAGAGCTTCTCGAGAGTGGCAAGAAAATTCGCTGTCCCGTCCTTGCAGTCCATGGCGATTTCGACCCCCATCCTGCAGAGGGTGTTGAGATCCCGCTTTCAAGGATACTCAAGGATTTCAAGTTCAGGCTTCTGGAAAGATGCGGCCACATGCCTTGGATGGAAAGACATGCAAGAGAAGAGTTCTACAGAATTGTAGAAGCCGAGCTTGAAGAAGGATAGTCTCTCGACATTCAAATATGACGAAGCTGGAATTGACAGAAAAACACCGATTGGTTCAGCAAGATCTCGCAGAAAAGGAGTCACAACCCCAAATGCGCCTGGGGAGTGAAAGGCTTCATAAACAGCTTGATGCAATCATTCTGAATCCAAGTGCAAACGGAATTCAATAATCCTCTTCGCCAAATCATAAATAGGAGTCTGACCTTAATTAAGTCAATACATAACTGTCGTAGACCCACACAGGCCCGGTCACGAGACCACTTTCTACCCGGGCTTCTCCAACCTCATGATGGCCGATGTTGTAGTTATAAACAAAGAAGAGACAGCCTCCCCCGAGGGAATCGAAACGGTCCGCAAAAACATCGCCAAATACAACCCCGATGCTATAGTCGTCGACGGCGCCTCCCCGATAACGATCGAAGGCGGCAAGGCATCGGAGATAAAGGGCAAGAGAGTGCTCGTGGTCGAAGACGGTCCGACGCTGACGCACGGTGGAATGAGATACGGAGCCGGCTGGGTGGCCGCCAAGAAGTTCGGCGCTAAAGAGATCGTCGATCCCAGACCGTACGCCGTCGGCTCGATCGTGGCCACGTACGAGAAGTACAACCATATCGACGAGATCCTGCCGGCCATGGGTTACGGCGAGAAACAGATGAAAGAACTGGAAGAGACCATAAACAAGGCCGACGTAGATCTGGTCATCATCGGCACGCCGATAGATCTCAGAAGGATCATAGATATAAACAAACCGGCAGTGAGAATAGGCTACGAACTTCAGGAGATAGGCAAGCCGGATCTGGAAGAGATCATAGACGAATTCCTCAAGAAACACAAAATCTGAACGGATTTGACCGAAGGGATCGGGTGAAACCGGTCCCTTTTTTCTCAACGCCGTCCCGCCGGCTCCTCGTTATATCTAGAGTTGAACGACTTTCGTGAGGTTCTGCGGTCTATCGGGATCGAGGTTCCTGGCGATCGCCCGTTCGACGCCGAGCAACTGGAGCGGTATAGCTCTGAGGAACCAGTCGCCGAAGTCTTCTCCGCCGTACCGTGTGGTTATGTTCGTGAACCCTTCGACTTTCCCGCCGGATATTATCACCGGCCGTCCGCCGAGCCTTTCTATTTCTCCGGCCATCGCCAGTTCCTCGCTGATTGATTTTTCGTTTGTAGAAACGACCGCCAGAGTGCCCTTTCTGACTTTAGATTTCGGTCCGTGCCTGTATTCTAATGTCTGGTAAGAGTCGGCCTCGGTAAGAGACATCTCCGTAACTTTTATTATTCCCTCCATCGAGGCGGCGAAGTACTCGGCGTATCCCAGAAAGACGAAGTGATCGAGGTCCGCTATCGAAAGACTCTCGAGAAAGTTCAGCGAGTCGTCAATAACTGCGCGGGAGGACGCTGGGATGTTGTTCAGGTAATCGTCAAGACTCCCGGGGGCGAAGAGCTCTCTGGCAAGGGCGCTCACGAAGAAGGCCATGGACGTGAAGGATTTCGTCATCACTATCGCCGTCTCTTCTATGAAGTCCAGCACTACCGGAAGATCGGCCATTTCGATCATTTTGCTTCCCGGCTGGCAGGTGAGGGCGGCCGTCCGCACGCCGTCCCGGCCGGCCTTCTCGAGGGCGAGAAGCGTTTCGGTGGAAGTTCCGGACCTCGAAAGTCCTATAAGCAGATCTCCCTCCGATGGTCCGGCCAGACCGAGCATTATCTCCGAACCGCTGTAATAGGACGACCTGATTCTCCCCTTAGAGAGCCTTTCCAGCTGCTTCGCGCAGCCCATGGCGAGAAAATACGACGTTCCGCAGCCGACAAAATCGATACATGCCGGCTCATTCTTCCCGATGAAATCGACCAGAGGCCGCGAGAGACTGCGGTACCTTCTTGAGAGAATTCCATGCTTTTGCGGCTGCTCGAGTATCTCATTCCTGGTTATCATTCGACGCCTCCTCGGTATCGTCATTCAATAACAATAATAACCCGCGAACGCTTATTTCATCATAAGAGCCGTTGTGAGTGGTGAGTAAAAACACGAGAGAAAGAGCGTCGAGAGTTCGCTTCGCTCAAGAGAAGGCGAGAGCGAAAATAGTGACTGACGGGCTCCTCGCGTCTTTCCCATTTTTCGCGTCCTCTCTCTTTCTCTCTTCTCTCTCTCCTCCTCTCGCTCTTACGAAGGAGGGCTCCTCACGCACGCTCTAGATTATCCCCTCCTGGTGCAACTTTTCGATTTCATAGCTCTCCATTCCCAGCAAGTTCTTCAGTATCTCTTCGTTGTGTTCTCCGATCTTTGGGGCCGGACCTCCTGTATTTGCAGGCGTTTCCGAGAATTTCAAGGGAGTGCCGGCCATACCGATCTTTCTCTCCCCAACAGGCAGGTTCACTATCATCTCTCTGGCGATCACCTGGGGGTTTTCGAAGAGGTCGGCTATGTTGCAGATTCTTCCGGAGGGGATTCCTTCCCTTTCGAATATTCTTAGCCACTCATCTAGGGATTTTCCACGGAGTTTTTCGTTGATTATCTCCGTCAGTTCATCGACGTTTTCGGCTCTGTTCGTGTTTTTCGAAAAACGTTCATCCTTCTCGCACTCTTCTATCGATAGCACACGGCAGAAGGTTTTCCACAACTGGTCGTTGCCAACGCCTATGTTTATCTTTCCGTCCAGACATTCGAAAGTTCCGAAGGGGGCGATCGATGCATGCCGGTTTCCCACGGGCCGGGGAACCTCGCCCGTCACAGAGTAGCGGAGAATGGCGTTCTCCAGCACCGATATCATACAGTCGAGCATCGCCACATCTATATACTGCCCCCTGCCGGTTTCTCGCCTGTTGTTGAGGGCGGCCGTTATGGCTAGGGCGGTGAAGATGCCACAGAGTATGTCGGCTATCGAGCTGCCGACCTTACTCTGGTTTTCCACGTCCGGACCGGTGATGCTCATCATGCCGCTCATTCCCTGAATGACTATGTCGTAAGCCGTCCTGTCCTTCAGGGGTCCGGTGTGGCCGAAGCCCGAACTGCTGGCATATATGAGAACGGGGTTTTTCTCTTTGAATCTCTCGTATCTCAGACCGAGTCTTTCCATAGTTCCCGGCCTGAAGTTCTCCACCAGTACGTCGGACCTGGCAGCCAGCTCCAGCAGTATCTCTCTGCCCCTGGCCCTTTTGAGGTTGAGCGTGATGCCTTTTTTGCCCCTGTTGATACTCATGAAATAGGCGCTCTCGCCGTTCACCATCGGGCCGAAGCCCCTCGAATCGTCTCCGGTTACAGGTCTCTCCACTTTTATGACCGTCGCGCCAAGGTCGCACAGAAGCATGGTGCAGAAGGGCCCCGCGAGAACTCTCGTGAGGTCCAGTACTTTTATACCTGACAGCGGACCGCTCAAGCACCATCACCTCTCTGCAGCAGCTCCAGAAGATATTCGAGCTGGAGTATGCCCCTCTCTATTCCTTTCTTTGAGATCCATTCCTCCCTGCTGTGAGTCTTTCCGCCTTCGCAGACCCCGACAGTTACGGCCGCCAGTCCCATCGAGAGCGGAAGGCTGGCGTTGGTCGCGGCCGGGCGGATCTGACTTTCGATGCCCAGCCGACGGTGCACCTCCCTGGCATACCCGATCAATTCGTGGTCTTCCCTGAGGCTTACAGGGTCTCGCGAGCTGATGATCTCCCATTTAATCCCGGCTTTGGCCTGCGCGCAGATATCTCCGGCCAGGCGCTTGCAGAGATCAAAGGTTTTATGGAGGCTCTCCCTGTCAACCGATCTTATATCCAGCGTGAAATAACTCTCCGAAGCCCTCACGGTCGGCAACGTGCCTCCGCATATTGTTCCGACGTTCACCGTCGTCTTTGGCGATTCTCTGTAACCGCTCGAGTCGACGATTTTCGAGACGATGGCGGCGGCGGTGTGAACGGCGCTGGGCGCGGAGGGTTCCAGCCAGGGGTGGCCGCCGGTAGTTTCTATGGAAACCTTCGCTCTTATAGAGCCAATCCCGGTGTATGTGATCCTTCCCTGCGGTATGCCTTCCAGCGAGATAGAGTATTTGATCTCTCTTCCGGTGCCGAGAATTCCCTCTATGAGCCGCTTCATACCCTCTCCCTTTCCCGGGCCCTCTTCCCTGGTCGTGGCCGCGAAAACCACGTCCGGCCAGTTCGAGTGTTTCTGCGCCAGCACAACCAGCGCGGCGAGGGCGACGGAGTTATCGGCGATTGAGGGGCATCTTATTGTCTCATCCTCTTCTATCCAGTTCAGCGGGACGGATTCATCGAAGACGGTGTCCATGTGTGCCTCTATAAGTATTACCGATTGCGGGAGTTCCTCGCCCGACCAGGCCAGCACGTTGTACAGCCCGTCGCGGGATACTCTCAGGCCGGCCTTCTCGAGAAGGCCGGCAATCAGTTCGCACTTTTCCTTTTCGTGGAAGGTTGGCGAAGGAATCGTCGAGATTCTCTTCAAAAGTTCAATAAAGCTCCTGTTCATCTTTTGGCCTCCCGGCAAGTAAAAAGCTCTCTACTTCACTTATCAAATGGCTTTCGGCCCGTTCGTCGTAGGGCGAGGCGTACCATTCGTAACCGCCTTCCATCCCGGCCGGTACAACGTAGGGAAGATAATCCAGCGCGTAACAGACGACCAGCGGGACCTCGAAATGCTTCCTGGCGATTCTCTTCAGGATTTCTCCGGTGTCGAGAAAGAGCTCGAAGGGGAGAAAGAGCATGGCGATCTCTCCCAGCTCCAGAAGGCCCAGTCTGGCCGGTCGGTACTTATCCAATCCCTTCGACTCGAGCCGCTTCAGGGCCAGTCTGTAACCCGGGAGCGCTTCGGGTCTGGCCGGATAGGGTGGTTTTTCATCCGGCGATTTCACTGGCATCTCGAAAGAGTGTTCGCTGTATGACGGACCAGATGGAACTATCCTCTTTCTACCGGTTTCGACCATGCCGGACACGAAGAGACCGGAGAGTCTCTCTATCTCGTCAGAAGATCTGCCGGCGCGTGTGTAGCGCGTGCTGACATCTCCCGCGCAGGAGTTGAAGTACATGAAGGGGAAGCCGAACTTCCGGGTCAGCGCCTGACGGATACCGCCCGCCAGATCGGGCGAGTAGAGAGTGTTTTCCGGTCCCAGAACCGTCGGGTGGCACGGGAAGACCACTATCCCGATCCTCCCCGTCTCGCACTCGAAAACAAGAATATCTCCCCCTACCACGCTAGATTGCTCGCCGCTTGTACGGCGCGAACAGACGCCCTCAACCTCGAAGGTTATGTGTTCTATGCCAGAGAGGTGACTGGCCACCTTTCTTGCCCGGTCGCTGCAACGATCGAAGGCCGAATTCAACTGGTCTGTCAGCAAGCCCGGTTCCGGCGCGGCGTGGGTATGTGTGGCGACGGCTACGGTATCGTTCGGTCTGAAAGAGGCCGGTATACCGAGAAGATCTACGGCGACCAGCCAGAAGGGATCGCGGTCTCCTATGAATAAAGCCTTCATTTCGAGCGGTCTGTGAATTCCGGATGACATCTCCAGCCTATCGATATAACCGGCCATCTCGAGCCCGGTTTCCGGCTCGATTCTCGTCTCGCTAAAGCCGGCCTTCACGTTCGTACTCCCCGGATATTTCGCTGAGTCTCTCGAGTGAAGGTTTATCTACCTTTCGGAAGTTGTTCATGGCGATCAGTACGGCTCCAAAAACCGGCTGGAGCAGGGGCTTACAGAGTTTCAGCCAGCCGCTGACCCCCCACCGGAGTTGTTCCATGAAAAACTCCGACTTGCTCAATCCGCCGACCACGGCCAGTATCGGAGCGACGGCCACTTTATTGTACATTACGACCGCCGTTCTGGCTATTTCTATAGCGTTTGCCTCGACTATTCTGCGGGCCTCGCGATCGCCGGAAACGGCGGCTTCAATTACAAGGGGAGCGAAGGCTGCGATCTCGGATTTCGAGTGCTGTTCTATGTAGAAGTAGCGGACGATAGCCCTCGAGGAATCGAAACCGAAGAAACTCATCATTTTGTCGTGAAGAAGGGAGTCCACTGTCCCGTCATGCACTTTGAGCGCGACCTGTATGGCATCCATGGCTATCCTGAAGCCGCTGCCCCAGTCTCCGAGTATGTGGCCCCAGCCTCCGAGCCTGGTTACCTCGCCATCGTCGTCGATGGCGAGGACCATCGAGCCGGTGCCGGTAACGGCCACGATGCCGGATTCGCCGCCAAAGCCACCGTACAGGGCGTTGTAGCAGTCGTTGTTTATCGCCAGTCTGTCGGTGTCTATCACCTCGTGGCCTATCTTTTCGAGAAGCTCCGAAGGACTCCAGATACCCAGGCCGGAGTAACCGATATAAGCGGACTCGAAATGCAGCCCGCTACAGCCGGCATCGTTCATAGCCTCCACGAGCGACTCTTTCATCCTTTCCAGTCCCACCGAGAGGTGGTTCGCCGGGCCACCCTTTCCGTAGCCGACGAGTCTTCCCCGGCCGTCGCAGACCGCGAGCTTGGTTTGCGATCCGCCGGCGTCGATCCCCAAGAACAGCTCTCTCTCCATAAACTACCCCTTTACGGCGCCCGATGTGAGTCCCTGTATGTACCATTTCTGGAGCGACAGGAAGAGGATCAGCACCGGAATGGTGGCGATTATCATCCCCGCGCTCATCAGTCCCCAGCGCGTTATGTTGTGTCCCCTGAAGACCGTCAGCCCCAGGTTGATCGGCATCTTCGAGTAATCCTGAACTACCAGCAACGGCCAGAAGAACATATTCCACGACCAGAGGACCTTCATGATGGCCATCGTGGCTATCGTCGGCTTGACCAGGGGCAGCATCACTTTCCAGTATATATAGAAGTCCTTCGCACCGTCCATCCTGGCCGCCTCCTCCAGCTCGAGCGGAATACTGAAAAACGTCTGCCTGAACATGAAGACCCCGAAGCCGCTCGACATGAAAGGGATTATCATGCTCGTATAAGAGTTTATCAGCCCCATCCTGAGTATTATAAGGTAGAGGGGGATTACTATTACGTAAAAGGGGATCATGAGTGTCGAGAGCGCGGCCCAGAAGAGCAGAGTTTTACCGAAGAACTGCTTTCTGGCCAGCGCGTAGCCGGCCATTGAATCGAAGAGAAGGCTTGCCAGGGTGATCGCTCCGGCCACCAGGATACTGTTTAGGAACATCGTCCCGAGCGTGACGTTCTCGTCGAACAGTCTCGGATAATCCCATGCGGCCGGGTAGTTATCCAGCGTCACGGATTTCGGAATTATCTTGTAAGTCACTATGCCTGTATCGGGAGTGATGGAAGTGGAAAAAGCCCAGAGAAGTGGCATGAGCGTGAAGAGAGAGACGCCTATAAGGATCATGTATCTCAACGACCACCCGATGAGCTTTTTGCCTTTTTTATTCATCTCAATCCCCCCTCACATGACCGTGTCGGAGCCGCGGGAAAGCTTTCTCTGGACAATCGTCAGTCCCAGCAGTATAACGAAGAGAACGAAGCTGATCGCCGTCGCGTAACCCATCTCGAACTCCTGAAACCCTTTGGTGTATAGATAGTTGACCAGCGTGGTAGTCGCGTATCCGGGACCGCCCCCGGTCATTATATAAATCGGCGTGAATATCTGGAACGATCCGATTATCGTTGTCACACTCAAGAAGAAGGTGGTCGGTTTCAAAAGAGGCAGAGTTATCTTCAGTATCCTCTGCGGCCTCGAAGCGCCGTCGAGTTCTGCGGCCTGGTAAAGCTCCCCGGGAATGTTTTGAAGACCGGCCAGATAGATCAGCATGTTGTAGCCGAAGTCCTTCCAGACCATCACGATAACGATCGAAAACATCGCCAGCCGCGATTCGGAAAGCCAGCCCCTCGACTCGAGCCCGAAGGCCCCCAGAAACCTGTTGGCCAGTCCCGAAGAGCCAGGGGAAAGGATCAACATCCAGACTATGCTGGCAACGACCATGGAGATCACGCTGGGAATGAATATCGAGAGACGGAAGATATTCCTCCCGGGGAATCTCTCGTGGAGCATCAGCGCAAAGACGAGACCGGCCAGCATGCTTATGGGAACGTACATAAGAGAGAAGACGGCCGTGTTCTTCAGCGCCAGCCAGAAGTAGCGATCGGTGAATAGTTTCTGGTAATTCCTCAATCCCACGAAATCGGGGAAGAGGAACGTCATTATGTTGAAATCGTAGAAGCTCAAAAAGAGAGCCCAGATTATAGGTATGAATATGAAAAGTACGAAGACTGTATAAGCCGGCGCACAGAAGAGATATGCCACCAAAGTATCGCGCCAGAGCCTGCGTTTGGGCATCTCAAAACCTCCTCGGAGAAAATAAAGGAGAGAGCAAAGCTCTCTCCTTTCCTCATTTCAAAAAGCCCTTGTCTTTCAGCTGTTTCTCGACGAGTTCCTGCGCCGTCTTCAATGCCGCTGCGATATCGGAGTTTTCGGAAATGGCGTTCTGAATCTCGACTCTCAGCGTTCTGGCGATGAAGTTGGCCTCCGGGTGGGCTATCCATGCGTGCGCATCTTCGAGTTGCCTGAGATACATGGAGACGACGGGACTATCCGAGAAGTGCGGATCGGCCGCCGAGTCGAGTCTGGCAGGCAAAAAGCCCGAGGCGATGCAGTATTCGGTCATGTGGTCCTTATCCACCAGCCACTCGAGCAACTTGACGGCTTCGGACTTGTTCCTGGATTGTTTCGGTATCACCAGGGCGTCCGAGCCAAAGTAGGATGTGAATTTCCCGGTTTTCTCGTTCGTGGGCAGCAGTCCCACCCCGAGGGTGTCTCCGAGGATCTTCTGGAGTTCTTTGGCGCTGTCGCCCGCGTCTATGTACATGGCGACCGTACCCTCGGCCAGCTGCCGCCTTACATCCCAGAGATCCACGTTTATCGCGCCCGGCTGAACGACTTTGTGCACATTGAAGAGATCGGCGTAGAACTGGATGCCTTCGTTGAATTCATCGGTTGTGAAGGCCGGTCTGTCGTCGGCCCCCATGAGCTCCCCTCCAGCCTGCCAGGCGTACATGACCGCCTGGTAAGTGTAGTTGGCCGCCGTTCCGAAGCCGTAAACATCTATCTTTCCATCGCCGTCCCTGTCGAAGGTCAGCTGTTTGGCGTACGTGACGAACTCGCTCCAGGTCCAGCCTATCGGTTCCGGCACGTCGCGCTCCTGGAAGATGTCTTTTCTGTACAGGATCGCCCTGGTATCGGTGAAATACGGGATAGATATCAGCTTGCCCGTCATGTCTTTCGGCGTTATCGATGTGTAAAGACTGGCAGTCAGTACGGAAGGAAGAAGCTGCTCCTTCAGTTCCTCCGAGATGAGGCCGTCGAGCGGTTCGAGCACACCGAAACGCGCCAGGACATGCTCGAAAGGAGACCCGAGCTTCACCAGATCGGGCGCCTTTCCCGACATTATGGCAACCTGCAGTTTCGTGTGTGGATCCTCGGCCCACGGCACGACAACGAGCTTGACCTTTATGCCGGTCTCTTTTTCAAATTCCTCGACCTGTCTCTGCACCACGGGAAGATCGAGCGTGGGATCGCCGCCGGCGAACCAGAAAGTGATTTCCTTCGCGCAGAGCACCGTCGAAAGAAGCGCGATCGCGAGAAAAACAAGCAATTTACCTTTCATCGTCTCTCCCCCTTTCACTTAAAAGCTTCCAGCATGGCGTTCTTGAGATTTTCGTTGCCGAACAGCGTTCCGAACCTGAAAAACATGATTCCGTCGGCCCCCGCACCTCTGGCATAGTATATAGCCTTCTGCAATTCGGCCGGCGAGAGATCGTAAGCCTGAATGCCCATCACGACTTTGGTATCGGACATCATGACGTCCCTGGTTCCAGTGGCCACGTCGGCGATCCAGTTTGCCTTCTCTCCGAAATCGAGATGGTACGTCATCGGGATAACTATATCGCATAGTTCTCCGAAATCGGCGTACCTCTGACCGTAGTGTACCATCGCGAATCCGTTGGAGGCGGCGTCTATGTCTCCGCCTTCAGGCATAAGGGAGGCGCTGTAGATTATATCCGGTTTCACCGACTCTATTCCGAGCTTGATCTCTTCTGTGAAGGCCCTTATATCGTCCATTCTCATCTCTACCCAGCGGTTGATATCGAAGTACGTGAACTGCCTGTACAGATCGATGAATTTCTTGTTGTCGCCGACGGAGCTCCAGGTCTCTTTAGCCGTCTCCATGAGGAAATCCACGTCGAGTCCCTCGAGCCAGGCCCTGCCTATGTTGTAAGGGCCCCAGCCCCAGGCCCCGGTTGGATACCTTATATAGTCCAGATGGATCCCATCGACGTCGTACAGTATTATTACCTCTTTCATTAGATCGACCAGGTACTCTCTGTAACGGGTGTCCTGAACGAACTCCACCGTCGAGCCGGCCTTCTGCGGATCTGCACCTTCCTCGATCGGCACTCCCCACATCTTGGATTGTGGGAACCTCTTGAGATATGCCTGGTCCTGGTTCACGACGAACCACGCGTGTATTCTGAGCCCGGCCTCTCTGCAGGCCGCCACGGTCTTTTCGAGTATCGTCGTATCGTCGATCTTCTCGTACGCTATCGCCGAAGGCCAGGAGACCTGCCCCGCCGTCCCCTTCACAAGCAGGAATACATCCGTGAAGCCCGCCTCTTTCAATTCGTTGACGGCCCTGTCCACGCCGTAAGATATGAAATCGGTCGACCAGGCCCATACCGCCCTGATCTCTCCTTCGCTGCCCGGGATCTTCTCTATAACTTCGGGAGCGGCCTTCTCTACCGGCGGCCAGTTGGCGGGTCCGCTCACCTCTCTCAGCGAGGCGTAGTTGGGCATGCTGCCGTTGTCGTTCACCCAGCTCACCGATCTCGTCAGTACGTACAGCAGAATATCCGGAGTCATGACGGCCATACTCTCGCCGTTCAGCAGGAACTCCACCTGGGACGGAATGAGCGGGTCGACCTCCAGCTTCGCCGTGATTTGTTTGGAAACCTCGTAAATATCCGGCCAGTTTATCATGCCGCCTATTTCGCCCTGGAGCTGCTTCTGTGGCGCCTTCACCTCGATGTACGGCACAGATGCCGGTAGCTGTCCAATCTTCTCTCCGTTGGCACCGTATATCGCCATCCATTTGGCCACCAGATACAGCGCTTCTTCCATCGAGACGTTTCTGTCGCTCCCCGGAATTTCGATGGTATCGGGAATCACGCGACCCGAGTCGTTGATCTTCGTGTTCAGATTGATCGCCATTTTCATGATGGCCGCGCCGTCGAACTCGACCGCCATCAGTCCTGCCGTCAACAGGAGAAGAACTAGAAGGATCAAGAACCTTTTCATACAAACACCTCCATGTGTTTACAAGATCGGAATTATCTTCCGGTATATCTGTATCAGCTCGGAATTCTCCAGATCGCCGTTCTGCGTATTGGCGCTGCTGAAAACCGGCGGAAGCTCCCCGTTCTTCGAATACAGCCACGCCACCTGTCCGACGATCGAATTGAGTATGGTCGCCCCCACGGCCGTCGAGGCCGGCGCAACTTTTGTGTTCGAGATATCCAGAAGACCGTCCCCTATGGGAATATGGTTATCTATAACTACATCGGCAACCTCGAAAAGCCTCTTTCCGGCGGGGTTTCTGGGTTCCACCGAGGAAGAGTGGGCTATGGAGGTTATGCAGATCACGCTGGCGCCGAGTTCTCTGCCCCTAATGGCGGCCTCGACCGGGACGGCGTTGACCCCGGAGTTGGAAGCGACGATCATCACATCGCCCTCCTTCAGGGAGTAACGCTCTAGTATCACCCGGGCCAGGCCGGGAAGCCTTTCGAGCTTGCTGGAACGCGCGGCGCTTTCGTGAAGCATGAGAGAAGTCTCGAGAATCGGATAAATCGACACGAGACCTCCGGCCCGGTAAAACATCTCCTCGGCAAGCATATGGGAATGGCCGGTGCCGAACACATAAACCAGCCGGTTCCTTTGAAGCGCTTCGAATATTAGCAGGGCCGCCTTCTCTATTTTCGAATCTTCATTTTTTTCCACCGTTTCCAGAATCTTCTCCAGTCTGGAAAAATACTGCCTCCACAAGTTCATCACTCCTCCCGGAAAAGGAAATCGATCGCTTCTTCCACCATGAACCGGGTAGTTTCCTTCAATTCTGGATGGAACCCGAAAAGAAAGTACCTGCCTCTGCCGGCCTGTCCCTTCACCGCGGCGATTCCATCTTTCATAACTTCGTCGAAACCATCGACGTAGACCGCAGCCACTTCCTCGCAGCCGTCGGGTTCGACGCCGAAGATCGGTCCGTTTTCGTAGTGAACCACACAGGGCCGGCCCTCCCAGTTGATTTTCACGTCACCGCAGCCCCTATCCCAGTTACCTATATCCAGCGCCTCTCTGGGGGAGAGATTGAAACCGGTTGTTTCGCTGTTGTAGGGCTTGAGGGCCAGATACGCTCCGGCGCAGATCCCCAGATACCTCCCGCCTTCGAAGACGTATCGAGTCAGTTTATTCAAAACACCGCCACCGAACCGCGAACCGAAAATCGTCGCCCTGCCGGCGCCTATAACCACCAGATCGACTCGACCCAGATCGGTAGTTTCCTCGAGCGCTTGCACGATGAAGAAACCGCGCTCGCTGAACATTGTCGTCAGAGCTTCCCTGGACTTCCCCTCCTCGGAAATCAGAAAAATGTTCATTTCAACTCTCCGCAGATAGCCATACAGGCTGCCTCGATCGACCCGGGAAGCAGTCCGAACGTCGCCAGCGACGCACCGAAAGCTTCGAGAGTACCGACGTCGTAAGGGTCTCTTCCCGAAATGAGAATGGACTTCCCGCTCTTGCGGGCCAGACTTTCGAGTGTTTCCTTGAGCGGCTTTATCTGTTCAGAGCCCCTCGAGGCAGTTATCACTACCAGAGAAGTGCTCGAATTGACGAGTTCCTCCAGCGCGACGAGCTTGTCGGGCGGTGTATCGTAACCGAGGGCGTAATTGCGCTCGATCTTGAAGAAGCGGGAGACGATCCTCCTCGTTTCCGAGCTCGAGACCTCGACTTCGTTCAACCCCGTGACCGTGGGGCTCAACTCGACGAGCACTATCGCGGAATTCTTCTCCAGAGGTATGTCCCCGCCGTTTCTTCCGATCACCACGCTCTTTTCGGCAAGGGTCTTCTGCAAGAGATCGTCGGGGGCGAACAGTACCTGTGAAAAGCCGGCGCGATAGTCGGGACGTGAGAGCTTCTCCCTGGTCTCTTCAATTCTCAAGAGACTTTCCTTCACGCGCCGCATCGGTATGGTTCCATCCTCCACAGCTCCCTTCAAAGCCTCGATCGCCCTCCTTTGAAGTTCGGGAGTGTGGCTGAGAAGAATCATATCTGCGCCGGCGTTGAAAGCATCGACCGTGGCCCGTTCTATTCCGTAGATCTTCTTCATCGCATCCATTTCCAGACAATCGGTTATGATGACGCCAGTGAACCCCAGCTCCTCCCTTGCGATAGTGGTGAGAATCTTTCTGGAAAGCGTCGCCGGCTTATCGTCGATCGAAGGATAGACTATGTGCGCCGTCATAAGGAAATCCAGATGACCCTCCCCGATCAGTTTTTCGAAGGGGAAGAGATGTACACTGCGGAAGATTTTTTCGGAAATATCCACCACAGGCAGACAGAGATGGGAGTCCTCCCGGGTGGCTCCGTGGCCGGGGAAATGCTTGCCCGTAGTCAGAACGCCGGCCGAATGGAGACCCCTGCAGAACTCGGCGCCGAAGCGGACCGTCTCGTAAGGATCGGCAGAAAAAGACCTGATTCCGATTATCGGATTGGCTGTCTCGCTGTTGCAGTCGAGGACGGGGCTGAAAAACACGTTCACTCCGACTGCCGACGCTTCCCGGGCCATGCGACTCGCCATGTCGTAAGCCATAGATGGCTCGCCCTTCGCCAGACCCATATGACTTATCCCTCTGGTGAAACCCGGTACCAGTCTCTTCACCGGTCCGCCCTCTTCGTCGGACATGATGAAAGAAATCGATCCCGATCGCTCCCTTATAAAGCCGATCAGGTTCAATAGACTCGGCGGGTTCACAACGTTCCTGGCCGAAAGGTTGAAGGCCGATATACCTTCCTCGAGCAGGTCTATGAGCGAAGGACCTATTGCTCCTTTTTCTTCGTTTAAGCCAAAACCGAAAGAAAAGAAACGGCTGATTATCCCTGAATTCATACTTTTTATAAACACCACTCCAATGGACAAAGGATTTGCTTTTTATGATCGTTTATGATCTTATACTAATATTTCGAGCAAAATAAATCAAACACCGAAACACACAGTAAGAACAAGAAAAAAGGCAAGAAAGACGAATAAACATCTCTAATTGAATGAAAAACAACGGAAAGATGGATACCCGCGAAAATACGATCCGAAACCGGGAATGTGTAGAGCGTTGTGTTATCATAAAATATCGTACCGTTGGGGGAGATCAGTCAATGACCAAACTGGAAAGACACGAGAAAATATTGAAACTGATAGCCAGCAACTCGAGCATAAGCGTGAACGAGCTCTGCAAACTCGTGAACACTTCCCACGCGACGATACGCAGGGATCTGGCCGAGCTCGAGAGCGAAGGGCTTCTCGAACGCTTCCACGGCGGTGCGGTCTTGAGCAGCAAAAAAAGGTTCGAGGTCTCTTTCAGCAGGCGTATCAACCAGCACAACGTGGAAAAGCTCAAAATCGCCGCGGAGGCGCTCGAAAGAATCGAAGACGGAGAGACGATAGTATTGGACGCCGGCACCACGACTCTCCAGATCGCGAAACTGCTGGTCAAAAGCGGAAAACACGTTCAGATAATAACCAACAGCATAGCGATCGCACAAGAAACCGCCGATTACATAGATCCAGGCGTTACGCTGCTTGGCGGGAACCTCGACTGGCACAATATGTCGACCGTCGGTCTCGTCGCGATAGAGTATCTTAGAACCGTCATGGTGGATAAGGCCTTCATAGGGGCCAACTCGGTAGATATCGAGCGCGGGGTCTTCGCCGTGGACGAATCGAGCGCCTTTCTAAACAGGGCCATGGTAGCTTCGTCCAGACAGGTCTTCGTGGTCTGTGATTCCAGCAAATTCCAGAGAATCGCTCCCTTCAAATCGGTGGATCTGGATGAGGTCGATTGCCTGATAACCGACGGCCTCATAGACAGGGAGACGGCCGCCAAACTCTCCGGAAGGTTGAACCTGGTGATAGTGAAAGATTGACCGCCCGCTCAAGCCTTCTTAAGCTGTTCAATTCTCTTCGAGAAGCTGTCGATGTTTTCCCTGAATCTTCCTATCCTTATCTCGGCGTTCTTGAGGTATTCGAGTCCGGCCTTTGTGATCTTGTAGTTCTTCTTTGCCGGGCCAGTGTCCTCTGTGTCCCATTCAGAGGTTATAAGCTCCATCTCTTTCAGACTGCCCAGCACACGGTAAAGGCTTCCCATCTGACCGACACCGAAGATTGGGATCTCGAAGTCGTTGATCCTGGAAGAAAGCTCATAACCGTGGGCCGGTTTCTCGGCTATGAGCAACAGCTGGTAAAGCTCTATCCAGGGCCTTCCTATCCCCATTCTACTTCCCCTCATATTTCTCGTCTCTCTCTCCTCTACCTGTCAAAAGCCTCAGTGATTATGGTGTTGTCCGCGACCTTATGGGTTGTTTTTCCTGCAATGTATCTTCCGCCCCAGGGGTCTTCCAGCGTGAAAGCTACCCCCTTCTACATTGACAAGCTCTCCGGGGTGAAGGGAGGATGCATAATCGATATATTCCTCCGAAGAATTAAGGCTCAATTCATAAGAACCATTGCCTGTTACTGTCATCTGCTTCACAGTCGGAGGCTCATAGCGAGATAGATCGGTCGCCTTCATCTCTACGCGGTGATCTGGACCTATCAAGACAACGGGCTCGTTTTTCTTTACGGTGTTCCCGTCTACTGTTACTTCCACATCGTCCGGAAAGTCAAAACTGACGGTGAATAGCTGGTTTATCTTCCCGTCAACGAAGTTCGCCTGCAGATCGATGGTTTCATTCTCTTCGAGTGTGAAAACATTCTGAAGGCTCTTGCCGCCGGAGTCTACTTTCACCGTTAGTTTTCCGATAGGAAAGTTTGTGAGTCTTATATCCGTCTCCCCATAGTTGACTCCGTTTATGGATACCTTCGCAGAAGGGAAAGGAATGCTGTAGATATTTATAGTGCCTGTCTTCTGCCCCAGAACAACTTTCTTCTGTTCGGTCGGGATCTTTTCCTGCGTGACCTTTGCTTGACTCAATTCAATACTCACAGAGGTCGATCTGCCGGATTGCACAGTCACTACAACGTTTTTGTCCTCATAGCCTTCCTTCTGGGCGGTAAGCGTGTACGTTCCGGGTTCGAGTGATAGTATAAGCTGTCTTCCGACAACTGTTCCCTTGTGAACGCCATCCACGAGAATTTTGACCCCGTCTGAAGAGGTTATCGCAACATATCCGGGGGCTTCCGTACCAAACAACATAGTAAAAGTTCCTACCACCAGTAGCAGCAACAGGATCTTTCTCATATACTCACCCCTTTTGACAATTGCTTGTGTCTTATATGCCTGCAGTTTATGGATTTTGGAACGTCTGTTCGCAACCGACTCAATAGATGATCATCTGAAAATCAACCGTGTCGCCATTTACAACTATTGATTTGGCTATAACTTCGTCTCCCCACTTCGCTTCTACGTGGTATTCACCGTTGGGTATGTCGTTAAATGCAACCTGCACCGGACTGCCGGCGGAAATATCCGTGAATGTCTGTTCCTTCGATACAGGGCCACTTATAGAAACCATGAGGTCGTGAGTCGTGAGGAAGAATATCTTTGTAAGTCCTACAGTGATCACGAGAGTTAGCTTTCCCGTTCCTTCTGAATAAGTGTTGTAGTTGGATGACTGAACATCCGTGTTGTACTGATAACTATCTGAGAACGGCGCAGATGTAGTGCTACTGATAAATCTGAGTTTTTCTCCGGTATATGGATCAAAGTTGAATTCCTTGGGAAATATCTGTTTTGTGATGGGATTGAATTTCATATTGCCTATGTCTTGACCAAAGGAAATGGCTGTGATTTTGGACAAATCGAGCTCGTAGTTTTTCATTAGTTGTCCGGTAAATGCATCTACGTAATCTACGAATATTTTATTCATTAAGTTAGTAACTAGAAATAGATTGTCCGCTTTGCCATTACGCAGAGTTACTCTTATTAGTTTGTTCCCCCATCCATCTCCAAGTCTTTCAAGTCTACTGATATCTGACACCTTTACATAAAAGGATTGACTTTCAAGAGTTCTAGCGAAACCTAGGCTATCAGACAGACTAAGTTCTCCCCCTGGCCGCCAGCTTCCATTGTACCAATATTGGGTTTGAAATTTCAGAAACCGTTCCGCATGAATCACCTGACCATCGTTGAAGAAGACAGTGCAGCTCGTCTCCATTTCTGTAGCAAAGACCATTGCAGGAAGAACAAACAAAGCAAGAGAAATCATGATCAACATTCTTCTTATCATTTTCATACTCATTTCCCTCCTCCATTGAGATTCTCATTCTACAAAACACTTGGCATTCAACTCATAGAGCGTAAGTCAAATAGCTTCCTTCTCTCAAAAACAGACATTGGTGATCATTCGGTCGAATGAGCTTCTACTGAATTGAGCTCTATTACTGGATTCCCTGGCTGATAACCACCTATAACATAAACATCGCTGCCAATTGAAGCTGCTGTGAGTCCGCTTCTTCCTAAAAGTGTTGGAGTACTGCTTTACCAGAAATCACCTACCGGATCATAAACCTCAACAATTGTAAGGGCTTGTGTAGAATCACTCACAACACCTCCAAAGATGTAGATTTTACTTCCGGCAACTGCTGCCGCTATTTCTGAGCGAGCTGTAGGAGCAGGTGTACCTGAAGACCAGGAATTAGTTTGAGGGTCGTAGATATAAACTGTATCCAGTCTCTTTCTGGAATTGTCCATTCCTCCAAAAACATATACCTTTCCACCATATCCAACCGCGGCGTGCTGTGAGAATGACTTAGGTAAAGGAGCTCCTACAGACCAGCTGTCTGTGCCTGGTGAGTAGATTTGAAGTGTATTGTATCGTGTTGCGTAGTTCAGTCCTGCTATTACATAAATCTTGTCTCCACAAGTCGCAGCAGCAAGCTCGCACCTTGCGTTCGGCATTGGCGATCCTGTACTCCAGGAATCGGTAACTGGATCATAGATTTCGACATTATTGACAGGTGAGGCATTTCCGAAAATCTGTTGTCCTCCAAACACATAGACTTTCCCGTTGTATTCAGCGGCAGCCAGAGCGTATCTAGGAGTCGGCATAGGAGTAAAAGTTTCCCAGCTGTTGGTTATCGGGTTATAGATTTCGTTGTTGTCATAGGGAGTTTTCGTAATTCGTTCTCCACCACCAATAGCCATTATTTTGTTTCCGATGTTGACTGCAGCCAACCAGCTCCTCGCCGTTGGTATTCGATTGGGTTCTTCATTCTAAGAAATCGGAATACTGTAAAGACTGTATACTTCCTCAGAAGATAATGCTCTGTTATAGATTAAGACTTCGTCAAGTATTCCTCCAAATCGGGTTGAAACTAGACCTTCTCCACTATCCCACCAATGAATTGCCAGTCCAAATTCGTCTCTTGATACTTCGAGCTCCTGTTCCTTCTCGCCTGTCAGTTGTCCATTTATGTATGCCTTTAGCATTCCGTCTTCAAACACTAGGCAGTAATGCATAAACTTGTTTCTGTATTCCTGTTCATACGGTAACTCCAGGCAGTTTTTCCAATATCCGGCCGAGAATGTCAGTGTCTCGTCTAGATAGCCTATTCCTATCCAGGAGTCTCCACCATTGAAAATGAAGGCTTCTCCCCAGTGTTCATATATCGTGTTAACTTCATTTGCCCAAAGACTTATAGTGAAGCTGTTTCTTGAACTCAACCCCAGATCAGGTAACAGAACATGATCTCCTTCGGTTCCTGTATAATTTTTCCCGTGAAATCTCATTCCATTTCCCAGAATCCCATCGACAATTTCTGGATTGTTCATTACCGTTCCGTCATGTCCATTAACACTTTCATCTATTACTTTTCCATCGACTATTCCTTGATTAAACCCCCAATAAGCAATTAAACCGTCTTTTGGATATTCACCCGGAATTAGAGCACTATAGCTAAAACTCCAGGTCACTACATTCGAATACTGCTCATCATTGTCTTGCGCCCTGACTTCGAACTTGTGATCTCCTTCTGAGTATCCGCTCCAGGTATAGCTTGTGCTCGTGCCGTTACTCACCCAGCTGCCTTCATCCTTTTTGTATTCGTACTTTGTTATCGTTCCGTCAGAGTCGCTTCCACTCCAGGTGAAGGTGCTACTGGTTTCTGATACAACTTCGGATGGGCCGCTTACTTTTGTCACCGTTGGAGACGCATTATCTGAGGGAAAATACGTGACTTCCCTTACAATAAAGCCGTCTTCGCAATCGCCTACTATCATCAATTGCAGAGAATCATTATTGCCGCCAAACCAGTTTCTCAGTAAATCAGCACCAACTTCAATGTTCCCATTCTCTCTTTTTCCATCAATCAGCACATACGGATATTGGGAATAATTTACTACAGTGTACGCACGTATATTATCCAAGCCAAGAGAATCCGTCACATTTATTGTCAATGTGGCATCTGGACTTATGAAAGAGCCGTCTGAAGGTACTATTGTCATATCTCTGGCAAAAATGCTGTACTCATCAGATGTCTTACCGTCGCTTCTTGAAAGCTTGTAAGTATATGTGTTCAGCTGTGAAACATCCTCATCTACAAATGTTTGTGTCGTATCTAAGTTCATATAGGATCTTAAAGTGCCATAAGATCCCCCATTTTCTTTCTTCAAAACCTCAAGCAAGGGGGTATTATGATTGTCTGGTCTATTATGATTCCACAGAGAAAGATGAACAATTCCATCTTCCGGAGTATAGTAAAGTCCTTTAAATCTTGGGGCATAAGCCTCTTCAATCATATCTTCTAGAGCATCTCCCAGAAGAACACTCTTTGCGAATATTTCTACCGATTGTGCAAAGAACCATTCATAATCTTCACCGTATTCACCTTCGATGTAGGATTGCCTAATCGAAAGCTCTTTCTCTTCAAACGGGTAATTTGGATCATATATTAGGAAATCAATACCCCCAAGAACTATTTTGAATCCATAAGCTAACACTGAATGTGCTTCACCTAGCATTAGTTCCTTAGGTCTAAGACTTATAGCCACAGGTATCCTTAGGGCACTGAGAATTGCTAACGCTTCTGATATCTCAAAAGAATTGCTCATAGGCTTTAATGTTTGTGTAATCCTATGCGCGCTAAATATTATTCGCCAAGTGACCTCCAATTTTGCCAAATACTGCTTTGTGAACTCTCCCCATACAAGCCTAATTATCGGACCGCAACTTGTTAGATGGTTAAAAGCTTGAAGAGTCCTGTCAAAATGCAGTAGAGGTTTCCCATCCCTAGAGATTATTAGATAACCAAGAAGATCGTCATTATCAAATTCAAAATAGGGATCTCGCGGTAGGTTATTAATATATGTTGCTGCAGACACAACTGACATCCCATAACAAAAACCACCTCCGACTTCCTGAATCTCTTCCGCACTATAGTTATACGGAGTCATTTTGTTATCTGCGTCTACCATACTCAGAGGATTGTTCACAAATGTAAATCCCCTACTTGCCGTATCGAAATCAACAATCTTAACGTTCAATATTGCGGAATTTGCGGGGACTTCAGCTAACACAAATTCCGAGAAACTCGAAGTATAAGTTACTAAGTTCGAATCTTCTCCGATAGACGTCATCATAGGAATCCAAATACCACTATCGCTATCGAAGTGAAGAATTAGCGGCATCATATCTGAACCATTACTTGGCTCATAACTTGGGTCAAAGGCAAGTTCTATCGGAAAGAATGTAGCATCGTCACTTAATTCTATGTCTATATCGTATATTGAACTCAATGGATTACAACCTTCTGGCAATTCCGGAGTTTGTTGAGAGACCTCAATCCTGACTTCTCCTCCAACATGAGAGGCAGGCAGCGTTATAGACACTTCCTCAAATACCGTTGTCGATTCAGACAGATTCATTCCTATAACAAGCTCTGTCTTATTCGATTCCATAGCTCCTTTTGTACAGTAGACAGAAATCGTCTGAGTCGCACTCTTATCGAGTTCAAATGTGTGATTTTCTGTGTTAGCAGGAAGCTGCGCTAATGGATTATCGTTCAAAGACACTCTGTAGGAATCTTCACTGGTAGACATATCATTCCATACAATTGTGATTTCATTATCCGAAAAAGATTCCAGATATAGACTCTGGGGAGGAGCAAGGTTTATCTGTATCTCCTTCTCCTTTCTTGAAGTGAGACCCTTGCTGTCCTTGACTTCAACAACAACTGTGGTTGTACCTGCAACATTATATAAGTGGTTGACTATTTCGTTTGCTTTCTTGTTTGCGGAATAGTCTATCTCCCACACTCCATCACCGTTGAAGTCCCATCTGACTATTAGTTTGTCTGTGCTGTCTTCTTTGTCTGTGGATGTTGATGAATCAAAGTGTAACTGTCGCAGTTCCGTTGCGGAGCTTTCCACCAATTTGAAGTCGGCAACCGGTGGCGTATTAGGATTGCGAGGAATACATGAAATCATTAGAAATGCGGTTAACATTACTACTACAAGAAAAGAAGCCTGCTCGAATCGTAGAACATGCCTTTTCATTACCCCACCTCCATAAGTGAGGCCTCGCACTCAGAGTAAGCACGTGAAGACTCAGGCAATATACGGCAAGTAGTGCTATGCACTCATACGATTAATATAGCAATTGTTACATTCTATACAAAGTTAAATTTCGTCCTGAAAATCGTGTTTCCACAGTTTCTTTCGTATTTGTAACTGATGTTCTGTAGTACGCTTATGTTATCAGTTCTCATGTTTCGATCTCATAAACGCGTCTTATGAATCGTCGATGGGTATGAGGATTATTTTGAGATCATGATTATAGATACTCTCACCGGATTCGCGATTTGTTCCTAGGCTAGAGAAGTCTTGAACAGACAATTACCTTATTATCGTGCTTATCAGTTCATTCCTCCAATCTTCTGAACTCATGGTGCCTTTAGCGGGCCAGGTAATCGGTTTATCGGTATTTTTTCTCGACTCATCCAGATGAGAGTCGATAAATACATTTAGTGCAGCCTCAGGAACCTTATACTCTTTGTTCTCGTGTACTGTTCTACCATTTCTGATGTATTCTCTTATTCTATTAATTACAGGATCTTTACGATCGGATCTGACTTTCTCCTGCGAGCTACAGAAAACCAGGTTTATGGCTTTAGTGAAACCATCGGAGTGTTCGGTGGCCAATCTCAGTTTCTCATTGTCCGTGATCACTTCTTCGAGCATATTTATATTTCTCGCATTGAAGGGGTGTATGAACTTAACCTCAATGGCATACTGCACTTCTCTTTTGTACGTTGAATCATCTTTATGCTTCCTTTCTATCGAAAGCGAAGCATCTTTGTTTATCACACGCTTCAGAATCATTTCAAGGTCGGTAAATTCTGAATTTTCGCTATCATGAGGTTTTTCGAATACAGAGCGAACAAAATCCTTATTTAGTACAACGAGATCGAAATTGCCTCTATCACCGTATTTTTCTTCATTATCAATCGATGTAATCGAGATATCATTACCATATCCCTCAAGAAGTCTGTTTTTTTCATATCTGAAATTTGTAGGATATTCTAGATGAACAAGGGAAACAGCTATCCCATCTTCCCTGTGAACGAGTTCTTTGCTGCCTCCCTCCATGATATCTCTGTGAAGAGAAGCATGAATGTCCGACTCTGTGAAGTAAAAGAACGGATTCTCTCTGAATCTGTTTATTGTTTTCCTTATGCCATCATACACAAGCATTTCAACATCAGTCATTATTCGATCCCTCCAGTTATTTGGTTTCCGTAATTGACACACTCTAACTTGCTTTCAGCAGGACGTTTGAGAAACGGTGATTGCAGAGGAAGAATCTCTATTTTATGCAGCGAGATGAAAGCTCATGACACAAGAGCGGGCCTGCTGTTTTCCGAAATGAAGAACTTCACTCCAGATATGATTCCTCCTTTCTATGAGCGCGTTCTACAGGGGATGAGCTGCGCAGTGTAGGTCTTCATCTTCCCGTCTCCATTTTCTAAGGAACCGGTTCCACCAGCAAATGATTCTAAGAGTGTATTGAGAAAAAAGTATTTGGTTGTGTCAAGGAAGTTCGGATTGGTTTTTGGCTGTTCTGCATATGCGAAAGCCTACGGCGTTGCCCGCTGAAGAGGGCTCCAGATAATCGCGATGAGTTACCCGGGCGAAAGTCTCATTGAGTCCCGCGCTGCCGCCCCGCATGACCCGTTCGTAGTCGCCTTCAGTATTGTACGGGTTTACATTGGGGCTGTCTCCATAATAGTCTTCCTCGTACCAATCGGAGCACCACTCCCAGACGTTGCCGGACATATCGTGGATTCCCAGCTCATTAGGCGCCTTCTTTCCCACTTCGTGCGGCTTGATTCCCGAATTTTCGGAGTACCAGGCGACTTCGTCCACGTCGTCGCTTCCTGCATACTTATGACCTTCGCTCTTTTTCCCTCCCCTGGCCGCATACTCCCATTCGGCTTCCGTAGGCAGCCTGAATCCGGGTACTCTTTCCAATATGTCTGTAGCCTTTCCCGTGGCATCCAGGAGGCGTCCGTCATCGTCATAGGCCTTTGGGAGACCTTCTCTCTCGCTAAGCCAGTTGCAGAACTCCACGGCGTCCCACCAAGTTACGTTTATGACGGGCAAATCTCCCCTCCCCCAGTCCTCGTCGGAAGGAGGGATTCTTCCCGTGGCTTCACAGAAGACGTCGAATTCTGAGAACCTGACTTCGTGCTTGCCAATGTAAAAGTCATACGTAATTCTTACTTCGCGAACCGGTCTTTCGTCTATCAAGCCGTCGCCCCATGTGTCTCCCATTTTGAAGCTTCCTCTCTCGACGAGCACCAAGTCGGGAACCTCTCCGGCTGGAATAAATGGGGCCTCATTGGCCTGTCTTTCATTCATCTGTGAAAATGAATCTGCTTTTGTTTTTCGATCTGCCGCTCTGCAGATTCGAAAGCCCACGCCATTGTGGATTTCCATCGGTGAAAGTTCTTCTCGGTGAGCAATCCTTGCTAAATTGGCGGGCTTGAACCAGCAGCCGCCTCGAATGACCCGGCCGCCTTCTCTTATTGAATATGGATTGGTCTCTTCCGAGTCCGTATAATCATCGAATCGATCTGAACACCACTCCCAAACGCTGCCGCTCATGTCGTACAGGCCAAGTTCATTTGGCATCTTCATCCCAACTTCGTGGGCTACGAGCCTCTTTGCTTTACTCAAATCGGTCGGAGCTTCACTGGGTTTTTCATCGAACCAGGCAACAAGGCTAGGGTCATCGGAGCCGGAATATTTGTGACCTCGGCTCTCTTTCCCGCCCCTTGCCGCATACTCCCATTCGGCCTCGCTCAACAACCTGTATCCCCGTACTCTTGCTATGTCATTCGTCTTCTTCCCGTTTTCGTCCAGCAGACTCCCGTCTTCATAGTAGGCCGGAGGTAAGCCCTCCTTCTCGCTTAACCAGTTGCAGTACCAGGTCGCCTGGAACCAGTTCACGTTGATTACCGGTCTTCTTCCCCTTCCCAGGCCCTCATCTTCCGGTTCCGTTGCTCCTGTCTCCATGAAAAACCTGTCGTATTCCTCGAAGGTCACAGGATACTTGCCCACGTAGAGATCGTAAGTGATATTCACTCTGTGCGCCGGTTTTTCAACGTCGGCTCCGTCTCCCCAGGTGTCACCCATGACAAAAGAACCGCCCTCGACATAGACCAGTTCGTCTCCATTTGTTGTCTTTATCCCGGAAAATTCAGTTTCGGCCGGCGTTAACTTCCCAAGCGCTAGTGCTATGCTTTCTATAGCCCAAGTCGCGGCCTCTTCATCCATGGAGCGGTTTTTTCTAAGTCGTCGGGAAAAGCCTTCAATTGCAGCAGTCTGTGCAGAGGAGTCTTCGCTTTTCATTAGCTCGCTCAACAAGCCCTCTCTCAGAGCTGTTACGATAGCCTTGATCTCGGTTTCAGATTCCCCAAAGGACGTTTTGAGCAAGGTCTCGATCTTATCCGGTTGATCGAGTATATCTCCACCGTGCGTCTTCACCAGCTCTGTGAGTTGTTCTCTAACTCTTTCGTTCAAAGAGCTCACTCCTTCTAGACGGAGTCTCGCTGCGCAGGCAACAAAGCCCTCCGTCATCCAGTTTGTTCCATACAGCAAAGCCAATCAGAGACTGTTTTCAGTTTTCTTCTGTTTGATCGGTCACATGGCTTTCGAGTCTGATTTCGAAGTCGCGAGTGTTTTGGAGGGTCACGGTCTCCGTATCCCCGTCTTTGAGATACAGAATAGTCGCCGAAACAGGGTCGAGAGAATTCTTCAGAAGGTACAGGTAGAACTCCATCTGGAACTTGTATCTCTCAAGCATGTCAGCTCTCTTTTCGGCCAGCTTGAAGTCGACGATCTTCCAGCCGTCGGATGTCTTGTAGAGTTTGTCGATTACGCCCGCCAGTATGAACCTGTCAAAGGCTCTCTCGAAGCGCACTTCGCTTCTGCAAACCTCTGAGTCCTCGATTTCGCGAATTATCTCGTGATGGCCAAGCTCCTTCAGTTGCTCCAGGATCTCCTTTGCCCTTTCAGGGGCCGCCGATCCTCTTATAAGTTCAGAATCCTTCAGGATCTCATTCAGTCTCTTTCCCTTTGGTTTTCCAGAGGGGTTTCCGAGCCGCTCGAAGATCCTGTGAACGTACAGCCCTTCGGCTGTTGAGGAACGTGAAGTTCTTTCGATACTGTCGATCTCCAAAATCTCTGTCTGTTTGTCATCGAAGTCGAGCGTAGTGGGCGAGACGATTCTCCTGAATTTGAGATGATCGAAGCGTTTCATGTAATCTTTATCGGGCTCTTCCCACGCGGTTTCTACACGTCCTATTTCCGCGCCTTCAAGGAGAGGCGCGGCCTTCACAAAAGTAACCAGGTCCTCGAGTTCTTCCTCCAGCTGCCCGGTTTCATCGTTGTAGAGGCCAATCACTATCTGAGGAAGCCAGCCGATAGCCGTATCGTCTCTCTTCTTTTTCAGTTCCTTCTCCATGGCCTCTTTGTCGACATTCATCACAAGTATTTCCCGTGGCCTTGTAAGCGCAACATAGAGGGTTCTCTTCTCTTCTTCGACCTGTTTTCTCAGATCTGCTCTATACACACCATCCAGTTCATCCGTCGTCAGTTCCTTGCTGTAAAGAGTGAAGCCCTTCGAAGCTGTGTCGAAAAGCAATGAAGGGGTCTCTTTCCTCGGATTCTCCGTCATCTCTGCAACGATCACAACGGGGAATTCCAGCCCCTTTGCCTGGTGGACTGTCATTATCTTCACGCTGTCGCTCTTCTCGTTCTCCAGGGCCGCTTCGCCCTCGTCTGCCTCTTCGGAATACAATTTGATGTTCTTCGAAAACTCCCTCAAACTTATCCCGAGAGAGTCGAGCTCCTTGGATATTTGAAGGAATTTGATCACGTTGGCCAGACACTGCTCGGGCATTGCAAGGAGAGTCATCTTCGGAAGGTAGTCGGTCTCTGCTACGAAGGAGTCGAGAATTTCTCCAGGCTTCAGAAGTCTCGCAAGGCGCGAGTACCTTGTTATGATCGTGCGAAGATCGACGAAGGATTCATCTTCGCTCCTCATGATGCAATCATAGAAGTGACTGTATTTCTCTTTGAGTCTCGCCGCATCCTGAAGCGTGCCTCCCCATGCCGGAGAAAGGAAGAACGACAGGAAGGCCCTGTCGTCTGCGGGATTGCCGAGAAAACTGACGAATGCTATCAGTCCGGCTATCTCGGGCCGCTGGAAGAACTTTCTGGAGCCCACCGTATAGTAAGGAATCCGATTTGCTTCAAGCGCCTCCTGATACTTTTCAACGTTCTTGAACTTCCTGAGGAGTATGGCTATGTCCCCTGGCCGTATCTTGCGCGTTACAACAGATTTTCCCTCTCTGAAATCGAGCTCCTCATCCAGAAGCGAACGTATGTGAGCAGCGACGGGTCCTGCGTGGTCTTTATCTTTGCTTTCAAGTATTCTTACCCGCTTTTCTCTCTTGTCGCCGTGAGGCTCAAGAGCCTCCACATTCTTGCCGTACCTCGACGCAAATGCCTCAAGCGTTGGATTGCTCATCACTTTCTTGAAGAATATGTTGTGGAACTTCACAATCTCCGGGTGCGACCTGTATGATTTTCCGAGAGTGTCAGTAGCGTCGTCGCTTTCTTCGAATTTCCTTCTTGTCAGATTGAAGATCTCGACATTCGCTCCCCTGAACCGGTAAATCGACTGCTTGTCGTCCCCTACAAAAAGCACCTTCACATTTCCCGAAGCCGTCAACTTACTGATAATCTCCGCCTGAAGCTCGTCCGTATCCTGGAACTCGTCTACGAGAATGTACTTGAACCTCTTGGAATATCCCGCTGCTATCTTGGGATTGTCGTTCAGCATCTTCCTTGTCTCTTCCAGCAACTGCTCGAAGTCGAGCTGAGCCTTCTTCAATGTCAGTTCCTCGTAGTCCTTGTTTAGCTTTTTGAATGCTTCGTGGCAGACAGCTGTCGCTCTGGAGATCTTCTCGGCGTTCTCTTCCTTATCTTTGTTTTCAATGGGGCTGTAGAGATACATGTTGTGTCTCTTCTTGGAGAGGCAGTCCTCGAGAATCTTGTAAGTCTTGTCCAGGCCGTAGATGTCTATCATTTCATCGAGAGAATCGAGATTGCGCGAGAAGAATCTTCCAAGGGCCTGAAGTTCGAGTATCTTCTTCGTTCCCGTAATGATCGAGAATCCAGGATCCAGATCGGAATTCGTATTCAGAATAGACTCCCTGAGTATTCTCGCGCAGAAGGAGTGGATAGTCGAGATCCAGGCGTGCATGACCCTTGAATTGATCTCTTTCCATCTTTTCCGCTCGCTTTCGCTGGCAGCTTTATCTATTTGTTCCAGTATCGCCTTCGCCACTCTCTCCTTCATCTCCGCAGCTGCCTTTTCAGTGAAGGTAATCGCCAGGATGTTTTCGATGCCCAGCTTTTCGTCAGAGTGAAGAATTTCCATGTATTCCTCCACCAGCCTGTATGTCTTGCCGGTGCCTGCAGAAGCGGAGATGAATGTGTTCTTATTCATCGCTTGGCCCGCCTTTTTGTCTCCACTTCAGAATGTTGAAGATTCCTTCGTTTTCGCACCCGTAGCAACTAGATGCTTTTCCTTTCCAGGTTTCTATAGAGAAGTCGCCCGACTGGATGCTTTTGATTATCTCTTCAACGGCTTTGATAAACTCGTCGTCCGAAATCTTTCCCTTTTCGGCAGTGTCGCAAATATTGAACTTGAGTCCGCCAAAGAACTTCCACTTTCTCTCACCCGAAGAGTAATCGATCGAAAAATTGTTGCGTTTATTCTTACCCTTTATGAGCCTGAATTCTCCCCCGCTCACCACCTTGTTCTCTTCCGAAAAGGCGTTTTCGACTGCCATCGAATAGAGTATAAGCTGTTCGGCCATCGCCGATCCCAGACTTTTCCCGCTCTTGTAGTCGATGACAAATAGCGTACCGTCTTCACAAGTATCGATCCTGTCTACGATTCCGTGTACACAAATCTCGGGGGTCAGCTTCAGTGGGCCGTAATCGGATGTGTCGAACCCAAAGGAGAGCTCCGTACGGAATACAGTCCTTCCGGCACTGGTCTCCTCCGATTGATCGTAATCCACATATTCTGTAAGTATCTTCAACATCTGATCGTAGCGCCTCTTGAAGAGCGCCTGGTTTATGCCGCCAGAAAACCTCCGGAGATTCTTCTCGAGGCTCTCGTCTAGAGGGACGCCACTTCCGAGGTGATCGCTTAGAACGGCATGAAAAACGCTCCCCGCATCCATGGGAGAAAGCTCCAGTATCTCCTCCGGAACAGGCTGCAACCCAAGCACATAGTTCAAGAAATACTTGAATTTGCACTTGCAGTAGGTCCCGATCGTAGAGAAGCTAATACATTTCTCTGTCAGCTCCTCGGCTGCTTTCACGCCGGGGACCTTGAAGAAAAAGTCGTTTGTGATCGAGCTCAGGTTCCTCTCCAGAGTGGCGACTGTTTCAGAGTCTTTATGTTTCTCCCATTCCTCGGGGCTCTCCTTGAATAGACTGGCTATCGAAAGCCTGTAATCCGTCGGGCTCATAGACTCCGAAGGCGAAGGTACGAGATCGGTGCGCTTCCCTTCTACGCGGCCGTGGGGTCTGGGCTCAGATTTGCCGAATGCCCCAAGAACCGACCCTTCGTAAGGAGACTTCATCAACACGTTCCCATCGACCGTGGAGTTCGAGAAAGTTACGCAGAGCCTCTCCTGCGCGCCGCTTATCGCCAGAAAAAGGCCCAGCTTCTGCCTGTTCTCCTGAATTCCCAGAACGTCCTTGGCTCTGGGCTCTGAGTACTGAGCGTCCGCATAGAGTGGATTGAGAGACAAAACGGGGTAATTTCCCTCGTTGAATCCCATGAAGTACTTGACCTTCTTCGAAGTGTAACGAGAGTCGATCAGTGAGAGGACTTCGACTCCACCGCCCATATTGGCCTCGCCCCGCAGATCCTCGCCTTCCAGATACTTAATGAGAGACTTGTGGTATTTTTCTGGATCGTACTCGGTGATTTCCATAGCTTCAAGAATCCCGGCGTGTGAAGGAACGGCTCTTTGAATGAACTGTTCGACGCAGGCAATGTTTTCAGATACCAATGTCTTTTCCTTGTTTCCCGTAAGCTCTTTTAGTCCAAGTTTCTCTTCACAGACTCGGAAGAAGGCTTCATATTTCGAAAGAGGCATCGACACATTTCTCTCGATGCTATTCAGAAGTGAAAAGACCCTCTTGACAGCGGGTTTGGCAGCATAGTCTATGAACCGTATCTCTTCTTTTATCTCCTGGATTTGGGACAGAGCAGAGAAGTCCTCGTCAAGATCGTCGTTGGAGGCTAGGCTTTCAGACTTTGCATCGAGAAAACGTTTGTATGAATCGAGCTTTTCCAGCCATACCTTCTTCGCATCCTCTGCCGTGGCTCCGGACATTTCGAACTTCAGACCGGCCGAAGCCATTACTTTCTCGAAAAGAACGGAATCTATCGTACCGCCACCGTAGCCGGCGTCTATCATTTCGAGGATGCCCGAAGGCTCGAAAGAACCGGATACCACTTCAAGCGGCAGTAGAAGGGTCTGGACGCTCTTCGACTCGAGCAATGAAACCGAATTCTTGCTCACTACAGGAATCCCGAAATCGTTCTGCGACTTCTTCAACACCCTCCAGTAATCCTGATTCGGTATTACAATCTCTATCTCCTCCGGCTTCAGTTCTCCCTTCGCTATCGCCCTCTTTACTTCCCTGGCGACGAAGTCGACCTCCCCGTACAGATCGTTGCACTCGACAATCTCGGCGTTTTCACACCCGGTGTCATTGAACTCTTCCCGATCCGAAAAGAGAATCTCCTTTACTTTTGTAAGTGGGCCGATTTCGCTCCGATCAACATTTATCGTGTCGAAGTCGATGCCCTCGAAGAGAGCTGAAATGGTTTGACTCTCCCTGAACAGATTTCTTCTATCACTATCTTCAGGACATGAGAGATAGACCTCGTCGAAACAACGCATAATGCTCTTCAGAAAAGCCCTAGTTGCCGGACTGAAATCGTAGAAACCGTCTATGAACAGAGTCTTTCCGAAAGCGCCCCTTTCGAGATCGGTTTGCTCTGCCGCCAGCCTCATAGCATCGTATGAATCGAAAAGCTTGCCTTCTTCAAAGTGTTCTTGAAGCTCTGCGTAGACTTTCTTCAGAACCTCGGGAACGACGTCTTCTCTCCCGAAGGCGGTCTCGAAATTTCCGAGATTCTCCTTCAAGACTACGATGGCTTCATGAAAGTAGCTCGTGGCCTTTTCTGAAGGATAGTAATTCTTGACCTTTTCGAAGGCCTTAGCGATCTCTATTCGTTCGCCTCTTTCGGGAACGGCTCTGAGATCCGGGAACATCTCCCTCACTATTTTCATGGCGAGAGATCTCTCAGTACTGAACTGTCCGGCGGCGATTGAAAGCCCCCTCTTCACCAAGGAGTCTTTCACCGTTCGCAGAAAAAAAGAAGATGGTCCTACGAAGAGAAAGGAGAAGGGATCTCCGCTGTAGGTTTCCTGGATCTTCTGCAGCAAGCAATCGCTTCTTCTTCTGCCTTCTTTTCCACAGACAAGAATACCTTTCAAGAACTGCCCCCTAAATAGAGATCTTAACTTTACTACCATTGTACAGTTTTTGATAACGTAAACAATACGTATCTCAATCCTGATATAATTAATTTAATAGTCTTGCCGTTACGTCCAGCAACTTTATTCATTGTCGTCACTCACCCGAGAAAGATCATATCCAGAGAATGGCCTGCGTCAGCAGAATCCTTTTCGATTCTCAAAGTCATTGGCAAGGTAGTCTTCCGTCAAGGTTCGATATTCATTTTTGGAATACTCTTTTTAATATAGAAATCCCTGATAGAAAGAAAAGACTTGCTTCGTAAATTCACAGGTCGAATCTGAGCGATCGGTTGTCTCTGCTACTGTAAGCGGTACTGGTTGTGGTGAAATCTGGGGATTTCTTGTTTTGACATTCAAGAAACGAGTCAAGAATTCCGGGCTCCGAGAAATGCTTCAATCTTCACTTTCATAGAAATGATTGATGAACCCCACTATGAAAGTCGTGTCATACTCTCTTGGAAGTATTGTCTTTTCAGCCTCATGGAATCTCTCCGGATACTTTGATGAGAGTTTCTTCAGCTCGTCCCTGATGGATGAGCTCAGAGGTTCATTATCAGAGGGATTTCTACAAAGATAAACGTAGTGTGCCGTACTAAAATCATCTGTAAGATCGGATACTGAGAGGATTGTGTATGGAAGAATCCTTTCTTTCTCCATCTGTTTAATTTCGAGAAGAAGTCCTGTCAATCTATCAGAGAGCTTTGTAAGAAGATCTGTTCTTGCCTGCAGGAAGGAGGATCCCGATTCCCTATAAGTTTCTAGCTCTCTTCTGCAAAGAAGCACTTCCCTGCGCCTAACGTTTTCCGCGTAAAGTAATCCTTTTGTACTCAAGGAGTTCTCCCACTGTTTCTCGAGATTCAAGTAATCGAGTTTCCTTTCAATAGCACTTCTAATTATCCCACCCAGTTCCCCCATCCAGTCAAGACTCATATTATCATCTCCTCATGCCCTTGAGTATCCAGTGTTCCCATATATCACACTGTTTATAGCTGGAATATCCCATATGGTTATGATTTGCATGGGAAATCCCTTTCTGCTACCACCTTCCGTAACGAGAATGGCCTCCAGCTTCTTGCCGGCATTACTGGCCTCGACAAATGCATCGACTACTTCGAAAAGAGTAGTGTTTCTATTGACGAACTTCACATCTTCATTCTCTTCTGAGAATTCAAGCACCGTTTCAACAGTGCTTTCATCAAGGTAAGCTCGTTCTTCTTCTCCAACGCTTGCCATCCATCTGGCAAGAGCGTTTGTTGTAAGAATTCCTTTGTATTCCTTGTTGTAGTAAACGGGGATCTGTGAGAAAGACTTCTCTCTAATTATCGCAAGAGCGCTCCTGACAGATTGTTCAGGATCGATGACTGTAACTCCCTCATTCTTATTCAGAGATGTAATCTTGGGAGGGTTTCTGAGCTCCCGTGCAATGAATTCAATATCCTCTACAACACTTTCATGCGGCTCCGCTATGGTCGAACCATCTGGTGACCTAGTGTGAACAATAGCGTTTCTTAGGTCAGCATAATCTAATAACCTATGCTTAAATGTACTTAAAACCCGATCGTTGTTGGCCACTTTTGTCACTACGCTTGAAAATTCGAGCCTGCCAGTGGTATTTGTTGCGCGCCTAAGATACTCTTCAATTGAAACAAAAGCCGCAAGAAACCTGCTTGAATTATCTTTCTTGTCCATAGACTTCCACCTCCACAAATGAATTCTCTAGAACTTGATGAAGCTAGTGAAGCTGATCGATAGGTCTGTAAATAGAAAACAAGTAGACTACAGAAAGTAGAGTGTGTTTTGGGGAATTTCTGCTAGGTGCTGAACAAAATGGTGTGAGAACGTCAATAAGAGAGGTAAATAACTAATAGTTTACAATTTCATTATAGCAGTTAGATGTTGAATCTGTCAAGGGGGTTACAGCTTCCAGAGAGGGTTTCAAGAGATGTTGATTATATAAGTGGGCTTCATTGGCCGATAAGGTTTACTGAAAAATATTACGATGTTGGGATATTTGAATAAGAAACACTTACTATGACAAAGACCGCCTTGTTTTACGTGCTTAACGGTTCTTTTTGTTTTTCTAGTTTCAAGTTCAGGAGTTCTTTCTGAACATTCCGAACACTAATAATTCCGCTAGACCATTGTGTCTTCGGGGATTCTGAGTTATGTTTCTTACTTTCGTTTCCTTACCTTATCGCGGGCGATGTCATGAGCTCGATAATCAAATCATCCGAAGACAATGCAATGCAAAAAACGAGTCTGTCACGGAAAAGACCGCTTCAAATCAATCAAAAGGCTTCCGAGATTGGAGTCGGATCTTGTTTATTTTGTCATCACCAAAGGGATCTTTCGGGTAGTTATCGATTCTCAAAATCGCCGGATTATCCTGAAAAATCCATGATTTCATTTTGACACCTCTCTTCTCTGTTCGCTAAGACAACCATTTTCTGAAATCAACGTCTTTCCCGGGCCGATCATATTGCCTACTCTTTCTCTTTCCGATTTTCTCAAAACATGCCTCATCTTCCCGATTCCTACAAAGCTACTCAAGGTATAAGTAACTTGTCGCCTTGATGAGACTCCTATACATACGTTCTGCAAGCCTTGGCAACAATCCGATATAAGCTTCTTTTTGTAGCTACAGTGGCAAGTTCCGGAGCCCTCTACATATCTGTCTTAACTTTCAGGGGATAACGAATATCGCCTTCATTTCCAATACCTTTATTGCAAGCTACAGCTGAGTCTCGAACGCATCAAGAAGTACTGGATATAGAAGTGACAATAGCTGATACGGTGCCCCTGAATTGGTTAATAATGGTCGAGAGAGTCATCCGAAGCACTTCTCTCAGATCTTCGAAAAACCTCTCAGTTGCTTCCTATTCAATCAGCACTTAGTAGTGTCTGGCTTTGATGAATGAATCAATGAACTTTTCCATTGGTTCCTCCAGAAAGCTGCAGTCCTCCTTATATTCCAGAAAAGGCGGTGGGAAAGTGCAGCCTCCCGGATAATGTGCTGCAGACTCTATTATTAGATTCTTATCCTCCTTACGTATCGTGAAACCATAAATAATCATGGGATCGGAAAGAATTGAGTATTCAGAATCTTCATCATCCGGATCATACGAAAACGAACTGCCATCCGCACTCACAATGGGAGGTTCAGTTTCCCCCATGATGAATGGGAAGAAGAGCATTAGGTTTTCTTCCAGAATCTCTCTTCGTAAGTCTCTTTCTTTTCGATCACTGAACTCGGGAATGGAAGAATAGTCTTCAGCAGAACCTATTCCGGAAGTTGGTTCCATTTCAGGATCAAGTATTGTCTTGCAATAATCGAGTGTCTTTTCAGCAAACCTCATCAGGTCGAATTTTTCGATTTCTACAGTTTTCTTCATGATTCCTCCTCTTGTTTGTACCAGCATTTTCCTTTGCTTCTTCGCTTTAAAATCTCCAGATAATGTTATCCAGTAATCTAGGAGTCATGTTTGGAAATGAGTGTCTGAGAAATTCACAAGCTGACTGGACTATTCTGCATGCAAGGTCGGGAGTTATGTTTTCGCAATCAGTTGCAGTCTGCAGGAATCTTAAGATCATTCTGTCAGGTTTCACAAAGTCATCGGAACCGATAAGCATATAGAAGTATCTAATAGATATTCCACTTCTCTGCCCTGGAATGGTCAAAACAGATTTTTCAAACTCCTCGTTATTTAACAAAGAGCTAGAATCCTTAAGGTATTCAACATCCTGTGATCTCACTGCCTCAGAAAACATCATGACCGCTTCAGCTTTTAGTATTCCGTTGACAGTAGAGGTCCGTTGCTTGTTACCGAACACTTCTGCGGCCATTCTTTGTGGTGAGTACGCGTGATACAGTGAGAGGAAAGATGAAACTGAAAACGATTCGGAAGTACTTTCAGCGCCCAGAAATCTGCAGAATCTGTCTACTGTGTTTCTTGTAGAAGCGTAACTCACGCCTATCGAGAAAACCGTATCGATTATGCATAAAGGCAAATTCGGATAACTGAATTCGCTTCCAAGCATGGCAGAATAAAGATCGAGATTCTCGAAGCAGTACTTGGCAGTCAATTCTGAAAGAGATTCCAATCTATCTGTCTTCATTCAAGCATTATTCTCCTTGAGCGAAATAAAGTCTGTTTTGATCCCCCGATGAGATAATTTAATTCCGTTTGAAAAAAGAAGAGCATCGACACCAATCTCTATCGAAAAAGGAAAGAGTTCAGGTGATCTTCCGATTTCTTCAACAGGAACTGATCCATTCTCCCTGCTTAATAGTAGGCTGTAAATCAACCATTGTGCTACCTGCTTTCTTCTCACGGCAACTCGCAGCTTTTGAACGGCGGTATATGATTTAGACTCTTTTGTACTCTCTATAATTTCCCACATTATCATGGTTTGAATTACCCTTGAACAGGCTCTGGTAAGTGTTGACCTCCCTCCCCAAATCTTACCGATTCTGTCGTGAACTTGGCTGACTTTGAAGTTACCCTGAAGGGCAATGAGCTTCCCAATGATTGTCGCGATATCTCTGAAGAAAGGATAGGTTGCTATGCTCATGCCCCAGTGGAATACTCTGGTGTCAATCTCTGGATTCTCTTTCAGAATCTCAAGAGCCCTTTTTCGCAAAGGTACCAGCTTTGTGTTGTTATCTAGCCACATTCTCGAAATGACGAGTCTTGTCTTTCTTCTCGCATCTTTTCCAGGAAGATCTAAGGCCATAAATCTCTCTTGCATTTCTCTTATGTGCTGAGTGCTCTTTCCTTCAGTTAGAAGTTCCATAGTGACATCTAGCCATTCCTTTTTTATCTGTCTATCAAATCCAAGCATCTTCGACAATTTGCTCATCCTTTCCTTAATCTGATTAGTGGAACGATAACCTCTTCTAGTGTCAAACCACCGTGAGAAACCACAACCGAGTTAGCTGTTGTGAAAGCCCGTCTCCCTCGAGCTATGAGAGGAAAGAAATTCTGTGGGAGTCCCACCGGAATCCACTCTATCGAATCTGGGTATTCAAGATGGATCTTCCCCCTCAAGAGCCGATCTTTGTAGATTCTAACCCTTTCACCTCTTGTCTCCGCAATCAACCCTTCTGAAGGATTACCCATTCCGTTTGCTTCTACGTTTCCATGATCGCTAGTTATAACAACCTCATAGCCCTCCCTGAAAAGTAGTTTGCATAGGTCTAGAAAGCAGCTTTCCTTTGCCCAGGTTTCTGTGGCTGCTAATAGTGCCCTCATTCCAATGTTCTCGCCATGAGCCTTTTCGTCAAGTTCTCTTATGACAATCCCAATTAACGATCGCCCATTGTTGATAGACTGTTCTACTTCACGGATTAACTGATTGTCAGGTTTGTTAATGTGAGAGATCTCTCTTTCTCTAAAACCTCTATCCAACCATGCCCGCTCCCACAGCCTGCTCTCTGCAGAGTTACTTGTTAAACTTGGCAGGTCCATGGGAAGCATTCCGGAAAAGATTGCCTGCCTGGACACTGCAGTTATTGTCGGAATCATTGCATAAGCTGCGTACTGCTCAAATGAAAAGTCTTCCATGCAGTCAGACACTCTTAGCCACTGAAGAAGAGACATTCCATCTATTACTATAAGAGCGAGCTTCTTATTCTCTATGGTTAACTTGCTTGTCCAACTCAAAATATCTCTTACTGTCACCGGCCATCTTGACGAGACCGTGAGTAACCTTCCATACTCTTCGGTCATCCAGCTTTCGAATTGAGAATCTATGATTGTCCTAATTGCATTCATATCTAACTGATCGTCGTTTCCTAAAGGGATCGAACAGGCAACTAGGTTGAGCTCTGCCCAGCGCCAGGCAAAGTCAATCCAGTTATTGTAACTAGTATTAGCTTTTGGAAGTGAATCACTGACAATCTGGAGAAGCTTCTTGAATCGTATTCGCTCTGAACCTGGACCATCAATCCCTATAACCATCCAGGATTTTTCGAACTTCGACGGATCATCAACAGGGACAGGTTTAAGCAGGCCCTCGGCAAACATTGTGTCTGTATAGACCTTTATAGAGGGATCATCGAAGGGCAGAGAATTAGGACCTTTCTGTCTGAATGAAGCTTCGTTATTATCACTCACTGAAAATCTACCATGCCTCTTCAGAAATACTGGCCATCTTTCCTGAAGAAACTCAAGAAAACTCTCTCTGTGCTCAACAAAAGAGGGTAGATCCAACAGCCTCTCGTAACCCTTTTCTCTTGCAATATCCATTACAAGATCGAAAAGCTCGCCTCTAAGCTGAAGCCTGTTATAGTGGAGCTTTATAAGCCAGGCTATAAGCTCAGTTAGGTTATAGCGCTTGGAAGGATCGAATTCATAGATGCGCTTCAGAATGAACTCTCTCGTCCTCCTTGTCGATAGATAATCGAGGTCGTCGCTATAAGAATCATTGAGCCTATCTAACTCCCATCTTTCAAGACTCTCGAGAGCGGTTCTGCTGAGTTTCGGAAAGATCGAACTCAATGAAACATCAACGGTCAATAGTGATGAATAGATGTCGAAGGGAAGTTCTCCCGCAGGTGTTTCTCTTGTCAGTACTAAGAAGCTCTTTGCTTTGTCTCGAAACTCACTTTCATATTCAAATCTAAAGGCAATAGGATCTTTATACTCAATAACATGGAAGCCTCGTTCCGATAGCTCTTCAAGAACTGCCTGATCGACAAGTCCGTCGGGATCATATACGATCATAGAGTCCTTTTCGGGATTGAGTATCTTATCAATAATGCGAGAATTCAGGGATCTCATTACTCTTCCCCCTTGACGATCAAGGCAAGAAGAAGCTCGATTTGGGGAATAATCGTTTCTTCTTGGGAACTCCATTCTTCAAATTCCTTGTCGACCTTTCGAATTCTGTAATCCCTTACCTGTGAGAGACCCGATCTCTCTGCGAGTTTTCTTCTCATCCTGAACCAGTCTTTTTTCCTTTCTCTCTCCTTGTCCGCTCTCTTGTAATAAAGACTCTTCAGCTCATCGAAAGTCTCCTTCAATCTTCTATTTGCTCCTTCATAGATCCCTGAAGCCTCATCAAATGCAGTAATCGTACACTCTCCCTCGATGAGTCTGTTCCAGATCAGATCTGCCGACCCGTGAAGTAGATCCCCTTTTTCATTCGCAAAAACCGGTAAGACTCTCTGAAGATCATATTTTGAACCATGGGCGGTCACCCTCCATAGCGACCAAGTACCTGATATCCCTCTAGGTACGCTGCGAATTATCGCAGAGGGTACTGGTAATCCTTCAGGAAACTGCGGAATTTCCTTAACAATGGATCTGACCAAAGGATCGTTGAATGTTATTGCCCTGAAGTCAGGGTTATCATTGCGGGAGAAAGCCACAAGCTCCTCTCCAATTACCCCGGGAAGACTTATCTTCCAATTTTTGCCCAGTGCAATTGCCTTACCTCCCTTGCTCTTTACATAAGATGTGACTGCTCTTTCAAGCCAGTAGTGAACTGGTTGATTTATAAGCCTTCTCACTTCCTCTGGCTCAAGAGAACTGTCAGCAGGTAAGATTCTTCCTCTTTCCTTTGACAAAACAATTTGCTGTCTTATACTTTCCAGTGAATTTTCAATCTGGTTTTCCAGATTGTCTGGGTCTGTAATTGCAGTGACATAAATTTCGTCGAACAGATTGGCCGCTTCAGTCGAATCTAGGACATCTTCAGTCTTATCTACACCGAATTCTTCAAGAATTACTTTCAGCTTCTGTTCGATGACTTCGATAACTCTGAATTCAGCAGTCGACTTCATTGCAAGGTTGAAGGCCTTAACATCCTGGCTCTGACCAATTCTATCTACCCTACCAATTCTTTGTTCTATCTTCATCGGATTCCACGGCATATCGTAATTAACAACTACATGGCAGAACTGAAGATTAAGACCTTCTCCTCCCGCATCGGTAGAGATCATAATCTGAGATTCCTTAGCGAACGATCTCTGGGCCTTCAGTCTCTCTTCCAAACTCATTGAACCGTTTAGAATGCAAACAGGAAACCCCCTATCTTCGAGAAATCTCTGCAGCATCTTCTGTGTTGCTACAAACTCAGTAAAGACGAGAATCTTTACGTCTGGATCTATTTCCTCTCTTCTACTTGTTTGAATGATCTCCAGTAGTTTCATAGCCTTGGCATCGTTCTCTTCGAACTCGACCGATCTCGTCAAACCTAGAAGATAGCGAACCCTTTCCTCTTCGCTGACGAAAGGTTTGATCCTTATTATCCCTAGAAAATCTATCTCCTCGCTGTTATTCATCTCATCAAATTCTGCGAATGAATAACTGTTGAGTTCCAGTGGAAGTACCATTTGATCGCCCGAACCGGAGATTGCCTCCAGTCTTTTCTCCAAAGCGCTGGCTATAGCGGCAGTTGATGAGGCGACTAACCTCTGCATCAGAAGCATTAGAAACCCCATGTAATTTTGTTTCTGGTTTATCGCCTTCCGGTATCCTTCTCTTACGTATTTTGTGACTGCTTCGTACAAAAGATACTGCTTCACGTGGTTCTCGCCAAAATCAACAGATACCAGATTTGTGATCCGCCTTTTAAAAAGAGGTTTTCCCTCTATATCTATCGCCTTTCGCTTCTCCGTTCTAAGGACATACTCCGAAACCGTATCTCTGTCGAGTTCATCCTCCGAGGTGAATGCGATCGGGTCAAGAAGAGACATTAGCCTGAGAAAGGCATCGCTTTTTCCCTGATGAGGAGTGGCTGAAAGCAGCAAGACGTACGGAGCGGCCTGTGCAAGGCTCTGTCCCAACCTGTGTCTTGCCACTGCTGAATTGGTCCCGCCAAGTTTGTGAGCCTCATCGACGATTATAAGATCCCAGCCGGCATCGACAAGATCGAGAAATCTCTCTTGATTGTATTCTTGGAGTTTCTCATTGCTCCAGCCCTGACGGGAATAGATTGGCTTGACTGAATCCAGAGGACAGATTATTTGATCGAAGAGCTCCCAAGCATTTTGCACTCCAGACAGTTTCTTAAATGCAGAAAGCTCTGAAGGGATCACCAGCTTGAAATTCTCGTCGAACTTCAGTTTCATTTCGCTCTCCCACTGGGTAATCAGTCCTTTAGGAGCGACTATCAGAACTCTCTTGACAATACCTCGTAACTTCAGCTCCTGGATAATCAAGCCGGCTTCTATAGTCTTTCCAAGGCCAACCTCATCTGCAAGAAGGAAGCGTATCTTGTTACCTAGAAGTGCCCGTTGGAGAGCATGAATCTGGTGAGGGAGCGGTAGAACGGCTGAATTCATGGGTGCCAGAAGAATGTCTGACGAATTGAAGGCGTTCAGCAGTTTACCCGAAGCCGAGACATAGGATATGAAATCTTCCGAGAAAAAGTCCTTCGCCTCTTCAGCAGCTTTCAGCTCATCGGAGGCTATTTGGACTACCCTGTCTTCTCCCGGAATCCAGACTTTCGATGTCTTGTAACCCCAAATCTCCTTGCTTTCAAGAAGCATACATAGCTTCTTTTCACTTTCCAGCCAGTACCACTTTTCACTCATGGGCAACTCCACTTCAGAAAGAGCTTACACAAAAAGCAAAACCCAAACAAGTCATTTACTCTGACAACCAAAACTCATCTCTTAAAGTTACCTCTGTGACAGCATTCTCGTTCTCTCGATCGAAGTATTGACATTCCGTCAGCCACAATGCTATAATTTTCTCGCATGGGGGTGTCCCCGTGGGCGGAGCAGGAAAAAGGCTCCGCTTAACCTTTTTTAGGACAGACTTCCTAAGGATTTCCATTTTGACCCATGAAATTTGAGTCTTCTATTACAAACAAATTTGAATATCCTTTTCGAGTATTTCCACAAATCAGAATCTGCACCTTTTCTCAAGGAGTTTCCAAAACAGTAGGCTAGAATGTCCGCAATTTCCAGCCCGGCAATTCTATCCCTTTTCTCTCTGAAAAGAGGTGCAATTCTTAGTTTTTTCAGTTGTTCTTGATTTCGCGGTTTCAATCTCGTTGTTGCCAACCCGAAATCTCTTAAGTTCTCAAAAGATTGAGTGTAGAATTTGTCTTCAGACTTCTTTCTGCTTTCTAAAATCCAGATATATTCGTAATCCTCATCAAACGGTAATCTTTCAGAGATCATCTGTATGGAACCTATATAAGGGTGAACTGGATATAAGTACTTTCGCAAAATGTGGGTCTTGTCAATAAACGCCCCTACGAATCTGAACCTGAGGCTGCCAATAACTTTTAGCAAATCATTGTGGAATTCTTCTTCCTTACTAGGATCATTCAGGAACTTGTAAATCCTCTCCCTCTTAGATATCTCCTTGAAATGAAGGCAGAACTCAGCTTTGTGTTTGAACCACCTGACCTTGAAGTCCGTCAGTCCAAGAATGAACTCGGAATAGTCATCGGGATCCACTATTACCGCTGATAAAAAGAACACTTTGTTTTCATCACGATCAATCCCTTTGTAGCTAGGTGTTCCGTATTCGTCGGAGAATATGTACTTCACGGTTTTTACTCTCCAAGGCGTGTAAGGGCGTTGTCGTAGTACATTAGAAGTTTGGGATCTTCCTGAATTACCTTATCGCTTAGTTTGTCGGCAACCTCCACTATTCCCTTATAATCCTTCTCAGTCCAGAGCCGTTTGAAGCCTGCCCTAACGGCTTCGGTTCTGAATATTCGAATCTTCTTGCCGACGTGATTTCTATATTCTTCGAACTCTCTAAGAAGCGCCTTCTCTCTTAGCCTCTCAAGGTCCTGAGCTCTTGCCGGATCGGGTACATACCATCTTTCTTTCGCTTCTGCTTTCAGAGAGATGTCTGCAGTCTCGGGAGTAAGATCTTTCATCTTTTCTCTCAGTTTTGAACTCTTTTGTAGCCAACTCCATATCTGGGCAGGAATGGGTCCTTCACCGTCGTATTTGATGAAGTTGTCTTCCAATAACTCCTTTAGCTCGATCTCTTTCTCGTGCTTGGCCCAGCTGCGCGAGATCGGCATGAACTGTGGCTGAAGTTCCTGGAAGGTCTGTGGTTTGTTCTGGAGTTGAAGTCTGAGCCACTGGATTGCCGAATTCTCATCTGTGACGAAGAGAGAAAGCTGGCGAAGCTCACTCACATTTATTCTCTTATGATCGTACTCGTTCACTTGATTCGGCAGGAAAAACATGCTATCCCTTTCAGGGAACCTCTCCCGCAGACCCTTGTAAAACTCTGAAGCAGACATTGGAATTGATCTGCCCCGCTGGATGTGAAAGGCGATCATCCTGTCGTACAGTAGATAATCCGTTCTCTCTACTATAAGTTCGGATGAGCCGTTCTTCTCAGTGAAGACGGGCAGTCTCTTCAAGTGTTCCCGAAGGAAGTCCCAGACTCCTTCTTCAGTTCCGGCTTCGAGTTTGAACCTATCCTCCAGCCCGCCGTTGGGCTTGTATGCTGAGATAATAAGGTCCTGCTTCACCGCGCCAGTGCTTGTGACCTGTTTGAAAGTTCCTTGCTGCTTGTCGAGCGTTCGAACATCGGCTATTACGAAACCGGCTCGCTGAATAGCTTCCTGTATTGCGTTCCAGACACTGTTCTGGGAGTTATGAAACTCAACGGTCATCCACCGGCCGGGTTTCAGTACTCTGTAATACTCTTCGAAGCAACGTGTCATGAGCTCTTGATACTCGAGAAGTCCTTTCTGCTGAACCTTGTTCATAATCGCTTCCGGTTCGTTGTTAGTGAAGACCTTGAGCCATGCCTCCCAGAGGAAGTTAAGCTCGGAATACATTAGATTTCCACCGAAAGGGGGGTCGGTGAAGATGTAGTCAGTAGATAACTTTGGAATCTGTAAGGTTGTGGCTGAACTTGCACCTATTGAGCTAGAACATTCGTTCAGGTAGAAAGCATCAACGAGTCTCTTGATTCTGTTGAGTAAAGCAGTAAACACATAGGGCTCTGAGACTTGGGAGCCAACATAAAGAGTTCCGCTCAAAGGGTTGTACGGAAAGGAAACGCCAGGCCTGTATCTGTTAAGACGAGATACGTTTATTAGTTGGCTCGTGAAAAGCAAATGAGCAACCTGAGAATCAAGTCTAGAATAAACCGCCGACAATACCCACAGGTTTCTCTTCGTGTAGAAGTGGTGAACATGAGTTAGACCATGCGATATTTTCGGTTGTACCGTGTTATAACCGCTGGGCATTCTCTCTATGGGATGCCAGTTTGGGATTTCACTGTTTTCTATGTATTCTACGAGTGCCAGATCGAATTCATCGGGCTTCTTTTCGTAACGTTTCTTGCCTCTTGAGTAGTTTATCAGCACAGCGATCTGCTTCGCCTGCTTAACGGTCTCGCCTATGGCTGGATCGAACTTCGTTTCTATAACCCTATCCATTCTTTTCTTCGTTAACGATGCACCGCAGTGAGGACAGGAAAACTCGGATCTAACCTTCCCCTCTTCCTTATCCACCGCAGCTTCCCAGAAGACGATCTCACCGCCGCATTCGGGGCAGGAAAAGACATCCGACCAGACGGTGTAGTTGATCCTTCCCCAAGAGAGCAGTTCCTTCGTGAAGTCTTTGCCTCTGTCCTTCAGAAGACTCCTGGCTCTTTCAATATCTTCAGGCTTCTCTGAAGAGAGCGTGTAGTACATCCAGCCGCACTCCTCTTCGACTTCCTTCAGAATCTTTTTTGCCTCTCTCTCGAAGGCCTTTGCATCGACGGGAGTGTTGTAGTTGTAGGCAATGAATGTCGCAGCCGGAGAGAGATCGTTCAACACTGCGTATCTAGCGCCCAGTTTCGAGAAAGGCTTCCCCGATTCATCCAGTATAGTTCCGTCCTTTCTGACTTCATAGCCAAGCGATTCGACGGCCTCTTTGCTTCCGCACATCTGGGCCGCTACTCCAGTCATTCCAGTGCCGCAGAAGCCGTCGAACACTATATCTCCAGGCTCTGTATAATGCAATATGTAGCGCATTATCGCCTTATGAGGAACTTTGGTGTGGTATGAATGAGCGTTGTATATCGGGTCGTTCTTTCCCTCGCTGACGTCTGCTGCAAAGGGCTCTCTAGAATACTTCTCTTCCGGATCGTAAGGTTTTCCGTAATGCCTTATGAAATCGTCTATGAATGGATTCGGACAGGCCGTATAGTATGGCGGATCGGAAAGGTTCAGTATGTCCTCGTCGCTTCCCTTAGGGAAGCCTTCTATCTTCCTGAACTCAGGGTCTCTTAGCTTCTCTTTCAGCTTATCCCTGAAGTACTTCCGTCTATCTTCATCATTAGAGAAAGTCAGCCCCAGGCACTCAACGGGCCCTTTATTTGCATTGTCGTCGAATAGCCTGTTGTTCTCCATTACTTTTCACCTTCTTTGAGAATTATTCTGACTTTGTTTACATCTTTGCCTCTGGTCTTTTCTTCAATCAATTCTTCAAAGCGTTTACGCATCTCTTGCGGTGTCTTTGGGGCGTGATCGCCGAAGAGCCTTTCTTGAAGCTCTTCGGTGGTAAGCTCTATCCTCTCTAGAGTCGAGAAGGCTTCGGCTAGAGCCTTAATGAATGACTGATCTTCGACAAGCTCTTCCTTTAGCTCTTGGCTTTCGATAAACTTCTCAACCAATCTTCTGCCTTCTGGGTCGAGAAGCTGTATGTTATCACCGACTACCGGGTCCTCGAGATTAGACAGAAGCGTTTTCGTCCAGGATTCGAAGAGTCTATCCAACTCTTCATCGAGGGTGTCAAGAACAAGAGAAAGTTCTCGATTATCGGAAATCTCGAGGGATGGTTTGAAGCCGCAGTTCTTGCAGAATGGTGATCTTTCCAGATCCTTTTCTGTGAGACTGTAACAGGTCTTGAGATTCGTGATTCTATTTGTCAGGTCCTGAAACTGCTGCTTTGAAAGCATTTCGATCGTTGAAAGCCTGTTGAGAGTCTTGAATCTGTAGTCGCTCAGCAACCTGCTCTTTCTAGAGTCTCCCTGAGAATCCAGCCTCGCCTTCCTATGCAATTCGATGTAAAGCTTGATATAGCCCATTTTCAAATCGTCAATCGATGATTGGAGCTCTCTCTTCAAGCCGGACAACTTCCGGCTGCTGTCCCTAAGTTTGTCGAGCACTTTCCTTCTCGTTTCTCCGTATTCTTCAAGCCATGGAGTATCAGGAGGAAGATGTTCTCTGGCTCTTTGGAGGTAGCCGACATCGCTGCTCAACTCATCTGTTATCTCTATGAGAGTCTTCATTCTCGTAATCGCTTCATGTTCTTTTTTCATCTCTGCCACGTCATCTTTCGAGATTCTCAAGTTCTTCAACTTTCCAACGGTCGAGTAGTTTGTGAGGGAGTCAAAGAAATCCTTGAGTCTCTTGATCTTTTTAGTTCTCTCTTCGAACTCTGAATGCTGAAGTAGAGGTTCTTCCCAAAAGTCGATACCATTCTTGATCTTTTCGCCAAGCTTGGCAAGGTCCTCAGCGTTTGATTGAGCTCTTCTCAACATGTTCTCAACAGGGGCGGAGTCTCCATTCTGGAGCTGCGAAACCTGGCCCTCATTGATCTTCAGCAGCGAGAAAAGCTCTCTAATTGTCGAGATGGGAAGATCTTTGGGCAGCCTAATATTCTTGAAGTTGACCAAGTCATCCACGGATAGCTTCTGGAGTTTTTCAAGAGAGCTCGCATCAAGCTTCTCTCCAGTCAAGGATAGCTCTATCTCACCCATATAAAGCATTGCTGCCAGCAAGACAACAACCCACTCCGGTTCGAGCCTGAAAGGCATGAGATATTCACTGGTCTCGGTAATTTCGAAGAGCTCGTTTCTATTTAAGACACTACCAACAGGTTTCTCCTCCAAAAGGCTCATAATCTTCTTCACATAAGGCGATTTGGATGTGACTATATCGCCGTTATCATTCAGCAGATGGAGGGACGAAAGCGTTTCTTTGCTCTGCCTCGAAAGTGTATTATTTATCATCCCTCTTATAGTTGTTTCGATGATTTGATTTCTGTTTTGAGAGGTCATTTTGGTTTCAAACTCTGGGTAACCCAGAGCGGTGTCTGAGAAGTAACTGTCTAGAAGCGTCGAGGATATATCGTCGATTATCTCCTTGAAACCATCTAGCTGCTTGAAGGGTTTGTTTCTAAGAGAATAGATTTCTGGAATCGACTTCGAAGACTTCTTGTAGGTAACCGAATAAGCCGAGACCAGGTTTTCAGTCAACCAGCTGGTGCATCTTGAAAGATAGTCTTCGGCAAGCCTTATATACGTATTCTTGTAGCTTCCAGCCGTTTGCGATAACTCTAGCGCCGCTGCGTAGTTTTTGAGATTCTCTTCGAAATCCCGATCGATGTCAGCAATCGAGAAGAAGACTTCGTCCTCGCACCCCTCGTCCTTGAAAGATCCGATCTTGAAAAACGGAAGGAAGTAGATATAAAAGTCACGTGGAGGATGTGCCGTCGATCTTTCGTTTGGCTGGCCAAAAAAGAGATAGCCTAGTCTCGTAGTATTCTTACTCTGCCACAACAGCTCATACTGCCAGATCCTGTGTCCAGGCACGTATGTTCTATCCGAGCATTCCATAAGCTTTGCAAGTACTGAGTAATAGTATTTGTTGAAAGCTTCGTCGCTCATCGTGCTTCTCTTCTTCTCAATCTGGCTATCGAAATCTATTGTCTTGTTTAAATCGAGATAGTACTGGCCGTTTTCCTTTATGAAAGCGATATATTGACCACTTACGATGTTCATTATCTTTTTTAGGACTCCTTCTACCATTGTAGAGAGGTCTTCTTGCGGGTCGCCTCCGAGACCCTCTATCACTGGATCGTAAATCAGGAGGTCGTCCCTCAGTTCATCAATGGTAGGTCCGATCTTTGTGTTTATATCTACTGTGCTCAGTCGGTGAACGGAAAGCGCTTTAGTAATCCTTACAGCGTTGTCAAGGCGGTGTTTTTCTATCCCCGCTCTTATCTTCGCCACTAGTTCATCGCTCTTCTCTTTCGTTTGCCTGATCTCCGGCACAGTTATCAGATCGCTTCTGGAGCTTATCCTGTCCCAGTAGGTGTCGTATGAAACCATTCCCGGTGCGTCTTCGGGAACCCTTTCATCAAGCAAATCGCTCATGACCTTGGTGAGTGTCTGAAGGACCTCTCTATGTTCTATGAATCTTATCCTTTCAAACATAGAGATAAAGGACGGATGTATGGGGAAGAGATTGACGAAGGAGTCGAGCCTTTCATTCATACTTCCATAGTATTTGGTGAATTTCTGGAGATGTTCCCTTATACGCGCCTTCTGCGATTCGGATTTCTTCAACAATCGGTTGGCGACTACATACTCGATATCTTCTCTAGCGATTCTTATGTCTATGAAGCGCTCTTTTACTCTTCGAACTGCATCGGAAGCGAATTCAAAGGCTGGATTGTCGTACAGAGCCTCCTGAATACCCGCAATAAATCTAAAGCGGGAGTTCTTGCAGAATTCTCCGAGTTCTCTGAGGAAGGTCATGTCCAGAACAAGACTCTGCTCTTTTCTGTGGCGAAGGTAATCGAGCAATTCATCAATTACAAGCAGAAGTCCCTTATCCGGATATTTTTCGCAAAAGAGGCTCATCATTTCATTCAAAGTGTGTTTATTGTTAGTTATTTTGTCGATAGATGGAAAGTCGAATTCTATTCCCATCTCAGAGAGTTCCGTCTTGAGCTCGCTCAAGACAATGTCTCTCAGGGGCATTTCCGTAGCACCGATTTCGGAACGTATGACTTTGAACTTCCCTGCGATTTGCGTCGAGGACTCTCTCACGGATTCATCCGTCAACATTTCAGTGAGTTCAGCATTTTCGGCTATTGAAGCTAGCACTCCCATGAGATGTGATTTCCCCGTTCCGTAGTTTCCGACTATGAATAACCCTTTGTTGTCGCCGGGAGTGTCAAATCTGAGATTCGTGAAAACTACTCTTGAGAGATTATCAGACATGGGTTTAGAGATTACGTAAGTGGAAACGAAGTCGCGAGCGCGTTCCTTTTTTTTCGTGTCTTTCAGTTGCATCACTGATTCTAGCGGTTCGAACTGAATCAGTTCGCTATATCGCATTTTACAACCCCCTTGTCTCATTCTATTTTGAATATGATCTCGCTATCCAATCGTACTTCCATAAACTCTGGATGGTTTCTTTGGGCGTATATTGCGAATTCGTTTTCGATACTTCCTGGCCAATTCGCAACTATCTGTGTGGTTCTTGAGGCTCTACGCAAAATTTGAATCGGTAGAAGCTTAAGCTGTGGCTCGAAAAGGATCTCTATGTGGTCAAGAAGTAGTGATTCCCGTGAATTCACTAGTTCCGAAAGAAATCTAGAAGCCCTTAGTGGCCTTTCGTTTATTGAAAGCGTCTTCATTTCTTTGCTCAAGACAAAATTGAGATTAAGAACTTCGGTATTCAGCTCGTTAGCAACGTCATTCATCAAAGAAGATCTCTCTGGGTCGTTACCGCCCGATAGCAACACAAGTCCTGGTTCCTTTGCTTGAAGACATTCAAAAAGACTATTCTTGATAAAGGAATAGTCACCTTTCACCAGATTTCTCATAAGACACGCTCACCTCAACAGTCCAATCGTTTAATTTTATAATATTCAGCTATTGGTTACAAAATGCGATTCAAAGCTACATGAAGCCATTAGAGTCGGTTTCGTCCTCAGTTGGACCGAATATTGAAGATTATTCTTCTTCAACTGCTTTACTCTCTCTTTCTTCTTCGAGTAGTTGCCAGAGGAAAATGGTTGGACTGACTGAAATCAAAAGATCTTGAATGAAATATTTATCAAAGTGAAGCTGGCTTGGCCTCTCTGATTTCTGTATACTCCAAATAGTGGAAGATAGTAAGACTGTGGAACAGAAGGCAGTCTTTCGTTATCGCAATAACAAGAGCCATGTGCCGGTTAGTTGCATTGTGAACTTCAAGTGTTGAATCAAAGCTCTCGGCTGTGCCACTTCTCAAAAGCTTAAATGAATTCAATCCCAGACTCTCATTACCAAGTCCAAAGCGACATTTTTAGAATGACCGAACCGAACACACCCTAATGGCAGGAAGGAAGAGAGATCCTTCCTGCCTCATTTCTTGAAAAATGAATGATCTCAGCGCATGGTTAGTTGTCTTTCAAAAGATCGCTGTTTAATGAAGATAGAGAGCAAATCGAAATTGGCAGGAGTATTTCAAATACCGAGTTTACTGAGGAAACGGTTTAATGAAAGTCGTCCTTCATTGATCCTCCCAGATCATGGACCGGTTCACCGATAGGATCTAAGATCAGATCCTGAACAGGAGCTTTTCAGGATGACAAATTGAGTTGGTTCTCACAGTCTAACATGATGCCCCTTGAAGGATCTTTCCTCCTGGCGAAGCCAGCCATGCGTCCCCGGATGCTTTTCCGGGCATTGCGTCCGCCGATGATCTTCGGCGCATCACTTCCCGGGATGATCTTCCCGGCACAGCGACCTGCCGGAGGCAGCAATTCATACCACTATGGTTCATATAAGAGCCGTCCTCCGTTGACCGTCCAAGAGCATGGACCCGTCCTTCGAAAGAACAGTTGCGAGTTGCTTGTTCCAAGTTGCAAGTTGAAGTCCAAAGGAAAAGGCGTCAAATGCCGTCATTCCGACAAAGTTCCTGGTCGGAATCTCGATGCTATTGCTTCATGGTTCTCCCCGATGGACAGGGAACCGTTTAACTGAGGACCACTTTCTTTTGCTCTTTCAAACCACGGACCTGCAACGCCCAACCCCGGTCTTTCAATAGACCAGATCCTGAACAGGAGCTTTTCAGGATGACTAAGTGGGTTGGTTCTTACAACTTAATGTCTTGCTCCTAGAAGGGTTTTCCCTCCTGGCGAAGCCAGCCTTGCGTCTCCGGATGCTTTTCCGGGCATTGCGTCCGCCGATGATCTTCGGCGCATCACTTCCCGGGATGATCTTCCCGGCACAGCGTCCTGCCGAAGGCAGCAATTCATACCACTATGGTTCTCACGCAACAACCAGGATACACAGGCTACCGCTTACTCGCTGGAATTGTTTCCATACCACTATGGTTCTCACGCAACGACAAGAGCAACAATTTAATTGGTACACCGTTCAAGCTGTTTCCATACCACTATGGTTCTCACGCAACTGACTGTCTCTTTCTCTTTTGCTATGTATGTTCTCATGTTTCCATACCACTATGGTTCTCACGCAACGGTTACGGAGAGATTCTTCCGCAAGCAGTGGTATCGGTTTCCATACCACTATGGTTCTCACGCAACGGGTACTGGGCGTGACAGTAGAGGAACTGATGGAAATGTTTCCATACCACTATGGTTCTCACGCAACAAGGTTTTGAAAAAGATGGACAGTATTCTGTCCGACCTCGTTTCCATACCACTATGGTTCTCACGCAACTTGCAAAGGTTCTACTAGGACTATGAATGCACAGACCGTTTCCATACCACTATGGTTCATACAAGAGCAGTCCTCCGTTGACCGTCCAAGAGCATGGACCCGTCCTTCGTGAAGAGCAGTTCTTCGTTCCGACGCTTCGCGTCCAGGTTCTTCGTTCTTGGCCCAAGATACCGTAATGCTGAACTTCTTTTAGCATTCATTGTAGATTCTAGCATTCATTCCTTATGGGAATACATTCTTCTTTCTACCATGGATTTTCAGAAGACAAGATCCTGACTAGGAACATGTCAGGATGACGAAGTGAGCTGGTTCTTGCAACCTAATATCCTGCTCCTAGAAGGGTTTTCCCTCCTGGCGAAGCCAGCCATGCGTCCCCGGATGCTTTTCCGGGCATTGCGTCCGCCGATGATCTTCGGCGCATCACTTCCCGGGATGATCTTCCCGGCACAGCGACCTGCCGGAGGCAGCAATTCATACCACTATGGTTCATACAAGAGCAGTCCTCCGTTGACCGTCCAAGAGCATGGACCCGTCCACCGGAAGGATCTAAGATCAGATCCTGAAGAGGAGCTTTTCAGGAAGACAAGCTGTGTTGGTTCTGATCAAATAGCCTTCCTCAGTCACAATGAACTAGTTCTTGTTCTTTGCTCCTGACCAACCGCCAACCACGAACCACCCACAACGGCTCTTAACATACCACTATGGTTCTCACGCAACGATAACATGAGCGAAAAGAGAGTTAATACTACGTTTGCCGCGTTTCCATACCACTATGGTTCTCACGCAACCTCTTAACTACATACCATACTAGACTAGATACTATTGTTTCCATACCACTATGGTTCTCACGCAACCAGGAGATTACTTCGGGTTCATATGCCGTATGCACGTTTCCATACCACTATGGTTCTCACGCAACAGAAGAAAGTGAGGCTAGTTGAGTTCAAGGGTTTGAGTGTTTCCATACCACTATGGTTCTCACGCAACCCGAAAGTAGAAACCCGTTGCCATGCTGTAAAATGTTTCCATACCACTATGGTTCTCACGCAACTGAAATGAGTGAGTACATTCTGGAGGTTGAGGACAACAGTTTCCATACCACTATGGTTCTCACGCAACTAAAGGAATGGTCGCCTGGATAATCAGTCAAGTTCGTTTCCATACCACTATGGTTCTCACGCAACCAAGCCCAATACAAGTATTTGATGTGGACGAGTGGGGCGTTTCCATACCACTATGGTTCTCACGCAACATACGTAAACCCATCTACAACAAAAGAACTGAAGTGTTTCCATACCACTATGGTTCTCACGCAACTCTCCGAACCACAAGTCGAGGGTGTGGTTCCCATACGTTTCCATACCACTATGGTTCTCACGCAACAGATGAGATCGATGAAAAGTATCGTAAACGCTATGCGTTTCCATACCACTATGGTTCTCACGCAACAGAGCTCGGCTTCGTATCTACAGGCCATTTGCTCCCAGTTTCCATACCACTATGGTTCTCACGCAACTTGGTATTACCACCGTTATCGGCGCTGCAATAACACGTTTCCATACCACTATGGTTCTCACGCAACCTATTCACAGAGAGCACAGAGTATGACAGAAGGCGGGAGTTTCCATACCACTATGGTTCTCACGCAACCGCTTTTATTACAAAGATATTATACAGGTTTTGGGCTGGCGGAATCAAATGAACGGAAAGCTCTCACAAGAGTTATTCTTTCTGTATTTTGGAGATTTGTCTGGATTCGATTCGAGAAATCGTGATTGTTTTCCGTGTGAAGAACTGGCCTGCATCTTCCAAGAAAGATCATTTGTCTAAAATCCTGGGAGACACCTTTCAACAGAAGCTTACAGAAGAAAACTGCTCCCGATTACACTTTCAATCAAATGACCTATCCACAGTCGGATCTATGTAAACTGTACAAGAATGATTCTAAATAAGTCTGGAAGTGTTATTGGGAAATAAGTTCAGAGGAAGATGGTATACGATCGATCCGACGAGAACCGGTAACGGAATTATTAAGCCGGATGATCCTGTATGGGAGCATAATACAACTGGATTCAGAAAAGCGGATAAAGTAGATCTGAAATATGAGGGTTGCCAAACCAGACTGTATGTAATACGATCCGACAGAAAGAATCATGAATCAAACCTTGAAATCCTCTATGTAGAAGAATCTGGAAGAATGGCGGATATTTTGTACGATCGAATGAAATGGGGTTTGTGCTCGCCACCATATTACGATGAAGTGAAGTGCTGTTGATTCTGGCTGAGCATGGAATGTATTTAGCCTTTCGGCGGGGAAGAATGTAAGTACTCGACCATGAAAAGAGCAAATGAAATTTCGCTTGATCCGAAATGCCGATACGGGAGGCAGGGCAGTATGTTCTCTGATCGCTAGAACTCCGCCCTTTGGCCTCCCATATGACACAGTAATTCTTACTCTACTGATATATTTATCGCAAAGGTCTTTATTGGATGGACGCTTTCCCAGGGGCGCCTGAGGGAGAATATGACAACTGTCTCTCCGGGTTGTCGGGCTTCGAATACCCACTGGACGTTATAGGGAGCTCCCACGAGTGCGGAATCGTCAAGGAACTTCCTTTCGAATATCGAGCCCTCGTAGATCAGCGAAACGACGTTTGGATTGGTTATCTTTACGTCCCAGATATAGCCTGTGGATCCGTTTTCCTGGAGTTCCATGGTCGCTATCTCTCCTACAGAGAGGGTGTTCATGGAGGTTCGAAGACCCTTCACATCGAGCTGGGAGGAATTCCAGAGCAGCGATGTCACGAGCATGTTTGGCACGAATTCTCTGATTGTTTCTTCGAAGCTTCCGTCGCGCTTCATTTCGTCGAGAGTCTTCTGGAAGCTCAGAATCATACCGAAGTTCGTTCCCTTCGAAGCTGCGATGTAGAAGTAGTTTGTTTGAAGCTCAATAAGGGCTTCGAGGTAGTCCATGGAGTAGCCTGCGTTCTTGACCAGCTCGCCGACAGTGAGGTCGGTAAAGACTGCCAAATCCGCTTCGCCTTCAACAAGCTGTACGACGGTGTCGAGAGGATCGAGAGAGCTAACGAGGTTCTCAAAGCCCATTTCCTTCAGGAGCTGTTCGGTCCACCAGTTCGTCGTCGTACCTATGGCCTCGACTGTCTTTGCGGATTCGAGGTCTGTGGCCGGGGCGACGGTAGCTTTTCGGCCGTAGAGGTAAGCGGTGTTCTTTCCCACCGGTCCGATCCACTCGAAGTTTTCCTTTCTCTGCTCGGTCTGGTCCATGCTGAAGAGGAAGACGTTCGGCAGATTCGAGGCCAGTTCATAGCCGATGGACCATGGGACGATAAGGATCTCGCCAGACATATCGTTTCTGCGTAGGATCTCCTTCACCATTTCGGTCACGAAGCCCGTCGGTTCTCCGTCTTCGCCCCTGAAGGTTACCGGCGGGTACTCTTCGGTCAGGAAGGTGTAGATGCCGGGAACGGGCTGACCGGGGAACCATTCTTCGTAGAGCTTGGAGAAGGAGCCGGATCTCTTTAGACTATCGAGAGCCTTCTGGAACGCGCTGACGATTTCTGAGGGAACGTCCTTCGAGAAACCGAGGTATGTCATGTCCAGGTCGATAGCGACTGTCGATACGGGACTATAAGAGGCTTGTTCCCTTTTGAGAAGCTCCTGGAGGACCGCCGAGTTGAAGGGCGCGAGGTCGATCTCTCCGTCAAGAAGGGCTTCGAGCAACGACTCTTCGTCTTCAAAAATGATAAGGTTGTCGAATCCCTGCTCCTCTAACAGTTTGTGGGAATAGTATTCGCTTACCACACCTACGGAATTTGCGTTTCTAGCATCCTCGAGTGATTTGAATTCACCTGAGAGCTCCTCCCTCGTGTAGAGGTAAGTATTCGTTATGGCAACGGGGCCTGCCCACTGATAAAGAGCTTTCCTCTGTGTCGTGAAGACAAGAGAGGGAAGGCAGTATCTTCCCTCGCCCTGGAGCATCTCGAGGGCTTCGTCGAATTTGACGGGTTTCATCTCGATATCGATACCGGTTTCGCTTTCCAGCGATCCGACCAGATCGACGAGGAAGCCTTTCAGATGGCCTTCCTCAAGGTAGCTGACGGGATCGTAATCGGGGTTTACGAGGAAGGTAATTGGCTGAGCCAGCGCAATTGATGAGAGAAAAAGGAAAAGAATAATGGAGAAAACGACTTTTTTGGGAACAGAAGATCTCATTCTTACACCTCCAGTTGAGTCTGTCAATGATTCCTATTCTAGACGATAGTCTTCGTTTCGCAAACAGTAATCGATACCTTCAGAAGGTAATGAAGAGTCGTCTACTCACTCGAAAGGTCTTGTGAAAAAACCTTATTCGTGAGGTTTGACAGAGGCTCTTTCGTGACTTGTGAAAGCAGATTTTGTAGTGATATAATATATATGCAATAAACATATATAAAGAAATAGGAGGTGTTTTAATTGCCTTGGGTACGTGAAGATCTATGCACCGGCTGCACTCTTTGTTTGAAGTCCTGCCCTGTGGATGGAGCTATAGTGATGCAGGGAGGCAAGGCACACATAAACAACAGTCTTTGCACCAGGTGCGGGGACTGTTTCAGCGCATGCCCCGTGAACGCCATAAGGCCTAACTCCGAGAATTCTTCTCTTCGAGCGGGTGGGGGAGGATACGGCATAGGACGTGGAGCCGGCATCGGCCGAGGAAGAGGACTTGGACGAGGTATGGGAGGAGGAAGACGGGGAGGTCGCTGAGACAATGAACGGAAGGAAGTGCTTTTTTTGAGTCATGTATATGGGGTTGTCCCTTCAAGAAGGCTAGGAAGATCTCTGGGGGTTTGCACTATACCTTTCAAGACGTGCAATTACGCTTGTGTCTACTGCCAGCTGGGAAGAACGACGAATATGACAAACACGAGACAGACCTTCTACCCGCCTGAGGAGATTCTCTCAGAAGCCAGGAGGTTTATCGAGGCGCACGGTGAAGAGTCGTTCGACGTTGTGACGGTTGTCGGAGAGGGCGAGCCGACCCTCTACAAACCGCTGGATGCTATAGTTAGAGGTCTTAGAGAAATGACGGGAAAGCCGCTGGTTCTTATAACCAACGGCTCTCTTCTGTTCGATAGAGAACTGGTGGAAGAGATAAAGGATTTCGATATTGTGATGCCCACGCTCGATGCGAAAGATGAGGAGAGCTTCAAAAGAATAAACAGACCTTTCGGGAAGCTGACTTATGAAAAGGTCTATAAAGGTCTGCTGGATTTCTCGAAGGAGTTCAAAGGGGAGATCTGGCTTGAAGTTATGCTTGTAAAAGATTACAACGACAGCGAGGACTTCCTTAGGGAGCTGAAGAAGAAAATCGATCAGATTAAGCCGGCCAGAGTGTATATAAATGTGCCTGCAAGGCCTCCCGCAGAAAGCGGCATAGAAGTGCCTTCAGAATCAGCGATAGAATTTGCGAGAAGGCTTCTTAATGCCGAGAGCATAGAGAACCTTCCAGTCAGCAGCTTCACTACTTCTGAGAAAGAGGTGCTGGATGCAGTGATAGAGATCATCAAGCGCCACCCCATGTCGGACAAGGACATTAGGAGCTTTGTAGAGTCGCAGTTCAAAGAGGAGTCGGTTACAGACCTTCTGAAGAGGTTGGCCGAGAATCCGAATGTCGAGAAGAAGACTTATCACGGAAATAACTTTTATAGATACGTTCTGGCAACAAGGCGATCGGGAGGATGAAGAGATGGGAAAGCTAATCGCAATCGGGACCAATGACGGTTTCAAACTGAACGAGGACCACTTTGGACAGTCAAGGTACTACGACATCTATGAGCTCGACGAAAGAAAGTGCGCCATTAAGGTTGAAGCAAGGCAGAATCCCTATTATGAGAGTCATAAGCATGCCGAGGTTGACGAGATCCTCAAGGTCATCGGTGACTGCCCTGTATGGATAGGGTCAGCCATGGGAGAGCGATCGCTGAAGAGACTCGCCGAGATGAATTACGAGCCGGTGATTTTGGAGCCCATGACGATCGACGAGGCATTGAAGGCGTATCTCAATGAGCTGAGAAAAGATGGCAAGCATTAGGAAATTAGCTGCGTGAGTTCGTCCTTTGAAAAGAGCCGTGGAGAGCTGTGAAGAGCCGACCTTGGTCCTTCGTCCAAGACCATGAACCCGTCCTTCAAAGAGCAGTTGCAAGTTGTCAGTTCCAAGTTGCAAGCATAAGAACCGCTGCGCGCTTAAGAGCAAGAACCCGCTGAACGCTTATGAAACCACGATGTCCGTCAACGGTCCACCGTCCCCCGCCGAGAGGATCAAAACCAGATCCCGAAAGTAGTTCGGGATGACATTCTTTGCGTTATTCAGACATGATTCTGCCCAGAATTCGGTTCGCTAAACTATTGAAGAGGACGATCTCATCCTTGGGAAGACTGATCATTGTTGACAGCGGGCGTGCAGCCGCACGCCCCTACATCCGTTTGGATCGAATCTATTCTCACATGCATCTCACAACTTGCAACTGATCCTTTGCTCTTTCCTACCACCGACCCGCTACCCCCGACCACGGTTCTTAGAAAATCCCAGATCCTGAACAGGAGCACGAGGATGACTTGAAGGACTGTTATCCCGTAAGCCTGACCTGATGGGCGCCTCTTCGGTCATCCCGTAGGGCCTGCCCCAATGAGCCTGCCCTGAAAATCTCCTGTTCAGGGCTCCTGTTTGGGGGAGCTGCACGGGATCTCACATCTAAGAACCGCTGCACGCTTGGTAGAACACGCTGTGCGGTGATGAAACCACGTTGTCCGTCAACAGTCCTCCGTCCCCGCCGAGATCGCAAAACCAGATCCCGAAACTAGTTTGGGATGACAAAATGAGGGACTTCCCAAAACCGTTGGCCCGGATAATTTTCTCAGTTTCAGTAAAACCTTGAATTGATAAGCCGGTTCTGTTCACGAGACCCCATACCCTGTAAACAATACCCTTCTATTCGAGTCATGAACTTGATTCAGCCCGCGCCAGTGGTTCTGTTTTCGATCTTTTTACGAACAATCCCATCATGGATAGATGCGCGGCAAAAGTAGATGTATACTCTAAAATTAAAGTAAGATCCAAATGGCGCAGAAAAAACTTCTAGGAATTCTCGAAAGTATAGCCTTCTTCGATCAGACCCAAACAGGCTTTTACCACTAACGGATCGTACAGTCTACCTGAATTCTCCTTTATCTCATTCATGGCGAATTCAATTCCCAGAGCCGCTCTGTAGGGCCTGTGAGAGGTTATAGCTTCAACCACGTCGGCAACGGCTATTATTCTTGATTCGAGCCTTATCTGATCGTCTTTCAGGCTGTTTGGATAGCCAGACCCGTCGAGTCTTTCGTGGTGCTGCAATATTATATCTGCAACTGGCCAGGGGAGGTCTATATCCTTAAGAATATTGTAGCCATTTTTCGAGTGTTCCTTTACAAGTCTGAATTCAATATCACTGAGCTTTCCCGGTCTAGCTAGAATCTCCGTAGGAACTGAGATCTTTCCTATATCGTGAAGCAGACCGGCAACTTTAAGGCATTTGCAGGTTTCATCATCGAGATCCATTTTCTTACCTATCGCCACGGCCAGATCGCTCACATTCTTCTGATGGTCGGACGTATATGGATCATTGGCGTTCACTATGTTCGAGGCTGCACGAACAAGAGTTTCGAAAGCGGCTTCCGGGCTCCTAGATAGCCGATTTATTCCGGCTGTTTCTTCGCACAGTTCAACAATGCCAACAATCTTCCCGTCAGCATCCCTAACGGGATAAGCCTTTACGTACCATGTTGTGCCGAATTCGCTCATTATTTCGCCAGTTTTCTGAGAGCCCGTGTCAAGTGCCTTTCTCAGTATGCAGTAGTCACACTTCTTTTTCCGCCGCCATACATCCGTACAGTTCATACCTATAAGCTCTTCTACATCTGTTCCAAGATGCTCTGCCAGAGCCCTGTTCGCCCAGATTATCTTAAGATCGGTGTCGTAATAGACAATTATCGCCTTTGTGGAATTAAGTATGAGTGATTTCTCTTCCTCGGACTTTCTAAGGGCCTCCTGGCTCATAAAGAGAGCAGTTACGTCTCTGGCGAATCCTATAAAACTGGTATCGTTGAGCCTCACAGCTCTGACATTCCAGTATCTCTTCTCGCCTGTCTTCTTCACAAAGGCCGTTATGCCTTCGGATTTTCCGGTCTCTATAGTCAGCCTGAAATGGTTTTCGGCCTCCTCCAGACTCTCGGGAGGTATTAACTGTATCATGTTCATATTCAGCAACTCTTCTCTTGAATAGCCGGTGATTATACAGGACGCTTCATTAACATCGGTATAATTGCCTCTCTTGTCTGTGACGAATATTCCGTCCGGGGCACTCTCAACATATCTGCTGAATCTGCTCTCCATTTCTTCTACCCTTTGAAGAAGCTTGTCTCTTTCAGAGAGTGTCCTGGCAAGCTCAATATTCGCAAAACCAAGATTGGAAACCATGTCTGCAAACTTTGAGTATAAGGTCATCACAGTATCTAAGGTTTCCCGGCTCCATCTGGGGACGTTATCCAGCGCCTTTATGTAATCGTCTTCGTTGAAACCATAGCTTCTTGCCTGTCTCCTAAAGAAATCGTAATCCACACTCTCATCTTCCATGAAAAATGGTCCCAGAAATAGATTCCCCAGATGTGTATCGCCAACGACCAGAGGAGTTGCAATTTCCCACATATTGTTTGCGCATTTGTAGAGCTTAAGAGTTTCCGGTTCTACACCTTTAGAAAGTTCAATATCACTGTAAAGACAGTTCCTGAGTGTTTCGGGGTTCACGTGGTGATACTTTGCGCATATTTCCTGCCAGCCCGTGGCAACGAGTATATTGCCGTGAATATCGACGAGCGTAACTCCAATATTCGTCAGTCTGTAAAAGTCGTTCATCAGAGACTGAATGGCCTCGACGTCAAGCATATCCTCAAGTTCTAGAGCTCCAATTCCACCTTCGGGATAGAGAATCGCCTTAAGTTTCCTTTTTACTCTGCTCTCGCTCTCCTTCAATTCCTCCTCAGCGTTTTTGCTTGCAGTTATATCTTCAGCAAAGAGAACTAGACTTTCGATACACTCATGCGGGCCGAATACAGGGTATGTGGTTGTTTTGAGTACCGTACCCTCTCGTCGGTCTTCTAGTGTCTTCTGCTTTCCTGTTTTTAGAACTTCTTCGACGTGGATCTCTCTTACTACCGCGAGTTCTTGCGGGACAGGATCAAAAACATTCTTACCGATCAGCGATTCAAGATCATTACCAGGCCTTTTGGAGAGTGTCTGATTGGCAGTTATAACCTTTCCTGAAGGATCTATCTGAAATAGTGATTCGGTTGGGGCATTTACATGAGCCTGAAGCTGAAGGCTTTTCTCTTCAAGCAGCCTTTCATTTTGCTTTCGCTGGGTTATATCTCTTACCGTGCTCACGACAAGTCTTTCACCATCGTCTTCAATCAGAAGAGAGTGTATCTCGACGGGAACAGAATCACCGTTTCTTCGAAAATGCAGTCCTTCAATCGTTCTGGAAGTGCCGATGGCGACTTTAGACCAGTATTCTTTGAAGAATGCTTCTGTAATCTTAGCTTCGATGGTCGATACAGACTTACCAAGCAATTCCTCTCTGGAAAAACCGTAAGCGTTTATCGCGGCATCGTTTACATAGACTATCCTGGCTTCCGTATCGGAAACGAATACCGCATCTACTATGTAATTAACGAGATTGGAAAAGTCCCTCATAAAACCTCCGCGACATCTGTCGCTCTCCGGTATGTACAGAACGGCAACCTTTAACTGATTCATCCTCGAGAAAACAAAGCCGAAAGCGAAAGAATGAACCACTGCCCTGCATGCCAGCCACGATTACCATAATTCCAACTGCAGTTATTGTTAATCTTCATACACTGATATAAAACAATCGTTCATATATTGTGTTTACAGATATGGCATGATTGCTAATCTAATAATAATCTTGTTCAAAAGATACTTACATATATATTATACGCTGATAATCTCCAAAAAGCAGACCAATCTTGATGAATATTGGTTACAGACTCAATTGAATCAATCTAAACTTAAATCTGGTGACAGACTCGATTATTTACAGTACTGTAAACACACTTTCCAAACGGCTTTTGAAATGACCTGTGTCCGGATAAGGCCGTTCAGAAATGAAGGAAAGAAAGGCTTCGCTTTGCATGATTTTCAGTGGGGTATTTATCCAACATCTCGTTCTTAATCCGTGATCCCGTCTTTAAATCTTGGTGACAGACTAGATGCTTAAACAAGTTCAGACTGAGAGCCGGGTATCGAGTGTAGGGTCTCGGGTGTGGGGAAAAACGATTTACTCTGCAGTTGTCCCGTGGAGCCTGCCCTGAAAGCCTCCCCCTAAACCCACTCACTTTGTCATCCCGTATAGCCTGCCCCAAAGTGCTCCTGTTTGGGGGGTGTGCACGGGATCGCGCATCTAAGAACCGCTGCACGCTGCGGAGCAGAGACATGATCGCGACTCTCCTCTTTGGTCATCCCGATATGCACCTGATCGGGATCCCGTATTTAAGAACGGCTGATCGCTGCAAAGAGCCGAGAAAGAGCATTTACGAGAGTTCGCTGCGCTCACGAGAAGACGAGAGCACCGTCTCGCCCTGTCTCCTTATCACGTGGTCCTTAACGAAGAACTTTGACGCAAAGTGTCGAAGAATCGTTTTTCTAGCGTACAGCCTTCAGCGTTTCTTATTTAAGCGGCCGTTTGCAAAAGAAGCGGGGTTCCCACTCTTCGGGCGAACAGCCGTTCGCCCCTACAAGAAGAATATGATTCTGAATGGGATGACTGATGAAGAAGATCGGTAGGCGCTTCTTCGCTTTGTTCGTGGCGAAAGCACCAGCATCACTTCCCGACGAAGTCGGCCTCACCTCTTTAAAGGATCTTTGCCAGCCTTGCGTCCGCCGATGGTTTTCGGCGCCTTGCGTCATTAGACTGTCAATGATTTTGGACGAAGGTCCAAGGACGGTTATTCACAGCGACCAGCGTGTTTTCTCAAGCGTTAAGCGGCTCTTTCCCCGCGAAGCGGGCTTGGTCAGCTCTCCATCTTTGCCAGCTTTATGCCTTCCGCGGGGCCGTCTTTTATGTGAAGATCGACCTGAGTGAACGGGATCTCTATATCGTTTTCGTCGAATTTGGATTTTATGATCTTTGCCAGTTCGGTGCTGGAGGCTATGAAGTTCGGTCTCTCCACCCAGAACCTTACGACGAAGTCGATCGAAGACGTGCCGTAACCGGTGAACAGGATCATGGGCTTATGATTGTCGTCTACATATAGCTTTTCATAAGAGTTGACAGACTCCTCGAGTATCTTCATCACTTTGTTCAGGTCGCTGGAGTACGAAACGCCTACCGTGAGATCGTTTCTTCTAATGTTCTCTGGCCAGAAGTGTACTATAGTCGCTGACCAGACGTTCCTGCTTGGTATGGTAACGAGTTTCCCGTCCCAGGTTTTGATTAGCACATGATTCAGTTTTATCTCCTGAACTCCGCCTGAGGTTCCGCCGATATCGACAGCCTCCCCTTCGTAGATGAGTTTGTTGAGCATTATGAGAATTCCGCAGATGAAATTGTCTAGAGGCTCTTTGACTGCGAGACCTACAATGATACCGGATACTCCGAGACCGGCTAGAATGGGAGCGAGGTTCTTGAAGAGAACCGAGATGATTAAGAAGGCTGCCAGCGCATAGAACGCCAGATTGAAAAGCGTTCTCATGGTCTTCTGATATTGAGTGGAGGCAACAGATGTCTTCTCAGCGAATTTCATGAATGCTTTGTAGAAGAGACCCGCAAGCCATTTTGCAACCAGTAGGATAACTATGCTGATCCCTATTCTGATGGCCCAGTCGATGATTGTGCTAATTACTTCATTCAAGGTAATCCCTCCTAATATTCTTATATGCTTATTGTTACATAGATCCCTCGAAAAGCCAAATTCGATGATGGCCGAAGCTTCTCTCTGGCCCGAAAACGCTGGATAAAGTAGCTGAGAATTTCAGAATCAACGCGTTTTGTCATGTGATTTCGTAAATTGTGAAAAGCCGATTCCTTTCGAAAACGGGCAGACCCTCATGCAGATACCGCAATCGGTACCATTCGATCTCCAATAGGAGTAACAGAGCTCTTGGTCAATTCTCCATCTCTTGTTACCGTTGACGAGCTCCCGTCCATTGCCTGGTATTGCAGAAGTGGGGCACTCTTTCGAGCAGAGCCCGCAATTGCCGCAGAATCTCTCAAGGTCGACATTGATTGATTGGCTGCATCTCAAAGGCACGTCCGTAGTTACAAGTCCGAGCTTGATTCTTGGGCCGAATCTGTCAGAGATGAGAAGGCCGTGTCTCCCGAAAACGCCAAGTCCTGCGGCAGCCGCCACAAGAGGGAGAATTGCGAGATAATTGCCATCCATATGATTCCTTGCAGAATATCCCAGGCTGCGGAGAAAATAGGAAATGCCTAGTCCAATCGTAGCGGCCTTCAGATATGTTCTGGAGCTCTCGACCATTGCGGTCATCGCCGGAGCTGTATCGATCATTTCTCTCTTTATCTCAACCGCGAAAACGATTCCATAAGGAAGCAGTTCGCTTATTTCCTCTCCGTAGTGCTCTCTATGCATTCCTCTGTAACTGTAATAGAACTCCGGTTTCATTTCCGCCACACCTACGAGATCCGCCCCAGAATCGCGGGCTATTAGTTTGATCAGATCCGTAATGCTCGATGGTTCAACATGGAGTTTGTCGGTTGACGGTGTGCCCTCGCATAGAGACCTAAGTTCTTCTATGAGGGAGAAATTCGAACGAACTTCCGAAGCTCCAATCGGATCGTAAGACGGAGTTCTTGCGTCGCACAGATCCGGCTTGCCGCGCAGTTCGTCATCAAGCTCTTTCAACTCGGGATGCCTGGAGTAGTAGTCACAGTACTCCGGAGAGTCGACTTCGTAGTTCATCCGGGCAAACATGGTGTCGCGCTCATCATATCTGGCCATTTCATTCATCACCGACCTATACTGGATCTTACAATTATACTAGGTGTGGGTTGAGACATCCTCCACCACTGACGGGGGTTGTAAAGAAAGGCGAAACATGGTGCTGGCTTCGGGGAGTCAACAACCTGATTCATACTTTTTCTTGGATTTGTTTCGATCTGCCCGATGCTATACTTGTAAAGTGCTCGGGGTATTCCCTTTTCTCCATAAGAACGGACACAGTCTTTGTTTTTGGACGTATTGTCGGCGCTCGGTGCTTCAGTTAAGGAAGCAGAACAGGACTGCTCTCTCCTCTAGATCTTTCGCACATTCATCTCACAGAGGCAGGTAAGCAGAGTCGCGTTTTTTGCTTTCCATAGAGAGTTCGGCAAATGATCGAGAAGCTTGAGATGCCCATGGTTGAACATCAGGATGGTGATGAAATGAAGGATGGCAGAAGAAAATTCGATGCAATAGTTATTGGTTCCGGTCAGGGGGGCACTCCTCTGTCGCTATCGCTTGCAGAGGCAGGATGGAAGGTAGCCCTTATCGAGAGAAAGGCAGTTGGAGGTACGTGCATTAACGAAGGATGTACCCCGACAAAGACCATGATAGCCAGTGCAAGAATAGCGCATCTGGTTAGGCGCGCAGGAGATTTCGGAGTTCATGCCGGGGAGTTCTCGCTTGATCTGGAAAGAGTTGTCCAACGAAAAAAGCAGGTTGTCGAGAGCTTCAGAGAAGGTAGCAAGAAAAGGATTCTCGATTCTCCAAACCTATCATTGATAGAAGGCAGCGCACGTTTCGTCAGGGAAAGACAGCTCGAAGTCGCGCTTCTGAACGGAAGCACAGAGTTCCTTGAAGCAGATACTATTGTGATAAACACCGGAACGAGACCGGCGAGTCCTGAGATAAAGGGTCTGGATAATGTGGTAGCCCATGACTCGACGTCGATAATGGAACTGGATGAGCTTCCAGAACACCTGATAGTAGTTGGTGGCGGCTATGTGGGTCTGGAGTTCGGGCAGATGTTCAGGCGCTTTGGAAGCAAGGTTACCATTATTCAGAGGGATAAGCAGCTGCTCTCTCGTGAAGACGAGGATATTGCCGGTATGATTTTGGAAATCATGAGGGACGAAGGAATCGAGGTCCTATTAGATACTGAACCGCTTGAAGTCGACAGCGTAGGAGGTGACAGGATCAGCTTGAGACTGCAATCTTCTGAGAAGGAGACGACGGTAGTCGGGAGCCACCTCTTGCTTGCAGCCGGCAGGTTGCCCAACACTCCTGACTTGAATCTCGAAAAGAACGGGATTCAGATCGACGGGAGGGGCTTCATAAGGGTCAACAGCAGGCTTGAGACCACTTCGAAGGGCGTATACGCGATAGGCGATGTCAAAGGCGGACCGGCCTTCACGCACATTTCCTACGATGACTTCAGGATATTGAAGCAGAATCTCTTGAACGGAGGAAGCTCGACGATTGAAGAGAGGTTCGTACCGTATGTCGTATTCATAGATCCCCAGCTTGGAAGAATCGGCCTCTCCGAGAAAGAAGCATCGAGTCAGGGACGTGACTTTCGCGTGGCAAAGCTGCCTTTTGATAGGGTGGCGCGGGCAATCGAAACGGATGAGACCAGGGGAATGATGAAGGCGCTTGTCGATTCCAAAACAGATCAGATAATTGGAGCCGCGATTCTGGGAGTGGAGGGCGGCGAGATTATGTCTGCAATTCAGATAGCAATGATGGGCGGTCTTCCTTACACTTCGCTGAGAGAAGGGGTTTTCGCACACCCGACGCTCGTAGAATCACTGAACAATCTTTTCATGACGCTGGATAGCTGAGCGGCTAGGATAATACTCGCCTGGACTCTTTCTTGAGCTTTTCCACAATGAAGGGACAGGAGATTGCGCGAATGCGCCTTAGCTCGCTACCAAATTCAGACGAATCTACAGAGGCATCGCTGCATTGAAAATCTTCGGTGATAGTGTACAATTAAATTGAGTATAATTATCGGCAATACAGACAATGGAGGTTGTTTATTATGAAGAGAATAATGCTAATAGCGCTATTATTGATAACTGCAGTTGGTTTAGCACTGAAGGGGCCGATTACGGTGGCGTCGAAGATAGATACTGAAGGAGCGCTGCTCGGTCAGATGATTGTCATCGTTCTGGAAAAGAACGGTTTCGAGGTAAATGACAAGACAGAATTCGGTACGACAAGTGTCATCAGAAAGGCGATCATCGCCGGTGAGATAGATATCTACCCAGAGTACACCGGAAACGGAGGCTTCTTCTTTGATAACACAGATCCCACGGTATGGAAGAACGCGAAGTCGGGATATGAGACAGTGAAGGCCCTGGATCTGGAAAGGAACGGTCTCGTCTGGCTTACTCCCGCTCCTGCGAACAATACCTGGGCTCTGGCGATCAGAAAGGATCTTTCCGACAGTGAGGGAATAAAGACCCTCGAAGACCTTGCGTCTTACCTGAATCGCGGCGGCTTCATTAAGCTGGCCGCTTCCGAAGAGTTCCTGACGAGGCCCGACGCGATGCCCGCCTTCCAGGAGGCATATGGTTTTGAGCTTTCCAACGATCAGCTTCTTGCCTTCTCCGGCGGAAACACCGCTCAGACGATCAGGGCTGCCGCACAGAACATAGACGGGGTCAATCTCGCTATGGCATACGGTACGGACGGCGCACTCTCGGCTCTCAGACTGGTTGTTCTTGAAGACACCAAAGGCGTACAGCCCGTTTATGAACCCGCTCCGATCGTCAGAAAGGAGATACATGAAGCCTATCCGGAAATTGAGGAGCTCCTAAGACCAGTTTTCGAGGCTCTAGATCTCGAGACGCTGCAGATGCTAAATGCTTCGATAGCGATAGAAGGTTTAGATGCTGGGGATGTCGCCGAACAGTTCCTTATATCGAAATCTCTGATTGACTAGAGTTATGACGCTGATTTCCAGACGAAGAGATATGATGGCCATTCTAGGAATGGCCATCATGTTGTTATCTCTCGTGATTCCTGGATTCCTTTCAGTTAAGGAGACAAGAATCTCGGAGGCTTTACCTGTAGCTTTAGGCAGCTTTTCGAGTGCGGGCCTCTCTTTGCTGGTAGTGGCCTCATTTGCGGTCCTGTTTCTGTCCTACGCAGGATTCAGCTTTTTCATGGGCCTTTTGGGAGGGATTGCCCCCGTCTTAGGCTTTTTTCTGGCCGGAAGACATGCCGCCTCTATAGCTTCAGATGTAGGCCCCTTTGCAAGGGTCTCCCCTTCTACCGGTTTGTGGGTTCTTCTTTTGGCAGGCTATGTAGTTGTCTTCGCCGCCAGAAGAAGACTTAAGGAAAGAAAGGTTCTCTCAGCGCTTCTTGTATTGATTCCTATTGCCTCGTTTCTCATGGTGCTTGGCTCCGGCCATCTCGAGGAGCTCGCGATCATGAAGGAGTACGCAAACAGGAGCGACAGATTTCTCGAGGAGACGGCAAGGCATCTGATGATAGCCGGCGGAGCCGTAGTTGCTGGAGTGATAATCGGAGTGCCTCTTGGAATAGTGGCTAACAGGTCTCCAAAGATCGAAAGACCCGTGTTTGCTGTCGTGAACTTTATACAGACGATTCCCAGCATAGCTCTCTTTGGGCTGCTGATCGCTCCCCTTTCGTATCTTTCTCGCAGTCTGCCTTTTCTGAGGGAGATAGGAATAACTGGTGTGGGTTGGGCCCCGGCCATGATAGCTCTTGTCCTGTATTCGCTTCTCCCCATAGTCAGAAACACCTATTCAAGCCTGAAGGTTATTCCCACAGATACGGTGGAGGCTGCCAGGGCGATGGGAATGAGCAGAATTCAGGTTCTCGGAAAGGTCGAGATTCCTATCTCGCTTCCGATCGTTCTGGCAGGCGTGAGAACGGCGGCCGTTCAGGCGGTGGGCAATACTACGATGGCCGCTCTCATCGGAGCAGGGGGCCTTGGTGTTTTCGTCTTTCAAGGGCTTGGTCAGGCAGCAATGGATCTAGTGCTGCTAGGGGCGTTGCCGATCGTGGCTCTCGCGCTGATAGTCGATTCTCTTATGCAGTTGCTGATAGCTATTCTGACGCCCAGAGGGCTAGTTTCGGAGGGAGCCGATGATTAGATTCGAGAAAGTTACAAAAGAATACGATGAAGAGACCGTAGCTGTAAAAGATATCACGTTCGAGATTCCTTCGAGAGAACTTACAGTTCTCATCGGGCCGTCTGGATGCGGAAAGACAACGACTCTCAAGATGATAAACCGTATAATCAGACCGACTGCCGGAAGGATTCTGATAGACGGAAGCGATGTAACTGAGATGGATATTAGGCAGCTCAGGAGAGGAATAGGCTACGTTATCCAGAACGTGGGGCTGTTTCCACATATGTCCGTGAAGGACAACATCGCGACCGTGCCGAAACTGCTGAAGTGGGAGAGATCGAAGATAGATAGAAGAATCGCTGAACTGCTTGAGCTTGTAGGACTTGAGCCGAAATCTTATGCAAAGAAACTCCCAAAGGAACTCTCGGGCGGCGAAGCCCAGAGGGTCGGGGTTGCAAGGGCTCTTGCCGCAGATCCCCCGATAATACTGATGGATGAACCCTTCGGGGCGGTGGATCCATTAACTAGGGTGAGGCTCCAGGACGAGTTTGCCAGAATTCAGGAGGAACTTCACAAGACGATCGTCTTCGTGACTCACGATATAGACGAGGCGATAAGACTGGCAGATAAGATAGCCGTTATGAAAGAGGGAAGGATTCTACAGTTCGACACACCCGAAGAGATTCTCGCAAGGCCGGTAGAGAAGTTCGTGCATGATTTCATGGGCTCCGACAGGGCTCTGAAGAGGCTCTCGAGAATTCCCGTTCTTGAGTACATAGAGAAAAGCGAAACGATAGACGTTAACGGCGGCTGGGAGCAGCTGGGTGTCACAAAAGAGGAATTCGTCTGGGCACTGGACGAGAAGAAGAAACTCATCGGATGGGTAGATGTTTCTCATTCCAGCAGGGAGCTTCCTCTCAGAGAAGCGCTGACTGAGATGCTGGAGGAAGAGATTTTGAGCCCCGACAGCTCAGTAAAAGAGGCGCTTTCTAGAATGCTTGAAAGCGGAACTATGGCTCTGCCGGTCGTTGAGAGATCTGGCCGTTTTCTAGGCCAGATAAGTTTATCCAGAATTCAGGAGTTGACCAAGAGTGACAGAGAAGAAGAGTAGAGTCATTTCCTGGATAGTTCTTGGGATATTTCTTCTGGCGTTCATTCTGCTCATATCCAACATGGCTCTCTGGGAGAGCTTTCTAAGATGGCTCTTTCCCGGAGAGAAGCAGGTTCTTCATCCAAGAGGGACTTTGTTGGAGCTAGTGGCCGAACATCTCTGGATGGTCATCGTCTCAAGCGGACTTGCCACGATTATCGGCATCTCGGTAGGAGTGCTGGTAACACGTCCGATGGGTAGGCAGTACTTGCCTCTCGTTTCCAATCTTAGCTCTCTCGGACAGACCTTTCCTCCCGTTGCGGTGCTCGCCCTTGCGGTTCCTCTTCTTGGATTCGGGTTCAAGCCCACGGTTGCGGCTCTGCTCCTGTATGGACTTCTACCTATCTTAAGGAACACGATAACCGGCATCGAGAATATCCCCTCCGAAGTGCGTGAAGCTGCATACGGAATGGGGATGTCTTCCTGGCAGGTTCTCTTCAAGATCGAGCTTCCTCTCGCGCTAAAGGTTATTATGTCGGGAATTCGGATATCTGTTGTTATCAATATCGGGACGGCGACTGTGGGGGCAACCATTGGGGCCGGTGGCCTCGGGTCGCCCATCATTGCGGGGCTTGTCGCGGAGAACCCCGCCTTTGTTCTAGAAGGAGCCATTCCGGCGGCACTTCTTGCATTTTCGGCCGATGCGTTACTCGGAAATATAGAGAAAACGATTTCTACGGCGTAGGGTTTGCTTTTTGAATCAGGTATCCTGTTCGGCGTGCAGCTGTCGGCTTTCCGTAGAGAGCTCCTCCGAGTTATCCTGTTCATGCCCTTGCCTCTTGCCGACAAGAAGATCTCCCATCGCTCTCAGGTCGTTTCCCGAAGGATTCTGGAATACCCTCAAGTCGAAGTGGGGTAATGTGGCAAAGATGTGATCAAAAATGTCGGACTGCAGAGATTCGTAGTTAACCCATGATGTGTCCCTGCTAAAGGCGTATATCTCCAGAGGGAGGCCGGTATCGGTCGGTTGCAACTGTCTGACCATCATGATAAGGTCTTTGTTCGTCCCGGGATGATTCCTGAGGTAAGCGGTCAGGTATGCCCTGAAAGTCCCGATGTTCGTCATCCTTCTGCCGTTTACCGGTTCGGTTATGTCTATTTCGTTCCTTCTGTTGAACTCCTCGATCTCTTTCTTTCTGCTTTCGAGATAAGGTCTTAGAATCTGGATCTTGTACAACCGGTCATAAAGTTCGTCATCTAGAAAGCGGACGGAAGAGGTGTCAATGAAGACGGATCTCTTGATTCGCCTTCCGCCGGCCTGAAACATCCCCTTCCAATTCTTGAAAGATTCAGAGATTATCGCGTAAGAAGGGACTGTAGTTATCGTCTTGTCCCAGTTCTGAATTCTTATCGTCGTAAGGGTAATGTCGATCACATCGCCATCGGCCTGGTATCTCGGAACCTCTATCCAGTCCCCGATGCTCACAAGGTTGTTCTTAGAAATCTGGATGCTGGCGACCAGTCCCAGCAGCGAATCTCTGAACACTACCAGAAGAACGGCTGTCATTGCTCCGATCCCACTCAGAATACCCCATGGAGAGATTCCGGTCAGTACGGATACCGCAATGACACCGGCTATGATATACACCATTAGTTTCACCACGGTCATATAGCTCTTTATCGGCTTATCTCTGGAGGTTTCGAGAGACTGGTAGGCGCTTGTGAAGACGTCGAGGAAGGCGTCAATGACGACAGCCGCAATGAATATCAGATACGTTGTAACCAGCCGGTAGATCACGTCACTTATCGCGGGGAATGCAGGAGCGAATAGAGCGATTACTATGGCAGGTATCATAAGGGCAATCTTGTTGAGCAGTTTGTGCTTGACAAGAAGATCGTCCCACTTGAATGCAGACCTCCTCACTATAAGCTCTATAGGCTTTATTAGAACCTTCTCGAAGATGAGCTTGGAGAGAAAGGCCACAACTATCATGATTATTCCAACAACTAAGTTGGCCAGAACTATGTCGAAAGTCTCATTAATTCCCAGTGCTGAAAACCACCCGGCAAAGATGTCTACCACTTGATCGCCTCCAGAGACAATAATAACATCACAGGCATATATGGGCTACTTGTACTACGGTTTCCAAAAACTGACTGGATGGAAGAGTCGATGGAAATTTAGTTACAGATTCACCGGAACAGAGGGTTACAGAGATCGCCACAATGTCGTAAAATAGTATATTGGAGGTGAGTGAGTTGAAATGTCCCGAATGCTATTCTAGTGATAACAGGGCGACACCGCTAAAGAACCCCGAAGATTGCCTGACGAACCATGTTCAATATATCTGCTCCACGTGTGGCAGGGCGATTTGCATGGAGGACGATGAACGGGAAAGGCACGGTCCCCGTGCCTCCTTCGGTTCTTTCAATGACGCAATGCTTTACCTCCGGGCAGCCGAAGCGCTATTCAGTGGACCTTGCGGCATCTACGAACTCACAGACGGAGCGAAGGTCTTCTACAAGATTTTCAAGGACAAAGACGGGCTGATGAACTACCTGATGGAGAACCCTGAGAAGAGATGCCCTCTGGGAGAAGCGCTTCACGAAACAGAGAAATTCAGGCCGGTAGCTGAAGGGCAGATCCGGAAACTTGATAAGGACGAGGTCGAAGAGTACCTGAGAGAGAGAGAAGTTGATGACTAGCTTTGAGACAATCTTTCTTCTCGTTGTCTATGTAATCGCTTTCTTCGAGCTCTTTTTGCTGTCCCTCAACTATAGAAATGCGAAGCTTTCTAAGGTCTCACTACCAGATAACTTGCGAGATGTCTTCAACGATGATCTCATCGAAAAGTCTGTGGAATATACGAGAGCCAAGGGAATTATTGCTATGGTCTCTTCTGTCGTGAATCTTATAGCACTGAGTATGGGGATCTTCTGGGTATTCAGGGCAATCGAATCTCTTTCGACGAAATTGGCGGAGGGTTTTGCGATTCGCGGCCTCATCCTTTTCACCTTGATCGCCGCAATTTTCTTCGCAATCTCTCTCCCCTTTTCGATTTACTCGACATTTGTTTTGGAGAACAGATATGGCTTCAATCGGACGACACCAAAGACGTTTATTGTAGATAAATTGAAAGGGCTGCTTCTGGTTGCGTTAATCGGAATTCCGCTCATGTATCTTGCGCTTCTCGCTATCGACTCGTTCACGTACTGGTGGGTCTACTTACTTATCGGAGTAATTGCATTTGAGTTGCTCACCCAGCTGATCTTCCCTACAATCATTCTTCCTCTCTTCTACAAGCTGAAGCCTCTAGAAGATGAGGACCTTATGAAAAGGATTAGAGCGATTGCCGAGAGAGCTGGTTTCGCCGTCAAGTCGATCCTCGTTATGGATGCATCGAGAAAAACCGGCCACACGAATGCCTTCTTCACGGGCATCGGAAGGGCAAAGAGAATTGTTCTGTACGACAGCCTCCTCGAAAAGCACAGTTCAGAGGAGATTGAAGCGATCTTCGCCCATGAGGCCGGTCACTTCAAGCGTAAACACATACTCAAGGGGATGTTCTTATCTAACGCTGTTACGGTTTTCGCCATATTCATTCTATGGCTGATCGTCGAAAGCGACACCGTTACGGGTATCTTCGGAATCTCAGAGAAATACACGATTCTGCTTTATACGGGGATCTTCCTGTCTTCTATCTTCACGGTCCTTGGCTGGATAGACTCGTTCATAAGCAGGAAGTGGGAATTTGAGGCCGACAGGTATGCGGCGCAGATTACCGGTAATCCACAACCGATGATCAGAGCCCTGAAGAACCTCTCCGTGTCGAATCTGTCGAACCTCAGCCCGCATCCTTTGTACGCTGCCCTTTATTACTCGCATCCGCCATCTTGGGAGCGAATTGAAAAGCTGAACGGAATAGTCTCTAATGTATATGAAAGAAAGAGTAGGGGGTGAGATCTTGAAACTGAAGTTCATTAACTACGTGACGCCTGTAAACAGACTTGAATGGATCGAAGAGCACCTCGACCTTCCGTTCGAACTCTTCTGCAAGCATGATGAGTTGACTGGCTTCATCACGAGCGGAAACAAGATCAGGAAGCTCGAGTATCTTCTAAAAGATGCTCTGGAAAAGAAAGCAGATACGGTTTTCACCTGCGGGGGCATTCAGTCGAATCACTGCAGGGCGACTGCGATGGCGGCGAGATCGCTTGGAATGCAGCCAGTTCTCTTCCTCAGGGGAAGGCCGATGGAGATTCCTCAAGGGAACGTCCTTCTAGATACCATGGTGGGAAGCGACATCCATTATGTGACCAAGGAAGAGTACTCGAGAATAGATGAGATCTTCGCCACGAAAAAGGAAGAATACGAGAAAAAGGGCAGGAGAGTCTACGTGATCCCCGAGGGCGGCTCAAACGCGCTTGGCGCAAGGGGATATGTGGACGCCGTCAAAGAGCTTTCGGGCCAGATAAATCTCGATCATGTTGAAGCCGTCTTCACAGCGGTCGGCAGCGCTGGAACCTATGCGGGAATTCTGGCAGGACTCAGGACGCTAGGTTATAACACCCGAGTCATAGGGATTAACGTAACGAAAGATCCTTCCACGCTCTTCGTGGAAAAGACAAAGAGACTGATCGGGGAGATGAAGGAGTACGGAATAGATGTATCGATAGACGATAGAGAGATCGAGATAGTCGACGACTTCTCGGGACCCGCTTATGCCGTGCCTTCGGAAGAGGATACAGAGCTTATCAAGAGTCTTGCGAGGGAGCGAGCCTTCTTCCTTGACCCTGTATATACAGCAAAGGCCTTCAGAGGAATGCTTCAGATCTCAAAGGAAAGATTCGCGGGAAAGAGAGTTGTTTTTATTCACACTGGCGGGCTGTTCAAGCTGTTCGACAATCCGGCTGCTTACATAGAGTAAAGCCCTGCACCTCAGGGCTTTATATTTTGTTCAGGTTGTTCAGCCTTGCCAGAAACTTGTCGACGTTCTCCCTGAATCTCTTTATTTTGATCTCCGATGCTTTCAGGTATTCGAGGCCGGCCGTCGTAATCTTGTAGTTCTTCTTTGCCGGGCCTGTGTTCTCTGTGTCCCATTCAGAGGTTATAAGCCCCATCTCTTCTAGACTGCTCAGCACACGATAAAGGCTTCCCATCTGACCGACACCGAAGATTGGGATCTCGAAGTCGTTGATCCTGGAGGAAAGCTCATAACCATGAGCGGGTTTTTCGGCGATGAGAAGAAGCAGATACAGCTCGATCCATGATCTGCCCATTCCCATCCGTCTTCCCCTCATATTTCTCATGATAGTCTCCGCTATAGTTTCCTAGTGTTCGTGGAACTTTCCGCGGTCTTCGGGCTCGTATTCAACGCTGGAAAGTTCGCCTTCAATGTAGGTTCTTACTAGCTCTTCGACGGTCCCACTGGCACCGGTAATGGCATGTACGCCCAGAGTTTCGAAGAAATGTCTTGCCCGGCCGCCCATTCCTCTTGTTATTATCACATCGGCGCCTTTACTCTTCACGTAACCTGGAATCTCGCCAGGCTCGTGCTGTTCAAAAGGGTTTGTTTCGATTTCGTGAGAGACAATCTCGTTGTTCTCAACAGTTACGAATGCAAAGAACGGAGAATGACCAAAATGCTCCGAAATCCTGGATTCTAGACCGTTATTATCAATAGTTGGAATAGCGATTTTCACGAAACTACCTCCTTACCTATATTCATCTAACATATATTATAACATCTGAATTACACTAGATTCTGACGTCATTGGCATCTATGACCTGTTGTCACTCTTTCGCGAGGGAGAATTTTGTTCAGTGGTTTTGAAAGCAAATGAGAATCAATTCTGGCTTTGAAATCCCAATTTACTGATTTGTGGTGAAGCGCAAAGGTTGTGTTGAGGGAGGTATGAAACTACTGTCTTCCGTTTGAACAGTTTCGAGAGGATTAGCATAGGGAGGTGAGGCACGAAAAAGACTCTTGCTTTTCCGGTAATTGCGGCATTGTGTTTTACGGCGCTTGCGAATGGTCTGCTGGTTATTACTTTGAAGGACGGTTCAATCTACGAATTCTATCTTTATGAAATCGAGAGTCTGGTATACGTTGCAGACGATGAACTGCCCCTGGAATCTAAGTATATGAGCCTCGACAAAGTCGTTTTCGTTCCCGGTGAAGAGATCAATCTCTATTTCTTCGGAACTTCGGGACTCGGGTCTTACGCATGGATCGGAATCGTTCCCTCGGATATTCCACATGGAAGCGAGTCCGAAAACGATTTGCATGACATTCAGTATTCTTGCGTCGGTGGCATGACAGATGGCTTGATAATATTCACCGCTCCCTGGATGCTGGATTCTACGACTTCAGATTGAATGATTCCGACAACGGTGGCATCGAGATCGACTTCCTAACCTTCGAGGTCAGGGAGTAGCCTGCAGAGCCAATTTTCATTGTCTGAGAGTTGCCCTGGGGGTCGTTCTGCTCTTGAAAGCTTATCCCAACTGTGATAGAATCTTCGAGTACGGGGCGTAGCGCAGTTGGAAGCGTGTCTGCATGGGGCGCAGAAGGTCGCTGGTTCAAGTCCAGTCGCCCCGACCAAGAACCCTCGATTCGTTCGGGGGTTTTTTCACACAAGAACAGGTTATACTTTAAATGAACTTCACGAGAAGATCCCTGACTCAGTTATCCTTCCAGGTTAACTATGCAACTGAAAGACTCACTGCAGAGGGACCGAAGCTAAGAATCGTTGATAGCAGCAGGTAGGTCGCCATTTTCGGGACACATTTTCGGGGACAGACTCCGTTTTTAACATTAGCGTAAAGTTCGGTGGATTCTTGAAAGCCAAAGAAGTTGCTCTTGAAAGAATTGGGGGAATACCCGGAGTTTTCCTATGACTAATCATGTAAATCAATCCAGGAAAGTGACCTCCATACTTTGGAGATTCTCGTGTTATTGACCGGCAAATTGGTCGTCTTTCGTGAAAATAGCTGTAAGGTGTTTCTTGCGAAGCGTACAAGAGTGTTGTGGAAGCAAGTCCGAAAGAGGCATACGATCCATCAGCTAGTAACGAGAGCGGATCTTCTTATTTAACTGGCAAACGCAATCCTATGCCATTCAGCAGGCGGGAACCTGACGTCAATCTTTCTGTCGTTTCAGTATCCCCTGGATGAACTCAGCCTTGCCTTTTGTATAAGCTTCTCTGTTGTCTCTGAATTCTTCGGCGAGCTCCTTCTTGAGCTCAGCGTATTGTTGTAAGGCCTCTGGGTTTTCGCGCAAATAGTTCCTGAAAAAGATGTGCTCTTTCCAAAACTTGCTTCCAAAAACGACCATGTGTACGTGGTAGTAAATTTCACTGCCGGATCTTTCAAAGTATCTTCTTTCTGGCATTGAATCCTCGTGCTCGGGGCTGTAAAGATAGCCCGTTCTTTCAATGGATGGCACGCAGGAGTCGGCTTGTTCAAGTGATGATACGCCAATCATAATGTCGATTACCGGTTTTGCCTGAAGCCCCGGGACGGCCGTGCTTCCTATATGTTCTATCGTCTTCTGTAGCTCATTTAGTGAGGCAGAAATCCGCTCGGCTTCTTCCTTGAACAATCTAGGCCAAGCAGTACTGTATTCTTCAACTATTACCGGCTTTCCTCTCATTCAGATCGCCTCTCCAAATGAATTAGCTGGAAGTGTCTTACAAAGCGTTATGCGTTATGATTTCGGGGAAGATCGATTCGAGAATGCTAACCTTCTCCGGAACTTCAGAGATTCCCCAGGGGATGTTCTCCCACGAGCCGGTCAGGAGCTTTCCAAGTCTCCAGAGCCTGGTGGCCGAAAGTCTCCCTGTCAAAAGCGGAACGAGGTCCGAAATCGCTATCTGGAAATCCTCTGTTGCTTCAGTTATCTCTGCTTTTCCGTTTCCTACCAGGATTTTACAGTTATTCTGGGAGAGTAGTTCGTCTTTTACCTTCAAAACAACGCTCCCGCGAACGGACCTATCCATGAGCTTCGAAATGACTGGAAGCGGATGAAGGATTCTTACCATTCTTGATGAGGCATCTATCATCTTGAGCTCTTTTTCAGCCTGCCATCTCGAATGGAAGAAGAGTTCTGTTGGAAAATCTGGCGGCATTCTCCTCATTTCGAAAGTTGCAATCTGATCCCTATGATTTAGTATGAATCTCTTCAGCGCGAATAATCCTGCAAGATCGACGAAGGAGAAGCTCTCTATAACCATCTTTCTCTCCTTCTTACTGTAGACCATCATTCCGTGAGGTGAGCCTTTGTCGTCGATGGCTACGACTCCAAACAGATCCTTCTTGTGGAATATCTCCTGACTGCAAGCGGCAATTTCCAGCGCCTCGGTGTAGCGAGAGGTTTCCCAAAGGACTTTCCGGGCCTCTTCAATCAACGTTTTCATCTCTTCATTGTTTAGTAGCTTACCGGAAACTAGTTTGAGATTGTCGTCTTCCAGTTCATCTGAAAGAAGAGAGAAATCGAAGGTTAGTTCAAGGCTCTCGAAGCCAAGCCCGAACCCCAGCCTTACGTAGAAGTCATGCTTGAAAGGATCGAGCATAATAATATTTACTCCGCTTTTCAGAGTCTCCTGTATATCCCTCAAGAGGATTGCTTTTGTTATACCCCTTCTGCGATATTCGGGCAGTGTGGCAACCGCCTCGACGTACCTGCATTCAAAAGGTTTGGTGCGGATTTTCGCGAGATACTTGTAGCTTATGTATGCAGCAACCAACTTCTCTTCGTCGAATGCACCCCAGACATACTCCCATGGGGAAGGATCTGAGAAGAAGAACTCGCTCTCTTCCGGTTCGAAGTATTCGAATGACATCAGGAATATCTCGATTATCCTATCCTTGTATGAGCTGTCGATTCTCCTTATCTCCATTAAGCACCTCTTTCTCCAACAATGATACCAGATCATCATTCCATGCCCTCACTGGTATTTGCCATACTGCTGGCTTCCCGCATGAGAATTGGAACCAAGAGATTATCTTACCTTTGTAAACCGTTACCTTGGAATACATATGATTTTATCCATAAGATGAGGAACCTTTTTTAGAATCCTTGAGAATACTGATGAAATCCCGATACGACCTTAGCTTGCTGAGCTTTCCGAGCTAGAGGAAGAGATTTTCAGTTAATACTGATGCGAGGGTATTCAAAAGACACACAGTATGTAGGTTATAAGGATATAATATATATATATGAGTGAATTGTTAAGGAAACTATTAGTGTCTTGACCAACAAAACATTCATGCAAAGATAATACAGCTCGACAATTGCCTGATGGCAATATCGGAGGGGATCTTATGAATGTAGTTAAGATTATCGGAATTGTAATCATCGTGGCCGGCGTCCTGGGCTTAGTGTACGGAGCGGTTACATACACTAAAGATACTCACACTGTCGATCTCGGTGGAGCAGAGATTAGTTTGAAGGAAAAAGAAACGGTGCAGATTCCAATTTGGGCAGGTGTTGTCTCAATAGCGGTAGGCTGTGTGCTTCTGTTCTTGCCGGTTAAGAAAGGCTAGTTAGCTTTACCTGACAGCTGACGAAAACCCTCGAAATCGATCTCCATATCCTTACCACTACTCTATCAAGTACGCATCGTCATCTTGAGCTTGTTTTCTTGTGGTGCATACAGTTGTACTCAGAGATCAAGGACTGGGCAGAAGTGTTGAAAGTGGAAATCTAGAGGATTTCAGGCGTTTCTTGCCGGTTCAAGACGTCGGACTTTCGTCCAACAATAGCCGAAGATGGTTCTAAACAAATCGTCTTTGCTTCAGACCGCAACGTCTCGAAAGGGTTATCCTGGGTCTTGAAGAACCGGCAGTCAAGGAGTACCAACATCCTATTTGACTTTCAATCTCTAGTTCTTGCCACTGACACTAACCAACGTAGAGTGACCAAAGACCCCCCGGTCACCAAAGACCCCCAAAGACCCGAATAATCTGCCCGTTTGTAGAATGTTGAACTATGGAATTAGGTTCACCGAAAATCTGATGCCGGGGCATTGCTTTCTCAGTCTGAACTGAAGTATTCAACCTTGACTGGAATACCCTTCTCGGCAGACTCGAGAATCGAAAGAACGACAAGCGAGGTGTTGATGGCGTCATCCAGCTTTATGAGGAACTCTTCTCCAGTCACCAGACAATCGATGAAATGTCGAATACTCTCATATGCAAAGCCTTTCGCCTTGCCGTGGACAAAATGGTTTACCAGCACATCAGGATGCTTGCTCTCGTTCTGAGTGAAGCACTCAATCATCTGATTGTTGCTTAGATCAAGGTTAACCATTCCTTCACTACCCGTGAAGTTGAATTTTATGTCGTTTACGCAAGGATTTGTGTTGGGCGTTATCCAGCTGTTCTCCATCGACGCTATACAACCGTTTCTGAAGGTCAGAATTGTCTGATATATGTCGGTTGTATCAAGCCCCAGATTTTTAAGGACACCTGAAGAACTGACAGAGTAAACAGTTTCGACTTCGTCGCCGAAAAACCATCTTAGTGTATCTACCGAATGGCTACCCAAAAACCATAGAATAGATGATTTGCTCGACCATGGGAGCATATCTGTTGCGACCCAAAGAACGTCATTCAACCTGAAATAGGCGCTTACAGGGCTGCCGAGCTCACCATCATCAAGCATCTGCTTGGCGACTGCAAAGGGAGGGCTCCATCGATTGTGGAGATCGGTCATTATCCTTACGTTGTTCTCGCTCACCGCCTCAGATATCCTGATGAGGTCCTCTCTTGTTGTTGCAATTGGTTTCTCGACGAGGATATCCTTTCTGGCATTTGCGCAGTCTACCACAATCGCACCATGAGCGAAATCCGGAGTGACAATCGATACTGCGTCAAAGTCAAGCTCATCCAGCATTGTCCTATGGTCTTCAAAGACCCGTGGGATGCTGAATTCATCAGCGAACTTTTCAGCTTTCTCTATGTTCTGATCGCAAATGCCCACCAGTTCAACCTCTGGATGTTCCTTATATAGAAATGCATGAGTTCTTCCCCAAACACCAGCTCCCACAATTGCCACTTTCTTTTTCACTGGAGATACCCCCCTTGCAAGGATTAGACAAGATTTCGTTCAGCGAATCATAACTTCTATTTCGCATTCAAAAGTTCTGTCCCACGGGAGGATGAATTTCTCAATCGATATTCGATTCTCTGAAGAGGAGAAATCGAAAATGTCAAGTTTCCTCCCACGAATGAATCTATCAAGGAACTCTTCTGCTTTAGGCATAAAGAGATTGTCTCTGAAGTCTTCAAAGAGTCCCTTGGATTTGCTGACTTTGTATATGTCGCCACCGGATTCATCGACCACTCTCTCCAGAGTGTTTCTGAGAACACCCTGGTAAAGATGGTCGTCAAGAAGCCGCGAGATGTAAAACTCGGCAAAAGCCTTCTTTTCCACTTCACAAGAGCTGGAAGTGGCGACCAGAGAAAGAAGAGTTCCCAGACTGTTTGAAGCTGTGTTCCAGGCAGAGTATCCCCAGATGTTCTTTAGTTCCAGACTCAGGTAAGCATCAACAAAGGAAGGATTAGAACCGTTCGCACAGAAAACGTCTAGTATGAAGACCCTCTGCTTCTGCTTACTTAGGTTTTTTAGAGCTTCAATCGAATCGTCTATTTTTGTGCCAGCAACCAGAATCCCGGTTGAAGTACCGGAAGACTGCCGCATCCCAAGAAGCTTCATATGAGATTCTACGTTCTTCCCAAACTCTCTGTCCTCGAAATCCATGATTTTTTCTCTTGTTTCTGGTGAGTCATAAATGACTTCGACGGGGTACTCTTGGTCTCGTCTGTAAGAAAGCATCTCCTGAATCACTTCATCTGCGCCGTTATGTATGAACACGCGGTTTTCTATGACATAGTCTTTCGCCATATCTTCAAGAATAGCCAGTTCTCTCTCCTGAGGGCCATGCTGAAAAGTATCTTCCTGGGCTAATACTAGAAGATCCGCACAACCTGCTTTAACAAGCTTCAGACATTCCTTATTCACTTCGTGATTTCTCAAGCGGAGTTCACGATATCTGCCGACAAATCCTCTGGGCAAATCGTTTTCTACGGCCTCGGCTTCTTCGATCCTTCCTTGACCTGATAGCCATAGATATTTGTTAAGCATAGTCCACTGTTCTTTCGAGCCAGCCGATGAAACGGAGACAGATGCTCTTCTTACAATTGAGGAAAGGAAAATTTCGGCATTTGGGAATCTTCTCCTCAGTTCTCTAACCGAGCTAAGTCTGTCGATAGCTGTTCTCGCGCTGATTTCATCTTCCCTTGAGGCTATTAGACCGCCATAACAAAGCATATCGACAGAGATTATGAATCTGTCCGCCTCTCTTGAAAGCATCCATCGGGCCAGTTCCTCGCAATTTCCCGGCCTTAAATATCTTCCGAGCAGGTTCTTATCAGGCAATTCGATTTCCAGACAATTCAGATCTGCGATCTTGGAAACCAGCTGGTAGTTTGGGGGTCTATCATCCATTGGAACAACTACTGTTTTCAAAGGATCCCTCCCATCTCGATGATCTCCCTCTGTATCAGGTCGATGTTCACATCTCTGACAAGTCTTCTGTGTTTCACAGCAAGTGCTGCAGTAATACCTGCAGCCATGCCGGTTGCGGTTGCAAGAGGGCTGGTTCTGACTGCAGAAAAAGCTGTATGATCTGCACTGATTGCTCTCCCTGCAAGAATGACATTTTCTAAGCCCTTTGGGATTAGCGAACGCATTGGAATATAGTATTCGCCGGGGTAAGGAATTGAAATCGTCTTCAACTCTGCCGAACCGGGCAGATGAATATCAATCGGATACGATCCTACGGCGATACTGTCATCGAATGTTTTTCTATAAATCAAGTCACCAGTTCTCAGAACGTAATCTCCCACAATGTGGGTGGTCTCTCTCACCCCTATGTGGCAGCCAGTCTGAATCAGAAACGAGCTTGCAAATCCGGGAATCTCTTTCTTAAGGAAATCCATGAATTTCCATACATCGATGTTTCCATTGGTCTGAGCATCGGTAAGTTCTTTGCTCCTGTTGGCGTAACCAGGGTATCTGGTAGTGTTCATAAATATCTGACCGGGATTGTAGGGAACTTCGAAAAACAGAAGTCTATCCCTTTTGAAGTAAATCCCGTAATCGTCAAGCCTGCTCATGAAGCTGAAGAAACCGGCAATTCCCAGATAGCTCAGGTCGGTATGCTCACTGATGATGAAATCATCTCTATTTCTATTAACATAAGACGCTATCTCTTCCCGATCAACGCCTCCGATTCTCATCACCAGAGTCATAGGCTGGCAGCTTGATGGGCTTCCGTCTCCGATGTTGTAATAGGCTCCGCCACGAATAGAAAAGTTTCCCTGGCCCGTTGAATCGATGAAAACTTTTGCATTCACTCTGTTCTCCTCGCCTGTGCTAACAGTTGTTATAGAGGTTATTGTGCCTCCCTCTCTTGAAACATTCAGGACAAATGAGTTGAACAGAAAGTCCACACCTTCCTCTTTGAGCATCTCAATCAGCAATGATTTCATTTTTTCGGGATCGAACGGGGTGATTGACTTTACAAATCCGATGGGGTCATCTATGTGTCCGTAGCTACCCCGTATTGAAACGAGCCTGTCAATGATCTCCTGACCGATCCCGCCTATCACCTGTCTTGCAGGTGAGTGAAATGTCATCATCGGGTTTACGAGAGCAGTAGTGAGAACTCCACCAAGTGACATATCCTTCTCCAGAAGAAGCACTCTTGCTCCAGTTCTGGAGGCAGCAATAGCCGCCGATACGCCAGCCACGCCGCCGCCAACAACTACAACATCATAAACTAAATCCATTTCTTCACTTCCCAGTCTATTTGATTCCAGAACTCAAAGCGGTATCTGTGAAGTACCTTTGAAACACGAGAAATATAAGAATAACGGGCAAAATAGAAACTGTCGTGGCCGCCATAAGTGGTCCCCAGTCGGCTGTGTACCTATTCTTGAACACTTCCAGTCCAAGTTGAAGAGTTCTCATAGATCTATCGCTTGTGACTACTAGTGGCCATAGAAAGTCATCCCATGCCTGCGTAAAAGTGAAAATCGCGAGAGCAGACATCGCTGGTCTTCCAAGGGGAAGGAATATCTTCCTGAAGATTCCGAGTTCGGAAGCTCCATCGATCCTTGCGGCTTCCGAAAGCTCTTTAGGGAACTGCATATAGAACTGCCTCATTATGAAAACTCCGAAGACAGTCATTATGTGTGGGATTACGAGACCGGCATATGTATTGAGAAGACCGGTGCCTCCCCTTCCCAGTATATCGTTTCCGCCCACGAGCGGGAATGATTTCACCATCAGGAAAGTCGGAACCAGAGTCACCTGAACGGGTATCATCATGGTACTCAAGAGAACTACGAATAGGACGTTCTTCAAGGGGAAATCAAGTCTGGCAAAAGCATAGCCTGCGAGAGAACAGAACACTAGGTTAAACGCCATCGAAATAAGAGAGACGATTACGCTGTTCATGAAATAATTGCTAAAGCCTCTTGAGGTGAGTGCCGATTGATAGTGTTCCAGAGTTACTGTCTTTGGTATGAATGTAGGCGGCCAGGTGAATAGCTCAGCATTTGGTTTTAAAGAGGAGACTACCATCCAGAAGAAAGGCGATCCGAAAATGACCGCAGCAAACAACAACAATAATATCGTTCTCAGCTTGTTTCTCTTCACACGAAGGCCTCCTTTTGTCGACGTGATCGGAAGCTGACAACGGACAGGGTCATAATTATTATCCCAAGAACGAACGACATCGCGCTCGCATAGCCCATATCCATGTAGTCGAAAGCTGCTCTGTAAATAAGAAGTCCGACCGTTGTCGTAGACTGCAACGGACCCCCTCCTGTCATGACGTACATCTCCGTGAAGGACTGAAGAGTGCTGATAATACCGACAATCAGTACATAGACATGAACCGGTCTTAGCAGAGGAAGAGTGATCCTGAAGAATCTTCGAATAGACGAAGCTCCATCGATCGCTGCTGCCTCATATAGATTTCTTGAAATTCCCTGAAGACCGGCTAAATAGATAAGCATATTCCAACCTGCTCCTCTCCATATTCTCATAGCCACAATTGAATGAAGCGCAGTGCTTGGATTTCTGAGAAAATTCACAGGCGGTATGTTGAAAAGTGAGAGAAGAAAATTCAATATGCCGATTTGAGGATCATAGAGCCAGATCCAGATCATACTTGCCGCAACCATAGGAGTAATGACAGGAAGATAGTAGATCGCCCTGAAAATCCCGATTCCTTTTAATCCGCTGTTGACTAGCAGGGCAAGCAGCAGTGAGATCAGCATGTTTAGAGGCAGGACTTCAATTGAGAACTGAAAAGTCACAAGAACCGCTCTCCAGAACTCGGAGTCACCGAATATTCGAGCATAGTTTGAAAGCCCTATGAATTTTGCGTCTCCGAAGCCTGAGTACTTGGTTAGACTCAGAAAGAGAGAGACAAAGATCGGGACTATTTTGAAGATTAAGTTGTAAACAAGCACCGGTGCAATGAAGATCAAAGCCGTTACTGTTACTCGCCTCTTGAGTTTCCCCGCACTGCTCACGCGCCACCTCTTAGAAGACAAATGGCCGGCCGATCCCTGAAGAGAAGCCGGCCTTTGTAAGATTACTTAAGTTTGCTTATCTCCTCAGCTGCGCCGTCTAGCGCGTCTTTCGGAGTCATTACACCCATGACCGACCTTTCAAGGTATTTGGAGATAATATCCCTTGCTTGAACCCAGAAAGGAACATTAGGATTTCCGTAGGCGTATTTCGAGCCTTCTACAAATTTCATCAAATTTGGATCATTCGCTATGTACTCAGCCTCGACACCGGACTGTCTTGGTGGCAAACTGCCAAGAGCAGTGTTTATTTCTATTAGCCCTTCTTTTGATGTCAAAAAGGCAAGAGCCTTTGCAGTTGCGTCCAGGTTCTTTGTGCTGCTTGAAACCATAAACCCCGCGAAGGAGTAGAAACCCGCTCTATCGTATCTTGCAGGTGGGAAGGCTAGACGAATCTTGGAATAAACGTCCGGGCTGTATTCCTTGATGGCAGCGAGAGATTCGTTGTTCATGAAACACATTGCCGCTGTGCCCGCCGCAATCGGCGCAAGATTTCCGACCGGGGTAAGACCGTATTCAGAGGCGACCTTGGCCTCCCGTATCAGGTCTACGTAATATTCTAGTGCCTCCACTCCGGACCGGTCATTGAATGTCGGATTGAAATCGTTGTCGAAGAGAGCGCCATTGTTCGCGATAAGGAAGCCTGTCCATACTTGCTGAAGATCAATCCCCGATACAGGAATGTCCAAACCTGCCCTAACTAGCCTTCCCGACTCATAAATCGTCAGTGCCTCGGCATAGGCTCTTAGCTGTTCCCAGGTTACCGGCGGTTCATCAGGGTCGAGACCGCTCTCAACGAAGAAGTCTTCCCTGTAGGCGAGAAGTCTGCCAGAGCCGAACACTGGAACCATAAAGTTCTTGCCTCGGTAAAGACCAACACTCAGAGTACCTCCAAAATCCTCTGGATCTTCAAGCTTGTCGATGAGGCTGTCGATGCTCATTATTACACCCGTTTCTGCAAATCCTGCAATCGCGGCCTGACCATGCATGAATATGTCGGGTCCTATGCCGCCAGCAAAGGCGGTGGTCAGTTTCGTAGAAAGCTCGCCCCACGGTATGTACTCTACAGCAAGTTCAATATCAGGGTTGGCTTTCTCAAAGGCAGGAACTAGTCGATCGTCCACGGCCTCCATCAAGGCCTCCGGCGTACCTGCAAACCAAACTGTGACCTTCGTCTTGCCAAGAGCCGTGAAACCCAGAGCAAGACAGATGATCATAATCAATAACCACTTTTTCATTACCACACCTCCTTGTCAATCACTGGCAATCTTGCTGAACTTCCTGACAGTCCGTGAAAAACTTTCAATATCGGTTCCAGTTACTATCGGGCCGATTATCAGGCCCTTGAAGCCAAGACTTAGAATTCTGTCTGCATCGTTAACGGTAATCCTTTTCTGGGTTGGGATAAAGGAAGGCAGTCCTGAAAGTTCAAGTACTTCCAGGTATTTGAGAAGGTCTTCCAGAGAAAGGTCTTTCCCGTAGTCTTTTGGGTCGATGATCGATATCTCTACCGCATCTGCCCCCAATCTTTTTAGATGTGAGGCCATCGATCTGCAATATGTATGATTAAGAGCAAGCATCTTGCAGAGATCGTTTTTCAAAACGTAGAGCGGGGCGTAGTCGACATAGACATCAAAGAAACTCAGACCGAATTCACCCATTTCCCTTAACTCATCTTCTGACGCCATTGCCTCCGCTCCTGGAACGATTCCCATGCAGCAGCCAAGAGTGGAATAAATGTACTTCACCGTCTCTCTAACATCGGTCCATGTAACATGTGCCTTTCCAGTTACTCTGTGCTTCACATTTATGTGAAGCTTAATTGCGTCGGCACCGTTCTCAATTGCAGCCCTTGCGTATTCTAGACTGTTTTCGGGAAGACTGACTACCAAGAGTCTGCCTTTAGAATCCATTAGCTCTCTGAAATGCATTACTTCCACCCCCTTAGAGTTTCACCTTCCATTAAGAACGGTTCCACAAACACAACTCCCTTTGATTCAAAATTTCCCTCCATCAATTCCTGAAGCATTGTTATTGCAATTCTTCCAAGAAGATAGGGATTCAGTGCGACGGTAGTTATTCTTGGAGAGGTCATTTTGCAGAAGTCGAGTCCACCAAATCCAATAACTCCTATCTCTGAAGGAATAGAGACCTTCCTTTCAAGCAGAGCCTCGATCACACCTTTTGCAAGCCAATCAGTCGTGCAGAAAATGACTTCCCTCTTTCCTGGTGTTATGGAATGTCTTTCGATGGCTTGCCTTCCGTCTCTCTCTTCGAAGGAGTCACATTCGATAATCTTTACTCGGTCAATTGGGAAGCTGTTTTCGCTCAGACATTTGAAGAAACCTTCTAGTCTGTCGGCAAATGTCGAGACGTCTCTTGGTCCTGTGATAATGGTAATTGAGGAGTAGCCATGCTTGATAATCTCATTAGCGGCGAGATAACCGCCTCTGGCATTGTCATTGTTTACAGACGCTAGATTTTCCAGGCTTGAGTATTTGCCGATTAAGACGACCGGAATCTTCATTGCCGATAGGAAAGTCTTTAGATCGTCAGGCATGGGGATGCCTCCCACGATCAAGCCTTCGACAAGATCGAGGGGGATCAGCGATTCGTCGAAGCTCTTCTTGCTTCTGATCGACTGAACCAGGCAGTGAATATCCGATGACCCGGCCCCTCTCAGTATCCCTCGCTGAACTCCTGAGAAGAATTCGTCGCTTTCGATCGATCTGTGAGGATTGCTGACAAAGAACATGACTACCTTACTCCCTAACCCGTTGGCTATGTCACCTGAGTATCCGAGCCTCTTTGCAATTCTCAAGACTTTTTTCTTTGTGGCTTCGCTGATGCGGCTGTCATTTTTGAGTACTCTTGATACAGTCGAAATCGACACCCCAGTGATTTCTGATATCTCTCTCAGAGTTGGCAGAAAAAGACCTCCAAACACGTTAATTTGTGCAAATCGTGCAAACATTAATTCTTCATGTGATTCTAGCATTTATGACTAGGCGAAACTAATGCCACGAGAATTGATCTACAAACTCTGCAAACATATATCCTGAATTACCGGTGATTAGAGCCGATATTCTCATTGATCCAAAAGAAGGTATTGTTTAGATTTATGCAAACTGTGCAAAATAACACCATTCGTTCAGTGGAAGGTGCCTTTGGTAAGCCACCACGTACATACCCAAATTCCCTTCTAGATGATCCTAATATGTGAGCTCTCTTGAAGAGCGAAAATGCTAACTATTTTAGTGGGTAGTACTATGAGGAAGCTCTATCTTCAAAGCAATTAGACCGCCAAGCCAAGTTGTTTGGTTTCCATCTTCTTCTTTCTAGGACTCGGCGTCGCTGAACAAATTCTCCTGAGAAAGAAATGAGCTAAGGTTTCATAATTGTAAGTTATATGCAACGGGATCACAATATTGATATTTTAGTTGTGTGTTGTCTCCAATCATTTCGGCAGATGACCAACAGTATTCCGCCGGAACATCCGATTTGCCAAGACCGTTTCCAATTTACAAGAACAGGACAGTCTGGACCTGCCACTATAAGGCGCTTGAGGGAGGGATAGAATGATTTTGGGGATTTTTGTGAAGGATAGGCAAACCAGAATAGAAGATGGTCGTCTTGATGTGAACATCGACAGACTGGAAGCCATATATGCAGTAATAGCTCTGAGCTCAGAAGTTCCCAAAGTTTGTTTTGAGGACTACATGACTGCAGCATCCATAATTCTTAAGAGGAATGAGAAAAACATGATAATCCTGGAGTTCGAGGACTTCTCGCCTCCTGGAAGAATAAGAGAGGTGCGGTTGATTTCGGATGTGCTGACTATATCAGTGACTCTTGAAGAGAGAGAAATCGACGAGATAGCTGAAGGCTTCAGGCAATACCAACCGCCGGAGGATTTTCTATCTTATATCAAGAGGAACATGAAGAAAAGCGAGAACCCCCTAGTCGTGGGCAACATCGAACAAATTTCCAGTTGATTATCGCTGGAAGCGCGAAGTGACCACCCTAGTCGGCATCCCTGGAGAAGTGTAGTATTGAATCTGAAGTAGAACATCGGTGCGATTACTACTCCTGGCTTTTCGCTGTGAAGAGCATAGATCACAAATCATTGGGTTTTCGGATTCAATAAGCCGTGCAGGCTGCATAGATCGGAACGTTTCTTATTACTCTGTTGAAGGCCAGGAGTTGTTCTTTTAAAATTCGATTACCTCAAAACGCTCTTTCATACACTCTGTTTCTCCTGCATTACCGAAATTGCGAAAATCCCAGAATCAAAATGCTTGAATTGACACAAAAACTGATAAAATTGGTCTAATATTGAGGATCTGCAGATATCCTCTCTGTTACTAAATGAACCCAATTATTGGAGGGAATTTCGTGATTAGTTCATTGAAAAAGGTTGTGTTGCTTCTCGTAATCTTTTCTGGAGTTTTGGTTCTTGGCGGTGGGAGCGATGCTCTTCTAACATCTTGTTCTTGAAACTCACATCTTGTAACTGATACTTTGCTCTTTCTCCAACAACCAACACGTCCTTCCCTCAGTCACTTAGAAATCACACAATAGCCGGCGATAATTATTTCAGGAAATCTTCCCATTCAAAGAAGATCGCAAGGAGTTCTTTGTCTAGATAGGAGAGTGCCTTGTTTCTTATGTCGCCGGGAATGCCATAGTAAGCCCCGGCAATCGCTCCGGTTATTGCTGCAATTGTGTCGCTGTCTCCCCCGAGCGAAACTGCCGTGCGGACAGCGTCTTCGAATGAATCTGATTCGAGGAAGCACTGTATGGCCTGTGGCACTGTTTCCTGACAGGTTTCATTGAAGGTGTATGATGAGCGAATCCCGTCGATTGTAAAATCCAAAGAGTAGTAATCTCTTGAGATCCTGGCGCAAATATCACCCTTTGAGAAGCCTTGACGTGCAAGGAAAATGGCAATTGTAGTCGCCTCAGCCCCCTTTATGCCTTCTGCGTGGTTGTGAGTGACAGAGGTTATCGTCTTTGAGAGGCTTATCGCTTCCGATTCAGTTCGCGCAGTGAATCCCGCAGGACTGATGCGCATAGCCGCTCCATTGCCGAAGCTATTGTATGGCTCCGGCTTGGCGCTGAATACCCATCGTCCAAACATTCCTCCATAACCGCAGTTTGGGTAATTTCGACCGATTTGCTGCATATATTTCACCGTAAGCTCTCCCAGCAGACGGTTATAGCTATTACTCAACCTGTAGTCTCGCTGCGATTTGTCGATGGTCCTTTCAGTCTTCATAATCGCTTTGGCGACGGCAAGGCTCATTATACTGTCGTCTGTAGCAAAGCACTCATCCGTGAATAGTTCAAAGGCTTTGCTTCGGTGATTATTGAACTCGAATCGCGATCCGACGATATCTCCAACAATTGCTCCCAGCAAGGCACACACCCCATCTGTTTCAGATTTGCTTCCTGTGCTCCACTCCAAGTGTAACATCACAAAGTTGATCGGGAAAAGCCTCCTGCTGACTGCTCAGATGATCGAGCGATCTTGTTCTTTCTAGGGGATTACCCACATTTGTACTGAGCGGAGCTCTCTAGAAATGATCCTGTATCCCGGCAACAAATCATATGTGTGGATTGGGTCGAGACGGATACCCGAATAGAAAGGATGCGGGAATTGCCGGATGGATTTCTAGATCTTTACCGGTCACTCATAGCGCCGATGCGCTGAGCTCGATCAAGAAGAACGCGACCTGGTTGATGCGTTGTACGAAAGAGAAAATCGAAGAGATAAAGTATATATTGAAGAATTAGAAGAGACTCGATTCGCAGGCTTTGACCGGTACATATGAGGAGATTTATTCTGACTGGAGAAACAAGATGAAGCTTGCTGCAAAGACCAATGAAAAGACCAATAACAAGTACATTTCATCCATGACTGCCGCGAGTTGCCAGCAATTCTATGATGAAATGAGAGAGGAGTACGAAGGCGTATCTATCGATCTCATAGAACACTTCGATATGAACGATTTGCAGAATTCGGCCAGGGTATTTGACGAAGCGATGGAAGAATACAGGTCACTGTGTGACGAGAGCAGCATCGAGGTCAAGGAATATAAGACGATCGAGGAGTTTGAAGAAGATTATCTTGCGTAACTTCAGAAGCCTGGATAACGAGAGGCAGCATGCTTTGGATGCTAGATAAAGACGTTCACACTAGTTACTCACCAATTGAAAATAAGAATCTCCAGAAAAAAAGACCCGGTAGTCTCCTAAAATCCTTCGCTCAGAATACGTAGGTAGTAGCCGCTTTTCTTCCGGAAGGCCGGGTAAAGTCATTCTTTGAAAACCCCGAAGAGAAGGTATTCCAAGATGCGCTCTTATAAGTTTAGAGAATTGATTGACTTCTGGGTCTGTTTGGCTTCGATGCTTCGAGTTAGGCCGCATGGTTCAGGAGAGGGGTTTTCGCGGCCCGACAAGATCTCAACAGAGCTGTTCCAGAGCTGAGACGTTCCACATTTTCTAGTCGCCAGAAAGGGTCTTCTATCGACCACTGCAATAGCATTCTATGTTAGATGAAATGCTTTGCGAAGGTCTTTAGCACTATCTAATTTTCTTCAATATGTGTTCTTCAGCCGCTCGTCCGGATCATCGAAGTGGATCTGCATACGATCGAAGTATTCGGGATCGTATTCACTTCCCAGCCAATCTATCAGATCTTCTCGATCGGGGTGCTTCTTATTCTTCATTGCCTGGACAAGATCCCGATAACCCATTACTCCTCCGACATCTTCAGGCGGGCAGGCTCGTTCGCCGGCGATGCATCTTGGGTACTTGACACTCAAGTCTCTACCGAGAACCTCTTCGAGAAGAACGTCGTGGATCCAGTTGTCGCCGAAGTCATAGAGGTAAGAGGCCTTCCGGTTATTGATTGAAAGATAATCGGAAATGCGCAGTTTTCTGGAATCGTGAACCTCCTTGAAGTTGTCTTCAATCGGAAGCCCTATAAATATGAGTTCGTCACTCTTCGGATCAACGACCTGGAATTCGTGGAGATGATAGTCAGACCAGCCCATGGCATCCTGAATTGCGACGTGAAGATCCCAGAAAGTGTAGATGTCAGGAACCTGTATTCGTCTCCAGATTAGCGGTGTGATGTCCAGAAGCATTATCTTGAACTGATAGATCAACTTGTATCCCTTCTTCACCTCTGCACCTCGCTTATGTTCGGATAACCTATTATAGTGCTCTGCCCATTCATGGGGCAACACGTTTGGTGAATGTGATTCATAACTAAGCATTGGAGATCAAGACGCGTTGGTTGTCGCGCTCAACCGTTCTCGCAGAAGACCAATTTCGGGCTATGCAGAGCGGGTTCACAAATTCGGGTTAGGAGGAACGAGTAATCGGAACCGGGTTCTGCACTAAGGATCCTCCCGCTGAAAGCGGCTTCTATTCCCTGCTCTTGCTCCTCTCGAAGGATGGCTCTTACAGCGTCCAGCGAACACCGGTTCTAGCCGAGCTGACCTTTGAGCGAGCAGTAGAAAGTGCACCGTTGACTGTTGGCCGATCCTACGTTATTGGTGGGGAAGTTGGCTCAGAAAAGTTTTGTTTCATATCTTGCTTTCTTGTATGAGCTTGAGTGTCTCTCTTGTAGTTGCGACTCTGATTAATGCTCTTACTCGCTCTTCAAAGAAGTCTTTGTCACCGGTGACAAACACATCTGGTCTAGCCCTAATAGCGGAAGCAAGAATCGGAGTATCGTGATCATCTCTGATTATCTCAGTACATTGTTCCACTTCGCTTTTGTCTGGAAAGAATAGTATTTCTCCATCAAGTGATTGGAGAACATCCTCGTAATCTTCGATCATACCTGGGAACTTCCTTCTCATAACTCTCCCAACCTCTGAAACACTGAACTTCGCAAGCAAAAGCGCATGATCAGAATGGACGAGGGTACGCGGCAGGAGTCTTTCCATTCCGTCGAAAACAATGCCTGAGAGGAATGTGTTCGAATCAATCATCACCCTCATCGTAAATCTCTGTGGAGAGCTTCTTTCTGACCTTTTCCAGCTCGTTTTCTAATTCTTCCTTTGTATAGCCTCTGGCCTCCGCCTCTTTCTGAAACTCCTTGACTATCACGTCGAAAGGCGACACCAGCTGATAGATTATCTTATCTCCTTCCACAGAGACCTTGAACCTGCTATCGGGAGTGATCCTCAATTTATCTCTCGCTTCCTTTGGTATTGTTATTTGTCCTCTCTCCGTTGGTCTAAGTAATCTGGTCGACATACCATCACCTCCAGCAAGTAAAGTAATATGATATCGTGAATTCACATTTCCTATGTATGATCAGTTTTCTTCATCAATGATGCTGCTAAAGCGATCAATTATAAGATCTGCACAGCTCTAATCCTAAGCAAGTCTGCTTCATCAGAGCGGTTGTTAGTTCTTGTGCCGGCAAGAGCAAAGGATCAGTTGCAAGTTGCAGGTTAAAAAGAGAAACAGGTTCGCCGTTGAACGGTTCTCCGTGCGCTAGGAGAACCTGTTCTTTGTTCCAGAGCGAGGATCTGTTCTTCCTTCTTGGTAAAGATCATGATTCAAGATTGTTTGGAGTCTAGCCAGCTATGAAAAATGCCACTGATCGTTCAACTCTCTTTTGGTTCTGCGGCTTGCAACTTGGAACTGACAACGCACAACTGCTCTTCAAAGCGTTCAGCGTTATCTACAGGCGGTTCTTACTCGCGAAGGCAGTCATTCGTTTCCGGATGCTTCTCTGGCCATCGCATAGACAGCTGCGCCTATTATTCCTGCGTCGTTTCCCGAAAGAGACAGAACCACATCTTCTTCGGTGTACAGCGATGATCCGGAGAGCACTGAAAGTTCCTCTCTCAGGCTTTTCAGGAATCTCTTCCCGAGCTCGCACACTCCGCCTCCCACAACTACTAGGTCGGGGTCTAAACTCAGGAAGACCGAATCGACTACGATCGCAAGATCTCCTGCTACGGTACTTACTGCTTCTTCAACAACTGGATTACCGTTTAGATACTGTTCGATGAGAGTGGCTCTGTCCATCTCTTGGCCTGCTGCCGCTGCCACAAGGCTATGGATAAGGCGCATAGATACATATTGCTCGGCGCACCCCTCCTTACCGCAATTACAGGGTTTTCCACCAGGGTGTATGATGATGTGGCCGAATTCGGCTGCCTCTCCGCGCTTTCCTAGAAGAGGAGAACCGTTTATCACGATTCCCCCGCCAAGGCCACTCCCCGCCGTTAACATTACCAGCGTTTCCGCCCGGCGATAGTTGCAGAACCATTCACCGAATGCAGCCGCATTTGAATCGTTAAGAACGGTGGTAACAACGCCTGTCTTCTCCTGGATGAGAGTCTTTACCGGCACTCCCGTCCAGTTAGTGAGATTGCTCGTAGCCAGATTCACATTCCCGGTGATGGGATCGACTCTGCCTGCCGTACCGATTCCTATAGCTTCCACTTTGTGCGCGGCTAGCTCTTCTCTAACTATCTCCAAGAGCTGGTCTTTGAGATTTATGGTGGTAGGAAATAGTCTCTTCTCGGAGAGTGTGCCATTTGAATCCACAATCGCGGTCTTGATCATCGTTCCACCGATATCTATTCCGAGAGCAAGCATTCATACACCTCGCTTCACAATTAAGCCGAGATAAACTCCGGGTCTTCTTGAAACATATTGAGACCTGATTTGTTGTTGCGGGTATTCGAAAGTTCAGGTCTATTCATCCATTCAAAACCAAAAAACCCATTGCTCCTGTTTGTAATATCCCATTCCAATCACACATGTCAACTTTCCGTGAGTAGCGGACATCACGTAGGCGCTCTTGAATGTTGCAGGGCCTCCGTCTGTCAAGGGCCAAAAGAAATCTACCCAGCCTCCTCCCTGATTCAGGGCGACTTCGAAAATCCTGACAATAATCATATATAGGCCGTTCTTGTCTTTGAGAGATATCAGGTTTCTGCCCTCAAAGACGGTTGGATTTCCCGCGTTGACTAGATTGGTTCCGCTGTCGTCGTAGATGAAGATGTACTCCTCACCAATGAAGAACTGGCCGTTTCTGTCGTAAAAAAGCGGAAAAATCTCTGGCCCATTCTCTTCGATCGGCCCGGTCGCCTTCTCGACCCTTGCCTGAGTTTCAGGTCATTTTTCTTCTTCGCTCATGCCGAGGGCAATTGTAAAGGTCAAAAGCACGATTAGAAACGTTAAGAACAGATTCTTCAAAATGACTCTTCCTTACACACTCAGAATTATATGTATTCCCAATTATTAGTCTACCGTGCAGAAGTTCATTCTCTAGCACACTTCAACAGCAAATCGCACCCAGAGCAAAACTCTACGGGACACAGACAAATCTCCAGCTATGGGCAACATCATTTGCCGGATTGGGAACGGCTCTTCTTCCAGTCTTCAAGGTAGGAAGTGAATCTCTTGGTTATTAGCTGGGGCCTTGTAATGACACTGCCGAGCGTGACCGAAAAGGCCCCGGCTTCGAAGGCTTTCACAACCTGTTCTGGCTCCCAGTAGCTGCCCTCGGCAATTATCGGAATATCGAACTCTTCAACAAGTGCCTCTACAAACCGGATATCCGGCTTCGGTCTGGCCAGTGTCTCATCTGTGTATCCAGAAAGAGTCGTGGCGAGAAAATCGGGCTTGAGACGGGATACTTCCCTAGCATCCTCGATGCTGGAGATATCGGCCATTATCTTTTTGCCCGGGAATTCTCTTCTTATGACGGCAAATATCTTGTCTAGCCCTTCGGGTCTCTTTCTCAGGGTGCAGTCTATGGCGACAACATCGGCGCCCGCTCTCAAAACCGAAAGGGCGTCTTCCGAAGTTGGAGTTATGTAAACAGGATATCCCTCGATGTTTCGTTTGTTAAGTCCGATTAAGGGTATGTCGAACGCGGACTTAATATTCTCAATGTCTTGCGCCCCGTTTGCCCTTATCGCAGCGGCTCCTCCCATTATGGCTGCCTTCGCCATCAGCACCATCATTCCGCGGCCGTGGAGAGGTTCGTCCTCCAGGGCCTGACAGGAGACGATTATCTTCTTTTCTATCTTCTTTAGAAGTTCTGAACGCAATTCAGTCACCTCAAGTTTCACATTTCGTGAACACTCATTATCATCCATATCATCTTCTTTGGAATTCTATCATCTTGTTCTTTAGTTCCAGAATCAGTCATCATTATGGAGTAAATGCGGTTTCATGCACCTCTAGCTCATAATCTTTAATCCCCGCTTGCGCGGAGGAGACCGCCTGCAGCTGGAAGATCCGCTTATCAAGATACGCTGCACTCTTAGAATCAAGTACCCGCTAATCGCTGGGAAGAAAAGTGCCAGCACCAAGATCGAACATTGAACAACCTTTCTCAGTGAACTATTTCAGGGCAGCGGCTTTTCTCGTATACAAAGGCCAACACCCTCCGCCACTTCGTGGCCCTCCTCCCTCAAGGGAGGATTTAAGGTCAGGATCATTTGTAGCCAAATACAACTCACGCAAGAAGCAGCATATTGGTGGCACTTGACTTTCTGACTTATTGGTAATGACGAGCTTCCTCAAGGGAGGATTTAAGATCAGGATTATCAGGAGCCAAACACAGCACATATTGTCAAGGGTGAAGAAACATCATAGGATTTCTAATTAACTCCCTGACTTACGAATAATTATGGGCTCTTGGCACAACCGAAAGACCCAGTTCGAAGGATCTGTGCCAGGGGAAGAAGAGTCGTTCAACCTCGAATTCTATTCCCAGAGCCTCTTGAACAGGAGGAATATAAGGAATCAGTTCACTCCTTACAAACTCCTCGGCCCATAATTCGACGGGAATTACAGTCCACGGCTTTGACCCTCTTTTTTCTGCCTCGACCAGCAGCCTTTTGCGTATATTCGACTGAAATGCCCAGTGCTCAAGGAAGAAGATCGCCTGCAATTCCTTGATCCTTGACTGATCTACCTCCAGCAGCCCCTTTCTTCCCAGAAGCTGGACTATCGAATGGGCGCATACTGTTCCAAGAGTGTTTCCGGCTGTGTTCCAGGCCGAGTAATTCGTTTCCAGCCAGTTCAGTTCTCTTCTCTTCAGCAACTCTTCGACCAGATAGTTGTCTGCACCGTTGGTGTACTTTACATCGGCTATACCCTTTATCATCGAATCTGCCGTTTCGATCTCGCGAAAGAACCTGTCGTACGAACTCGAGTCAGTGGGAGCGGAAAGCTGCTGAGTGCTGTCGAGCCCGACTTCCGGATTGTTAGCCAGAAGCAAAATCTCTCCTGCGCTGTCGACCACCTTTCCTCCGGCCGCCTCTATATGGTTTTGAATGCCCAGGTAGAGTGGAGAGCCTTCGTAGGGTGGAATGAAAACCTTATGCTCTGGAGAGGCGTAACGAACCTCAAATGCCGGGATCTCTCCAACAGATTCAGAAAGCACTCTGGCCAGTAAACTGAGTGTCGCCTCATCTGCACCTGCATGAATTGAAACCCTCGATCCTATTTTGAGAGAGTCTACCCTGGCACGATGAATCTCGCTTTCTGCAAGGGATATGCTTTCCTTGCTGTTATCGTCGAGAACGAGATTCAAGAAGTCAATCACGCCTTTGTCTACCAGTTCAATTACTGAAGAGACAAGTTTTCGGTTTCTGATTCGTCTTACAAGATAGTCCGTTACGAAGTGAGAGGGAATCTTGCTGATCTTTTCGATCACGGAGCGGTGAACCATCTCACCTCTGAAGCTCCTAGCGAGAAGTCTGGAGAGATCATACATGTCGAGCCCGAAGTATTGCCAGTAGTCCGGTTCCTCTTCGGACGAGTTGTAGAATGGAGTTCTTGTGATAGTCGTGGTTGCGTAGATATTCACGACGCGTTCCTTAAGCCTCTTCAGCAGGTCGAGCCTTTCCTGAAGAGTATCCAGGGTATCCAGACTCATTCGCGAGGGTATAAGTCCGCCATGTACCAGCATGTCGATAGAAATGACCAGATAATCTCCCTCGACGACAGTCTGCTCAAGCCATCTGAGAAGCCGCCGAATATCTGGGGGCGTTTTCTTTGCCCCCAGATAGGCTTTGGGCGGAGTAACGACGTCTATGTTCGCCGCTCGAGCCAGCAACAGGAAATAATCTCTCGTGCAGAAACGCTCATCTACAGGGAGAAATACGATTCTTCCATCAAACATATACTTACTTCATCGCCCAGCAAAGCCGCATTAGTTTGATCGCACTAAAGTCGGAAGAAGTCTTGTTTCTGTTTGTGCAGCTGAAAGAAGGACGAAATTTCGCTCCGTAAGAGATATATAGATTTCCAACGATATCCATGCCTGATTAGGTTGACCTCCTCGTGACTCTCCTTTGTTATCAAACTACCAGAAACGATTGATTTCTACAAAGCCCGGAAAGAGTCTTTAAAAATGCTCAGAAACGACTACAAACAAAGGCTTACAGGTAATACTGAAATGGAAAGAAGTCTCCCTGGTCTAGCCAGAACACTTGATGACAAGAGAACAGAATTCTGATAGTTGTAGACTTAGAAACCCGATTAAACTGGACAGAGAGGTTTCAATTTCGCGATGAAGAAGTAATGTGGATTAAGCAGTCATTGTGCAGGAAGGAGCCAACTTCAGCGGAACTGAGCTAGTTCCTTTTTCAACTTTCACTGGAGCCATTTAAGGCAAAGTGACGAGGTTTGGAAAGGTTGAAATTGAAGTGATTCTGATCAGCCTAAAAGAGGATACTGTTTTCATCCTGAAAATGTGAGGGACTTTGTCTGGTGAGAATATGTCAGGCGATGCGTCCGCATTGATGAAGGGTTATCCCGTTGATTCGGATTATATATGGCTTTCTTCAAGAGAGTAATGACAGCTCGGTACTGGTGATCGGTAGTATTTGATTCAGGTCATGTCATACGCCTTGAATTTCTCATGAAGCGCCGGTATTTCAGGAAAATAAATTATTAGTTTGGCCTCGTTTAATTGAGTTGATCTGATCTACCTGGACATACTATTGACGGGACAACAGTCACGAGAAGAATTAAAGGGGGTAAAGATGCAAAGGCTAACACCTATGGCATTATTGAAGCGCTGCGCAAGTTCCACTCTGGTTGTCCGCACAAAAGTGATCGTTCAGAATCTACCTTCTCTCACTGGAAAGTGTTATGGAGAGATTGCCGCTTATTTGGGCTAGATGGGGGAATCTCCTGCAGATATCCTATTTGTTGCCTATCACAACATGGACATGCAAAATCTTGATGTTGAGATAGAATTTCCCACATTTCATCCGATCTGCCCGGAAAAGGAGACATCATTCAGAGCTGCATCCCCGAGTGTTTAAACGTCTTTTCTGTCTACATGGGTCCATACAGTCAGATGGAGACTGTGTACAGCGAGATGGCCGAATGGATAGGCAAGAACGGATATGTGCCTATAGGTAGCGTCTATTAGCAGTACTACAACGGGCCAGAATTTCCGGAGAGTCAGTATCTGTCGAAGATTTTGATGCAAGTCAGAAGACCCGAGTGAGCTCGATGTTCGAAAATTCCCGGAACGTGGGTGAAACCATTTTCAACTCAGTTTGATTCTGCACAGAGTTTGTGGAAATGTGGAAACGCTGAAGTGAGAATCGGATAATTAGTGAACAGAGGTCACTTTTTGGGCGTCCGTTCTCATTCTTATCAATTGTCTTTGCTCCAGTAGAAGCTAAACCCACTGCTAGTTAAGGATTGCCTTCTTCAAGTATCAATTACACAGATTCCCGTCTGAAGATCTATGAGAGGCTTCGAAGCCGTGAAGGTGTCTGAGATTTTTACTTTCAGAATTCTTATCCAAGCAACACTAAGCGCCGAGTTAATAGCTGCAAATGAAAACATCTCTTTGGGCTTGAAACAGAAAATGTAAGCTAAATCAGCTAGATACGTACCAATCTGCAGGCCAAGATATCGCAGGATTGTAGAACTTCTCAAGGGTTGGACTCGATAACGTTTGACTCGTCGAGATATTCTCTGAAAGCTTTTGAAGAAGTATTTGCGTCAGTAAGGTTGATCAGGGCGACTACCATTGCCATCACGGCTATAGCCAAACCAATCGTAAAGACTACTAAGACTGTTTTATGAAACCTGTCCCGTCTCATTTTCCGCATTTCACCTTCATACAGTAGTATACCATGCATTTGTTGAATGATGTATCTGTAATGAATTACCATTCAATGTGTAAATTTATTTCTGAAAAGAAGTTGCGAGTTACATTACTCAATGAGATGAAATAATAGATATACAGAAGAATTATATGCGATCAAACCGGCTTTCATTCTTTGATCTGGAAAGCTTCTGAAAGAAGAATGCTATGAAAAGCTCCGTCCAGCGAAACGAAGAACATGGTTGCTATATATTGGAGGGAATTGTGCTGTAATGTTCTAGCCTAGTCTTGTTCAGCTCGCTTGCCCAGATCCTTATCGAAGCTGTAGAAGCTTTCATCCCAGAAGTCTATAGGACAGATCTCATCTTCGGATTCAAATCTGTTTCCTGAACCGACAACAGTCCCGTCAAATTCATCGCCTCCGCATTTACACTCAGTGCATCGGTTCAGATAGAGGTCGAGACCATGCCAGATATTTCCGAAGAAGATATTACCCTCCAACCTGGTTTCGGAAGATGAGTTGATCAAGATCCCGTTTTCGACGTTCTCCGTAACCACATTCTCAGAGATAGATCCAGTAGCATTGCCACCAAGTGAAACCCCTACTGTATTTCTTTTGAATGTGCATCCTGTGATGTTGTACTTCAGATCATTTGTGAGGCTTATTCCAACGCCGTTCCTTTCGAAAACGGAGTTTTCGGCAATCAGAGTGGCATTACCGTACGCATAGATTCCCGCCAGCCTCGTTTCTATATACTCCTCGTTATCCATGCCGTCATAGCATGTGATGTAGGAATCAACCACCTCAAGAGTCATTCCTGTGCCGCTGAAAGAGATTCCAAAGCGGCCGCCTGCTATGAAGGCGTCTTTGATCTGGCCGGAGGACCTGGATACGTTTATGGCTGCGCCACTGGCAAGAACTGTTACACCTTTTATCGAGAAACTCTCTGCACCTCTGATGAAAATCCCGAGATCCTTTCCCTCTTCGGGCACTATTGTTACTTCGTCTCTTGAGGAGCCTTCAATCATTATCTCTTTGCTAATTGAAAGGCTCTCCTTGTACGTTCCAGGAAGAATTTTAATTGAATCGCCGGGATTGGCAGCGTCGATAGCTGCTTGAATACTCTTATAGTGGCCGTCCGGGTCGCCAACAATTAGAACCTCGGCGCTCTCTTGTGCCATGCCTGTAGAAACAAATACAAGTAGAGATAAAAGCATAACGCAAAATATCTTCATAAACGCACCCCCATTCCTCTCTACCATTAGTTTATCCTAATTTGGTTCAAGAATTCGGAAGTGATGCTACTATAAAACACTAGACGCAAGGCTCGCTTCGCGTGGAAGCGAATACAGGTCTCCGTTCTCCGAAAGAGCGGAGAGGGAAGAAAATCCCGTTTCTACTCTAGAAGTTATTCTGGCAAAGCTCCAGGTCAGGATCTCGGTCTTTGGCGCAAAACAAGATAACGCTACGCGTTGATGGCTGACAATAATATCGAAAGGGAATTCTAACACCCTCACTTCCGTCGTGCCATGATCCGGCAACTTGCTCTAAGATTTTTTCCAATCAGCGACACCATGACTGCTACCTCAGTCCTGATCAAATCCTCTCGTGAGGGGAATGGCCCATTCAAGGCTTGGGTGTGAGTTTCTGCAGACTGGAAAACTCGTTGCAAATAATATATAAGGCAGACTTACAGGTGAAAAAACCGCGATCTTACTAGAAAGCAAAGATTGTTCGATTTTGAACAGGTCACATGGTTGGAAACGTGCTTCAGAACAAACACTCCCCACCGCAAGCGGTCCCCCCCGCTCAAGCGGGGATTTAGAACTCGCCCTTAGAGAACAGGCGCTGAACGCTGTAAAGAGCCGTCCTTCGTACATCGCAGATCGATCGTGGACCCGTCCTTCGAAAGTGCCGCTGCACGCTTGGTAGAACACGCTGTGCGCTGATGAAACCACGTTGTCCGTCAACAGTCCTCCGTCCTCCGAATAGTACATCGTTGCAAGTTCCACGATGCAAGTTGCAAGAAGAAGCCAGACCTCTATTCGAAAGAGAAAGGATAAGTGCCATCTTCCTTCAGCCTTTTATGTCATTCTGACGAAGCTCCTGGTCAGAATCTCGGCATTATCGTGAGCGAAACAAACCTCTCGAAATAATCCTTGTCGTCTTCTCTCGATCTCTCTCTCGCCTCGAACGGAGGACGGTCAACGGATAACCTCTGTCCGGAGCTCTTTCCTACCCCCTACGCCGCATCCGCTACCACGGACGTTTACGTTTACCACTTCTCACAAAAGTTTCTAAACCGTATTGTTTTTGACTAAATATTGTTGGATAATTCGATCATTACTCCGATTACCACTCGGAAGCCTGAGGTCGTGTCTTGAAGAAAAGTGGAGATGGAATGGCGATCCTCGCTTATATTCTCGTCAGTTTTTTCTGGGGATCGACCTATATGGCCATAAAGATCGGTGTTGAGGACATGCCGCCAATGTTTTTTGCAGGGGTCAGGTTCCTCATAGCTGGCTTAATAATGATTGTTTTCTCATTTATCAGAGGCTACGCCTTCCCTGCAGGCAAGAGCGAGTTTTCAAGATTGTCGCTTATCGGTCTTTTCATGCTGCTAGGTGGAAATGGCCTCGTTGTGTTTGCAGAGCAGTGGGTAGATTCAGGTGTTGCTTCTCTCATAATGGCTACTATCCCGATCTTTGCCGGGGTATTGGAGCACTTTTTCATAAGAACGACTCGGTTGACTTTTAAGGCGCTTTCTGGACTTCTGCTGGGTTTTTTCGGTGTCTACTTTCTTCTGGTTCCGGCCGACCACGGTATCTCTATCGACATCCCCGGAATCCTGGTGCTCCTCTCTGCTAGCTTCCTTTGGTCTACTGGAACGGTACTGTCAAAAACGTTCAAGGGGAACAGCTCCATAGTCTCGAACATCGGGATTCAGATGTTTGCAGGCGGTGTTGGGCTGATGTTAGTTTCGGCAATAACCGGTGAATTCTCAAGAGTAAGGTTCTCGATGAACTCGGTTCTGGCAATCGCTTATCTCGTTGTTTTTGGGTCCTTGGTTGCCTACAGCAGCTACATCTATCTTCTTCAGAAATGGCCTGCAACAAAGGCGGGTACTTATGCTTATATCAATCCCCTAGTTGCCGTCTCGCTCGGAGCCATCTTTCTCGGTGAGAAGATCAATTTTCTTATGATCCTCTCTATGGTGGGCATTTTTCTCGGAGTCCTCATAGTACAGAAGTCAAAGATCAAAGTATCAGAGAAGTGAGTATTAAAAAAGGCATGCCTCTAGGGACATGCCTCTCAGTAGTCTTAAGACCTCAGAGGGGATAGTGGCACCTTACGAAATGACCGGGTTTTGTCTCCCTCAACTCAGGTTCTTCCCTCTCGCATCTCTCATCTGCGAACGGGCACCTGTTATGGAATCTGCATCCAGAAGGGGGGTTTATCGAACTGGGTATCTCACCCTTCAGCAGCCGCTTTTCCCTTACGAACTTCGGATCGGGGACTGGATTGGAAGCCATCAGCAAATCAGTATAAGGATGCGAAGGGTGATTGAAGATCGTTGTCTTGTCTCCCATTTCGACAACTTCTCCCACATACATGACGGCGACCTTATCGGCTATGTAGTCAACGAGAGAAAGGTTGTGAGTTATGAACATATAGGTAAGACTTTCCTGGACCTTTATCTCCTTCAGCATTTTGAGAACCATGGCCTGGACCGACACGTCCAGCGCCGAAGTAGGTTCATCTAGGACAATGAACTTCGGTTTGAGAACCATAGCTCTTGCAAATGCAATTCTCTGACGTTGCCCACCCGAGAACTCGTGCGCATATCTGTACATATGATCGTCTATCAGCCCTACTTCTTTCAATACGGCCGCTATCCTGTCTCTTATTTCGATGTCGGTGATCTTGAAATGAATCTTCATCCCTTCCCCAATTATGTTCTTAATCAGTTTTCTGGGATGAAGCGAATTGTACGGGTCCTGGAAGACGATCTGCATATTTCTTCTCACTTCAAGCAGGTCCTTGCCCTTTAGTTCCAGAATATTCTTTCCATCGAACTCGATCTCTCCTGAAGTTGGTTCAATAAGTCTCAGAACGGTTCTCGCAAGAGTTGTCTTACCTGAACCAGATTCCCCTACAACGGCAAATGTAGAGCCTTTCGGAACGTCCATATTCACGTTGTCGACGGCTCTAACGAATAGCTTTTTCGAGAAGATGGACTTCTTCACTGGAAAGTAAGTCTTAAGATTTCTTATTTTGATCAAAGTCTCAGCCATCTTCTTTCACCTCGTTCTTGCCTTTGAAGAGATAGCAGGCAACATAATGATCGGGTTCTATTTCTACGAATGGTGGTCTCTCTACCTTACAAATGTCCATTGCATGGGGACACCTGGGATGGAAGCGACAGCCGGACGGGGGGTTCACGAGATCGGGAACCGTACCCTTTATGGCCTTCAGTTCGTCCGTCCTACCTACCCTCGGTACTGCCTGAAGCAGACCACCCGTATAAGGATGCAACGGTTTTTCGAACAGCCTTGCTGTCGAAGCATACTCTACTGAGTTCCCGGCATACATGACAAGGACTTTGTCGCAGAACTCGGCCACCACGCCCATGTCGTGGGTGATCAACATCACGGCGTTTCCCATCTTCCTTGCGAGTTCGTCCAGCAATTCGAGAATCTGAGCCTGGATCGTAACGTCGAGAGCCGATGTGGGTTCGTCTGCAATAAGCAGCTTTGGATGGGTTGCCAGTCCCATCCCTATCATTACTCTCTGCGACATTCCTCCACTTAGCTCATGAGGATAACTGTTCATAACTCTTTCGGGATCAAGGCCGACAAGACGGAGCATCTCTTTGACCTCTGGGTAGGTTTGTTTGATCTTGATCTTCTTGGATTTTGCAATTGACTCTCCTATCTGATAGCCTACCTTCATTACTGGGTTCAGTGATGAGCGCGGTTCCTGGAAGATCATCGACATTTCTACGCCTCGTATGTCGTTCATTTTCTCTTCAGATAATTCTACAAGATTCCTACCGTTGAAGATTATCTTTCCCTCTTGGATCTCTCCAGGCTGTTCGATCAAGCGCATTACCGCTAATGACGTGACAGACTTTCCGCAACCGGTCTCACCCACGACTCCCAGCCTCTCTCCGGAATCCATCCAGAGTTCTACTCCGTTGAGAGCCTTCACTATTCCCCTGTATGTGTAGAAAGATACTTTGAGGTTAGATATATCTAATAGTTTTCCTCTCAGCTCCATACTGTTACCTCCTCAACCTTGGATCGAGCATGTCTCTTATTCCGTCACCGAGGAGGTTGAATCCAAGAACGACAAAGGCGATGAATATTCCAGGGAAGGTAGAAATCCACCACTGGTCGATCAGGTAGTTCCTGCCGTCGGAAACCATGGCTCCCCACTCTGGTGTGGGAGGCTGAACTCCCAGCCCGAGGAAGCCGAGACTTGCCGCGGTGAGGATGATAGTTCCCATTCTGAGAGTCAACTGAACAAGAACGGGAGAAATACACATCGGCAGAACGTGAAGGAACATTATTCTCAGATTTCCGCCACCTGCCGCCCGAATCGCTTCAATGTATGGTTGCGATTTGACTTTTGTTGCTTCCGCTCTTGAAAGCCTCGCGTATGTAGTCCACGTAACAACGGATATGGCTATGATCGTGTTTGTCAGATTCGGCCCCAGCATTGCCGCAAAAGCCATTGCGAGAACCAGACTGGGAAAGGCCAGGAACATGTCCGTTATTCTCATGAGCACTTCGTCAACAATTCCGCCGAAATAGCCAGCCGTTACGCCTACGATAATTCCTATGGATCCGCTGATGACCGATACCAGGAAGATTATCCAGAGCGCGATCCTGGATCCCATGATAACCCTGCTGAAAATGTCTCTCCCGAACTGGTCCGTTCCAAAGAGATGCTGCCAGCTCGGAGCCTGCAGTTTTATCTGGAGATTCTGCTGGACCGGGTCGTAAGGAGCTATAAGTGGTGCAAAGGCCGCCATAAGAAGGAAGACAAGGATTATCGCCGATCCGATCATCGTGAGGCGGCTCTTTCTCCAAAGAAAGACTGTATGCTTCAAATCATCCATGAATGGTTTAGATACTTTTACGGTTTTTTCCATCTAGATCACATCCTCATCCTTGGATCGAGAAGAGCGTAAAGAATGTCCACGATCAGATTCGCAATTGAATATATCAAGGCTATATACAATGTACCGCCCATTACTGCCGGGTAGTCAAGGAAGAGCATTCCGGTGGTTATGTATCTACCCAGACCGGGCCAGGAGAAGACCGTTTCCGTAAGAACGGCTCCTTCCAGCAGACTTCCAAATACGAGTCCGATTATCGTAACGGTTGGTATCAGAGAATTACGTAGTGCATGGCGATAAATAACTACGTTTTTTCTCAAACCCTTTGATTTTGCCGTTCTTATAAAATCTTGCTTCAACACGTCGAGCATGCTGGCCCTGGTAATTCTAGCTATTGAGGCAGTTGCGTTGTAACCGAGGACGAACGCAGGAAGAAGTATGTGCAGCAGGGCCTCTTTAAATGTGTCCCACTGCCCCGCAATAATCGAGTCTAACAGGTACATGCCTGTTACTCTTGGGGGCGGATAGGTGAAAAAGCCCAGTCTTCCGCTCCCCGGAAGCCAGCCCAGCTTGAAATAAAATACTAGCAACAGAAGAAGCCCAATCCAGAAGACCGGCATCGAGACTCCTAGTATAGAGAAGATTCTAGAAAAGTGGTCTATGGCTTTGTTACGGTGAACGGCCGACAAGATCCCCAGAGTTATCCCCAGTATGATTGAGATCGTTATCGCGACGAGAGCCAGTTCCATAGTGGCAGGGAAATAGTTCCTGATATCCTCCATAACGGGATTTGAAGTTTTCAAAGAAACGCCGAAATCTCCTCTAACTGCACCGGTGATGAATTTACCGAATCTGATTATAAGTGGCTGGTCATAGCCCAGCTTTGCTTTAAGTCTATCAACGGCCTCAGGAGGTGCATTGCCTCCAAGAATCGCACCGACTGGATCGGCAGGTATGACATTTGCTATGAAGAAGACAATACAGGCGACTCCAAAGAGAACTATGATCATTAAGAAAAGTCTTCTGAGTAAGAATTGTCCGAAGTTCATAGAATTACCCCCGCATTAATGTCTGATTTTTGGGAAAGAATACGCCCCGCTCGAATGAGCGGGGCGGGGGAAACTTTACTTAGATATCTTGGTGAAGTCGAACAGCATTCCATAACCGAAAGCGGCTTCTTCAAAGTTCTTGACTTCTTTGCGAATTCCCCAGAACTCTACAGTCTGGTAAAGCATTGCAAAGGGTCCATTGTGGAACCAGTATTCCGTCAGGTCCTTGTAAATCTGTTCACGCTTGTCCGGATTGGGCTCTATCTGTCCCCATTCACAAAGTGTCGCCGCATAGTCGTCGTACCATGCATTTCTCCATGCGAGCTGTTTTGCCCTGTAGTTTGCGTGTGCCATTGCAAGGTTGTCCGGGTCTGGATAATCGTTACCCCAGCCGGCAATTATCATCTGATGACCCTGTGCACGGTACTTGGCGTACATCTGAGAAGACTGCATTATCACGATATTTGCCTTTATTCCTGAAAGCGCCAGGTCGGCCTGGATCTTTTCGGCTTCGGCCTTTCTTGTATCCGTGTTGCTGGTCAGCAGTTCAACTTCAAATCCGTCAGGATAACCGGCTTCGGCAAGGAGAGCCTTGGCCTTCTCGATATCCTGGTAGAACGGGTTCTCTTCGACATATCCGAAGTAGCCCTTGTTTATGAAACCCTGTACGAGGAGAGCATTATTGAGCATAATGTCTTCGACTATCTCCTCGTAATTGATTGAGAACCTTACGGCTTCTCTTACTTTCGGATTTGCAAGGGGTCCCCATGTAGCGTTCATCGCGAGGTATTCGTTGGAGTGTCCAGGAACCTTGACTTCAACGATGTCGGGATTTCTCTTCGCCTCTTCCAGTAGCTGAGGAGTGAGATCCCAGGCGACGTCTATGTCTCCTCTTTCGAGAAGAAGCCTCTGGTTCGATGCCTCTGGAATGTCTCTTACCATGATTCTCTTCAGAGGAGGCTGTTCACCGTAGTAATGGGGGTTGGCTTCAAGAAGGATAACGTTGTTTCTTTCCCACTGAACGAGAACGTATGGACCTGCGCCTGCGGAATGATCTGTAAGCCATGCGCCACCAAGGTCTCCATCGACTTCGTGTTCAAGGACTACGTCTTTGTTGACGATACCTGTGAACATGTTGGATAGAATCCCGAGAGTGATGTTCTCGGCATACGGAGCATTCAACGTTATAGACACATTGTAATCGTCGATCTGCTTTATCTTCTCATCTACGTTGTCCTTGTTTATGCCGAAGATATCGACCAGGAACCATGCAGAAACCGACTCGAGAATTATGGGCCTCTTCAGGGAGAAGAGAACATCCTCGGCTGTCAGAGGATCACCATTTGAGAACTTGACTCCCTTCCTTATATTGAAGGTGTAGGTGAGTCCATCTTCGGAGATTTCCCAGCTCTCGGCGATGTCGGGAACTGGAACGATAACGCCGTCGATTGCCTCCAGCTTTACCAACTGGGCATAAAGGGCTGCGACGATCTTGTTCGGGAAGACCTCATAGGCAACGGCCGGATCCATAGTTATGAAGATCCCTGTGTTCGCACCTATTACAAGAGTGTCCTTCGGGGTTGCAGCAAATCCAGTTGCCGCAACGATAAGTACCATTAAGAAAACTAGCATGAAGCTTCGCTTCATTCTTGCACCTCCTTTTCCACTAAAGGGTGATGACAAAACTAGAACAAAATAGGATACTGTCTATCTTTCTCCTGTCTGAACCCGACAGGATCGACATTCTTAAGCAATAAATGAGAATCCAGATCGTGATAAGTGAAAGCGCCTGTTCCCGCAGCAAAATGCACGCTTTGAGAGACGCCGATTCCAGACTCGCTCATGCAGCCGATCATAAGACCTATACCAGCGCTGTTGCACATCTCTACAATTGCAAGAGCGTCTGAGAGTCCTGACTTCATGAGTTTGATATTGACGTAGTCGACTGCGCCTTCCTTTATAAGCCTCATTACATCGTATTTCGTCTTCGCGCTTTCATCTGCACCGACTGGATACATGGAGCCCTGCCTGATTATTTTCAGTCCTTCGAAATCTTCGGCAGGTACCGGTTGTTCGAATATCCCCACGGGCACGTCGTTTCTGTACATTGCATCTATGAATCTCAAAGCCTCTTTGGGTGTATAGCCTGTGTTTGCATCTATCACATACCTGACATCCTTGATCTCGTCGTTGACTGCCAGTATCCTGGCAATGTCGCTCTTAACATCTTCGCCGACCTTCATTTTGATAACTTTGTGGCCGGCTTCGAAGATCTCCTTAGCGTCATGGACAGTCTCTTCCAGACTGCCGATGCTCACTGTCTTGTCTGTCTCAACGTAATCCTTCATCCCGCCAAGAATCTGATAGACAGGCGTAGAGATCAATCTGGAAAAGGCGTGAAGGGTGGCAAACTGAATGGCAGCCTTCAAACTGGGAGCCGTTCTCGTGTATGCATCGAGCTTTGCGAAAATTCTCCTGTAATCTCGGACGTCGAAATCTTTAATCATTTCAAGAATTTCTTTCTGGAGCTGAAAGATGGCTGCTCCGCTCTCCCCGTTTACCCTGAAGGACGAAGAAGACTCTCCGAGACCGATCGTTCCGTCCGACAGAACCAATTCAACTTCAATATTCACTTTGGAGTTGGAAACGTTGTTTGCAATGTGAAAAGGCTTTACGAAGTCCCATTTCTTTTCGGTGAAACGCAGATCCTTTATCTTCATCCTTTCCTCCCCTTAATAAGAAATAATAACTCACTTTCAATAGTGAAAAAACGTCTATACAATAATACCTTAAATCGAAATTTCATCAAAATGGAGTGCATAACTCGGCTTTCGAATACTTAGTTATATCATACTTCGGGTAATGTCTGCAAAACATCGTATTAAGGCTTCTGTCATTTACTTAATCACCCTGCCTGGTGCCTTCCATTTTATATTCGTGATATTTGACGGATGAGCTGGCAACGTTAGTTCAGAAGGACAATGAAAGAGAGCGTTGTCGAGAGCTTCGCTACGAGAAGGCGAGAACTGGTAGTCGTTGTCCGTCAACGGTTCTCCGTTCTCCGGGAAAGCAGAAGTGGATGCTACTATAAAACACTAGACGCAAGGCGCCGAAAAGCATGGGCGTTCGCAAGACTGCCTACGGTGGGAGGAGATGCCGACTTCGTCGGGAAGTGAGGCTCGCTGGCGCGAGGAAGTGATGCTGTCGCTTACGCGACAGAAGGCTAGAAGAAAAGAGAGAAGTTCGACAACAGGATCCCCAAACAGAAGCATTTTGGGGCAAGCTCCATCAGAACATTTCGGGACCGATATTCACGTGACCTAACAAGAAACTGGGTTGCAACTATTCCCTAGCGTCATCTGACAAAGCTCCAGGTCAGGATCTCGGTCTTTGACGTAAAACAAGATAACGCTGCGCGTTGATGGCTGACAATAATATCGAAAGGGAATTCTAACACCCTCACTTCCGTCGTGCCATGATCCGGCAACTTGCTCTAAGATTTTTTCCAATCAGCGACACCATGACTGCTACCTCAGTCCTGATCAAATCCTCTCGTGAGGGGAATGGCCCATTCAAGGCTTGGGTGTGAGTTTCTGCAGACTGGAAAACTCGTTGCAAATAATATATAAGGCAGACTTACAGGTGAAAAAACCGCGATCTTACTAGAAAGCAAAGATTGTTCGATTTTGAACAGGTCACACGGTTGGAAACGTGCTTCAGAACAAACACTCCCCACCGCAAGCGGTCCCCCCCGCTCAAGCGGGGATTTAGATCAGGAGCACTAAGAGCAGTTTTCCGTCAATGGTCCACCGTCCGCCGACACCTTGGCCAAGAACGAAGAACAGATCCTCGCTCTGGAACGAAGAACAGGTTCTCCTCGGCGAACGGAGAACCCCTCAACGATAGACCAGTTCCTTTGTTCTTTCCTACCCCCTACCTGCTAACCCCAACCACGGTTCATATTCTTCTGACGATTCTGAACTTGCTTTTGTCTGCTCTGTACAATGAGATCACATACTCAATGCAGATATCGCTCTTTGTGTAAGTAAATCTCTTTCTCATTATCGCGCAGTCGTCCTGTTCTTGACGAAGAAAGCGAGCCTCTTCTTTCTTGAGCCTTGTGAGCTCCATTTCTTCTTCTGCATAAGAGATGTTTATGTTGAATTCCTTTCTCAAAATCCCGTACAGAGATTCTTTTTCCATGTCTCTTTGTGTAATGTTCAGGAAACGAATATCGGCTCCCACGTTAAGATAAGCCTCTTCAATTGCATAGGGTTCACCTTCAAGAAATCTTACTCTCTTGAGGAGAACGACCATAGCATCCGCAGGAATATCGAAGAGCTCAACTGCATCGGCCGGGACCCTCACGAGTTTGTTTTCGAGAACCACAGAACGGGTTTCGCTGCCACGTTTTCTAGCTTCATCCGTAAATCCCGTGAGAATGGCTAACTGCTCCTCGCGCTTCGAGCCGGTGACGAAGGTCCCCTTTCCCTTCAATCTTTCAATGAAGCCCTCTCTTCTGAGTTCATCCATAGCTCTCCGGACAGTAAGTCTGCTTATGCCGTAATTCTGACAGAGCTCCTTTTCTGTGGGAAGCTTATCACCCTTCTGATACTTGCCTGAATTGAGGGATTCCTTCAAGTCAACATACAACTTGTAGTATAGTGGAATCGGTGTTTCCCCCATGATGGCCCCCTTCAATCACGATAGTTCAGTTCACCGGGATAGAGAAGGCAATCTTCGACGAAATTTATGTACTCCATCCCTGACTCCTTCCACTGATAGTAGTCGAGTTTCCGAGTTCTTATCTTTTGTGCGCTTTTTTTAATACCGATCAGATCGTCTGAGCGATCCATTATCTCAAATTGTTCATATTTTAGCAAATACTCCATCATTTTCAAAGTTATCACAAAGAAGTTGTCGTCATTACTCGGAAAGAACTCGACTCCGCTGCAATTGGCGTTTGCGTACTTCCGGTAAAAGGGCATGAATTCGCGGCTACGCAATCTGAGGTCGGGGAACTCTCTTCTCAGATATGCTGCGAAATCCGATCCGTCGATCCACGGAGCTCCGATAAGAATGAAGGGCTTGAACGTGCCGCGACCTTCAGAGACGTTTGTGCTTTCGAAGAAGCAGGTTCCCGCATAGCCGAGAAGGGATTCATAGGTCGGCACATTTGGCGAAGGCACATTCCACAGAAGAGACGTAGCATCGTGAGGTTCGCCGCTCCAGCCTTCTAGCTTAACGACTTGCAGGTCGAGATCGAGTTTCTTGAGCTTCTTGAAGTATAGGGCAAGCTCTCCGGCCGTAAGACCGTACTGGAGGGGCAGTCTATAGCCGCCAACAAAGGTTTGCAACTCGTTGTCTATTCTGCTTCCGAAGACTCCTCTGCCCAGTGGATTCGGCCTGTCAAGTACGGTATACTGAATACCGGCTTCTGCCGCTGATTCCATTGTATAGGCAAGAGTGTAGATGAACGTATAAAACCTAAGCCCTACATCTTGTATGTCGTATACCAGTACACCTAGACCCTCGAGATCTTCCTGCGAAGGTTTGCGCTTGTCTCCATATAGACTCACTACGGGAACGCCATACTTCGGATGGAGATCGTCACTCACGTGTGCCCCATCGGCAGCTCCTCCAAGGCCGTGCTCGGGCGTGAAAATTTTCTTCACGTTGAGCCCGTTTTCAAATAAGAGATCTATTCCCCAGTTGAGGTTAGAGTCGACAAATGAGTAGTTTGTAACAAGGCCGACTGCCTTGTTCTTCAAATCGGCAAATTCGGTTCTTTGTAGAACATCAATTCCCAGAAGGATCATGCTAAAACCCCCTCGAAGTTTTGTATACTTGTCAATCACAATCATGCCATATTGTAATGTCATTTTCTGAATAATTCGAGAGTCTACGGTGAAGATGTAGATAGTTGATTCTTGATCTGAAGTTAGCGAACTGAGTAAGCAAGAAATAGCTATCTGAAAGGATTTCAGAGAAATGAAGCGGTTATTTCTGTCTACGTTTGCTGAGTTGTTTCAATCCGACTAGTTCAAGTGCTTTTCTCTGTACCTCGTTTGGAGTTGTTATTATCGTGAATGAAGGTATCTCCGGTACTGCAGGAACCTGGCATCGTTACAGACAATCGTGCTCATTTCAGATAGAAGAGTCTGAAAGCTGTGTACCGGTGTCCCGTCACTCAACTTCTTCTTCATTCTTCAAGGCCCCTCTATCGGGCAATCATTTCTCGATCAGTTCCACTCCAGCCTTTTTGAATTCATCTATTGTTCTCTGAACATCGCCTTTGTTTGTTTCTACACCCTTTGTTCCGTTTATTATTACGTTGGTTTTGAAGCCGGTTATCAATGCATCATGAACGGTGTATTTGAGGCAGTAGTCAAGAGCGAGGCCGCAAATGTCCAGTTCCTCGATTTCAAGTGACTTGAGAAGTCCGTCGGTTCCAAGCTGTGTTCCATCGTTCTCCCTGAAGATCGAGTAGCTGTCGACGTGGGGGTGAGTTCCCTTTCTTACTATATAGTCGAAGCGCCAACTCTCTATGTCCTGGTGAAACTCCGCTCCGCGGGTCCCTTGTTGACAGTGTACCGGCCACAAGACTGGACCTATCCCTTTCCCGTTGTCAAACGGCGTGAAGGGTTCTTTCCCGTGATTGCTAGCAAAGCTCATGTGATTCGACGGATGCCAGTCCTGACTTGCAACTATCACCCTGTATACGGGGTCTTTCATTGCTCTGTTTATCACTACGTTGATCTTGCTCGCATCGCTTACGGGCAGTGCGCCGGTTTCATAGAAGTCGTTCTGAACATCAACGACCAGCAGTGCCTTACGCATTTCAATCGCCTCACTTTCAAATTACTATAGCGTCCTAAGCCTTTTGCGTAGTTCTTCATCAACTGAGCTAAGGGCAAAGATTGTGATCTCGTCCGGTCTTAGCTTCTGAACCCTCTTTATGAGTTCAACGAACTCGTCCCAGCGACCTGCGTAGTTGAACGCTCCAAGTCCTATTCTAATATCCTTCAGCGATCCATGAAGACTACGGATCTTCTCCACCCTAGAGATCACTTCATCCGGCTCCTTTCCATATGCCATAACGACGGCCGAATCAATCAACCCGCTCTTCAGCCATTCGAGCCAAGGCTGCAGACGCTCACTTACAGCTCTTTCTGAATAATCATCGTAGACCGCGCAGGATACCCTTTTCCCTTTGGCTCTGACGACGTCAGAGATCATCGAGACCTGTTTAGTTACGGAACAGATTCTGAAGTGATCGAAGCTCTCCGTGCTTTCGATAAGTTTCTCTTGATTGAGCCACTTCCTGTATTCGGCCAGTGCAATCGGATTGTAGCCGAAGCATTTGAAAGGGTACCTTATGAAGTCAAGATGAACCTCTTCCACATCGTAATCGGAGATTTCCCAGGCAATTTGAGCAGTAAATTCTCTCACTTCTGGGATTCCGGGATCTATGTAGGGCCCGAACACTTCTTCTAGATTGCTGGATGGATGCTCAAGCATAGAAGTGCCGCTCTCATCTACTGTGACCCATTCCGGTCGCCTGTTCAAGACATGCCTTTCCGAAAAGGGCCTTTGCTTTCCAAAGCCCCAGACGAGATTGACATTCATCCAGGCTGAAATCCTGAACTCCTTTCCGCAAGCCTTTTCTATGGTCATCTGAAGTGGATCGAAGTCTTGAACTAATTCTTCGGCGGGAGGGAGAATATTTGAGGAGTAGTAAGAGTCTGCGCGGTTAACAACCTGTATATAGGCCCTAACGGGATTGATCCCTTCGAGTTTTTCGATCATTCTGCTCAGAGATTCCTGAGATACAAGTTCCTTGCTTGTAACCCAGACTTCCGGTCTGAATCTGCTCATCTTTCCCTCCATTCAATATGTCGGCAATTCTGTCCAGACTGTCAGATGAAGTCGATCACGTTAGATTTTTCGCTTATTTCCGGGATTATTATTCCCTTGCCATCTGCCATAACTACAGTTACGCCAGGGCCGTGACCGGTTATTATACAGTCTCCGTGCACTACAACTCCGATAGTAACGGAGCCTTCCATATATCCTCCAAGACCGAAAGAGTCATTGTGATTTTCAAGGGCTACGAAGTCTCCAATTCTCAGTCTGTCGAGACCGACTTTCTTAATGAGTGCCCTGTCATTGGTAATTATGTCGTAATCTCCACCTGAAGGATCTCCCGATCCTGAGCCGGAACCCAGTAGATAACCTGGCACTATTGCCCTTACGGGGAAGTGAATCTTTCCGTCTCCTTCTTCAACGGGAATTTTATCGAGAAGTTCTGGATCGATATTGTAAACCCTTATCGAAGGATAGTCTTCAAGTACCAATCCCTGACCAAATCCGACAACCTGTATCTTGTCTCCAATGACCATCTTCTCTTTTACGTCTTCTTTGAAGTGGATCAAGACATGATTTATGCCGCCATGCTTGCCTATGACTATTCCCTTCTCTCCCTTTGCGTCTCCGCTGATCAAAGTGGCAGAATTTCCGATACAGGAATAACCGACGTATGCTGAGTTCTTTTCAGCTTCGGAGTTCTTTGTCGAGACATCTGGCTCAACATGGTCGCCCACCATCTTGAATGCGCTGTCCCCAAGAGCGAAGTTATAGGTTATTCCACCAGTGCCGGGAAAGAGTCTGGGGGTCCCATCGATTTCAAGTCTGAAAGGGCTTCTCCTTAGTGGATGTGCAACTTCGCCGCTTACCGAGATCTTCACTACAGAAGCTTTGTTTGTCTTCAATGCCTTCTCCTCCATTCAGTGTTTTTGTTAGCATATAGTACGTATATATTATATCAACTGAAGAACCCCGGTCGAACCGTGATATAATCCACGCTGGAGGTCGTCATATGTATTATCCGGGACACATTCAGAAAGCAAAAAGGCAGATTCAGAACTACATTAAGTCCGTAGATGGAGTAGTCGAGCTGCTTGATGCGAGAATCCCTCTTTCCAGCAGAGCCTATGAAGCAGAACGGTTGTTTCAGAATAAACAGCGTATTGTCGTTCTGAACAAATCCGATCTGGCCGATCCTAAGATCACTTCCATGTGGAAAGAGCACTTCAGGGCACAAGGAAGCGGCGTTGTCGAGGCTTCACTTAGATCGACCGACGCAAAGCAATTCATAATAAGAGAAATAGTACCATTATTGAAAAGCCGGTTCTACGAAAAGAGGTTCATGGTTGTCGGAATGCCCAACGTTGGAAAGTCTACCTTTATCAACAGACTCAAAGGCAAGAAATCACTGGCTGTTGGAAATAGGCCGGGGATAACGCGTGGAGTCCAGTGGATAAACGTCTCAGAGAGTATATCAGTTCTCGACACGCCGGGGATTCTATATTCAGATCTCCGATCTCCACACATAACTACGAAGCTTCTTGCGGTAGGTTCCCTACCGTATGAGAAGTTTGACCCTCTTGACGCCTTCGAAAGGGTGCTTGCCCTAATTGTCGAGAGGTACGGGAAAGGTCTCCTCGAGGATTACCTAGGTGAGGAATTTGCCGATGGAGAAGAGTTTGTCGAGAAGTTCTGCAGAAGAAGAAACTATCTTGCCAAACAGGGAGCGCTCGACATAACCAGAGGAGCCCACACTTTTCTCAGAGAGGTAGCGGCCGGGAAGGTGGGAAGATTTTCTTTCGAAGATCCGGAAAGCTTTTACAGGGTTGATTCTAACGAAGCAAAATGATCTCTTGCTTCTCTTCTCAAATCGGTCCATATTCGATCGATAAAATTGTAGGTCAGCCATTCTTCGATGATGTGGAGTTTCCTTGTACCCTTTCTGGTTGGTTTGACGATGTCCTTCTTTCTTTGGAGATATCCTCTTGCTATTGCCGAGTGAAGGAGAAATCTCATCCTCATTGGAAGTCTTCCGAAGTCTTCTTCAACACTGCCTAGATCGAGGCAGCCACCATACAGCGCCCAGAAAGAGTAATAGAGAATCGCCGAAAACCTTCCCATCTTAATTATCTTGCGGGCCGGGATCCTTCCCGTCTCTAGAGATGAGAAGTACTCATCTAGTGAGAAAGTGTTTGTTCGAAACTCCTTTCCGTTGAAGGAAGAGGCACTCGTGCCAATCCCCATAAAGAATTCACGTGAGACAGAGCTGTACTTTCTCCTTTCGGCGCTCTTCCTGAAGGTCCAGAGAGAATCTCTAACATAACCATGTGCGAGAGCGACGTTTTCCAGCTCTTCCAGTATCTCAAGTTCCTTCTCAGGATCGTTCTTAGTGTTTTTGAATGCCGTGTCTGCGAAACGCATCATAGGATAGACGGATACCTGTTCCGGACCGTAAGAAATCGCCGTCTTGAGATCCTCGACAATTCTCCTCCGGTCAAGCTGATAATCAAAGATCAAGTCCACGTCAACAAAGTCAAAGCCCGCGGAAGTAGTCTCGGCAATCGAACTCAGTGAAACGCCGGAATCCTGTCTTTTCCGTCCCATTGAGTTCAAAGTAGAGTCATCAAAGGACTGTATTCCAAGACTTACGAAGTTAACGCCAGTTTCTCTTATCTCATAAAGTCTCTTGCTGGAAACATCCGCCGGGTGGATTTCAAGAGCGATTTCTCCATTCGTCGTTTCCTTGAAATGGGAGACGACTCCTCTCAGAAGGTCCAGGTCATAAGAAGGTGTCCCGCCCCCGATGTAGATGGAACTGAAATGTTCGATTCTCTCGAGATCAGATTCTCGCTTCAAGGCATTCAAGTAGCTAACGGTCAATTCAGCGTCGTATTTGGTCTTGTTGTAGGGACAGAAGCTGCAGAAATCCGGACAGAACGGGATATGAATATATAACCCGGGGGATGAATCAAAATTAAGCGGGCCAGCGCCATCCGCGTCCTCTATTCTAAACAGCCTTTTGCTAAGTTCCATGACTCTTTCGGCAAGACTCATTATTTCCCTCCCGCTCCATTTTAGTACGAAAAGTGTGTTAGTATAATATATGTTCTGAGCATATATCTCATCCTATCTGGAGGTGTTACTTGAAAAAGGACGTAGTAATAGTGGGAGGAGGTCCCGCCGGAATCGTCACGGCGACAACGGCAAAGAAGACCTATCCCGACAAGAGCATTGTGGTTATCAGAAGGGAACGTGAAGGAGTCGTCCCCTGCGGAATTCCCTACATATTCCATACTCTTCCGACTGTAGATGCCAATGCCATGCCTATTAAAGGCGCTGAAGATCTGGGAATCGATTTCATTTTCGATGAAGTCGATGAGATCTGCACTGATTCCAAAATGGTTAAGCTCTCCTGTGGGGAGTTTATCGAATATGAAAAACTGGTTATTGCCACGGGTTCACAACCGATATTTCCTCCAATAAAGGGCAATAAGCTTCCGGGTGTCTTTACCATAGCCAAGGACAAAAAGTATCTGAAGAGTGTATGTGCTGTCGACAAATCTGCGAAGAAAGTCGTAGTCGTTGGTGGAGGTTTTATAGGAGTTGAGGTTTCAGACGAGATCCTCTCAGATGGAAAGGAAGTCTATCTGGTCGAGGCCGTCGACCAGATACTGATGGCGGCCTTTGACAGGGAATTTGGAACTATGGTGAGCGAAAGACTTGAAAAGAAAGGTATGAAGCTGCGCACCGGGATGAAGTTGTGTGAGATCAAAGGAGAAGATAAGGTCTCTGGAGTTGTACTTGACAATGGTGAAGAGATCGAAGCAGACATGGTAATACTTTCAATAGGTTACAGACCGAACGTAAAGCTTCTGGAAAGCATCCCCGTTCACAGGGGTATAACCGGTGGAATATGGGCCGATGAATACATGAGAACCAGTGTCCAAGACGTCTTCGCCGCCGGTGACTGTGTCGAACACAAATGTTTCTTCACTAGAAAACCCAGTAGACTAATGCTGGCGTCCACAGCTGCTTTTGAAGCAAGAGTTGCAGGTTCGAATCTTTTCAGCCTCAAGATGGTAAGGGAGAATCACGGAAATCTCGGAGTGTTCTCCACTTCAGTGGCCGGTCTTACGGTCGCTGCGGCAGGCCTTACGGAGTCTACTGCAAAGATGGAAAACTTCGATTACGTGGTCGGGCTTGCAAAGGGAATAGACAGACATCCAGGTTCGCTTCCCGACAAGTCGGAAATCTTTGTCAAAATGATCTTCTCCAAGGAGAGCGGGATTCTTCTTGGAGCCCAGATGGCTGGTGGAAAAAGCATCGGAGAGATGATCAATATTATCGGTCTAGGTTTGCAGAAAGGAATAACCGTGAACGATTTCCTTACGATGCAGATCGGTTCCCACCCGCTGCTCACGGCCGCTCCTACTAGCTATCCGTTAACTCTAGCGGCTGAAAATGCCCTAATGAATTTGAGTAAGGAATAAAATACACTACTAATAGAAGAAGCTACCCTAAGGGTAGCTTCTTTTTATGCTGGCTGATATTACTTTGCTTTCCCCTGATTCGCGACTGCCTGTTGTGCCTTTGCTATCTCTTCCGGGTCACCCAGATAGTAATGCTTTATGGGTTTGAGATCGTCATCCAGTTCATAAACTAGAGGTATTCCGGTCGGAATGTTCAATCCTACGATCTCCTCGTCTGGGATATTGTCCAGATACTTGACCAGTGCCCTAAGGCTATTTCCGTGAGCTACTATCAGAACTTTCTTTCCAGACTTTATCTCTGTGGATATCTCATTTTTCCAAAGTGGCAGGAATCTTGCTACTGTGTCCTTAAGGCACTCAGTTCTCGGAAGTTCGTTATCTGAAAGAGATTTGTATTTCGGATCATGTCCGGGGAATCTCTCGTCACTTTCTTCGAGCGCAGGCGGCCGAATATCATAGCTTCTCCTCCAGATCTTCACCTGTTCTTCGCCGTGTTTTGCAGCGGTTTCGGCTTTGTTTAAACCCTGAAGGGCTCCGTAATGTCTCTCGTTCAGTCTCCAGTCTCTAATCACCGGAATCCACATGAGATCCATTTCGTCCATTATGTACCACAAGGTTCTTATTGCCCTCTTCAGAACTGAAGTGTATGCAAGATCAAAATTGTATCCCTCGGCCTTCAGTATTTCCCCCGCTTTCTTTGCTTCCTCTCTACCCTTTTCGGATAGATCAACATCGGTCCAGCCAGTGAAGCGATTCTCTTTGTTCCAAGTACTTTCTCCGTGCCTTACCAGTACGAGTTTGGTCATATTTCTCCTCCTTCCTTATATCTCCTACATTATAAACTATTCTTCAAATTGGGGTAGAACTGCCTATCTTTCGAAATAGTTGACAGTCTTACTTCCTGTTCTTTGTCATCCATTCGACCGCGAAATCTACCAGCTCTACCTGGGGAATCAACACTGCTTTTCCATATCCAGCCACTCCCCTATTGACAATTGATGGGAAGGTTTCTTCAAAAGCCTTTCCTATCGTTTCAAAGTCATCCGTATCGAGCTCATAGTCGATGAACTCTCTCCAGACTCTCTTTCCATTTTCGCTTATAGGGGCCCCGTCTTTGCAAAGTTTTCTCGATGGAAAATCGGCGCGGTACTCTGCAAGATGTAAAGAGCTGTTATTCTGATGGCTCACCCCCAGGAGCAATATGTAAGCATTGAGGTCATACAATCTGGCCAGAGGCGATCCCTCTCCCATTCCAAACTCCAGTTCGTGGTTATCGACTATGTAAGAGGCTCTCTTCCCTCTCGCAGTAAAAGAAACCTGGGGGTGATCGCTCCTGATGACACCCTTCATCTTTCTAAAGGTCTCGGAGATTACACCCATTCCTCTGGTGGGGGTTTCGGCTCTGTTGAAGGGAGGCATTGTCCTTCTGATTGCGTCGAACCAGCTCTCTGGAACAGGGGGATTTGACCAGTTAGATGGCTCGCTTAGATCTCCGGAATGAGCCGGCATAACCAGTGTTCCATCCTCGTCTAGAATCGCTTCAAGTGCCTTTACTACGGCAACGGCACCGCCACAGACCCAGCCCAGTCTGCTCAGGGAAGAATGTACTAGCAATACCATTCCCCTTTTGACTCCAAGTTGTTTGAGATCGGAGATAAGACTCTTCGAAGTTACCGGCCCGTTATTGCTCATCTTCACTGCTTCGGCTTCACTCATTTACTACTCCCGAAAATCGATCACAATGAACTTCATCATTTCACGATTAACCATTTTATCTCAATCTCAGCGCTTCTCCTGTCTGCAGAAGGGTTCTCGAAAATGACCTTCAGATTGTATTCACCATCGCCTTCAAAGATCAATTCATTCTTTGTTTCTTCCCAATCATCGGCGAGACTGGCGGCTTCTTTCCCGTCGCTTTCCACTACCAGGTATGCGTTGTTGCCGATCATAACTTTTTTGTCCATTCGCGCTATAAGCTGCTGGCCCGGCCTGAGTGAGACGGTGGCAAAGCTGTTTCCCGAATCCCCGGCATAGAGTGTCTTGCTCTCGTAGCCGTCGAATCCAGCTAGGCAGAGTGTCAAGATCACAAGTCCGATTATTCCCAGAATCGTAAAAAAACGACCTACATCGATAAGGGTCAAAGTCATTACCTCCGTAGTGCCTGTAATAGATAGATTATAACCGAATTCAGACCGGATGTCGTTCTTAGGGCCGCTGATAGAGAAGAAATTCGGGACTGTAATCACATCTAATTGGGACGATTTCAGTCGATGTATAATTGAAGGGATGATCATGAGCCTCATGTCTAGAATTAATGGCTTTCCGATTTCAAATAGTGGGTTCTCATTCACTATATCCGTTTGGTTTTGGACAGGAGAGACTATATTATTGTGATAGAGATAGTTGAAAGGGGGTAAACTGCCTTGAAGATAATTATCTTTGGTGGTACCGGAAGAGTGGGGAGGGTCATTCTCGATAGGGCCTTAGGCGAAAATCATATAGTCACAGTCTTCGTTGGAGACGTTTCGAAGTTAACGGTAAGAAAAGAGAATCTTAGGATCTTCCAGGGGGACGTCTTCAACAGTCAGAGCGTAAGAGACGCAATAAGAGGTCAGGATGCCATAATCAGTGCCCTCGGTCCAGACAATTCGGGCAGTGTCAACGATACCCTGGCAGTCGCTATGAGAAATATTGTCAATGGCGCAAGAGATAGCGAGGTAAACAAGATAGTCACTATCGCGAATTCCGGAATTCTTCAGCTTTCCCCTAGAGAGCTAAGGCTCGATTCTCCCAACTATCCTCAGTACCTGAAGAAATCCTCAAGAGAATTTCTGGACGCATTCGAAATCCTCAAGACTTCTGAACTGGATTGGGTTGTCGTATGCCCGCCATTCATGACGTTTTCAGAGGGAAACCAGAGTTACAGGGTTTCTGCCGATTTCCTTCCCGAAAATGGAGTGAAGATTTCGATTCAGGATGTTGCTGAATTCGCCTTCAAACAGTTGTTCACCTCTGAGTACTCTCAAAAGAGAGTTGGTATAGCCTATTAGAATGGAGTTATCTTGAAAAGAGAGCTCCGGTTCGGAAATACGTATTAACAGGCTGGAGGCACTTACCGACGGTGTTTTTGCCATTGGCATGACCATTTCCGTCTTATCGCTTGAAGTACCAAACAGGGGTCAGTTTCTGAGTTACTTCATATCCTTCTTCGTTATTAGATCGATCTGGATCTCGACTATAAGGAGAACACACATTCTCAATAAGACCGATTACAAGCATCTGTGGATCAATATGCTTAATCTCTTCTTCGTGAGAACCATTCCTTTCACTGCTTTGCTTATGGGAGATTACGGTGAGTTTGAATTTGCGGAGTAGCTCTTCCACTTCAATATCCTGGTTTTTGAGGTCATTGCTCTTGTTCAGTGGCAGTATCTGATGAAGAAAGAGATCTGATCCGCGAAGATACAATACGATGATGGAAACTTGTTCTACTATAGAAAAGTCTATATCTTTCATGATAATCGTTCCTTTGCTCGGTATTACGGTCTCGGTGTTTACTCTCGTATGGAGCAATCTTGTCTATCTCGTCATATTTTTCAGGGTGTTTTTTATCCGTAAGTAATACTACGGAACATAAATAATTGCTAGAATATATCTATAATCTAGGGGGCGATGAAAATAGCTTTCACTATCATTCGTTTTATGGTTGCGGTTCTAACTGCCGTAACCGGGGTTTACATAGTATTGAGACCGGAATCCTACGCAAAACTTGCAGAGTTTTCGACTTCCAATTCGAGAGGGAGAACCGAGATAAAGGCAGTTATGGGGGGAACCTTTATCGGGCTGGGAGTGGCTCCAATAATCCTCCTGGGCTCAACGATTGCCTTCACTTTTCTGGGGATAGTCTATTTGTTCATCGCTGCAACGCGAATTTTATCAATGTTTGTGGACAAGTCTTTCACGTTCACCAATCTAATTATCCTTCTTGTTGAAATAGCATTTGGTCTAATTATGGTTATTCCCGTATAATGGATAGAAACCGACTTAGGTCGGTTTTTTTTGTGAAGAATTCCTACCCTTGTGAGCTCGATTGAAGAAATGGAGGAAAGGAAATTGAGAGAGGAAGATCTGAAAAGGGCAATACTTGAAGCGTGGTCAAAGCGATTGGGTTTTTCATCTGATAGATTTCTCCTTGGAACGCATTTCTTTTTTCCCGATGAGAGTAAGAGAGCGAAGGGCGGGATCGAGCAACTGAGTTTTGAAAGGCAGACTGTCATCTTATATGATCCCTTGTTGGAAGATGTTTTCAAGTCTATTGAAACCCAGTATGAAAATCCCGGTGACTATCTGGCCAATTTGATTCGAGACTCATTTCTTCTTTTGAAGAAGACTTCCATCAAATATCTCAATCCTTCAAATTACGTTCCTTTTTACCCGCCTGCCGAGTTCACAGTAAGAAGGCTCAATCAAGGCGACAGAACGGCCTTCTATCGTTTCAGAAACCAGTGTACCAGGGAGGATCTGGCAGAGGGATTTGTAGAACTTGACCAAGTTGCCGTTTTCGGAGCGCTCTACGAAGACGATATCGTTGCAGTTTCCAGCATAATCGAGTGGGATGAAATTGCGGATATCGGCATAATTACGATCCCTGATTTCAGAGAGCTCGGCCTGGGTAAGGCTCTTGGTTCTAGAGCGAGCGAGTGGGCTGTCATAAACAAGAAACTTATTCAGTACAGACATAACGTCTTGAACTATGGATCCTTAAAGGTTTCTCGCGCACTGGGTTTTAGAGAGTACATTGTAGATCAGGAATACTTATTTACAGGATAAATATTCTTGAGCTGGAGACAAGAGAACCCAGATTTCTTCTCGTGAGTAATCATCTGTCCTTGTTATTGTAACGTGTAATCCAAAACTTCTTCTAATTAGGGATCGATTCGTAGCTTTTTGGATTTGACATGGATGACAGTAAAAGTGTAGAATCCTTTCATACCAGCGGGGAGTTGAGTAAATGATAGAGTTCAGTTTTTCCTGGATAAATGCATATTCCTATTATTATAACAACAGAAGCATTTGCTTGTGAGTGATAACTCCGGGTAAGTGCTTCTTGCATTTACTCCGGATGAAAGATACGAAAGGGTCTCCAATCCGGAGACCCTTTTCTTTTTCAACAGAAATGTGGGGTGGTGAAATGGTAGTCGTTCTTAAGAGAGGTACCGGTGAAGAGGAAATTAAGCAAGTCGAGTCTCTTTCAGAGAGTCTGAATCTGAGCTGTCATGTTTCCAGAGGGATGGAAAGAGTAGTAATAGGTGTGATTGGAGACGACAGGTATATGTCGGTGGAACGCTTTGAGGCTCTTGAATGTGTTGAGCAGGTCGTGCGTGTTCTCAAGCCTTTCAAGCTCGTATCGAGAGAGTTTCACAGTAAAGATATTTCAGTGGAGATTGGGGATTTGTCGGTAGGAGAAGGCAAGTTCACAGTCATGGCCGGTCCTTGCGCGGTTGAAGATCGCCCCATGATAGAAGAGAGCGCCGCCTTTCTTTCGGAAATGGGAGTCAGGATAATCAGAGGTGGAGCCTTCAAGCCGAGGACTTCACCGTACTCTTTTCAGGGACTCGGAGAGATTGGTTTGAGATACCTGAGAGAAGCCGCAGATCATTATGGCCTCAAGACAGTGACCGAGGTAACCGGTGAAGGGACGCTTGAAGCTGTCTGTGAAATGAGCGACATACTGCAAATTGGCGCGAGAAACTCGCAGAACTTTCAGCTTATACAGAAGGTGGCCGAAAAGAGTAAGCCTATTCTTTTGAAGAAAGGTTTCATGAATACGGTCGAAGAACTTCTTCTTTCCGCAGAGTACATCGCTTCGAGGGGAAATATGTCGATAATACTTTGTGAAAGGGGAATCAGGACCTTCGAGACAGCCACTAGGAACACGCTGGACATCTCTGCCGTACCTCTAATAAAGCTGCAATCGCCTCTGCCGATCATCGTTGATCCAAGCCACGCCTCCGGGAGAAGAGACTTGATAATACCGCTTTCCAGAGCAGCTCTGGCGGTTGGAGCCAACGGTATCGAAGTTGAGGTTCACCCAAGGCCGGAGAAAGCGCTTTCCGACAGCAAACAAAGTCTCAGTTTCGGCGAGTTTGAAAAGCTTATGAATAGTCTAAAAGAACTGGCCGGTGTCACAGAGCTTTCGCTCACTTGATAGGTTGGGAGGAAAAGATGAGATTGCTGCCTTCAAAGAAAGTTGTCGGAGAAGTTGTTGTACCTCCGGATAAATCGATTTCTCACAGGGCTCTAATGATGTGCTCTATGTGCAGCGGCATTAGTGTCGTTCATAATTTGCTTGAAAGTGAAGATACTTTGAGAACGTTTAGAATGATCGGCGAACTTGGAGGGGTTTTCAGAGGCGGTTTCGACAGAATGGAAATATCTTCGGCATCGTGGAGAGAATCGTCTAGGCCTCTTGACTGCGGGAATTCCGGGACTACAGCTAGACTGATGGCCGGAGTTCTTTCGGGAAAGAGAGGGTTTCACGTTCTCTTTGGAGATGATTCCCTGTCAGGCAGGCCCATGAAGAGAGTCGTTACCCCGTTGAAAGAGATGGGGGCGAGTATATCGGCTCGCCAGGATTCACTTCTTCCAATGTGCATATCTGGAGGAGAGCTAAGGGGATGTGAGCATTCTCTCTCAGTTGCCAGCGCTCAGGTTAAGAGTGCGCTTCTGCTGGCGGGGGTTCAAGCGGAAGGTACTACGACCGTTACTGAGCCACAATCCAGCAGGGATCACACAGAGAGGCTCCTCCGCTCAATGGGTGCCAAAATTAGTGTGATTGAGAAGAGAGTTGAGGTAGAAAAGAGCGAACTTCTACCTGTCCGGTTTTCGATACCCGGGGACATCTCTTCGGCCGCCTTTCTGATAGTTCTGGCGATTCTTCATGAAAATGGCAAGGTGACGATTCAAAATGTCGGACTGAATCAAGGGAGGACCGGATTCCTAAGACTTCTCATGAGTATGGGTGCAGACATCGAGCTGGAAATTGAAGAGAGCTTGCCAGAACCGGTTGGCACAATCGTGGCCAGGGCTTCCCGCCTTAGAGGAGTGGATGTAGGAAGTGATTTGATTCCTTCAATGATAGATGAGCTTCCGCTGATTGCGCTTGCCGGAGCTTTTGCGGAAGGCACAACGACTGTCAGAGGGGCCGGGGAGTTGAGAAAGAAAGAATCGGACAGAATATCCGTTACCGTTCAAAACTTCAGAAGAATTGGCGTAGAGATCCTTGAATATGAAGATGGTTTTAGCGTTGAAGGCCCTCAAAGAATAACGGGAGGCAAGGTCGACTCTTATGGTGATCACAGGATTGCGATGCTTTTCTCAATAGCCGGACTGCTTAGCAGTGAAGGAGTAGAGGTAAGCGACACGAAAGCGGTCGGTGTTTCCTTTCCGAGGTTCTTCGAAACACTCGAGGAGGTGTCTCAGTGAAGTTATGCATAATTGGACATCCAGTTTCCCACAGTCTATCGCCGGCCATTTACGGACGGTTTTTCGAAAGAGCCGGCGTCAATGCAACTTACGAGGCAGTTGACATCCTTCCAGAAGAATTCGCAGCGAAGATAGCTTCAGTTGTTCAGGATTTCGATGGGTTCAACGTTACCATCCCTTTCAAGGAGAAGGTTATCGCCCACGTGGTCAGCCAGGTGGAACCTCCGCTCTCGGCAATAAACTGTGTCTTCGAGGGAAGGGGGTATAACACGGACTGGATAGGTTTTGGAAGGCCTTTGCTCGAGGGATCGATAGAAGAACCCGTAATGGTAATTGGAGCCGGAGGGGCTGCGAGGGCAGTGATTTTTTTCTTGAGGAAAGCGGGAGTGAACAGGATAAAACTCTTGAACAGAACGCTTTCCAGGGCGGAGAAGATCAAAGAGGAGTTCGAGATGCCAGGGCGGTTTGAAGTTGGTGTCTTTCCAATTGAGTCAATCAGAGAAGTTGCTTCGAGGAGCATGAGTATAGTTAACGCTTCCTCTCTTGGAATGAATGGAGAGGAAACGGGGATCACCTCTAAAGAACTGGACGGTAAGAGCCTCGTTTACGATCTGATCTATTGGAAGACGCCCTTGATCGAGCTTTCTTACAACTGTGGAGTAGAAACCGTTCTTGACGGAAGACAGATGCTGCTTCACCAGGCTCTCGAGAATCTCAGAATATGGGGTCTTCCTTCAGGCAAGGTCTTCGAAGAGGCGTTCTGGGAAGTGATGCAATGAAGTTTACCGTAGCCGGAGACTCTCATGGCAGCGGCGTCTTCGGGCTTATCGAGGAGTTGCCTTCTGGTGTTTCTCTTTCAATCGAAGAGATAGATAAACAGCTTCAGCGAAGGCAGAAGAGCTATGGCAGGGGAGAGAGGATGAAGGGCGAACAGGACAGGGCAATCGTGAAGTCGGGTCTGTGGAAAAACCTTACGACTGGTGCCCCTCTTCTGATTGAGATAGAGAATAAGGTTTCCAGTGCCGAGAATAGCGTGAGAAGCATCCCAAGGCCCGGACATTCCGATTATGCTGCGTGGACGAGATACAAACTGAATGATCTGGCGGTTTATGCAGAGCGAAGCAGTGCGAGATGGACTGCAGCACTTACGGCTATCGGTTCGGTCGCGTCTCAGATTCTTCATGAACTTGGAATTACCGTGTGCAGTTCAGTCATAGCGATCGGAAACGTCAGCTGTGAACGCCCCTCATGGAGAGAATGGATTTCGAGGGATCGTGGATCCTCGGTTTTTTGCCACGATGAAATCGCCTACCGAGAGATGTTGAAGGAGATCGATACGGCAAGGGAGCTTGGGGAAACCCTTGGGGGAAGATTTGTTGTAATCGCCGATGGGATACCGGCGGGGACCGGCGGATATGGCAGTCTCTTTGAAAGACTCGATTCGAGAATCGGGAAGCACTTCATGGCGATTCCCTCCGTTAAGGGAATCTTCATTGGAAATCCCGATGTGAGGCTTCGAGGAGGCGCATACCACGATAAGCTCTACATTGAAGACGGTATAGTTTTCAGGAAGACAAATAACGCCGGCGGTATCGAGGGTGGGATATCAAACGGCGAACGAATCGTTGTTGAGGCAAGCGTGAAGCCGATTCCTTCCTTGAGGAGGGGAATCTCTTCCGTCGATCTGAGCGACTTGAATGAGACAAGGACTCCTTACGTTCGTTCCGATACTACGGCCGTTCCGGCGGCTGCAGTCGTAGGAGAGTCTATGCTCTCGCTCTTATTGCTTGAGGCGATTCTCGAAAGATTTGGAAATGGTGATTTTTGCTCGATAAAAAGGAGGGTGAAGGATGAGAGTGTTCCTCATTGGGATGATGGGTTCGGGGAAGAGCACGATAGGTAGAATCCTCTCTTCCGTTCTCGATAAAGAATTCATAGACATGGATTCGGAGATCGAAAGAGTTAAGGGGATGAGCATAAGTGAGATTTTCGAGAAAGAGGGTGAGAAGGAATTCAGAAGACTGGAGAAGAACCTTCTGAAAGAGCTCGTCCGGAGCGACGAGATTGTCGTATCGACGGGTGGGGGTCTAATACTTGATAAGGAGAACCGTCAGATATTGAAGGGAGAAAATGTCGTCTATCTCAGGCTTCCGCCAGCAGATCTCTACAGAAGGGTCAGTGTGAAGGGTCGCCCGCTACTGAAGGAAGGCAAGGAGAGTATCTTCAGAGTTTGGGAAGAACGAAGGGAGCTCTATGAGCAGTTTCCGTCCGTTGATACTTCATGCCAGACCCAGTGGGAGACCGTTGCAGCGATATCTATGAAAATTGCCGCTGGTGAAAGCAAAACGCTTAGTAGCGGTTCTCACCCTGTCTCAATATCACCGGGTGGGTTCAAGTCCATAGGTAGGATGCCGAACACGGTAGTCTCAAGAAGGGTTCAGAAGATCTTTTCCGAATGGATCCCCTCTTCTGCTCTATCCATAGATGACGGTGAAGAGGCAAAGGGATTTCATACACTCTTTGAAATCTATGAGTATCTCATGGATCGGGGACTTTCGAGAAGTGACATGGTGGTCGGTGCGGGTGGAGGAACGGTAACGGATCTCGTTGGATTCGCTTCTTCGACATTTAAGAGGGGTATTCCAATAACCCTGTATCCGACGACTCTTCTAGCTCAAGTAGACGCTTCAATAGGCGGGAAAAATGGGCTAAATTTCAAAGGATGCAAGAATGTAGTCGGCAACTTCTATATGCCCTATGAGACCATCATAGATCCAGTCGTAACGCTTTCGATGGACGAAGGCCGGTTTGAAGAAGGCCTGGTAGAGGCCTTCAAGATATTTCTCATCACAGGCCGATGGTATGAGAATTTCAAGAGCCAGTGCAAAGATTTGAAGAATAGGAATCTGGGCGCGCTGAGTGAGATGCTGGAAGAAGCCATAAAGCAGAAGGATAAAATAGTGGCGATTGATACGCGTGAAGCAGGAATAAGAAGAATTCTGAATCTTGGTCACACATTGGGACATCTCTACGAGCCATTAGCTGGAGTCTCGCACGGCATGGCGGTGGCGTGGGGTCTGGAAAGGGAGATGCACTACTTCGCAAATCTAGGTCTTGTAGATGAAGGAGTGTACAGAGAAGTATCGGAAACGCTATCCGAAATCGTCGATCTGGATTTCCCGCAGCTACCTGTCGAGGATGCTCTAAGACTGCTTAGAAATGACAAGAAGGCGATGACCTCGGAGAGCATGGAGATAGAGATACCCCTTGTCAGGACCCCCGGTTCCTTTGAATTTGCGAAGGTAAGACTAGATGATTTGCTGGCCGTGGTCGTATGAAAATACTCATATTGAACGGACCTAACCTGAATATGCTTGGGATGAGGGAAAAGAGTCTGTATGGTGACTTCACATACAATGAGCTTTGTGAAGCCGTCGAAAGAAAGTGCGTTGAAAGCGGGGCTTCGAGTGAGTTGTTCCAGTCCAATCACGAAGGGGAGCTTGTTGACAGGATTCATAGCATTGACTATGATGCAGTTGTTATAAATGCTGGCGCACTAACTCATTACAGCTACTCCCTAAGGGACGCGCTTGAATTGTTTAGAGGGATCAAGATCGAAGTACACATCTCAAACATATTCGCTAGAGAAGAGTTCAGAAGCAAGTCGGTGATCTCTCCTGTATGCAGCGGAACAATCGCAGGACTTGGATTGCAGGGATACTTGCTTGCCATAGAATATGCAGTTTCACATCTCAATTCGTTAACGGATCGGGAGGCGACAAAGTGAAAGCAATAAGGGGAGCAACGTCTATAGAGAAAGATTGCCAGGAAGAAATTCGAGACTCAGTGATAGAGCTTATGGAGGAGATATTCAGTAGGAATGAGATCACCGAACTGCACTCCGTTATATTCACCGTCACAAATGACATAACATCTTACAATCCAGCAACTGCTTTTAGAAAAGTGTTCAATCAAAGCGATGTTGCGCTGCTGTGCCTCTATGAAGCCTCCTTTGAAAACTCTCCAGGGGGGATCATCAGAGTGCTTCTCCACTGCGAATCGGAGACGAAGAATTTCGTTTATCAGCGACGAGCTAAAAATCTCCGGCCCGACAAAGTACAGGCAGGAGACTCGAAGGCATGAAGGTCCACATCATAGGAGCGGGTTCGATCGGGGGATCGATTGCATTGAGGCTTTCCAAGCGCGGCCATAGGGTTTCGGTCTTTGACCAGAATGTTGTGACAACAGAGATGCTTAGAAAGAAGGATCCGAGCATTGAAGTATCCTCAGATGCCTTTACGCCGAGGGACCTGAGCGTTATCGCACTACCCATGAACTCCGAAGAAGAGCTGCTACTGTCTGCCGATTTCACCGGCCCGGTATTTGATGTCGCGAGCGTGATGCACCCCTTCCAGGAGATAGCTAGACTCAGGAAGATAAGATTCATAAGCGGGCATCCCATGGCCGGCAACGAGCATGTAGGCCCGGAGGGCTGGAATGAATTCATGTTCGATGGCCGCACATTCATGCTATGGCCGGGAGAGTGTGCGACAAAGCAAGACGTGGATCTTGTACTGGAAATTGTCGCTGACCTCGGTTCTATACCAGAATTTCTATCTCCGGAAAAACACGATCATATCGTGAGCAGAGTAAGCCAAGCAGTCTATTTTCTTTCTAAGGCCGCATTGAAGCTCGGCAAAGATGTTGAGAAGTATTCTGGCCCCGGTTACGATTCAACGTCTAGACTTGGAAGACAGAACATGGATATGGTTCTAGATATGGCTAGATTCAATGGTCCGAATATTGCGTCTTCATTGGAGGAAGCAGAGAGATATTTGTGTAGTATCAGAATTGCCATCGAAATGGGAGATCTTGATAAGTTGCAGGAAATCATCTCTATTTGCTAGTAAATAAGGGTGAGGATAATTGAACCTTCCAAACCAAAAATGGTTCAGAAAAGTCAACGGTAGTCTCTGCGAAGATTCAATTTCACAACTCCAAATAGGGTCGTTTCAACAATCACAAGTCTTTTGTCAAGAGTGTAATCTCATCGCTGCCCGAGAGCATGATTACCGAATCTAGAAGTTGTCCATCGCCAAAAAAATCTTTGCTTTCAAAGAAACGCGCTTGCCCGTTTGGAAATGGGCTTCTGACTCCAGACAACACCTCGATTCTCTCATATTTGCGACGATTTCTTTCAGCGATAACTTCATCAATTAACTCTCCCCCGAAATCAAGCGGCTCATCGGGAGAGTTGTATATGCAGCTTATGAATGCTGTACTATCGTCCTTCGGTATTGAATAGGGAGAAGAGGAGGAAGGGATCATTTCGCAGAAGGCTACAGGTCTCTCACTGGCATATGAAACAAAGCCAGAAACCTTGTCTTCTCCCCGGGAGCGTCTGTACCAGTTAATTTTCTCCTCTGTTCCTCTACCGGTCCCATTGGTACAGATATTACACGTATCCCTCAACGACTCTCGTGAATAAGGCCTAAGACTGTCGCACTTTCCGGGCGGTTTAACAACCGTTTCATTTTGCTGAGCTACTGTTCTCATACCAGTGACAATCTCAACAATAAAACCAGAAGGGACAAGGCCTGCGATAATGAAATTTCCGTGAACTAACGAAAAAGGAAAGAAAACGGGATTATCTGAGCTTGCTTCTACCAGATTGAGTTCGGTCAGTCTAAGTCCTAGAACACGGGCCGCACTTCTTGCCTGCAGCAATCCAGACTGATTCCAGGACATTTGTCGTCAAAATAATGGACTCTTATCTCTTCGGTAGTCATGCAAACTCCATATTATTTTCTTACAAGAGTATAGACTAAGTCTCTCGTCACTTCTTCTCTAAAAATGTAGAAACCAGCATTTCTCAACCACTGATCGTACCAGCTCTTCAGTGGTTTGAAATTATAGTTACCATTGTCATCTATGTACTCACCCACAACCACTGGGAGACCACTTTTCTTGAGAGAGTCGTGCCTGGTCTTTGCCTCTTCCTCTTCACTGACTCCGGTAACGATAAGTCCAACACCGCTAGTCTTGACAGACCTTACTATTTTCAGAAGGGTCCTTGACCACAACTCCGGGTGAAGTCTCTGGAGTATTCCAACTGCCACGAACCCTTCAAATATACCAAGCAAGTTGAAATCGGAGAATCCGATGTTCATTATTCGGACACCCTTTGTCTGTTTCACGATTCTATTGCAGGAAACACCCACGACTCTGAGATTCATATCTCTCAGCAGAGGCCAGAGATCCGAGGAGTTACATCCAAAGTCTGCGATGATATTTGACTCTTCAAGAAAGCCCGCCATTCGAAGTACGAAATCCTGCAGTTTCTCCTTCTCTATCTCGAAGGCGATAGGCGTTTGCTCAAGCGTTTTTTCTCTATATTCTTCAAGCCATTCTCGTCTCTGCAATCTACTCACCTACTATAGAGATTGTATCTGAGAATGTAAGATAATCAAACAAAAGTCTTGACTCTCGTTATCAGAAGTGGTAGTTCATCTTCACCTCTTCGGTTTTCGACTCTCCAAAGCCAAAGGTTACTTCAGCGATGAAAGAGAGGAAAGCATCTTTTTCTGCTTCAAAATTGACTCTTGCTAATCCCCGAAAATCGTCTGGCGGTAGGAAGAGTATCTCTCTGATATCCTCTCCTTCGACTACCTTCACTGTGGCTTCAGAGATTTTCATTTCTTCATCTCTACAATCATGAGTGTAAAGCTCAATGGAGTAGTGGACCTTGTCTGTTTCTAGAAGCCAAGCATGCCCTGCAAGCTCATATTGCTGAAAACTGTAGAGATCTCGGGAAATGACAAACTCACTGCTCAATCTCTCTTTCCCGTCTTCTTTAATCCTAATCTGGCCATAGTAGACTCTTCCGGGCGAGAGTTCAATTTCGGTGGTGAAGACCCCGTTCTCAAGTTCCAGTTCGTAAGAGCTGACCTCTGAGGTCTCATCGATTACGTTGAGAAAAACCTGACTCACTTCGGTGAATTCAGTAAGCGTGAAGGAGGCTTTGAGCACTGTTTTTTCTAGACTTACCGAGGATCTTGCGAAATGAATTGACTTGACCATTTCCTCAGATTTCTCGATGCGGTTCCGAACGTCATTGACAATGGAATCGAGAGAGGCAATTCTCGATTTGAGGGTGAAAAGGTCGGTACGGACTGTCGAAATCTCTTCCAAAAGTTTGTTTGATGTAATAACGGTTGTTGCGAGATTAACGATTGCAGCCGCCGAAATCAATACAACCAATAACCAGGCGTTGCCCTTACCCATAACATCATCTCCTACTGAGTATTCACCCCGGCAATACGAATAATATCACGATTGCCGTATCTCCAAGAACAAGGTCTAAATTCTGTTGCTATATAATTGGAGGGGAGGTCTGAAAATGATTATTGAAAATGTGCGAAGACTGAGAGCAGAACTGCCTGATCATGTAACCATAGTTGCAGCTTCAAAGACAAGAACGGCCGATGAAGTTCTTCAACTTCTAGATAGTGGTGTGATAGATGTCGGAGAAAACTATGTTCAAGAGGCGGAAGAAAAGCATCATTTGATCGGCAACAGAGCAAGGTGGCATTGTATAGGTCACTTGCAAAGAAACAAAGTCAAAAAGGCCGTCGAGATATTTGATCTCATACAGACTGTGGATTCGCTGAAGATTGCAAATGAGATAGACAAGCGATGCTCATATATAAACAAGAAGATACCAGTAATGATAGAGGTAAACAGCGCTAGAGAGGACAACAAGGCCGGAGTCTTTCCGGAACGCGTTCTGGAACTTATTACTGAGATTTCTCCACTCGAACATATTTCCATAGTAGGTCTTATGACAATGGGTCCGCTAACAGATAAATCTGAGGAGATTAGGCCTTACCTTAGGCTAACAAGGAAACTGTTCGAAGAGATCGCAAAAGAGAAGATAGAGGGAGTAGATTTGCAATATCTCTCCATGGGAATGTCTAGTTCCTACAGAGTAGCAGTTGAGGAGGGATCTAATATGGTTAGGCTTGGAACAATTATCTTCGGAGAGAGACAGTAGAATCCAACACTCTACACTGCCAGCAATAGATGAAAGATGAAATAGACTCTGATCAAATGATCATAACTATTTGTTGTAGAAATCACAGTAAAACCAAGACCTCGAATGCGAAAACTCGTCCGTTTGCTATAGAAGTAAGATATTCATCAGGCGCTGCCGGTATTCTTAAGCAGTTCCAATCCTATTCTCATTCTCTTCGTATCAACATCCAGAACTCTCACCTTAACGATTTGCCCAACGCTCAAGACTTCAAGAGGATCCCTCACCCTTGTGCCCATTTTACTCTTGTGAATCAACCCGTCCTGTTTCACCCCAATGTCAACGAACGCACCGAAGTCTACAACGTTGCGAACAGTTCCTTCAAGTTCCATCCCTTTGGACAGGTCCTCCATGGAAAGAACGTCCGTTCGCAGGATTGGTTTTTCAAGCTCTTCTCTCGGATCAAGGCCGGGCTTTTTTAGCATTCCCACAATTTCTCTCACGGTGATTAAGTTAAAGCCTCTCTCCCCTGAAATGGCTTCCATATCAATTTCATCAAGTATTTTGGGAATCTCCTCTTTTCTTGTGAAAAGTTCTTCCGGGCTCAGATCAACACTCTCGAGGACAGCTCTGGCAATTTCATAGCTTTCGGGATGGACCGAGGTACCGTCCAAAGCTTCAGATCCACTGATTATTCTACAGAAACCCGCTGCCTGTTCGAAGGCCTTTGGGCCCAGACCGGAAACCTTCAGCAGTTCCTTTCTGTTCCTGAACGCTCCGCTTTCAGTCCTGTGCTTCACAATGTTCACTGCGGCTCTAGAATTCAATCCGGATATGTACTTGAGCAAATGCTCCGATGCAGTGTTTAGATTGACACCTACTAGATTCACGACGGACTCGACCTCTCTGTCTAGCGCCTTCTTCAATTCCGATTGATTGACATCGTGCTGGTACATGCCGACTCCAATAGCTTCCGGTGGGATTTTCACGTATTCAGCCAGTGGGTCCTGAACCCTTCGCGCAATCGAGATCGCTCCTCTTGTAGTTACGTCTTCGTTCGGGAACTCCTCGATCGCAACTTTTGAGGCCGAGTAAACCGAAGCACCCGACTCTGTTACAATCATGTATTTGACGGGAAGTTTGTGTTCCTTTATCAGTCTGCTTACAAAGACCTCTGTTTCCCTCGAACCTGTACCGTTGCCGATAGATATGAGTTCGACCTCTAAGGTATTTATGGCCTGAACTACCTTCATCGAAGAGCCGATGTAGTCGTTTTGAGGTGGGGTCGGATATATCACATCATGATAGAGAAGGGAGCCGTCCTTTCCAATGACAGCAACTTTGCATCCTGTTCTGTAACCCGGGTCTATACCCATTACGACTTTTTCGCCAAGAGGAGGCTGGAGAAAGAGATCCCTGAGATTTCTGGCGAAAACATGAATCGCCCTTCCTTCAGCCTCTTCCTTTATTATGTTTCTAACCTCTCGCTCAATTGATGGCATTAGCAATCTAGAATAGGAATCGGCAGAAGCTTCTACCAGTTCTCCATAGTAGGCAAGATAGTCTTTCCACCCTATCAAGTCTCTTAGAGAAGGCAAAATATCGAAGGGCAACTCGAGCTTCAACGAGAGAATCTCCTCTCGTTCTCCCCTGAAAAGTGCCATGATCTGGTGTGCGGCCAGTCTAGAGATCGGTTGAGAGAAATCGTAGTAGTCCCTGTAAACTTCCCGCTCGTCCTGCTTATCTAAATGAGAGCTTTTGATTGTCCCTTTGGCCTTAAGTTGATTTCTTAGCCTTTCCCTCACGGATATCTCCTGGGAAAACTCTTCGGCAAGAATATCCCTGGCTCCTTCTAGAGCCTCTTCTATCTGAAATATCTCTTGTTCGGCATTGACAAACGTAACGATAAAGGTTTCGTCCTTGATCCTTGAAGATTTCAGGAAGTCTGCCAGAGGCTGGAGCCCCTTCTCTCTGGCTTTATCGGCTCTTGTTTTCTTCTTCGATTTGAAGGGGAGATATAGATCTTCGACAAGCTGAAGATTCTTCGCATCCTTGATTTTTGCTTCAAGTTCATCGGTCAACTTGCCTTTTTCTTCGATGATTCTCAGTACTTCTTCTTTTCTGGAACGAAGCTTTTTTGCATATTCGAGTGCATCGGAGATCTCTCTTAACTGTATCTCGTTCAGTTCACCGGTCTTTTCCTTTCTGTATCTGGCAATGAATGGTATAGTCTTTCCTTCTTCCAGTAGTTCCACGGCGTTCTCAATTTTCCATCTTGGTAGAGCTAGTGAGTTGGCGATATCCGTAACTATTTCATTCATCCGAAGTAACCTCGAGAACTGTCTTGATTGCTTCAATAGGAAAGGTTCCATAGGCAGTTTCGTTTGAGAGAACGATTCCGGCGAATCCTTTCATCTGGATGTCCTTTAGGTGGCATAGTTCGCTCCTTGTAGCAAAGGGGTGGTCAACCATGTGTTCGAGAACCTCCCCGGCCATCAGGACTGGTTTGTAGAGTTCATTAATGTTATCAGAAAAGTAGCTATAGAAATCAACAAGCCCTCTTGCGCCTAACTGCGCACCAAGATCTCCGCGGCATAACCAAATTTCGTCGCTTGAAGATGAGATCTCTTCTACTCTGGAAAAAGGGAGCTCTCTTTCAATTTTTGAAGTCACCGGTCTTCCGGAAAGGTCTTTCAATTCGATTACCTCGCTTGGACTTGAAACAAAGGAAAGGGCGTATCTAACAAAATCGTATTTCCTTGTCGCAAGAACGATATCGGAATCTCTTGAAGAGAGCTCAATCTGATTTATTGGGTGGGGCGATATATTCATGCCCTTTGATGCTCTTATGACTCCGCCTCTCAAAACTATAGCTCTTGCGTTGTCTGCTTCCTGTTTCAGCACCTGGAGTTCAATTCTGCCATCTTCTATTGAGATCTTCATTCCCGGAGAGAGATATGAAAGGGTCCGCGGATCTATAGCGATAGCCTTAAGATGCGAACACTGACTGCCAAGAGTGACCTGTTCTCCCGCCTTTATTTCCATCACTGGCTGATTCCGCGACAACCTGAGCTTTGCACCCTGTAAGTCAATGTAAAGAGGAAGAGAGCAGGTATCCTCGTAGTATGAGGTAAATTTCTCGAGTTCCTCTAGAGTGACATGCGAAGAATTGAAGCGTATTGCTGTCGCACCGGCCATTTCTACAGATTTTAGAAGTTTTCGGTCATTTATTGTAACAACAATTGAGAATCCGTCCATCTGGATCACCTCTACTAGAATTATAGCAGCAACGGGATTTGAGAACTTAGCATTTTGAGAATGAAGAACCTAGTTAAAATTGTCAGATGAGCTCCTAAATAAAGGCTCTGATCAAAGAATCGTACAGCAGTCGGTAACTCAAGTGCAGGAAACTACTTCATCAAAGGTGGGAACTAGATAAGTCCTTCAGCTATGCATTCCTCAAGAGTCTTTACGATCACCGAATCATATAAAGTACCGGACTGAGACATAAGCTCTTCGAGGGCGTCTTTACAACTCATAGCTTCTCGGTAGGGTCTTCTCGATGTCATCGCGTCGAATGAATCGGCGACGGCAACGATTCTGGCTTCCAATGATATCTCATCTCCCTTTAGTCCATCGGGATAGCCCGACCCGTCAAGTCGCTCGTGATGATGTCTTATTATTTCCTGAGTCTCTTCAAGGAAGTTCCCCTTCACCATCTCGCAACCAGTAACTGGATGAAGCTTGATTATCTCGAACTCCTCCTTACTCAATCGAAAGGGTTTCTTCAATATTGAATCGTCTATTTCAATCTTTCCGATGTCATGGAACAAAGCTCCCATCGCAATAACTTCCTGTTTCTCTGGAGGAACGGCAAGTTTTCTCGCAATTGCCAGAGAAACATCTCTCACTCTCTTTCCGTGGCCATGAGTGTATGAGTCCTTAATATCCACTTTGGAAAGTATATCCTTCATCACCGCCATATTATTGCTTATGTATTTGAAGAGCGGTCTTGAAGATACATGAAGCAACCTAACGTTCGTTTGGGGTTTTAGTTCGACAGGGGACTTGAGATTGTGGGCATAAAAGTAATCTCCAGGTCCTAAATTCACTTCTTTTTCGGAGTAATTGCACGAAATGGTTCCCTCTATGATGTAGTAGAATTCAAGCAAATCCCCATCCGGGAAGGTGTCCAGAAAGGTTATAACACCTGAATGCAATTCGTAAATCGAAATTTCCACACCGTCACCGTGGGCCAAAAGAGAAAGTGAGGAGTTCTTCTGAACAACTGTCTCGATCGTTTCGTTAGCTTTACATACTTTAAAACCTTCCATCTATTCCCCCAAATGAAGGCGACAAAAAAACCATGATAATCATATAGAGTCTATCACATAATGTCATGGAGATTCCGGGCAATCAAAAAATGCCGTAGTTGTCTACGGCATTTCATACTAATGATAGTTAGTGGTAGTTCGATTAATCATCGATTATCAGAATCGGATCGATCAAAAAGACCTTGTATCCTAGCCTCACTGGAACATAATAGCAAATTGCCTTATGTCCTAGCTCACCGATTTTTGTTATGGCACTCTGGGAAATCAAGAACGCTCTCTCAGCAAGACTGTTTCCGAGATTGTCTATTAGAGTCTCATAGGCCACCAATGACATGCCCTTCTCTTCGTAATGCTGCGTGAATTTCTCGGCCTTCTGAACTGCGGTCTCGATTAAAGATTCAATCTGCTCGTTTGCCGAGTCGGCGATCTCCTTCGCCAATTCAATCGACGAACCAATCGCAGATGACGCAAAGGACAATACGAAGAGGAGTACTAATGCATAACCCAATACTCTTTTCATACTAACTCTCCTCCTTTGAATTTCTTCGAGTGTATTAATCATATCATATAATCCGATGATTTCAAATATGCGATTGAAATTCTGGAAAGAACGTGGAAGCATTGAACTCAGGAAAACGTTTCAGGAATCCAGTATATGCTATTCTGTAATTATTGTTCATTTGAGAAAGAAAGAGAGGTGATCCTTGTGAGGAGGTTTATCGATTTGACCAGAGTTGTCGAAGATAACCAGCCGGTGTATCCTGGTGACGATCCCACAAGGTTAAGCAGGTCGAGAGTCTTGAACGAAGACGGATACAACAACCACAGACTTGAAATAAGTATGCACTCGGGAACCCATATAGACGGCCCACTGCATCTCACCCAATCGGATCTCTATATCGATCAGATTGAGATCGACAGACTTATATGCAATGGAGTCCTCCTTGACGTGAGGGGAGAGATAGAGATAACACTGAAGCCGCAGTACGAAGATGTGGTCTCTGAAGACTCGATTGTTCTTTTCTGGACTGGACGAGATTCCTTGTTCGGAAGCGAGGACTACTTCTTGAAGAATCCATATCTGACTTCCGAAATGGCTGAATTTCTGGTAAGGCGTAAAACGCGAATGATTGGCTTTGATTCATCTTCTCCGGATCGATACCCTTACGATATCCACAGAATTCTCTTCAAAGGAGGCTGCTTCATCGCGGAAAATCTCGTTGGTCTCGAAAAGCTGTCGGACTCAGAGGACCTGGAAATCTTCGCAATTCCGCTCAAGATTCATGCGGATTCTTCTATAGCCCGAATCTTTGCCGCGGTCAGATAGGAGAGAAAGCCCTTGAAGATTCAGATAGTCGGCAATAGGGGAGTATTGTTTACCTTTCAGGGCGGAGACTCCCCAATGAATGGAGAGACGTCCGTCTATTTGATAGAAGGCAGAGATCGCCTTTATTTATGTGATACGTTTCTAGGGAATAGATCTATGAACGTTGTTAAGAATCGAATTAATGAAAGTCCGAGAAAGGATCTTGTAGTCTTCAACTCACATTCGGACTACGACCACATCTGGGGAAATGGAGCATTCGACGGATGCGAAATCGTCGCTCATGAATTTGCAAGAAGAAGAATGGAAGAAAGATGGGACTACGATTTCGAAAATATGGAAAGATTTCGTGACGGAGATGTTGTAAAGAGACTTCCCGGTATTACCTTCAGCGATAGACTGGTCTTTGAAGATGACGACATAGAGTTTCGTTATATGCCGGGACACACTCTCTGTTCTTCGGTATGCATCGACAGAAGGGATTCTGTGATCTTCGTAGGTGATCTTGTGGAAGATCCTTTGCCACTAACTCTCTGGAACGATCTGGTCACCTTTACGGAGAGCTTGAAGACTGTACTTGAATTATCATGTCGGACCGTAATTTCCGGGCACTCCGGTATCGTCGCTGAGAGTCTCATAAGAAAGAATCTGGAATATCTGAAGTCTCTTTTCCTTGGTGAAGAAGTAGATGTTGAAGGAGGCGAAGATACACATTCCTTCAACACAAAGTATCTCGAGTTTCTGCATTATGAAGATATCGCAAGAAAATTGCTTGGCGAGAAGTTTGACTTCGAGCAGTTCAAGAGAGAATTTTGGCAGATGCTCGGAGTGGGAAAGGAATCTCTGAAATTTGAATCGAGATTGATCCGAGAGACTCCTTCTGAAAGACTTGAAGAGATCTGGCCGCAATATGAAGAGCGGTTGAAAAACAGAAAGGCTTTGGAATGAAAGAGAGTAGGATACTGAGTACCGTACGAATTCGATGGAGGTGAAAGGATCTTCGGACTTGCGATTATTCCTTTAATTATCGGCATCACGGTGGTTGTGGGACTGATTATGCACTTCACGATTGCGAGGTGAAAGGGAAGACAAAGGTCTATAAGCCGGTATAGGTCTTTTTACCTGAATCCCGGTTAAGTGGAGGCCTTTTATGGTTTGTTGCCATGAATGGTATCTATGTGTCTTTGCTTTCCCAATTTTAAACTGCTGCCCCTCAAACTGTCGGAGCGATTGAAGGGCAGCTTGATCCAACAGTAAACCTACTCTAGTGGCATCTCGAATCTGCAGAATCCCCTCTTCATTGATCGCTGGGTTACAACCCTTCCGAGGCCGTTTGAATCCTGCCGTATGTGTCTTCGCCCCAGACGGCAGAGAAACGATTCTGGGAGTAGTAGGGCGCCTGTTGGAGCAGCCCATCCTTGCAGGGTATCAAGACCTGGACACCTTATTTCTGGGCGAGTTCGCCGATTATTCCAGCTTCATGTGCTAGAACTTCCGTTTCCATGTATGATCTCGCCGTGTGCAGTGCCTCGAGAATCAAGCCTCTTTGCTCTTCGCTCAGTCTCTTCCAGGTGGCCTCGCCAATTGCCGGGTTTACCGATTCGATTTGATGGCCGGTAAGTATTATGGTCTTTATCGAATCGATGCACTCTTGAGCTGTAACGCATTCAAGGAGCATTTCCGCGCCCTGAATCGAGCCGCAGCTCATCGCATCTTTGAGAGTGCTCTGACCCATATAGACGGGAGATGCACCAAGAGCTTTGCAGGCGTCGAATGAGCCCTGGTAACAGTTCGAGCAGAGTCTAAGTCCCGCCAGTTGAGAAGGATCTTCGATACCGCTGATGGTTTCGTTCAAGAAGAGATGATGACTTCCACTGTACCAGTTATCGAGCACCCTCACTCCGGAGTTTGCCGCGGCTCTATCGAGAAGCTCTGCCATGATTCCACTATCCATTGCCTTGTCCATGTGCTCCACGTCCTCGAAGAGATAAGCGGCTGAGAAGATCGATAGTTCAGGAAGAAACAGGAAGTCGGCAATCGTACACAGGCTGCAGCCAAAGGCCATTACTTCCGTTCCGTTGATTGCACCGGAAAGAAGTTCTTCGGGACTGTGGCTATTAGTATGAAAGATCCTGACGTAAATGACGCCTCCGCTGAGAGTGTTTACGGTGCTTGCGAAGACCTTCATAGCTTCAACTTTCACATCATCTACAGGAGCGGATGTGAAGGCGCTTATGAATATGCTGTACTCTCCTCTTCTTCCTCCCCTTCTCTGTAGAAGCCTCTCGCCTCCATGTTTTCTAGAGTAACTGCTTCCAGATTATCCGGATTATCCTTGATAGGGGGGGACATTTGCTGCGAAGTTGTAGAATTCGAGCACTTCTTCTTCCCCTTTTGGGTAGAATCCTCTCGCTTCCATGTTTTCTCTTTTCAGGGAATCTTCTTCGAATGTCTCTTCATTAAAAGGTTCGTACATCTCGTCTATCGGTTCTTCGGAAAAGACCGATCCACCAAGCAGTATTAGTGAGACCAAGATAAAGACTGATAATACCTTCATTCTTCTCATGTGATCTCCTCCTTGGGCCAATGAGGCCTCTTATCGGTTAGATCGCTTTATGTAAGGACGATATATACCCTTCCTATCGCAACGAGAGTATATACCCCGAATGAGCAACTGAAGGGGTACATTGCTTCTAAGTTGATTGGAACACTTCAGAAAAATCCTGTAGACAGAATTCGTTAGCTATCCATTCTTTGCACGCCTAACAACTGCCCTAGATTAGTGTATTATGTTAGCAGGTGTCTCTGAGATGGAGGGTTTTGCTTGAGATTCAGAAGTTCCGAAGAAAGAGCGAGGGCGATGGGGACGATGAAGATCGCTTCGCTTCTGGTAGGTCTTTCGATTCCTTCGATTATTGCAATGCTTACAAATGCCATCTATAACTTAGTTGACACATTCTTCATAGGGCGGATAGGTACGAGCGCTGTGGGCGCAGTTGCGGTTGCCTTTCCCATATTTAACCTTATAGGGGCAGTTGGCCTGACGTACGGTGTGGGAGCCGCTTCATATGTTTCGCGTTTACTGGGAGCCGGCGAGAAGGAACAGGCAGATAAGGCCGCTTCAACAGCACTGTTTACAAGTCTGGCAACAGGAATCGCCTTTGCTCTTCTCGGATTGATGTATTTGGACCCGCTATTAACTGCTTTTGGAGCGACCGAGACAATTATGGAATACGCAAGAGAATATACCATGATAATCATTATGGGATCGATCTTCACCATGATGAACATGACGATGAATAATCTTGTGAGAGCAGAGGGCAACGCGCAGAGATTTATGGTTGCAATGGTCTCTGGAGCACTACTGAATGTTGCTCTGGATCCGATATTCATCTTTGGTTTTGGAATGGGAATAAAAGGAGCCGCTGCAGCAACAGTAATCTCTCAGTCAGTGTCTACGGTGATCATTCTCGAATACTTCGTCCGTAAGAAGAGCTTTACTAATCTTTCGATAAGACTGTTTAGATTCTCGCTTCATATATATTCGGAAATCTTCAAGATAGGGCTTCCAACATTTTTGCGTCAGTTTCTATCAAGTTTCTCGGTTGCGCTTCTTAACAATGCTGCAGGGGCCTTTGGAGATCATGCAGTTGCCGCGGTTGGGATCACGATGAGAGTATTGATGCTTGGGATGATGGTTCTTTTTGGGTATGGACAAGCCTTTCAGCCGGTCGCCGGTTATAACTACGGCGCAAAGAAGTTTTCAAGGGTCTTTGAAGCGCTAAATTTCTCCATACTTGTCACTACAGTTTTTGCGACTTTTTTTGCCATCATTGGAATGGTTATTCCCGGCTCGATTGTAAGCATTTTCAGTAATGATCCCGAAGTAATAGATGTAGGTTCAAGAGCCTTAAGAGCGGTATCTATCTTTTTTCCGTCCTTTGGTTTTGTCATAACCTTCACGGTTCTTTTCCAGGCTTTAGGCAAGGGCTTCGCAGCGGGTTTGCTTTCGATGTCCAAGCAAGGATTGTTTTTAATCCCCGCGATTATTGTGTTGCCTCGCTTATTTGAACTTAACGGAGTCATCTATGCGCAGACGATTGCAGATTTCTTCACTCTCTTCGTTGCTTCAATCTTGGCAATGATGATAGTTAAGAAACTCAAGGCACAAAGTAAGGAACTTTCGCTCGCAGATTAGTAAAGCTGCTTTTAGAAAATCACCGGCGTATGACCATCTTTTATGAAGGCCCACGACATATCCTTTGAAGTGTGTCCAATACCGATATTTCCATACCTATCGATTGCTATTAAGCCGCACTCACAGTCGAAGTATCTAGCTCTCTCTAGAGCGATGTCGACGGATTTTTGAGCGGGATACTGTTCCATGAAGAAGGCGACCAGCCTGCTCAGAGTGAGCTTCATAATCTTTTCTCCATGGCCCGTCGCGGAAACTGCACCGAATGAGTCAGCGTAGGTTCCTGCACCGATAATGGGAGTATCGCCGATCCTTCCGAAACTCTTCATTGACATTCCGCCTGTCGACGTACCTGCGACCATTCTTCCATGGTCATCTATGGCAACGGCTCCACAGGTGGAGTGGTACTCCTGTGCTTTTCTGGCCAGCGAGATGCTTTTTCCGAAACGTGTTTTTTCTCCTCTTTCAATTCTTTCTAGTTCAGCCTTCCACTGCTGATATCTGTGAGGAACAACGAGGGCGTCATCTCTGGGAAATTCCAGTACTTTAACAAATTTCTCCAGTCCGGCTCCTGCGAGCAAAACATGATCCGTCTGTTCCATAACAGCTCTAGCCACTTCTATCGGATGGAGTACTCTTTTCAGCCCAGAAACTGCTCCCGCATTCAGATTATTGTCCATTATCGCGGCGTCCATTTCAATCTGGCCATTGTAGTTAAGTACCGATCCCCTGCCACAGTTAAATGTAGGATTCTCTTCCATCTTCGACACGGCGGCTATTATGGCTTCTTCAGAGCTGTTTCTTTCTTCAAGGATGGAGTACCCATGTATGACTGCTTCTTCTACTCCTCTCCTGTGTTCATCGAAGTCCTTGTCACTCTTGAAGCTTCCTGTACCGCCGTGTACAATGATGGTCTTCATGCCAACACCCCGCTCCAAATGGATAATTGGGTCTTAAAAGAAAAGAGAACATTCCTCGTTAACTCAAAGAATAAGAAAGCCACGAATGGCAAAAAAAAGTAATTCCCCACTTCGGTTCCATCGAATTTCTTAAGACTCAAGCAGACTCATAAAGCTTTTTGCTTGCACCAGACCTATTTCTACCGGTCCTCCATTCCCATAGCTCTGTATCCTCTTTCCTCCACTTCAAATAGCTTTTTCATTTCCTCCACACCCGTCTGTTTCTCACTCAGGATAATGAAGTTCCCTATCATTTCTGCTACTGCAACGGGTCCGACGAAGGAATTCCCAAACAGAAGTGAGTTGTTCTCGCACACTATAACTGAATAAGCTCTAGAATAGATAGGACACTCAATCGAATCCGTGACAAGGAGAGTCCGGACCTTCCTTTCGCCTGCATAGTCGACCATGTATTCTATCTCTTTCGAGTAGGGAGGAAAGGTCATGACAATGAGAACGTCAGCTCTATCCATTAGCTTTATGTTAAACGAGAAGTCAGAAACCGATCCCGTTAGAAGCCATGTCGGCTTCTTCTGTAGAACTGATATAGTGTATTGCATCAGAGAGACAACGTGTTTTGTGGCTCCAAATCCGCCGAAGTAGATATTCCTGGCTAACCTTATTGACTCCACCCACTTATGAATCTCTTCTTCTATTCCGGAGAGGGTGTTCTTGAGATTGTTAATCTCATTTTGAGCGAGCAACTTCAGTTGATTTTCGATAGGAGCTCTGTCAAGATCAGTAGTCGCGATCTTTTCATACGGCGATAGCCTTCTTCTAAGTTCACTCTGGATCGCCTTTTTCAGTTCATTGAATCCCGAAAAACCGAGACGCCTAGAGAATCTGACTACAGTTGCCTTGCTCGCGCCGGCCATAGAGCTGAGTTCTTCAATGGACATGAATCCCACCTGCGAGTATTCTTTGAGAATGTAGGTTGCTATCCTTTTGTATGCTGGAGACAAGTCGTCTTTGATTCTTGCTATTTCTTCGGATACCATTGCTATCAACCTCTCGGAAAGAAATCAGTTATCAACTACTCTATGAAACTATCTTTTCATAATAATAGCATATTGAAACTATCTTTTCATAACAGTATTCGCTGCCTCTTGCAGGAAACTTAGCTGATCAGTTAATTGTGAAAGCCTGATCTCGATGCTCTACTTTGAGGGAGGCTATTTGACTGATTCGATGTATTCAAAACCCATAGGAACTAGTTTGGAGGTATTCAGCTTAACTGTTCAGATGATAGAATGTAGTTACGCTAATAGGAGGTGTTTGTATGAAGCGAGTTCTTATCCTTGCGATCTTTTTAGTGTTTGTTGCATCAGCCTTTGCAAATCTCGTGGTTTATTCCAGTGTTGATGAGGCAAATGCGAGGAAGATTTTGAATGCATTTGTTGAGGACACGGGGATCAAAGTTGACTTTGTCTTCCTTTCTTCGGGGCCTGCCTTGGCAAGAATTGAAGCCGAGTCGAGCAATCCACAGGCCGATGTATGGTTTGGCGCTCCACTGGAAAACCATATTATTGCAAAAGAGCGTGGGTTAACACAGGCCTACAAGACGTTGAGTGTTTACGGCGTCTCGCCCGAATTCTATGACGTTGAGGGTTATTACCATCCGATTTATATGAATCCTCTTGGCATTGGAGTTAATACATCCGTCCTAGAGCAGATAAAGGCTTCCTTACCGGAATCCTGGGAAGATCTCCTCGCTCCCGAATACAGAAGAATGATTCAGTATCCGAATCCCCAGTCTTCTGGAACTGCTTACAGCTTGATCACTGGTATAGTAAAGGTTTACGGTGAAGACGGAGCTTTCGAGTATCTGAGGAATCTCGCTCCAAATATCCAGACCTACACACAGAGCGGAACCGGACCTTCCAAGGCCGTCGGCCCTGGTCAGGTTGCTCTTGGAATCCAGTTTACGCCGGCCTTCTTCCAGTTCATGGAACAAGGATATCCTGTGTCCGTCGTATTCCCCAAGGAGGGAGTGCCCTACGAAGTGGCTTCAGTCTCGATTCTTAAGGGAGCCAAGAACCTTGCCGATGCTCAGAAGCTTATCGACTGGGTAGTTTCTAGAGCTGGGCAGCAGCAGGTAGTAGACCAGAAGACATACTTCTACCCCATCAGACCCGATGTCGATTTCGGAAGCCTGCAGCCGCTTTCAACGATCAATCTTCTCTCTGTTGATCCTTCGTGGGCCGCAGAAAGCAAGACCAGACTTATCGAGAGATGGATTAACGAAGTACTTCCATACTAACGATCACTTAGAGTTGCTTTGAGGGGGAGAAATCCCCCTCTTTAATAGGAGGTCGTCCTGTGGCTATAAGGGGAGAGGAAGCAAAGAATAGGTTTCTGAATCTTCTTAGGGATCCAGTTCTGCTTTTGATAATAATCCTTATATTCGTCGCCTTGGCCATATTCATTGTCTATCCCCTTTTCAGGGTTTTTGCGGTTAGTATGACCAACAAGGATGGCGGATTTGACCTAAGCGCGTACAGTCATGCCTTTTCGAATCGATACATGAGGCAGGGCTTCTTCAACAGTCTTTTGGTGGCTGGCCTTACGGCAGTATTCGGAATGCTTGTCGGGTATCTGTTTGCATACACTCTTAACAGAACGGACATTCCGCTGAAGGGCTTTTTCAGAACTGTTGCCGTTCTGCCTATAGTCTTCCCGCCGTTTATTGGCGCGCTTTCGATCATAATGCTATTTGGATTCAACGGGATCATTACTGCCGGGATATTTGGAATTAGAAATTTCCCTGTATACGGTTTATGGGGCCTCATGATGGCTCAGGTGGTCTGCTTTTTTCCGGTTGCCTTCATCACACTGGACGGCGTTATAGGAACCATCAGTCCAACGCTTGAAGATGCCGCCTTCAATCTCGGTGCAAACCGATGGCAGGCATTCAGGAAAGTAATTCTTCCGATGTCTGTTCCAGGTATTGCAAGCACAATGCTTGTTCTATTCATAGAATCGCTCGCCGACTTTGGAAATCCTTTGATTCTTGCAGGCAGTAAATTCCCCGTGCTCTCAGTTCAAGCATACCTGCAAATTACCGGGATGTTCGATACTAGAGGCGGCGCTGCCCTGGCGGTCTGGTTGCTATTCCCTTCCATCGTTGCGTTCATAATTCAGAAATACTGGGTGGGAAAGAAGAAGTACGTTACGGTTACAGGGAAACCGACAACCTCCGTCCTCAAAAGCGTCAGCAAGCCAGTGAAATGGATTTTATTCTCTCTCTGTATGCTAATCGCGGTCTTCACTCTTACTATTTATGCAACTATCTTCTGGGGAGCTTTCGTTAAGGCGTGGGGGATGAACAACACCTTCACTCTAGAGAATTTCAGATACGTCTTTGATGTAGGACTGGAAGCGATAAAGGATACTCTGGTGATTGCCTTCACATCTACCCCAATATCTGCCGTACTTGGTATGATAATTGCCTTTCTGCTTGTACGTAAGGTTTTTCCCGGAAGAAGGGTTATGGAGTTCACCTCCATGCTGAGTTTTGCAGTTCCTGGAACAGTGATAGGAATAGGCTATATTCTTGCATTCAACAAGCCTCCGTTGCTGCTAACTGGTACTTTGGCAATACTCGTGCTCAATTTCGTCTTCAGATATATACCCGTTGGAATACAGTCGGGAGTTGCGTTGTTGAACCAGGTAGACCCGGCGATAGAAGAGGCGGCATACACACTTGGAGCAGATAACAGGCAGGTTTTTACGAAAGTGACGCTACCTCTAATTATGCCGGCCTTTTTCTCTGCTTTAGTCTTTGCCTTTGTTAGAGCGATGACTGCAATCAGCGCGGCGATATTTCTTGTATCGGCCAGATGGAACCTGATAACGGTTCAAATACTGAGTCAAAGTGATTCCGGACGTCTATCGGAAGCGTGTGCTTTTTCCGTGCTGTTGATCGGTATGATTATGGGCTTCATTCTGATACTGAAGATCTTCCTGAAGAACAAAATTAGTCTATCCAGCGCTGGAACGGCGGGACAGGGGTGATTTGATGAGTCTAGTATTAAGAAATGTGAGAAAGGTCTTCACGAGCTACGGGACAGAAACAGTTGCCGTAGACGATTTCGATCAGGAGATCCAAAGAGGACAACTGGTAACGCTTCTGGGGCCTTCTGGTTGTGGCAAGACTACTACGTTGAGGATCATCGCTGGTTTTGAAGTTCCCACAAATGGGCGCGTATTGCTGGATGGAAAGGACGTCACAAATCTGCCTCCCAACAGGAGGAACATTTCGATGGTCTTCCAGAGTTACGCTCTCTTCCCTCATCTAACTGTGGAAGAGAATATCTCTTTTGGTTTGAAGCTCAAGAGATTGGACAGAAGCACCATGAAGAAGAAGATAAGGGAAATGACTGATCTCGTCGGCCTCAAGGGACTTGAAAAGAGAAGACCTGATCAGTTGTCGGGGGGTCAGCAACAAAGGGTGGCACTTGCAAGGAGTCTGGTTATGGAACCAAGCGTTCTGCTCTTCGATGAGCCGCTTTCTAATCTCGATGCGAAATTGAGGGAGTCTATGAGGCTTGAGATCAGGAGAATTCAACAGGAGGTCAATATTACCAGCGTCTATGTAACTCACGACCAGGTCGAGGCGATGAGCATTTCAGATGTAATTGTTGTCATGAGCGACGGGAAGGTTATGCAGATCGGGAGTCCGTTCGACATCTATGCTAGACCCCAGAACAGTTTTGTAGCGGATTTCATAGGCAGAGTCAATTTCATTGACTGCGAGGTGGAATCCATCGATGGAGACTCGGTAACTGTTTCATCCAGTTCACTGGGAAAGAAATTTGTGGGCAGAAAGGGTGGAGAGCTCTCTCCTGGAGACGGTGTAAGGATAGTCTTGAGACCGGAGTCTTTGTCGGACAGAGAAGAAGACAAGATCAATGTTCTCAGTGGAAAGGTGTTGAAATACGTCTTTCTGGGGTCGAATGTCGAGTACGAAATTGAGCTTCCCGATGGAAAGGTACTCAATGCTGTGACTTTCAACCCGATTGAGAGAAAGTTCCCCGTTGTAGGAAAGGAAACGGATCTGTATTTTTCTAAGGAGAGCGCCTGGGTTATCAAGAGCTGAGATGGATGGTCATGATGTTCTGACTTACAATTGCCTGAACTTGAATAGCGATTTTTTCTCTGAAGAAGTAACTATAACACCTTACACATATGGAGCCTTCGATCCCGGTCCGTACAATCAATCAATGAGTGCTTTCGAAGATTATTTGGGGAAGCCTTATCTTTCTGATTCAGACAGAGAGCTTCATGTGGATTTCTTCGATAACCGTTCTCCGATAGATGGCAAAGCACCTGCATGGCAGATAATTACAGTCTATTCATACGAGCCCGATTTTGGAATGGATAGAGAACTTATTCTCTCGCCCATGCAAAAATTAATGGGTAGTAGCGCATCCTGGCGTCATGAAGAATATCGCATACTGTTTCGATTTGGCGAGGTCACGAAGAGATTTCTTCATTTCGACAGGATGAGTCAGCTTCCTATGAGTAAGAATGACAAGTACTGGGCTTTAAGATTTGCAGCCAGAGCGATTCACTATCTTGAGGACAACGGAACACCCTATCATACTTCCCCGGGCACTCTCTCCGAAATTCTGAAGATCCCTCTTTTTTACGGGAGCCAGTTCAAGAAGATCAGTAGTTACCATAAATTTCATGACAGGTACATTGGCTACCGATTGTGGAGAGAGTATGCACCTTTCATAGGAGCAGTAAGAGAAGTCGAGGCCGGTGACTTTAATGGACTTATAGACATGGTAGAGACAACCAGGAAAAGGGCATTACGCATCCTCCCGGAAATTGAGAGGCCAATAAAAAGACTGATTCATGAAGGTTCTTCTTCGCATTCGAGAGTAGATTTTTCCAGGGATTATTTTGAAGAGCTTGTCGCCGTTGAAGATACACGCCAGATCGACAGGGTAAGCTGTAGAGTTCTTAAAAACATCGCTTCAGCAGTGAAGTATTATCTTGAACATCTAGAACGAAGATTTGCCTAGAGAACCGAGATTACACTTCATGTCGTTGTATAAGGAACTGACATAGTTCATGGAGTGAATTCGAAGCCCTCTTTGAAAATTTCCAGACAAGCATTTACGGACATCTGGTCGTAGAGTATTCCTGAGTTCCGTGCTATCTCTTCAAGTGCTTTTTCTATACCAAGAGAGGCTCTGTAAGGTCTGTGTGAAGACATGGCTTCAACGACATCGGCAACGGCGATTATTCGAGCTTCAATTCTGATTTCCTCTCCCTTCAGCCCATTTGGATATCCGGAGCCATCGAGTCTTTCATGGTGCTGGACCACAATATCCGCTATGGGCCGAGGGAAGTAAATTCCTTTCAAGATGTCGTAGCCCTTACTGGAATGTTCTTTTACGAGGTCGTACTCGAGATCGTTCAATTTCACTGGCTTTGTCAGTATCTCGGAAGGTACTGCACTCTTTCCAATGTCATGAAGCAAAGCCGCAACTCTAATCGATTCAATAGTGTCCTTGTGAAGTTCAGTATCGGGGAAGAGCTTTCGGGCGATGGCGGTTGAAAGTTCGCTCACACGTTTCTGATGGCCGGAAGTGTAGGGATCCCTCGCTTCAACAAGGGAAGACAAAGTATTTATCAGTGATTCAAGACTTTTCTTCACCGATTCCTCGGCGATCTTTCTCTCGGAGATATCCAGGACAATGGCAACAAAGACAAGTTCGTATTCATTTTCGTGAAGCTGCAGTCTTACTTCAACGGGATATTTGGTGCCATCCTTTCTTATGTGAACGGTTTCGAAGACTTCGTAACTTCCCGGTTCTCTTTTGAGCCTAAAGAGAATATCTTCGAAGACCTTTTTATCCATCTCCAACGTCAGATCTAGTGGAGTCATCTTTCGCAACTCTTCAAGAGAGTACCCTGAATTTTCTAGAGCACCCTTGTTCGCTTGAAGAAATCTCAGAGTCTCTGGATCGAAAATATATAGCTCATTCACTGAAAGATCAATGACTCTTCCCAATCTGGTGAGGGCCATCTCTGCGAGCTTCCATTCGGTAATATCCATGGCGATTGCACCGACCATCGGTTTATCTTCTTCCGAAACAATTGGAAACTTCTGAACATAGAGGATCCTTTCCTTGCCGTCTGTATCGAGTACCCTCTCTTCCCTCACGATGTTCTCCCCGTTCTGAGTCCTTCTATCATCTTCAAGAACCAGCTTGCCGAGTTCTCCGGGGTAGTTGGTTTCGGGATCCTTTCCTTTCCAGTCGTCTCTGAAACCAAAGACTCTGGCTGCGAAGTCATTGAAGTATGAAGTTTTCAGGTCACTATCAGAAATGAATACGGCACCGGGCAGTTTATCCATGAAAAGAGAAAACCTCTTCTGAAGAACTCTCTCGTTCTTCTCAATTCTTATCTTATGGATCGCAAAAGAAATATCATCCACGATTTCAGAAAAGAGATCTCTTTCATCCTTCGAAAAAGAGAAGCTCTCTTTCATAACTACGGCCATAGCACCTAGGATATTCCCACCGATTCTGAGCCCTTTCGCGAAGACTGCAAGATCATCTGAATCGCTGATTGTTACGCATTGTTTGCTGTACTCTCTTCCAGTTGAGGAAATCACTCCTTCTTCTTCCATCGCCCTTCTCAAAAGAGGAGGAATTTCTCCCGACTCGAAGGAGGAGTCGACTTCGAGCAGCTGCGTTCTGCTGAAGCCAGAAGCGGCCCAGTTCTTCACATTTCCATTCTCAACGAGAACAAGAAGACATCTTTCGAAACCGCGGGAACCCGTCATAAGCTCCGTCGCCCTTTTGATCAACTCTTCAACATCGGTTGCCGATACTATCAGCCGGTTTACTCTTCTAATAGATGATAGAACTCTGCTCTGATGCTCTAGCTGAGTCTCTAGTCTCAGTGACAGTATTCCATAGGAGATATCTTCGCCGAGCTCTTCGAGAAGGCGAATCTCCTCATTATCAAATGCATCTTCCTCTGTAGAGTAGATAACAAAGCCGCCGATGACCTCTTTTCCAATAACAAGAGGGACGGCAATCGATGACTTCAATCCGTATTTCAGAATCGTTTTCTTCCACGGAAGATAGTCGGGTGAACTGTCGATATCCCTTGAAATAAATGTTCTGCCGGTCTTTATGGCTTTTCCTATTGCGCTTCTGCTCAATTCGCTGTTATCCCAGGCGACTGCAACTTCGTAGGGATATCCCTTTGCCACTCCGCTTACCGCAACAGGTGTCAGCATTTTTCCCCCGGACTTCTTGAAGACTATCCAGACAAGAGGGAAGCCCCCGTTTTCGACCACGATGTCACAAAGTCCCTTCAGTAAAGAATGTTCATCCTTTGCGTGGACAAGAAACTCGTTTGCTCTGAGCATTAGGGTTAGCAATTTGTTGAGCTTCTGAAGTTTAATTTTGTCCATCTTGCGTTGCGTTAGATCGGTGTGCATTCCGACCATCCTCAAGGGTTTTCCTTCACTGTCTCTTGAGACAATTCGTGCTCTATCACGAACCCAGATAACAGAACCGTTCTTCCCTATTATCCTGTACTCCTTTTCATAGAAGGGTATATCGCCTTTGAAACACCTGTTGAGAACGGACTTCACCTCTTCAACATCTTCGGGATGAATTCTCTTCTCCCATTCGCTGATATGATCAGAGATCTCTTCGTCAGAGAAACCAAGCATCTCCTTCCATCGCTTGGAAAAAACAACCTTGCCGGTCTTAATATCCCAATCCCATATGCCTTCGCCAGAAGCCTCTACTGCGAAAGTTAGTCTTGCGAGGCTTTCCTTCAATTCCCGCTGAATGATTACTCTCTCAAGGGTATTGGAAAGCGCAGCAGCTACTCCCGAAAGAAGTTTCTTTTCTTCTTTAAGAAAAGGGCTTCCCTTTATATCAAGCTCTTCTGTTAAGGAGACACTTATTGTTCCTATTTCCTTTCCACTCACAACGATTTCGGTTGAAATCATTCTTTCATCAGACCATTGATCGACTGATCTGTGTTCATTTCCATCGATCTCTATTCTTATCGCCATCTGTTCGGGAAATCTAAATCCCTGAGGAAGCTGTTCCATCACAGATTTAACCGCTTCATCGGCAGTCGAAGACTTATGAAGCTCATTGAATATTTTGTAAACGCAATCCAATTCTTTCATCCGCTCCTGAAGAGCGAAAACTGATCTTGCCAGGTTGTCGCTGCCTTCTTCAGTCTCCACTATAATACCTCTCTCTACTGTGTAATAGAATGATTCTAGCATTAAAAACCTTGGTAGCAATCCAATATTCGAACAACGGAGAGCCGCCCAGATTAAATGGGACGGCGATAACTCTTCAGTCTGCCCTTTTTCAAGGCAAGCTACTGATCATTCAAATATGGAATACTTTATCGAAATTTCCGGGCAGCTCTCTTTCCATTTTAGGCATACAAGACATTCCGAGGTGTCAATCTTCATACCATCATTCTCTTTTTCAATCGCACTTACAGGGCAAACAGTCTGACAGATCCCGCAGGAAACGCACGATGGTTTCTCAACCTTCATACCAAACATCGGTTTTCTCGAAAAGAGAGATAGCAAAGTTCCAAAGGGACACACATACCTGTGCCAAAACTCCTCTTCGAATACCAGAGTGATCAGAAGGGAGAAGACAGCTATATATAGAAGAAGGTTGACCTTGATCTTAAAAACTCTCACTGCCACCATAAGCAAAAGGAAGAGAAAAAGTATAGTCCATCTGAATACATTGTTCTTGAAGATGGTTGGTGTCTTTAACCTCTTCAGTCTTAGCTTTGAATAGAGCCAGTTGATGGGTCTGAAAAGGGTCTCCATTTGACAGATCCAACCGCAGTAAAACCTTCCCATAAGTAGTGCTCTGACCAGACCAATCCCGAAAATCAAGAACCACTTCTGGAGATCTCTATTCCTAAGAAGAAAAAAGAATAGGAACATGAAGACAACCTCTACAATTACTCTCAGAGCCGCGACCTTTCTATTTGACACATAAATTTCTCCTTTCAATGAAAGTCAATAGCAAAAGCAGGGTCGAGTACGTGATATAAGTCACGAACGAATAAGAGAAGGCGATTTGTGAGATGGTTCTTGATGGTATAGTCTTTACAGTCCAAACTAATCGGTGGTGATCCGATGAGAAGAATCGACGGCAGTGACTGGAAGCATCTTCTTCCCTTTCTTTACAGAAACAGGGAGTTCAACATGTTCATAATCGGCGATATAGAAAATACGAGTCCAGATTCGGACAACATGGAGATTTACCTCGATGGAGACTTCGATAGTCCCAGAGGGATTCTGCTTCGATACTACAAATTTCTCATTCTTTCCGACGGGGCGGGGATGAATTTCGAACAAGCGGCAGAGGTTGTAAAGAGGTTTGAACAGGCTATGATGCTCAGCGGAACCATCTCGGGTATAGATAGGATGTCTCCGTATTTGCAGGACATACGTGAAGAGGAAGAAACTCTGCACTTCGCGGTCTTAAGGGAACCCAATCTTGATGCGGCCAGGTTTGAGGTAAGAAGAGCTACTACTGAAGATGCAGAGAAGCTTCTGGTTTTTCTTTTCTCAATAGAAGAGTTCCACGCAACGGATGAAGAATCCTTCATGGCCACACTGAAAGACGGGAGCACAAGAAGATACATAATTGAAGATCAAGGCAAGATATTGGCCACGGCGGCCAGTACCTCCGAGAGTTCCGATATGGCGATGATAATTGGAGTCGCAACCGGGAAGGATTTCAGAGGGCAAGGTCTCGCTTCGGCCGTTGTATCTAGGCTGTGCGAAGATCTACTCGCCGAGGGAAGGACACCATGCTTGCTATATGACAATCCCGAGGCGGGAAGGATATATAATCGGCTGGGTTTTAGAGAGATCGGCAAGCTGAAAACACTCAGGTTCAGAAAACGATGACCTTCAGAAATCAAGGACTACCCGATCTGACCCACTGGAACAAGACTCGTTTCCGGGTTCGTAATTCGCTGATATAGTCCAAGACTCATCCCCAGTTGAAAACCTGCTTTGAAACTAGTATTGAGACTCCATTTGATCTCAAGAAGTATTCTCACAATTGCCTTCAAATGGAGAGCGTCGGAAAATACCGCTGAGGCGCAACCTCTCGCAATAGATGATATTATCATCTTCTCTCTCCGAATAACCTCGAATGACAAACTGTATCCTCCTGTAAGCGAGAAAGACCAGGGACTGCCTGAACCAAATATCGAAATTGGAGGTACCGCTCCCACCCCGGAGAAGAAATGTCGGGTAGTAGTTTCGAAGGCTCTAATCCTACCCGCAACCCCGGACCTGCTGCCACGGTTCTCTTTATCGCTGGACCTTCTATTCCAGCTCGCAGTGTGAGCCCCGGGACTGCCACAAAGAAAACGAGAAAGGTAAAGATCATAACAATCGTTTTCAGTAAAGCCCCTCCTTCTTCAGCGAGATTATATTCCTGATTGAAAGCCTAACGATACGATCTTGTACACATTTGACGGGGCAGTTCAATGATAGAATCTTAATAGTGATTGAGAGTGAGGTGTTATTCAATGGAGCTAAGCGAGATGTCGGCCAGAGAGGTTCTAAAGGCCTTTTTCGAGAGCTACAGGAATCGGGATTTTGAATCGCTGAGGTTACTTTGCACCGATAATATTACCTATATCAATCCCGAGGGACTATCAAGTAATGGCATAGACGAGTTTCTCCAGCTTCTGAAAAAAGAGTTCGAATCATTCGGAGTTCTTTTTGAACCGATATCCTGGGAATCCTCCGTTGAAAGACCTTCATACTGTTACCTTTCATGGAAAAGAGGCGTCAAGTTTGCTAGAACAGCCGCCTTAAGGAGAGTTGAGACTTTTGGTTCGGCCTTTCTACTAAAGGTAGAGAAGAAGTGGCAGCTTGTTCACTTCCAGCAAGCGTTTTCCGGTTCTTACTCGCGCCTATTCAGGACAAGGAAAAAGTAATCACCGGTTTTTCATCTCAGAATTGGTTAATCATATCGGATGGTTCTGGAATGCTGTTGAGTTGTCGTAAAATACTAGCATAGTACTACGAACCGACTGAACGGATCTGCCCGGCTATTAACGTATTTTCAGGAGGAAAAATCTGTGGATAATTCGAAAAAGGCCTGGCTAGTAGTCTTCAGTGGTTTAGGAGTCAACCTCACGCTCGGCGTCCTCTATTCATGGGGAATAATTTCAGCGGCCTTGATAGACGACTTCAAATGGACTGCAACTCAGACTCAAATCCCTTACATGCTGGCTTCGGCGGTTTTCGCTCTCACCATGATTCCGGGAGGAAAGCTTCAGGACAAGTTTGGTCCGAGACCAGTTCTCTTCGTTTCATCGATCCTTGCCGGTCTGGGTTTCTTCTTTTCCGGCCTGAACCTTTCGGTTGCAGGTCTGACATTTTTCTTCGGAATTGTCTTCGGACTTGCAATGGGTTTCGGTTATTCATCGCCAACCCCGGCCGCAGTGAAGTGGTTCCATTCCGACCATAGAGGGCTTATATCGGGAATCGTTGTCAGTGGCTTCGGCCTGGCGCCTGTGTATATTGCGCCGCTGACGTCAGGTCTCATTGGGCTGTTTGGTCTTCCCACGGCCCTTATGATACTGGGTCTTCTATTCTTTCTCATGGTCTTCACTCTCTCGTTCTTCATAAGTAATCCCCAGGAGGGAGTCGAAAAGGTAAAACTGAAGAAGAAACCAAGAAAGGCCCATAGACTGGCCTCAAAGGATTACACCCTAAAGGAGATGGTGAGAACACCTCAGTTCTACATACTGTGGACCATGTTCTTCTTTGGAACATTTGCTGGATTACTCATTATTGGCCAGATGTCTAAGATCGGTCTCGAGCAGGCATCGATTAGTAACGGCTTTCTTCTCGTGGTTGTATAGGCAATCTTCAATTTCATTGGCCGGGTTACCTGGGGGAGCATTTCCGACTTTATTGGGAGAACGGCTACTCTCTTCGCTATGTTTGCCATACAGGCACTTGTTTATTTCCTGTTCAGCTCGTTAACAAATCCTCTGGCCTTATTAATCTGTAAGAGCGTTGTAGGGTTCACATTTGGTAGAATGCTTGCAATCTTTCCGGTGGTGACGGCGGACTTTTACGGTGTTAAGAATCTGGGAGTGAATTACGGTGTGATGATAACGGCATGGGGTGTTGTCGGTGTTATCGGACCATTGCTCGGAGGAATCGCCCGTGATATTACCGGCGGGTATGAGATAAGCTACATAGTCTCGGCCGTGCTAAGCGTAGCGAGCGCTCTGCTGAGCCTGGTCATCAGGCATCCCGAAGCAGAAAAACGAGAGAAAAATGGAGGAAGGGCCGATGCAAAAGAGAACTGAAAAGCTTAAAAAGATCGAGAAGACGCTTGCAGTACTATCCGACGATGTTCAGTGGAAACTCGAAGACGTCGTTCTTACAATCGGAGACCTCATAGATGAGGACAAGAAAGTAACGGTTGATGTTCTAAGAGAGATAGGTTCGATGGATTCGCGCAGGAAGAAGCTCTTCATGCTCTACATGAAAGCTTCCGAAGAGAGAGACGCCCTGATGAAGCATAGAATCGAAGATCTCTGGAGTGTTGAAGACGATGAGCTAGAAGAGGTGCTTAAGGAATTATCGGAGCTTTCAATAGATGACGTGAAAACTCCAAAAAAGACTCCTTCAGTAGATTAGAGGCTCTTTTCGATGTATTTCATAAGCGTCTCCAGTTCATCTATCTTTTCATCGACATTTCCTGAATCAATAGCTTCTCTTATGCACGTTTCGATATGTTTGTTGACGACAGTCGTGTTTGCCTTCTTAAGAAGCGAGATTACGGCGAGGAGCTGAGTTGAGATGTCTATGCAATATCTATCATCCTCAATCATCTTTATTGTACCTTCTATTTGACCTCTGGCTGTTTTCAAGATTCTCAAAGCCGAATCGTGTTTGTGATGCGAGTGACTATTCATATTACTCTTCAATTCCTTTCAAAGCATAGCCGGCATCTTCAATGATTTCTCGCAGGAGGTTCCTTTCGATCTCTTTCGTTGAGAAGACTTCTGCCGTTCCATTGTCAAGATCGACTATTACTTTTTCCACACCGTCAACAGCTTTCAATGCATTTTCCACTCTCATTCTACAGTGATTGCAGCTCATTCCTTCGATTTCTAATTTCATTTTTTTCCTCCCTTTTTAGATTTTCACTCTCTTCAATCGCAGTGCGTTAGTGACCACACTTACACTGGAGAAGGCCATCGCCGCGCCGGCGATCATCGGGTTAAGTTTTATGCCTGCTATTCCGTAAAGAAGCCCTGCTGCCACCGGAATGCCAATCACGTTATAGAAGAAGGCCCAGAAGAGGTTTTGCTTGATATTCCCTATGGTTGCTCTTGATAACCTGATCGCTTTGGGGATGTTCTTCAGGTTGTCGCTCATGAGGACAACATCCGCTGCCTCAATAGCGATGTCAGTACCCGAGCCTACTGCAATGCCAATATCTGCTTCCGCAAGGGCAGGGGAATCATTGATACCGTCGCCAACCATCATAACGATCATGCCTTCTTCTTTAAGAACAGAGACTTTCTTTGCCTTGTCCTCGGGCATTACTTCGGCAATTACATTTTCAATACCTACCTGTTCTGCGATCGCCTCAGCCGTCCCAGCGGTATCTCCAGTTATCATATAGGTAGCTATTCCCATCTTCTTCAGCAGGGAGATGGCTTCTAAAGATTCTTCCTTCACGACATCGGCAATTCCAAGTACTGCGGCGATCTTCCCATCTAAAGAAACTACAACAGGTGTCTTTCCCTGACTGGACTTCCTGTCCACAAGCTTCATCTCTTCTGCGGTGAGATCTATGAAACGATGATTCCCAATTACTATTTCTCTTCCATTAACTTCTGCGACGATTCCTCTCCCTGAATATGCCACAAATGAAGAGACTTCAAGCAATGGACCACTGTAGGCATTGGAAATAGCCTCATCTAGAGGGTGGGAACTCCTTGCGGCAACACTTGCAGAGAGCTGAAGAACTTCGTCGCGCTTAAACGATCCCAGCGTTTGAATATCTACGAGTTCGGGTCTGCCTTTAGTTATTGTTCCTGTCTTGTCGAATACTATCGCTCCGACCTTGTGAGTCACTTCCAGGGACTCGCCATTACGGAAGAGGATTCCCATTTCAGCGCCTCTCCCTGTACCCACCATTATTGCGGTCGGCGTAGCAAGCCCGAGCGCGCACGGGCAGGCAATCACAAGGACTGCTATCATCATAGACATTGAGAACACAAATCCGTAGCCCAAAAGCATCCATGTGACAAAAGTAACTGCCGCGATTATGAGCACCAATGGCACGAAGTAACCGCTCACAATATCTGCCATCCTTGCTATTGGAGCCTTAGAAGATTGAGCATCTTCAACTAGCTTGATTATTCTCGATAAAACAGTATCGCTCCCGACCACCATTGCTTTCATCTCAAACGTTCCACTGATGTTCGTTGTTCCTCCTATTACCTTTGAGGTTTCCTCGATGTCAACTGGAATCGATTCACCAGTGATTACAGATTTATCGACTGAGCTTGTTCCCTTCGTTACTGTTCCATCTACGGGAATTCTCATCCCCGGCTTGACCAGTAATATATCCCCAACCTCTATCTCGTCAATTGCAACTTCTTCAAATACATCGCCTTTCTTTACGAGAGCAGTCTCCGGAGAAAGATTCATAAGCCTCGTGATAGCATCGGAAGTCTTTCCCCTTGAGAGATTCTCGAGATACTTACCAAGAGAGATAAGGGCAATGATTACTCCTGCCGATTCGAAGTAGAGGTCGCCCACATAATTGTGGTTGCCCAGAGCTATCTGAACCGTTGCAAAGACGCCATATGCAAAAGCGGCACCGGTGCCAAGGCCCACAAGAGTGTCCATGTTCGGAGTGCCCCTAAAAAGATTCGGGATTCCTCTCAGATAGAAGTCTCTTCCCGCAATGACTATCGGAATCGCCAGTGCCATCTGAATTACGGCAAAATTGAATGGATTGAGATGAGGATCGATAATTCCTGGTAGATTCAGTCCTACCATATGACCCATGGCGATTATCAACAAAGGGAAAGCAAAGATTGCGGAGAAGACCAGCTTCCTTCTGTATAACTTTATCATAGCTTCTCTATTTAAGCGATTCGTTGCAAGATTTTCCGTTACTAGGCTTCCGGCCTTATATCCTGCCTTCTCGATGACTCTTTTCACTTCGCCGATTCTTAGCAAATGGGGGTCGTATTCGAAGGAAGCGGTATCCGAAGAGAGACTCACGCTCACTCTCTTGATACCATCGAGCCTACCTATCGCCTTTTCGACAGTCGCAACACAAGCAGCACACGTCATGCCATCAATCTCTATTACTGCTTTCCTTGTAGTCTGCATATTCTTAAGATTGTAGCCGGCACTCCTTACAGCTTCGAACAATTTATCTCTATCGATTTCGTGAGATACTTCGAATGTCAGCCGTTCACTTGAGAGATTCACAACTGGATTCTTGACTCCTTCAACTCTTGAAGCTGCCTTTTCGACTGCTCTAACGCAAGCTGCACAGGTCATGCCTTCAACGATATATTCTTCTTTCACATGATTCTTCTCAAAATTCATCTCATTTCTCCTCAGACAGTGCCTTTTTAAGCACCTCGTACTGTTCAATAGAGATCTCTCCATTAGCCAATCTTTCTCTGAGAACTCTCATTTCTTTATCATATGAGGAGGAGATAGTCATTCGACTCTTCAGGATGTCGGGCTTCAGAAAGAATACTACCGCAAAGATTACTATTAGGAATCCAAAGAACATCATCGTATCACCCCTTTCATTGGGTTACCTCCCCTAGGGGGGAGGGGTATTTACATAATACTATAAATCCTGTCGGATTTCAATACATTACTTGAAGAATTTCACTGAGCAGTATTAGTACAAGGATCAGTAGCAGAACCAATAATGAAGAGAGTGCTTGAATTCGGTTCTACTCTGAGGTACTAGAAAATCACAGGTCTGGTTGCCGACCCGTTCTCATGTTGTCACCATTTGACTGAGTCAACGGAGTCCATTTTCGAGAGTTTCGACCAGTTTCCTGCAGAAATCAGGGATGTCCTTAACCACTCTTCCCCAAACCAGATTGCCATCAACTAATGCTGGCTCGTCTACCCAAACTGCACCTGCATTTATTAGGTCATCTTTTATTCCTTCGCTTCCGACGGACCTGAACCCTCTGACAATTCCGGCGGATATTCCTACCAGACCTGCGTGGCATATCATCCCAATGACTTTTCTCTTTTCATGAGCGCTCTTCACTAAATTTTTCACTTCTTCATATCGTCTCAATTTGTCGGGAGCCCACCCTCCGGGTATAAGAATTCCATCTAATCCTGAAACATCTATCGATGCAAAGTCTGAGTCGGATACTGCCTGAAGACATCCCTTACCGCTAAATTGCCTGTCTTTTTCTTTGCCAGCTATGATTACTTCTGCACCTTCCTCTCGAAGACGCATCACGGGCACCCAGAATTCGAGGTCCTCAAATCCATTTTCAACCAAGACAACTACTCTTTTCCCTTTAAGTTTCACAACGCACCTCCTAACTGCTAAAGAGTTATTTTAAACCATTCCAGAGTAACTTCAATGATCTCCCTCACCTTATCCTGCCTTTCGAAAAGATCAAAAATATGACCGGAGTCCTGTTCAAGTAGTCTGTTAACCCCTTTATGGTACGTGATGAAAAGTCTGGAGACTTCTGGTTGGGGAAAGACAAGATTGTCCTTCGATCCAGAGACAACCAGAAGTGGCCCATCGTAAGAAACGATCTCGGCAACAGGATCTATCAGAAACAGCTCATCAAAGAACTCCTTTCTGAGAACAGTTTTTCCACCCCAGGAAATCTCTGCGGTGATTTCCTCTAGTGAATCTGCTTCGATAGCTCTATCAACGGAATCCTTACCGAGAAGTGCCGAGTACGTGTGAACGGGTATAGCGACTGCCGACCAGAGGGCGACACTCTTGACTCTGGAATCGCGGGCGGCCAGACAAGCTGCCACCAGACCACCCTGACTGAGACCGACAACTCCGATCCTATTGCCGTCAATATTCTCGAGTGATTGAAGGAAGGAGATTGATGAAATCGCGTCAGATACCTGTTTGTTGAAAGTAGTATCCTTCCACTCTCCTTCACTAGTTCCGGATCCTCTGAAATCAAACCTTAGAGATGAGATGCCTCCTTCAGCGAAGATTCTAGCAGTCATCTCAAAAAGTGATTCTTCCGAATCGTGAACAGGTAGATCATCCATATGTCCAAGGAATCCATGAAGAAGTATTATTACAGGCGCAGGATTTTGCAGAAACTCGGGTTCAGTAAGTATTCCATTTATCCTTTGCCCTTCATTGAAGAAGTGGACTGCAGTCTTCGAAATCACACTGCTCGAGCGAGCCGCGGTAGCATGAGAAGAGACTGTAAGGAAGAACAGAAGGATTATCAGTAGTGCTCTTGAGAAAATGTGTTTTCTCACGCACTCACCTCCGGGCTTTTGTAATATTGCATATTCTATTCTACGCTTTGAAGTGTAGTGAGAAAACTGGAGGCAGTGTTCACGAAGGACATGGTTCTTTTCCGAACCCAGAATAGCGTGCTCGAGGCGTACTGTATTCGGAAGTTGCTTCATGCTAAAATAAACAAATAGAAGGTGAGAGAGTGGCCAGAGCGGAAATTGATGCCCAGATTCTTTTGGGTGACCTCGAGAGTATTCTTCAATATCGCCTCAAGAGAAGAGAAAAAGAGCGAATTTTTGACGCCTACGAGTTCGCGCGCTTTCATCACCAGGAGCAAATGAGAGACTCAGGGGAACCGTTCATCAGCCATCCTATTGAAGTTGCGAAGATCCTTGCTCAATTCTCGGCAGATAACGATACGATTGTCGCTGGCATACTCCATGATATTGTTGAAGACTGCAATGTGCCTCTTTCCGAAATTGCAGAAAAGTATGGCGAAACGGTGGCCCTTATTGTGGACGGAGTGACCAAGATAAGCAACTTGAAACTCAACGAAAAGCTTGAATCAAAGATCGTCAAGTCGAGAATGAAGGTAGAGACTCTGCGCAAAATGCTTCTCGCGCTTTCCGAAGACCCGAGAATAATAATCGTTAAACTTGCAGACAGACTGCATAATATGAGAACACTCGATTTCCTGAAAGATTCAGAAAAGAAACGCGATAAGGCAAGGGAAACGATACAGATCTATGCTCCCATTGCTCACAGAATAGGAATGCACAAAATACAGGCTGAGCTTGAAGATCTTTCTTTCAAGTATGAGTACCCCGAAGAGTTCAAAGAATTGAAGTTCAAAGTCAATAGAAAACTCAAAGAACGTCAGGACATAATGGACGAGTACAAAGAGATTGTACTTCGGGAGCTCAGAAAGAATAGAATATCCGCCTTGATTGAAGGCAGAGTGAAACATCTATACAGTATATGGCAGAAAATGATAAAGAAGAATAGATCTTTTGACGAAGTATTCGATTTAATCGCTCTCAGAATAATTACTGGAGACGAAGTGAACTGTTACAAAATACTTGGAGCAGTGCACTCTCTTTGGCCACCTATGCCCGGTAGATTCAAGGACTATATTGCAGCTCCAAAATCGAACGGCTATAAATCTCTCCATACAACTCTGATTACTCACAGGGGTGAACCTCTCGAGATTCAGATAAGGAGCGAAAGGATGCATAAAGAGGCAGAATATGGAGTTGCCTCTCACTGGGTTTACAAGGAAGGCATCGACGTAAAAGACAGAACGTGGTTTACTCAGCTTGTTGATTGGCAGAAGGATTTCATCGAAAGCTTCAAGGACATGGAATCGATTTCTCGAGAACTAGAAGTCGAGGAGGTGTTCGTCTTCACACCAAAGGGTGAGGTTGTTCATCTTCCAAAAGGAGCGACACCAATAGATTTCGCTTACGCTATTCATACTGAAGTTGGCCATCATTACTCCGGTGCGAAGGTAAATGATCGACTCGTTCCCGTCAACTATGAGTTGCAGCTTGGAGATAGAGTAGAGGTAATAGTAAATAAATCGAGCGAAGGTCCAAGCCTTGATTGGTTGAAGTACGTTCGGGCAAATTCGACAAAGGCTAAGATAAAGAGATTCTTCAAGAATGAGTACTCCGCAAAACTAGTGGAACGAGGCAAGGAGATATTCAGAAAGATAAGTAAGCGGCTTGCCATCTCAATGGACGATTTGATTCAGGGAGAACAGATAAAGTCCCTTATGAACAGGCTCGGCGCACACAACGAAAACGATCTTTTCAGTAAGCTCGGAGATGGATCGATAACAATGGGAGAGGTTCTTAGCATTCTTGCGCCCAAAGAGGAAGAGGTCGAGACTCTTCCAGAAGAGACCGAATTGGTCAAGCAGAAACAGGCAAAGGGAAATGAAGTGGCAGTTGGAGGCGAGACGGGTATTGCCGTCTATTTTGCAAAGTGCTGTACGCCGCTCCCGGGAGACGACATAATTGCAGTGATGAGTAGTAGGGGAATTTCGATTCACAACCGCAACTGCCGCAATTTGAAAGACATTAGCGAGGATAAACTGGTGGAGGCGCATTGGAATATCGTTACTGGAGGGAAATTCAACGCCTGGATAGTAGTAGAATTTGATGGTACGGACAAAACCCTGATTCACAAATTCCTTGAAAGACTTGAAAACAAGAATGCAAAAGTAATGAAGTACTCCGTTGAAGCAGGAAGATGGGGATATGATACACTGATTGCGAATATTCTTGTGAAAGACGTTGCCCACCTTACTTCAGTGATGGAGAGTCTCAGGGGCATGAAGGGAGTTCAGAACGTCAAGAGATTCGGAGGAGTAGCGTGAGGGCTGTAGTTCAAAGAGTTAATAGAGCAAGTGTGTTAGTAGATGGTAAAGTAACAGGAAAGATAGATAAGGGGCTTCTGGTGTTGGTCGGTGTTGGCCGGGAGGATAGCAGGAAAGACGCGGAATGGTTGGTAGACAAGACTCTGAACCTGCGTATCTTCGAAGACGAAAACGGGAAAATGAATCTTTCACTAATAGATGTCTCTGGGGCACTTCTTGCGATTTCGCAGTTCACAATTATGGGAGATGCTAGGAAGGGTCGACGACCCTCTTTTACTGATGCCGCTGAGCCAGAGGTAGCCATAGATCTCTTCAACTATTTTCTCCAGACAGCGTCTAAGACTGTGAAAGTTGAGACAGGGGTCTTCCAGGCACACATGAATGTGGAACTTGTGAATAGTGGCCCCGTGACTATCTTACTGGATTCAAAGAGAGTATTTTAGGAGGTGTTTTTGTGAAAAGATCCTTGAAATTTCTTCTTGTCGTGATAATGGTATCAGCGGTCGGGGCAATTGTAGTCTCTGAAAGCGGTGCAGGACCATCTGAGCCTGCAAAAATCGCATTTGCCGATATGCAGAAAGTTCTTGAAGCTACAAAAGATTGGGTAACTTTGAACACCGATTATCAGAAAGACACACAGTTCTATCAGAGTCAGCTTGACAGTCTGAGCAAGGAGTATCAAGATCTGGCAAATTCTGGAGCAGGACAGGATGCGCTTCTGCGGAAACAGCAGGAGATTCTTGCCAAGAAAAGTCAGTACGAACAGACACTGGAAACTACTTACAATGCAAAACTGCAGGTCATAATGGAACAGGTTAACAAGCGAATTAAGGATTACGCAACATTCATAGGGATCGACATGGTTATCTCTAGTGAGATAGTCGTTTATGGTTCTGCCGCATATGATATTACCGACTCAATAATTGAGTACATGAAAGGTTTTCAGAATTGAGTGATCCTTCTTATCTGAAGTGCGAGCATCTTGACAAGCGCTATGGAAGAAGAAGAGTATTGAAAGATGTCTCATTGGAGGCATCTTCTCTTGAGGTGGTTGGTCTCCTGGGGCCAAATGGGGCCGGGAAGACAACCGCCTTCAAGTCGATTCTTGGGATCGTTATTCCTAACTCAGGTAGTATCTTTCTTGATGATGAAAACATAACGCATCTCCCAATTCATGAAAGGTCAAGAAGAGGAATCGCTTACCTCCCGCAAGAAACGTCGATTTTCAGAGGCCTTACTGTAGTAGAGAATCTGACAATGGTAATGAGGCTCACGGGTCAGGAAGACAATTGCTATGAAAGGGCAAGCGAGATTCTTGACGAGTTTGGAATTCTCTCGCTGAAAGATCAAGTCGCTTCTCTTATATCAGGAGGAGAAAAGAGAAGACTGGAATTTGCAAGAACAATGACTCTTTCCCCGTCATTTATACTATTGGACGAACCTTTCGTTGGAATTGATCCGATGACTGTAAAGGATATTCAAAAGATGATTGGGAAGTTGAAAAACAGGGGGATTGGAGTTATTGTAACAGATCACGATGTCTCTTCAATAGCTAAGGTTGTCGACAGGCTTTACGTTCTGTACAAGGGAGAAGTGATCTCCTCAGGTGACCCGGAGGCCGTGCTCGCAGATAGTCAGGTTGTTGAGAAATATCTGGGAAGTGACGAATGATGCTTCACGTAGCAGTTATTGGATATTCGGGTTCTATCGATAACAGCCCTGTAAAGGAGCTTCGAAGTATTTGCGAAGAAGTCGGAAAGTTGCTTGCCAGACATGGGCATGTTGTCATGACCGGTGGAAGAGATGGAGTGATGGAACTTGTTTCGAGAGCCGTCTCTATAGAAGGAGGCCGGGTAGTTGGAGTTCTCCCTGCCGGTGATGAAGGCAACAATCACAATGAGGTTAGAATTCGAACCGGAATGGATTTTGCTTTGAGATCATTGATACTCACCAAGTCTGCCGATGTAGTAATATCTATGGGGGGCCAGGCCGGGACATTACTCGAGATTATCTCCGCGTATTCATACGGCCGCCCAGTAATTCTTCTGGAAAATACAGGCGGTTGGACCGACAGGATCAGATCGGTACTTATTGATGACAAATATTTGGACGAGAGAAAAACAGTCGAAATAAAAGTGGCAGATAGCATTGAAGATCTTGAGAAGTTCATTAAGGAGGCAGACAATGGTAAGGTGTAGATTTGCGCCAAGTCCTACCGGCAATCTCCACGTTGGCGGTGTGAGGACAGCGCTATTTAACTGGTTGTTCGCGAAAAATCAAAATGGAAGTTTTGTGCTGAGAATAGAAGATACCGATACTGAGCGTTCTGAGAAGATATTTGAAGATCAGATTCTCTCCTCACTGAAATGGTGCGGCCTTGACTGGTCAGAGGGGCCGGATATTGGCGGAGACTTCGGGCCCTATAGGCAGAGTGAGCGAGTAGAGCTTGGCTTCTACGATAGATATGCTCAAGAGCTTATTGAAAGGGGTCTTGCGTATTATGCTGTCTATTCGAAATCCGATCAGGGAAATATTCTGCGGACCTCGGCTGAGCTCCCCGAATTGGCAGACGATGAGGTCTATACCGTCAAGTTCAAGATTCCGATAGGCAAGACGCATTTTTCCGATCTTTCAAAGGGGGAGATGACCTTTGAGAATGAGAACTTCTCTGACTTCATAATAATCAAGTCCAATGGATTTCCTACCTACAATTTTGCAGTGGTCGTGGATGATCACATGATGGACATCACACACGTTTTCAGAGGGGAAGATCATCTTACAAACACTCCCAGACAGATAATGATATACAGGGCCCTCAACTGGGAACCACCAACTTTTATGCATATACCTCTGATTCTTGGAAGTGACAGAGCTCCTCTTTCAAAGAGGCATGGTCACACGAGTGTAGACCATTTCAGAAGGGAAGGTTATCTTAGTGTTGGATTGATGAACTATCTAGCCCTTCTCGGATGGACAGTAGATCAGGAAATCTTCGACTATCATGAGAAAGTCAGAGATTTTATTCCTTCCGATATCTCTAATAAGGGTGTAGTATTCGATTACGAAAAGCTGGAATGGATCAATGGAAAACACTTGAGATTGCTCGAACCCGAAGAGCTGATCGTACAGTTTGGACTGTGGTTGAAGTTTACAGGAAGATTCGACTACTATGCCAGAATCGAAGCCGATCAATTTTACTCTAGAGAAGTCCTTACAATGTCCAGAGAAAAGATCAATACTCTTGAACAATTGTTCGATTTCTCAGCTCCCTTTTTCAGCGATGAAGTCGACTATGAAGAAGACTACGTTGTCAAATACTTGCACAATGAATGGAGCAAGGATCTAATATCTGCGGCAATTAAAAAGTTTGAAGACACGCTTGACTGGTCCGTTGAGGCTGTTGAAAAGACCGTTAGAGAGCTTGCAGAGGAAAAGATCACGTCAAAGAAGAATACTTTTCAGACTCTAAGAGGGGGGGTAACGGGCAGACTCGTGACTCCGGGACTTTTCGAAACGATTTCGGTGCTTGGTCGAGATAGAGTCGTTGAGAGATTGGAGAGTCTGCTCGAAATGATAGAGTATGAAGAAGGGAATCTCTCTGATTGAGATGGTTGTTTCTCTTGCTGTATCAGCGTTGCTGCTAATATCTATTTTCAAGATAGTGAACTTGTCACTGGCAATGTCATTCAGCATAGTGAAAGAAACGAAGGCCTACATGGCTCTATCCAGAACCTTCGACGTTATTGAAAGAGATCTCAACCGTTCAATCGGAAACTTTTCGTGGGGGACCTCCTTCATTAGCTTCGACGCTATTGTTGACGGTCAGTACAAGAGAATCAGATATTACGTTTCCGGTAACAGAATAATGAGAAGATCCGGTAACTCATATAACACGGTGACTGAATTTCGAAAGTCGGCCGGCTTTTTTGGAGAAAAAGGGATAGTCAGATTTATTATTGATGAAAAAGAAATCCTGATTAGGACTGAAGGTGGATGAAATGAATCCTAAAGAAATAAGAAAGATGCTTCAGGCAATTGAAGAGGAGATTTTCTCAAGAGCCGAAATGAATCTGAAAGAGATGCTGGATTCACCTTCGGCATATGTTAGGGCCAGGGCTGTGAAGTCTGCCTCCGATAGAGAGATGAAGATAGAGAATATCGAATCCTTTCTGGAAGATCCATCTCCCGAAGTCAGGAAAAACGCAGTTGCTTCAATGGCAAAAGCTGGTGAGGGTCGCGACACGATACTCAAAGCCTTAGATGATCCATCAGACCTGGTTCGTAGTACAACGGTAAAGGAGCTAACTGAGTTTGGCTATGAAGATGAAGAACTGGCGAGGAGAATTGCCGCAGATCCTTCAAAGAAGGTTAGGAAGACTTTCGTAATAGCTCTTGTAGAAGCTGGAGAGAGCGAACTTCTCAAAGAGTTTGAGGAGGATCCCAGCAATGATATTCGAAGAATTCTGGCAGCCTTCAATGGAGAACTCGAACTGAAAGAAGAGGAACTCTCTTCTCTATCAAGAAAATTCCAGAAAATTGCTTTGCTTTCAAAATTGGGCCAGCGGAATTCGAGTACTGCTGAAAGAATGCTTGTTCTACTAAAAGACTTTCGTGCCGCCAATATTAAGCAAACCCTGGTCGAGACTTTTGAGTCTTTCCCTGAAGAGATTTCGCTTCCTGCACTAAGAAAGCTCATCGAATCCGAGGATAGAACCGTTGCAATAGCTGCTCTGAAGACCTTTAGAAAGATCAAAGGATATGATGTTTCTCTACTGAATGCTGCAGAAAGGTTCATGGATTCGGAAGATGAAGAGATGAGGTTCGTTGGTGCCCAATATGTCAAGGGTTTGATTGAGCCTTCCGCAGTTGAGATTCTCCATGCTGGACTGGAGGATCCTTCTGACAGAGTGAGAGCCGTGTGTATTGAGGCTCTGGCTAATCTCATGGATCATTCTATTGAGGACGTAATCGACGAGTCGCTCAGGTCGACATCATCGAGGCTAAAGAAGGCATCGTTGAGAGCAATTAAGAAACTCAAGACCATAGACACGGGAGACCACATTGGAAGGATTCTTTCTAACAGAAAAGAGGAGCTTCAGACAAGAATACTCGCTTCTTCGGTAGCAGGTCTTCTTAAACTTGACGGTCTTCTCCCGCATCTTGAGGGAATAGTACTGGATGCTTCGAACGAAAGCCGCCTCAGGCTAGCATCTGCCCGAGCCATGGCAAGGATAAATCCTTCTCGTTTAGCAGACCTTTTTGGTTTTACAGTATGATGGCGCTCAGAACTGAAAAGATCGTTACCACTAGAAGAATCGAGTCGCTTGAAGACCAGCGCTTTTCCCTAAGGCTAGTTAACTTATGTCCGGGTTTGTAGCCCCTAATTTGAAGGGCTGCGGCAGTATCCTGAGCCTTTTTCAACGATGTCGTAATTACCGGGATCACAACTGATAGCGAGTTTTTCACTCTGGAAGGAAAGCTTCCTTTGTCGAACTCAACACCCCTTGCCTTCTGTGCCATTATTATTCGGTTTGTTTGAAGAGAGATCAGTGGGATGAACGTAAGCGTCAACGAAAGTGCCATCCCAAGTTCAGAAGACCGTTTCTTGCCGGCAGGGAATTTGCCAATAATCTCTTCCACAGAAAAAGAGATCTCGAGGGGAGATGTCGTGAGTGAAAGTACTATACTGAAAAGCACGGCAAGAATCATTCTCGCCGAAAGCACAACAGCGTTAATTAAACCTTCTTCCGTGATTCTCAATGCTTTTAGGTCAAGCAAGACTTTTCCGTGAGAGAAAAGGATCTGAAAGACCACAATCAGCAGGATCAAAAATCTTATCCCGCGGAGTGTCTTCATGTACTCCCTGAAAGGAACTGCCGAAAGTCCGGAGAGAATTATCCAAAGTGATAAGAAGATTGCGAAATCTACAATCCCGTTCAGAAAAAGAGAGCCGACTGCAAGCGAAACAAAGGATATGGTCTTTGCTTCTGGTGACAAGTTGTGAATAATCGAATCAGCTGGAACGAAACGCCCGAGTGGAATTCCTACCAAACATCTCTCTCCCTATAACGAACAAAGTTAGTCGGTGTTTCCCACACCGCCACTTCATATAGCTCGTAATAGCTCCCGCCAACCTTGGAAGCCAGGCGTTTGAATATCCACTCAGCGATGTTCTCTGCGGTCGGCTGAGGTATTACATCGTTTATGTATGCATGATCGAGTAAGTTCAAAACCTCCGATTTGACAATATCTTTTAGCTGCAAAAAATCAACGACCATATCCTCTTGATTCTTCTCTCCTGCAACTGTTATCTGTAGCTTATAGGTGTGACCGTGAAGCTTTTCACACTTTCCGTGATAGCTTGTAAGATTGTGAGCCGCATCAAATGTGAACTCCTTAGTTAGGAAAAACATTGGTCTCTATCACCGTCCTTTCTCACAAACAATACAGACCTTCCTATGCAACTATCATATCGTATTCTCACTTGTCAAAACCAAAACTCAAGAAATATCTATCATTTGTTTGGGCCATATAACGGAGGAATCCTCTGAACGGTGATTAGCATCGGTGGTCACCACACAATGAAGAAGAAATTAGACAAGAAGCATAGTAGAGCGCGAAATGAGACGCCGGTTAGGACGGCAGTCATTGGGGAACAGATGACCGGAGCATAGGATTTCTGAACAAGCTGCTAGCAGCTATGAGCCGATAAACCACTTAGAGCCTTCTTCAAGGTTATATAACTGTTGTATCAAAAAAGAAATGTTTGATCGTCGTCTAACTAATTGCTACTATTGCAATGAAAGATTTAGATCGAACTGGGTAGGGGATTGGTCGCGGAAAGTTACCGGACGAGATCAAAAAAGAGCAATCGAAAGGATAGAGAGCGAGAATTGAAACCCCAAAGTATTGAACGTTTCCAACCTTCTGGAAGTTGATTGGGCATTCTTTGGAATTGGCTTTCGGATTCTCTTGATTTTTGACTTCAAGACACAAAAAAAAGGGCCTCTGCTGAGACCCGAAGTCATCTTTCTTTCCGTGGGGGAAAAGGGGGGTTGCTTATTTATCGCGATTCTACTGGTGTAATTAGTTTATAAAGCTAGAAAGTTTCCGTATCTTGCAGAAGCCGATCTCGCCATGTCGATTTCTTTTTGAATGTCTTTTCTGATTTTCAGTGATCTCTTCTTCATAATCGACTCCTCCTTTTGCCTTCGTTCGATCCATCTCTTACATTTAGATAATAACACCGTGTTTGATGCTTGTCAAACTATGATTGTTAAGGATCGATGAACTTATAACAATATATCAATTAAGTCGTGTAGCCTGCTTTGATCATGCATTTAAGGTATCAATGGTGAAAACCATTTAGCGTATATGATGAGAAGAGAAGCGAATTTCTTCAAATGGGCGAAGGAGCAGAGAAGTATGGTTCAATGCCTCTCTAACATTACCTATGCTATAATTCAATACAAGTCGAACTGGAGAGGTGTATTCCTTGAAGATCATACCGGGATACGTTGAACTCGTCGAGATTTTAATGGCATGCGGCTTTGCAGACAGAAAGAGTTGTTTTGAGGCGGTGTCTCATGACCTTGGATTGGATTTTGAGCCTGGAAGAGAACTTCGGGAATTCCTTGATCAGGTCAACAGTAGCGAAAACTGGTCGATAAGGATGGCTGTCGATGTCTTTTCTGAGATTAAGGATAGCGTCATTTTTTTCTGTGACTTTCCGGATGAACCCGGGCGAGAGATACCGCTTGAGGATTCTATCGAGAGTCTTGCAAGTAAATTTGAAGACAGAGCCAGATGCGTTGTGGCTAGCATCATGCTAAACAATTTGAATCTTTCTCAGGAGGACGCGTGCAAGACACTCGAGGGCGACTTTAGTATTGTCTCCGAGGCTGTTGAAAAGGCAGAAGATCTTTCAGAAAACACAACGTGGTTTATCACCCAATTGATAAAATTCCCAAGACAATCAAAGGAAATCCTTCTCTTCGCGCTGAGCGAACTTAAGAAATACTATGAGCAATCTGGTTTAAGAAAGAGGAATCGTGACAAGGTCGTTGAAAGGCTGAAGCTATTCAAAGCCGAGGAGTATGAGGAAGTTGCAGAGGATTTTCTTGAATTCTACGGAATCAAGGCAAGGGAGGATCTACCCCTTCACTTGCTGTTTCAAAATACTCTGAAGTATTCGGGACTCAAGTTTTCTAGCGTCTGCAATACCCAGCTCATAATTTTCAGTGAGCACTTCAAACAGATTGAAGAGATAATGAATTCCGTCATAACAGACAACACCCTCAGATTATTTCTAAGAAATCTTTCCGATCAGACAAAAATGCAGATCTTGAAAGCTATATCTGATGATTCGAAATATGTGGATGAGCTATCCAAGATTGTCGGTCTCTCAAAAGCGACGGTTTCATACCATCTCTCAACGTTAGCAGAACTCGCACTCGTCACTAGCCGTAAAGACCACCGGCGAGTGTACTTCTCGTTGAATAAAGAGCGGCTTGAAAAGATACTCAGAAGGCTTGAGATGCTTTACGATGAAGGTGAAAGTTGATGGAGATGATAGCCGGCTATTTCGAAATATACGATTTGACAATGGCCATTCAGTTTTCGCTTAACACAGGCCCGGTTGAGAATGTGCTAAAGACATTGGGAGTGGACTACGAACCTTCTGCCCAGCTAATGGAATTCCGGGAATTACTACTGAAGGACGGAGAATGGTCGACAAGAATGTACACAACCTTCATGAACGAGCTAGGCGTTATGGCTCCAATTCTCTTTCCGATAAGGCAGAAGCTTCAGGACGGGATGATTGTGAAGATTGAGGAGAGCTTGAACGTACAGGATGAAGGGCTTGAGTTAATAAAGGATCGCTTCATTCAGGTGTTTGCTGATAGGAGGCTAAGGATTTCTCACCATGATCTGAAGAAAATGATACTTGAGGAACCCCAGAAGGTTTCGAAGGCGGTTGAGGCAATCGGTGGCACAAGTGCAGACACGATATGGTTCATTAACCAATTGCTTTTCTTTCCAAAGACCGCAATGGATTTTCTTTCTTCTAACACGCTTAGAATTCTTGATTACTATGAACGTAGTGGCTTAAGAGAGTTGAATATGGGGCTTGTTAAAGGCTACATGGAGAATAATTCACCCCAGAAAGTCAAAGACGCTTTTTCGAACTTCCTCGACTATTACGGCATTACTCTTGATGAGAGCAAGCCTCTATACATAACACTTCAGAATTCAGTGCCTCACACAAACTCTGGTCTGATGACTTATCCAACGTTTCACCTTCTGATAATGGGTCTTGAAGAGGTTACCGAAGACTTCTCAGGGAGAATTCCTGAGGAAGTGAGGTTAAGAAGCCTTCTGAAAGTGTTGTCCGATGAGACGAGATTCAAGATCCTGAAGAGGCTTAGCAAGGAGCCAGCCCTGCAAAAAGATCTGGTTGAATTCACTGGTCTGGCCAAGTCAACGATTTCTTACCATATGGGACTTCTCTTCAAATCATCGTTGATCGATATAGACCCATTTAGTAGCATAATCTGTGTGAGAAGAGAGACTATAAGCAGGGCAGTGGCAGACATTAGAAATCTGTTGAACATAAAGGAGAAGAGATGATTAAAGCAGCAATATTCGATATGGACGGAGTGATTATCGATTCGGAAAAGATCTACAGAAGAGCTTGCACAGAGCTTGTAGATGAACTTGGTGGGAAAATCAGCGTCGAATTGTTTGAAAGACAGATGGGTCTAAAGATGTCTGAAACCCAGAAAGTTGTTGTCCAGACAGCAGGGCTTGAAATTGAGCCTGAAGAGTTCGGCAAGAGATACATGGAAAGATACTTGGAACTTGCAAGAGAGACATTGGTTCCAAATCCCGGATTAGTAAATCTTCTTGATTTCCTTTCTGAAAAGGTAGAACTGGCTATAGCATCGTCTACAGAGAAGGCGGCAGTAGAGGAACTCATGAAGAAGATTGGTGTGTTGGATTACTTCGAAATAATTGTGGGTGGCGATGAAGTAGATGAATCAAAGCCCTCACCTATGATCTATCTTAAAGCCTCAGAGCTCCTGGGAGTAAATCCTGAAGAGTGCATAGTCATTGAAGACTCGCCAAATGGCATCAAGAGTGGTATTGGGGCTGGAATGGAAGTGCTTGGAGTTAGACACGGAGAGAACGCTCACCTTGATCTGTCAGCTTCAAGTCATGTATTTGATGATCTCTACGGAGTCAAGGAGTACCTTGAAACGGTTCTGAACGGCAACGCTTAATCGAAAAGAATACCTTCCAACCGCTTCAGATTCCTTATCTCAACTGTATTTCTGTCAGGCATAGAGATGATTCCGTCTCTCTGTAACTCAGAGAAATCTCTGGATACTACCTTTCTGGTTGATCCCATGGGGTTCGCCAGCATCTTTTTTGAGCACGGAAGACTAAAGACATGAGTTTCCTTCTCCAGAGATAGTTCCAGCAGATAACTGGAGATCTTCTTCTTCAAGGTGGCCAGTGAAAGCATCTCAATGATACCCGAAAGGTTTAGGGTCTTTTCAGAAATGCTTCTCAGATACGATAGCAGAAAACGCTGGTTTTTAAAGGCGCTTAGAAGTACTTCCTTCGGGATATTAAGAATCTCCGAATCTTCTTCTGAGACCACGTATGAAGCATATTTTCTTCCGGCAAATACGAGAGCTTCGCCAAGCACCTCTCCTTTCTCAAAGTGTTTGATGATCTGTTCCTGGCCAGAAGGAAGTAGCTTCGATATCCTCAATTTGCCTTTGAGAACTATGCTAAGCGAATCGCATTTGTCGCCCGGTGTATAGACAATTGCTCAAAGAAGTTATAGTCCGTGGAGCTGATAGTACTTCTTCTCTTTCCTGAAAAGTGAGATCTCTGAAGAGATCAACAGTATGCAGCATCTATTCACCAACTCTGTACCAGTACTGGTATTCCTCATGAAAACCAATCTTCGAATAAAGGGCTATGGCATTTCTATTCTGTTCATCTACTTGAAGAAAGGCGATCTTTGCACCTCTTTTTCTACCCACTTCCAGGAGTTTTTCAGTTATCTCTCTTCCATATCCTTTTCGCCGTTCACTTTCTCTCACAGCTAATCCAAATAGCCCCACAAAATCACTCTGGATTACGGCAAAACCACAACCGACAAACATCCCTTTCTTTTTCAGAAGCACAAACATGCTTTTAGGAGGGAGCAATGTCAACAGCCTTTTTGCCCATACTTGATTTTCTCTTGCCCTCTTATTGAGCGAGAAGAATAGTTCAAGCCATTTGTCTTCTGGACTGGAGAGGACATCCAGATCGGAAAGATCACGAGGCTGACCGGTAATTACCTTTGTCATTACCAGAGCCCGATCCTTTTCTTCAAATCCTAGCTCTCCAAGCACATTATCTAGAGAAGCAGGTCTTGAAACTGATGTGAGTTTGAACATCGGAGGCAGCCCTTTTGAAGTATAGAAATGCTTAACCTCTTCGATCTTGTAATTCAATGCTTCGAAAGTTTCATATAGCGGATACACTGAGTTTGCCCTATTTGTATATCCGCCTGCGTATCTTATTATCCAGCCGTCCCTGAACCTAGAATCAATTGCGGGCCACAAATTAAGAGAAATTTCTTCAAGCATTCGAATTCTCGACATAGCGCCTCCGATCTGTATTGTTTCTTACTGAATCCTCCAACTGGACCAATCGAATTACTTGCATGGTTCTAGTGAGGAAAACCTGATTCTTACTCTTGATAGACGTTTTCAAGTAGCTCTCATCAGCAACATAATACTACTACTTACTATTAAGCTTTCACAACAAGAGTTGTAAAAGGCGCGAATAGCTGGTAGAAAAACAATCGTCTTTCGGGAATTCAACCTTTAGGATCCCTTTGGGTCTAGGCTTGGCGAACTGGCAGTCAGTTTGTCTGACTCACTTGAGATTCCCAGGTGACTTCCTCCCGACAGGTTGATTCGTCATCGTTCCTTTTTATGAAATCCACTGACACTTTCGACAATTGGTTCAGTAAACATCGTGCTGGTGAAATCTACCGAACTCCTGTATGCTGCAAGCATACCATTCTCATCGTCGGCTAGTTCTTTTCCTCGTTTCTTCTTAACCTTCAGTTTCATCTTCAACATTGACATCAGGATCTTGTCTCTGAGCTTCAGCTTCTTGAAGTCAAAACCTTCCCCTCAGATGATAGAATGCCACAAATCTGGCCATTTCGAGAGAAAAATCCTTTGCCATGATATCTTCAAGTGCTTTGGGCTTTGCCTGAGAAGCGCCGACAGAGAAGACGATCACTTTTTTGTCCTTGAGAGTTTCTATGCTCTTCCTAAATCTTGGCAGCCCAATGATGCCTGTGGCGTATAGCTATCCTCCATAGACAATAACGTTGTAATTATGAAGATTCCCAGGATTGAAGTCATCAACGTTAAATATTTCTGCTCCGACTTCTTCGGCAATTTAAGTTGCATACCTCTTTGAACTTCCATACTTGGTCTTGTAAAGCACAACTACTTCCGACACATTATTCCTCCCCTATGACTTGCATAGATATGCCCATTAATTTTAATAGTAGATTTCACTGTTAGCTCATCAATGCAAATCTCAAACTGATTCCCCGAACTCTGGACTCCACGGGGCTTCATTCTGACAGTTATCGCTTGGAAACTTGTTATCTAGAGGATTCTAATGTAGAATTGAGACGCTTACCTTACTAAGGAGGCTTGCGATGATTCGAAAATTCATAGCCTACTATCGGCCACATTTAAGGCTATTCATACTTGATATGGCATGTGCTTTCATGATTGCGGGAATTGATCTGGTATTTCCCAGGTTCACCACATTAGCGCTTGATAATTATATACCTTCCGGGAATATGAGAGGGCTTGTCATTATCGCTGTAGTTATGGCGCTGCTCTTTGTTCTGAGAGCCGTTTTCAACTATGTGGTGAACTATTGGGGTCATGTTGTGGGCGTAAGAATGGAATATAACATGAGAAAAGATATCTTCTCTCATCTTCAAACGTTGTCCTTCAGTTACTTTGACAAAGTTAGAACCGGAAAGATTATGTCCAGGATAGTGAACGATCTGCGAGAGATTACAGAGCTTGCGCATCATGGTCCTGAGGATCTCTTCATTTCGACTGTTACTTTGGTTGGAGCCTTCTTTATTCTAATGCAGAATGACTGGAGGTTAACTCTAGTTGTTTTTGCCTATATTCCTTTTATGATCTGGTATGGTGTCAATAAGAGACAGAAGATGGCAAAGGCATTCAGATTGGTGAGGAAGAAGATAGCAAACGTTAACGCACAGCTCGAAAACAGCATTTCCGGAATTAGAGTAGCTCAGTCATTTACCAATGAGGAGTTCGAAAAAAACAAGTTCGATCTTGGGAACCAGGAATTCAAAGAATCAAGGCAGTTCGCTTTCAAATCGATGGCAGAAATGACAACCGGTATCGATCTGATGATGAACATGCTCAAAGTAACAGTTCTTGCATTTGGAGGTTACCTGACTTATTCTGGCGAGATAACTGTCGGAGGCTTTGTAGCATACTTTCTCTACGTAGATCTGTTTCTGCAACCGATAAGGAGATTAATGCAGTTTGCGCAACAATATGAAGACGGTATGTCTGGTTTTGAGAGGTTTGTGGAGATAATGGAAACGAAGTCCAGTATCACTGACTCTCCCGATGCGATTGAGTTAACCGATGTCAAGGGGGACATCAGAGTAGAAGAAGTATCTTTTGCCTATGAGGGCGGAGCAAACGTCCTTACCAATGTTAGCCTCCATATTCCCGCAGGAAAAATGGTCGCTCTTGTTGGACCTTCAGGAGGAGGAAAGACAACGCTTTGTCACCTGATTCCAAGGTTCTATGATGTTACGAGCGGAAAGATTACAATAGATGGAACAGACATTCGTGATGTTACTCTGAATTCGTTGAGGAGCCAAATTGGGATTGTTCAGCAGGACGTTTTTCTTTTTGCAGGAAGTATTCGGGATAATATTGCTTATGGTAAGGGCGACGCGTCAGATGAAGAGATAATTGAAGCAGCCAAAAGAGCAAACATCCATGATTTCATTCTGAGTCTAGAACACGGATACGATTCATATGTGGGCGAAAGAGGCGTTATGCTTTCCGGAGGGCAAAAACAGAGAATATCGATTGCCCGAGTGTTCTTGAAGAATCCGCCCCTTCTAATCCTTGATGAAGCTACTTCTGCGCTGGACAATGAGACTGAACTTAAGATACAGGAATCTCTTGAAGCTCTCTCGAAGGGACGCACGACCCTTGTAATTGCCCACAGACTTTCGACTATAAAGAATGCCGACGAGATAGTTGTGATAACCAGTGACGGGATAATCGAAAGAGGCAGCCATGATGAACTTCTTAAGAAGGGCGGACACTATGCGAGACTTTACAGAGCGCAGTTTAAGGGTTACATACCAGATATGTGATCGCTTGTTTCCATATTCGAGTATATGTCGGGTGGACTGAGGACTGTTGAGACAAACTCTTCGAGGAGTCTTTTCAGATTATCTCGAAATGAATTGCCAAGATAGTTCTCTCAGCAATTTATAACGTTTTCCAATGTTGATGGTCCGAGGAAGCATGTCGCATACGACCTGACAATGCAGAAGAATACTGTCTCCCTTCTAGAGGTGATTCATAGAGTTACAGTCTTTCCGCTTTTTCCCAGTCATCAGACCTTTCGGTTTGGAAAAATAGCTTTTCACCACCTAGACAATTATGGCTGCCGGATTGTCCGTTAAGGTTTATTTGTTATACTTGAATGCTAGCCGGAGTTCCGTGGAGGGATGCTTATGGATATTGAAAGGGAGTTTCTTTTCAGATGGTATGAACGGCAGCTGCTAGTCAAGGGAGTGACAAGATCTTTCCTGCTGCGACTGGCAGAGGAGACTTTCGGCGGACTCTCGGGTACGATGGAAGAGATGGTAGCGGAATTGTTAATAAGGAGCGGTCTTTCCGGTATTACAAGAGATTTTCCGAGACAAAAAATCCTTCCATTTTACTCACCTTTGATCTACAGGCAGAAAGAAACTATGGAATTCAGAGATGGAGATGAAATAAGGATTTCGGAAGATGATGGGAAGAAAGTCGTAAGCTTTCCACATACTCTGCCGATAATGTTTTCGCCGGTAATTGCCGGAAGAGTGTTTTTCTGGTTTATGAATGAGGTTTCAAGTAAAACTCCTGTCGAGGAGCTTCCCGTGAATCTCGAGAAAATCTCCCGAAAGGGAAGGGTAATGGTTGTTGGAGCTGGAGGATTAGGGACTCCGTTGATAAAGACCTTACTAGAGAACGGTATCGATGATATCTGCATCATTGAACCTGGAAAGGTAAAACTTAACAATTTGCACCGACAAATATTGTACGATTATGGGGATGTTGGTCTTTCAAAGGCCAGCGTTCTTGAGCGAAAGCTATCTACTTACTATGGCGGGGTCAGGGCTAAAGTCTATGAGAGAGAATTTGATCCGGTTTCCGTCAAGTCGGAGAAGCCGGATATTGTTGTGAGCTGTGTTGACAGTTTTGAAACTAGATATTTGATTAATGATGCTTGTTATCGTAATGGCATTCCCTTTGTCGATTCGGGAGTTGAAGGGTCGAGCGGATATGTTATGTTAAGAGACAGAAGGACACCGTGCTACAGATGTTTCATGGGAGACAACAGGATAGACACAGAGGCTTCCAGAGGCATTCTATCATTCACGAGTTACTTTGGCGGGTTGCTCGAAGCGGCTATGGTGACGACCTACCTTAATAACAGAAGCTATGAAGGCAAAGTCTTCTGGTTCGATCTGAAAAAAAACAGATTTGAAGAAATATCTGTTGAACGCAGGAAAGACTGTCCGGTTTGTTCATTAGCGAAGAGGTGACTCTTTTGGAAGTTGTCTACGGAGACAAGAAGTGGAATTTCGATAGAGATCTGAGTTACGGTGAACTGATAAAGGAGACTCGACTAGGGCGGGTCTCCGTTCTGGTTATGGTGAATGGTCGACTGGTAAGGAAAGGGGAGATGATCCCGGCGAAGTCGAGAGTTCTCATAATCAATGCTGCTAACGGAGGATAAACTGGCGCATACTGACGCATACTTGCGCATAAGAACATATAGTGCTTTCTTTTGACCGCCATCGTTTGGTGGGCGAAATAGGTTTTTTTGTGCGGAGATTCTTTTGAATGTAGAATTTTGGATGGATAGCTAAAGATAAATGGAGGTGGAGAAATTGGAAAAGAAAAAGGTCTTGATTCTCGGTGCGGCTGGAAGGGACTTTCACAACTTCAATACTTACTACAGAGACAATGAAGAGTTCGAAGTGGTAGCCTTCACGGCGACGCAGATTCCTGGAATTGATGGAAAGAAGTATCCTGCAGAGCTCGCAGGTAAACTCTATCCCAACGGTATTGCAATACTATCGGAAGAGAATTTTGGGAAGCTGATAGACGAGCACAAGATTGATCAGGTAGTACTTGCCTACAGTGATCTTCCGCATCAGTACGTTATGGAAAGGGCAGCAATCGCAAACGCCCATGGTGCAGACTTCGTTCTCTTAGGACCTAGCAAGACAATGGTCAAGTCATCGAAGCCTGTCATCTCTATTTGTGCTGTGAGAACGGGTTGTGGCAAGAGCCAGACAACCAGAAGAGTCCTGGATATTCTAAGAGAAAAGGGTAAGAGGGTTGTATCGATTAGGCATCCCATGCCTTATGGAGATCTTGTTAAGCAGAAGGTTCAAAGATATGCGAATTACTCGGATCTTGATAAGCATGAGTGCACTATCGAAGAAAGAGAAGAATACGAACCTCATATAGATCGGAAGGCAGTTATTTACGCCGGTGTTGATTACGAGGCGATTCTCAGGGAAGCAGAAAAAGAGGATGTTGATGTCATAATTTGGGATGGCGGAAACAACGACTTCTCTTTCTACAAGACAGATCTCTACATCACGGTGACCGATCCTCACAGAGCCGGTCATGAGACTACCTACTACCCCGGCTTCGCAAACCTCATGATGGCCGATGTTATCGTCATCAACAAAGAGGAAACGGCTTCTCCAGAGGATATCGACATTGTTCGCCAGAACATAGCAAAATTCAACCCAAGTGCAGTAGTTGTTGACGGAGCTTCACCGATTACTATAGAGGGTGGTAAGTCTTCCGAAATCAAAGGCAAGAGAGTTCTTGTTGTCGAGGATGGTCCGACTCTTACCCACGGTGGAATGAGATACGGAGCAGGTTGGGTAGCGGCCAAGAAGTTTGGTGCTGCAGAGATAGTTGACCCGCGGCCATATGCAGTGGGATCTCTTATCTCCACTTACGAGAAATATAGTCATCTGGATCAGATCCTTCCTGCAATGGGATACGGCGAGAAGCAAATGAAAGAGCTTGAGGAGACCATAAACAAGGCCGATGTTGATCTTGTGATAATCGGAACTCCGATTGATCTTAGGAGAGTCATTGATATCAAGAAGCCGGCAGTAAGGATTGGCTACGAGCTTCAGGAGATTGGAAAGCCTGATCTGGAAGATGTAATTGACGACTTTCTTAAGAAGCACAACATATAACTGATGAAGAACAAAGGGGACCGATCAAATCGGTCCCCTTTTTCCATGATCTACTGTTTTTTCTTAATAGGGATGTAGATATAAAGCTCAGAGTCCTCTTCTCCGGTAAATCTCTCGTCATAAAACTCGAACTCATTAAGTCCAGTCGGTTCATACTCCCAATTCTGAAACCACTTTCCATAGATGTATTCGTAAGTTTCCTGCAGAGAATCCAGATTTCCATTGTGAGTGAAGACTGCGTACGTCGCCTCGGGTATCTCAGCACCAACCATTCCTTCGGGAATGTTCTCCAGACTGGAGACTGCTACCGATGCAGTATAGTCGAACTTTCCGTCAACGAAGTCCTCTTCGCCTGTGCACATTAGTCCATAGCTTTCCTTCGCCGATATGACGTTCTCAATCTCTGGAAGTCTCTCCATAAAGTCTCTCCAAAGATCGGGACAGTTGCTGGCAGGATCATTTCCATAGTACTTCAGGCCAATCACTTTGAATGCAGGTTTGTGAAGGGTTTTCGGTTCCATTTTCTTTCTTCCCTCAAGACCTATAAGGTTCCTCTTATAGAGGAGTCTTTTCTTTTGGATAACGGCGAAGTGAAGTCCGAATCTGCGATACTTGCCAGGCGTCATGTAGTATCTGCTCTTAAATGCTCTGGAAAAAGATTCTTGCGAATCATAGCAGAGATGCAAAGCTATCTCAAGAATCGTCATTGAGGTTGTCGCAAGTTTGCCGGTGGCCACGGTCAATCTTCTTCCCTTGCGTTACTGGCCTATCGTCTCGCCCACAGTGTGGAAGGAGATTCTCTGGAGATGAAGTGATGAGTAGAAGCTTTCTGAGCATAGATCGGTGAGAGTTATTTGAGATGAAAGGTGCTCCTCAATGTAATCTATAACGGAGTTCACACAATCAATGTTGTCCTCTTTTAAGGAAGTGAGGTTGGCATCACTCCACCTCCACAACAATCGTCTTAACGATTATACAAATATGAAAGGGTTTGTTTTTGATCGAAAGTATCATGGAGTTTTTTCTCTAGGCTGAATCAATGCAGAAGCAATTCAAACTGAATGAGCCGTTAATACGGTAACGTCATAAGTCAACAAGCCTTTCAAGCTTCTTAGCCGCTTCTGTGGTGCTGCTCACTTCTTTCGGTAGAGGTCGTATTCCCTAGAAACCCGTTCTTCTGACGAAGTCGATCAGCATTGGCCTCGATTCCTCGGGGTCCCAGCTAGACAGTTTGTCTAAAGTATCTACTCCAGAATCGTAGTATAGCCTCGCCCGGACTCCCTTCAATCCTCTAAGTCTTGGGAGATCCGAGAGTTTCAGGTATTCAAGTATCCTCTCCATTTCATACCCGTACGTGCAGCCAGATTTTCTCTCGTTTCGGGTGAACGGGCAGCCTCGATATTTTGATAGGTGCTAACTGTTCCTGCTTTGGCAAGCTTATCCACGACCATTTGATAGTAGTTTGAAAACTGATCGAGTCTGAATACCTTCCTCTTCGCCTAAATTTCTTTTTCACGAGGTTCCGAAGCAAGTGCAGAAAGGGAGGGCTTTGAAAGAAAACAGAAATATAGAGCGAAGATTCTTACCAAGATTCTCTCCTTTTCAACACGCAGCGACGAATCTTAGAATATCATATGTCTCAGTCTCTTTGATAGATTTACTCCTGGTTTTGCGGAGGAATTGTTCGAACAAGACAACATCTGCTACTATACCATCAATAACACTCTGCTTCTTTCCTTTCTTCTTAAGGAAAGCTGCAAAATCTGCCCTAATTGTCATCCGATCACCTCTATCAGATACAAAGTGCGGAACGCCTGCAGAGAAGTTGGCGGATGCGATACGCTATCAAGTGAATCATCCAGGAGCGATTGCAGCTTCAACAGTGATTTGTGGCAGCAGATTCATTACATCATCGAACCTGCAGAGTTCGGTACCTGGGGTCATGACGGCAGCAGAACTAGCTGCTCCTGCCATTTTCAAAGCAACTTCACTTCTCTCGCCCAATTCTCTCGACAAGCAGTAAGCTGCAAGAAAAGAGTCTCCTGCCCCCACTGCGCTCTTGACGGAAACTTCGGGCACCATTATTCGATAGAAGCTTCCACCGATAAGTGCAAGGGCTCCCTCTCTTCCCATAGTGAGAAGAACCTCCTCGATCGAATATTTGTCTGAGACCTCAAGTAGAGCTCTTTTTATATTTGTCTCTCCATGAAGTTCCCGATTCAACAACCTCTGTAATTCATGCAAATTTGGCTTGATTCCTCTGGGGCCAGCTTTTACGCCTTCGATTAACGGCTCTTTGTCGGAATCTATGTAGACGTTGACTCCAATGTCTCTCATCCTTGAACAGAGTCGAGCGTATATGTCGCTGCTTACTCCTTCAGGAACACTTCCGCAGATAAGAAGATAGTCTCCTTTTCTCAACAAGGTATCGATCGTCTTACAGAGTTTTTCTGTTTCCCTTTCCGAAATTACCGGGCCCGGAAGACTCATCCTGTATTGACCACTTCCAGTCTGTACTAGAATGTTAATCCTTGTTTCTTCTTCACTTCTTACCGTTGCATAAACGACTCCCTCATCATCGAGCATCTCTTCTATGATCTTTCCGGTATGACCTCCAAGAAAAGCTATTGAGACCGAATGGCCTCCCAGTTCATTTATTACACGTGATACGTCGACACCCTTACCTGCAGGGTAGTCCTTGACTCTATCTACCCTTACCGTATCGTCCTCGATTAAAGAGTCTGTATATAAGAATCTATCGAGAGCTGCGTTCAAAGTCAGTGAGAAAATCACTACTTGTACCTCCTATATTCTGCCGAGACGGTAATTGATAATTCCGAGTACAACAATCACGCTTGTCTCGACTCTCAGAGTTCTTCTTCCCAAAGAAACAGAAGTGCATCGGGTTGAGATGTCCCTAATCTCCTCCGGTGCGAAACCCCCTTCGGGTCCTACGATCAATCGCAGTTTTCTTTCAACGGCAAGTTCTTCTTCTACTTCTGCTAAAGGCCTGCCGCCGAATTCCAGAAGCAGGTTGAATGATCCTTCAAGAGGAAGAGTCTCGGATATTCTAATTTCGGGAATGTAAGGATTGACACTCTGCTTGGCAGCTTCCTTTGCGACTGCATTGAGCTTAGCCAACTTACTTTGATCAACTCTGGAAACCGATCTAAGACTGCTGAACAACTCGATTCTGTCTACTCCCAATTCGGTAGCCTTCTCTATCAGAATATGTAGCCGTGGCCACTTCGTCGCTGCCACGGCTACAGTAACACTCTTACCGTCTTTCTCGATGTACTCGCGCTCGATAACAATTCCCGAAGCAGATGATTTCCCAAGTTCTTCGAGAACAAATCTGTAAGTGGTTCCTTTGCCATCAATGCCCGTCAGCTTATCACCAGGTTTTGCTCTAGTCACTCTCAGATGCTTGGTTTCACTGCTGTCTAGAGTGACTCTGTTGTCTTCGGGAAGAACAAAGAAAGCATTGGGCAACTAACCAATGACCTCTTGACTCAAGTATGGTACGAGGGCTTTGGGCACATCAATCTTTCCGTCACTTCTCTGATAGTTCTCAACTATTGCTACCAGGGTCCTTCCAACGGCCAGTCCCGAGCCATTCAAACAGTGTACGAACTTCAGCTTGTTGTCACTGTCTCTGAACCTTATGTTGGCTCGTCTTGGCTGGAAATCCTCAACGTTTGAACAGGAAGAAATCTCTCTATAAGTGTTGTAAGAAGGCAACCAAACTTCAAGATCATAAGTCTTGGCCGAGGCAAACCCGATATCCCCAGTACAAAGAGAAACTACCCGGTAAGGGAGTTCCAACTTCCTAAGAACATCTTCAGCGTCGGCCGTAAGATTATCAAGCGCATCGTACGACTCGTCGGGATGGGTAAACCAGACAAGCTCCACCTTGTCAAATTGGTGTACTCTTATCATTCCACGAACATCCTTTCCATACGATCCGGCCTCTCTCCTGAAGCACGCACTGTAAGCCGTGTATTTCTTAGGCAGATCACCTTCGATGATCTCGTCCATGTGCTGTGAAACAAGAGGTACTTCAGCTGTAGGTATCATAAACATATCGTCGGGATCTATTCTGTAAGCTTCTTCTTCAAATTTTGGGAGTTGACCGGTAGCCTGCATCGTGTCTCTCTTAACCATGAAAGGAAGAGCTACTTCCTCGTATCCCTTGGAATGGTGAAGGTCCAGCATAAAGTTAGTTATGGCCCTCTCAAGTCTTGCGAAGTCTCTTCTAAGAATCGTGAATCTCGCTCCAGATATTTTCGCGGCTCTTTCAAAGTCTATAAGACCGGTTTCCGGGCCGTAATCCCAGTGCGGTCGGATCTCAAAATCGACCTTTCTCGGTTCCCCCCATGTCCTAAGAACTACATTATCTTCCTCACTCTTGCCAATAGGTGTGGTCGATGAAGGAATATTGGGAAGATAGAGAAGTTTGATTTTCAGTTCTTCTTCTATCTGAGAAGTTCGGTTATCAAGCTCCTTAACTTCAGATGAGATCTCTTTTGCTCTTTCCATAAGGGAAAGAGCAAGTTTCTCGTCTTTGCTTGCTTTGGCACGAGCAATTTCCGAAGATATGCTATTTCTCTCGGCCTTTTTCTGCTCAACGACCTGCAGCGCCTCTCTCCTCTTTAATTCCATATCAACGATCTCATCCAACAGCTCTGAGGTCATCTGCCTGTGCTCAAGAGCTCTTCTCACAATTTCGGGGTTTTCTCTAATCAACCTTACGTCAATCATGTTCTTTCCTCCAGCTAGAAAACAAGCTCTATCTCAACATCTTTTCCTTCAAATGAGTCGTCGTTTGTGTCGTATACCAGTTCAGCGGCCCAAATCTTTCTACTGTTCTTGAAATCGTCAACAAAGACATTTCCTCTCAAATTGAGGAGCCCCGTATCTCCAAAATACTCGAAGTAGAGCGTATCAACATTGAGATCGCCTTTGTAGTCAATGAAAATTAGGTCTGGCGTTGCCTCCCCTGTTTCCTTTGCGAAACCCTCATAGTATTCTGTTTTCTGATCGAAATTGAGTATCTCGGTCTTGTAAACATATATGTTCTTACCATCATCCTCTTTCGAGTAAATTATGGCTTCAACATCTTCAAGCAATGTGCCGGTGGAGTTCTCAAGATTGTAGTCAAGCGATGAAGCGGTAGCCTCACCAGTCTGAAATCTTACAAAGGTTTTGCCTTCAGTGACAAAACTCTCCCAGTCAGTAGTACCCTTTGTCGCAGTTGCCAGTGGAGTCTCAACGTAGATTTCTCCGTCCTTGTTAATAAAGACATTTCCAATGAAAGTAAAGACCTCTTTCTGCAGAGATCCCAGGACTGTGTCTCCCTTTATCCTTACTGTGCTGGCAAAAATTGTTGCTGCAAGGGAAACAAGAATTAGTCCAATAATAATACTCTTTCTCTTCATAAACTACCTCCAGACGATTATTCCTTTGCTTTCTTAGGGTCCATTATCTCTAGAAGATTCTGGACAATTACCTCAAGAGCCTTTACCTGATCAGACTTTATTTCGGTCATTACCGATTTCAGGTACTCTACTCTTCTATCGATAACTTTCTCGATGAGTGTTCTTCCGGAATCGGAAATGTCGATTATGAATGATCTCCTATCTTTGTCAGAACGCCTTCGTTCTACCAAATCAGCATCAATAAGCCTTTTCACAAGACCCGTTGTTGTGCTCTTTGTTATTCCAAGCCAGCGACTGATGTCACTCATCCTCTTTTCTCCATTGAAGAAAAGGACCTGAAGGACATCGAATTGGGCCGGAGTGATCGGGAAGTCCCTCAGAACCTTTCTTCCTTCCCTTCTAATCCTCGTAGAAATCGCTCTGAGATTCTTCTCAAGAATTGCAGCGTCTTCCTTTTTGATTTCATTTCCGGACATCACCACACCTCCAAACCCTCTGTATTGGTTGACAGAAAACGTTACTACTCAAGAGATTATATCATCATATTTACCACGGTTAAGACAGATTCTCAGGTTGCTTACGTTCATTCATTCGTTCTATGGCGTTCGCATCATGTGCTGAAGCCTATGAAATGGTGATGTATAATTTCAGTATGAAATTGTCTGAAGAAGAGTTCAATAAGCTTGTTAGATTTGATGCCGCTTACAGAGTAGATCACAAGATAGTTGCAGGTGTAGATGAAGCCGGAAGAGGTCCTCTGGCCGGGCCCGTTGTAGCAGCTGCCGTTATAGTTCTGAATCCAGTGGAAGGTGTGTACGATTCTAAAGCTCTTAGCAGAAAAATCAGAGAATCGTTGTTTGAGAGAATAATCGAGAACTCCATAGTAGGTATAGGGCTTTCGTCGCCTGAAGAGATAGATCTCATAAACGTCTTAGCTGCCACCAGACTGGCAATGAACAGGGCATTGAGCGTTCTTTCTGAAAGGCCAGATTATGTAATCGTCGATGGAAAGTGGCTAAGACTAGATGTGGAGGGCGAGTGTGTTGTCCGCGGAGATCGGAAGAGCGCATCGATAGCCAGTGCTTCTATAATTGCAAAGGTGTTTAGAGATCGGATTATGGATTCTCTCGATTCATTATATCCCGAGTATGGCTATAGAAGACACAAGGGTTATTGTACTGAAATGCATCTAAATGCTCTGAGGGAGTTCGGACCGACAACTTGGCACAGACTCACTTACAGGCCGATTCGAGAATTGATTCCTAAGGAACTTGTATCACGCTGGTCAGAAGAAAATGAAGTAAGTAACGCCAGGCTTTTTAAAGCCGGGTTGACTACAACGGAGGTCAAGAATTGAAGAGGACATTTGAGGAAAGCGAATGGGTAAGACTCATTGAGACAATGGAGAAATTGAGATCTCCCGGAGGCTGTGAATGGGATATAGCACAGACTCATGAAACACTCAAACCATATTTGATTGAAGAGGCGTATGAGGTACTTGATGCCATAGACCGTGGGAATGACGAAGAGCTTGCCGAAGAGCTCGGTGATATCCTTCTTCAGGTTATATTTCATTCACAGATTGCTGCCGAAAGAAAAGCCTTCACAATTACGGATGTTGTAAGGTCACTAACAAATAAGCTCGTGAGAAGGCACCCCCATGTCTTTTCCGATTCAAAGGGTTATTCTTATCGTCAGTGGGAAGAAATAAAAGCGAAGGAAAAGGGAGCAGGCTCAACTGGAAGTTCCTCTATAGGTAAGATCAACAAGGCTCTTCCGGCACTGAGTCTGGCTCGTAGGGTTCAGGAGAATGCTTCAGTCGTAGGTTTTGATTGGAACGAGATAAGCGGCCCGCGCTACAAGATAAACGAAGAGATAGAAGAGCTAGACTGTGCTATAAAGGGAGGGGACAAGAAGAAAATTGAAGAGGAAATCGGAGATCTTCTTTTTACGATTGCAAATCTATCGAGATTTCTTGATGTGGATCCTGAATCGGCTTTAAAGAGATCAACTGAGAAATTTGTGAACCGTTTTCGAGATATGGAGAGTCATATTGAGGAGTACGGTCTGGAAATTGAAAGCATGACCATAGATGAGCTCAATCACCTGTGGGAAAAAGCGAAGGAGGGTACAAATTGAAGAAGCTGCTAATCGCTGCCCTGATGATTATGTTATTTGCCGTAACAGCGTTTGCACAGACAGAGACGTTGTCTGGAAGTGGGATAGCCGCCAAGGTAAATGGCGAGGTTATCACCATGGATGCTTTCCTTTCGAAAGTTTTGCCTAACTATACTGAGATATCAAAGAGGATTGAAGAAGTAGACCCTCTGTTTTCAGAAATGCTTCTGAATACTGAAGCCGGCCAGAAATTACTGGAGGAATACGAAAGAAATTCTCTGGAGGCTCTGATCGAAGAGACGCTTATTATTCAGTATGCTAGGGAAGCTGGAATAGAAGTCGACACCGAGGTTCTGAGAGGCGTTGTCAACAAATCAATCATGGATACCCTCACAGAATTGGACATTGAGAAGTCAGATGCTGATCTTTTCTACATTCTCAAAGGATACATCGATGGGCTGAGTTCCTATGAGGCGAAAGTAGTCAGGGATCTTGCCTACAAAGAGGTTCTTAATGCTCTCTATGAAGCTGTTACTGAAAGTGCAACTGTTACAGAAGAGGAAGTTGAGCAGTATTATCTGGCCAACTCCTCCAGGTATGCAATTGAGGAGGAAAGGGCCAATTTAAAGGTGCTCCTGTTTGATTCCTTCTCTGAAGCGTATTCAGTATGGAAGGCGGCATCTAGGGATGCAAATCCTGCTTCTGTACTCGATACCTTCCCTGAAGTTCAGTCGGGAAGTTTCACGAGACAGGGGATTGAGAATCTGAATCCCGAGCTTGTGAAATCTCTCTTCAAACCGACTAATGGCGAGTTGCTTTCTTCGGTCGTGACTCTTGACAACAAATATGCTGTTATTTATCTTGAGTCATATTCTCCAGCCGGTGCTCTGGGCATTGATGACGTAAGGGAAGAGATACGGCAAATTCTGATTGCAGAAAAGGAGGACTTGCTCTGGAGAATATGGAAAGAGCAGGAATTCAAAACTTTCAAAGAAGGAGCTATTGTAGAGAGATACTACGAGATTGATGGAGGAGAGTAGATTGAGTCTGACAAAAGAAGTTGTTATGAAAGCTCTGGGGGAAGTGTACGATCTCGAAATAGGTTTTGATATTGTCTCCCTCGGATTGATATACGGTGTAGAAGTACAAGAAAACAACGACGTTAGAGTCAAGATGACAATGACGACGCCGATGTGTCCTTTGGCAGGACTTATGCTGGAAGATGCAAGAAGAAAAGTGAGCGAGATCGAAGGGATCGGTGAAGTCAAAATGGAACTTACCTTCGACCCTCCCTGGACACCTGAGATGGCGAGTGACGACGTAAGAAAGATTCTAGGAATGTGAGATCAGAGCAATTAGTAGAGATATCCAGGAAGAAACTGGCTGAGGCGGGAATTGAGAATTCCCGCTTTGTTGTGTTATTGCTTGCGAAGGAAATTCTATCTCTGAGTGAAGCCGATCTTATCCTCAAGAAAACCGAAGAAATCGAGTCTCCACTTGCCAATAGATACCTTGCAGCGGTGGAGAGAGTTGCCAGTGGAGAACCTATAGATTATGTGCTGGGATTCAGAGATTTCCTTGGGATTCGACTCAAGCTCTCTCCTAGCGTCTTGATTCCCCGTAACGAGACAGAGGAGATGGTTGAAATTGTCATTGCCGGCGAAAACAGTTCAAGAGTATTCGCCGACATAGGAACGGGAAGTGGAGCAATAGCCTGCGCACTGGCCAGCCACATTCCTTCCGCGATTGTTTACGCGACAGACATCTCGAAAGAGGCTCTTGCTCTTGCACAGGAAAATGCCCGGAAAAACGGTATTCATAACATTAAGTTCATTGAGGCAAACAATATTGAGGGATTAGGCTTTCTTCTGGAACGTGTGGAAGTTTTGGTTTCTAATCCTCCATATATTAGGACAGCCGACATAGATTCTCTGGATTTAGCTGTAAGAAACCATGAACCTCAGATTGCGCTAGATGGCGGGGAGGATGGTCTTGACTTCTACAGGGAGTTTTTCAGACATCTACCCAGTGGAAAGAGAGTCTACCTCGAAATATCGCAGTACGAGACTGAAGGGCTTCTCAAGCTTGCTCGTAAGCTGAAAGGTTACTGTTACGAGTTCAGGAAGGACTTCTCGGGAAACTACCGATTCATGATTCTTCATCCAGAAGATTGAGAACTTCACATGAAAATCTTTCCAGTTCGACTCTGAAGAGATGATCAGCAAGATAATCAAGACCCGTCTCTTCCCTATTAACGATTGCAACTTTCGCACCGCAGGATCTGGCGATAACTGGAAACTGAGCAGCGGGATACACCATCAGTGAAGAGCCCATAGCAAGAAAGAGATTACAGTTTTGCGCAGCGTCTTCCGCCTTTCTGATTGCATCTTCGGGAAGCATCTCACCGAAAAAGACGATTCTTGGCTTTATCAGACCACCGCAACTGCATTTAGGGATGTCGGCTCTTTGTAGAACAAGTTCAAGGTCTGTCCTGTCAAATTCCTTTCCACATTTCATACAATCAAACAAGGAGGCTGTCCCGTGTAATTCAACCACTCCTTCTGCTCCGGCCTTCTGTTGAAGACCATCGATGTTCTGAGTTACTATCGTTTTGATCAACCCCATTTTCTGAAGCTTGACCAGGAGAAGATGAGTAGCATTCGGTTTGGCGTCTGCCATCGTGTGGATTCTCTCTTTTGCCACTTTGTAGTATCTGGCAGGGTCTTTCATGAATGAGCCGAGCTCAAATATATCTGGTGAGACTTTGCTGTAAAGACCTCCTGGACTTCTAAAATCTGGAATACCGCTTGCAACGGAAACGCCCGCACCGGTAAGTACTGAGGTATTTGCTGATTCTCTTATCAGGGAAATGAATAGATCGGCTTCTTGACTGACGCTACTCACCTCTTGAAAATTGAATCTTAGGAAAGTTTGTCTTGCCTGTATCGGTCCAAATGAAGANNGATCTACACCGATTATCGTTGCATCGCGGGGCAGAGAGACTGTCAGCAAATAAGCTTCACCAGTCAGGTCGAATTCCATCTCTCCCATGTCTGTATTCACTACACCGTCCTCAACTGCTGCAAAACCAGCAATGACAGCGTGTTCAATTACCTTCACTCTGTTTGAACCAAGAACTGTAGCCGTAGATTGAAAATCCTCAACGAACATCTGTCTGCTGAAGCTTTCCGCAAACTGGTTCATTGATTCCTGAAAATCTGTTAGTTGTTCTTCCCGAGGTTTATCGTATTGTTCAAGGAATTGTGTCATCTGGCTGGGTTTGTTGAAAATTATCTCGGTTTCGATGTCAAGTGTAGCCCGGCCCTCGTAGTCATATGAATAGTTGCTGTTGGATGACAGGGTATCTATATCCAGTCTGTTGTTAAATGCCATGAACATGTTTATTGCAGTCATTCCAACCATTACAACAACAAGTATGATAAGAAGGGTGTTGAATTTCATTTGTAACCTCCCAATAATTATTAGATTGTCCTGAGAATATGATAACATCATTCTGTGCTAAAATACATTGTGGCCCTTTGTGATCGCCATCAACGATCAGCTAGTGCATTTATATTTCTGGATTTCGGTTTGGAGGGATTTCAGTGCGAATTCTAAGCGGTATGCGCTCGACTGGCAGACTTCATCTGGGGCATTTTGCCACTCTGGAGAAGTGGAAAGAGCTGCAGGACCAGGGAAATCAATGTTTCTACTTCGTGGCAAACTGGCACGGTCTTACTTCACACATTGATGAAACTTCTAGCTTTCACGACTGGAGTCTCGATATCATCAGAACATATGTTTCAGTTGGTCTTGATCCGGAGAAGTCCGTTCTGTTCATTCAATCTGCAATTAAGGAACATGCGGAGCTATTCCTTTATTTTTCCATGCTTGTATCTGTTTCGAGGCTAGAGCGTGTACCCACTTACAAGGATCAGAAGGAGCAGATAGCAAACAGGGATTTATCAAGTGGTGGATTCTTGCTTTATCCTGTTCTGCAGGCCGCAGATATTCTTATGTATCTTGCCACAGGAGTACCAGTTGGAGAGGATCAGATATATCACGTAGAGCTTACCAGGGAGATTGCCAGAAAATTCAACAACCAGTTTGCCGAGGTCTTTCCTGAGCCGGAGCCGATTCTGGCAAAGGTCCCTAAGCTTCCAGGAACGGACGGCAGAAAGATGTCCAAGAGTTACGAGAATTACATTCTTATAGATACAGATGAGAAAGAGCTCTGGAAGATGATTGCTCCAATGATGACAGATCCTGCAAGAAAGAGAAGGAATGATCCTGGAGACCCTGAGAAATGCCCGGTTTGGGATTATCACAAGGCCTTCACTTCTTCTGATGAAGAAAAAGAATGGGTTGTTCAAGGATGTAAGACGGCAGGCATAGGGTGTCTGGAATGCAAGAGAGTGCTTCAGAGAAACCTTGTCGCTAAACTATCTCCCGTCTGGGAAAAACTATCATATCTCAAGGAGAACACTTCCGAACTTTCCAGAATAATTGAAGATGGCAATCGAAAGGCTAGAGAAGTGGCAAAGGAGACAATGAAGAGAGTTCTTGAAGCAACGAAGCTGGGGTGGTGACCATGGAGCAGCTTGAACTGGTCTTCAGTTTTCCCGAATTTGAAGGACCGCTTGATCTACTGGTTTATCTAGTCAGGAAACACCGGGTAGATATTCGTTTGATCCCAATCACAGTGATTGCAGATGAGTTCATCACTCATGTGAACAAAATGAAATCACTTGATATGGTTGTGACTTCGGATTTCCTTGTTATGGCTTCAACCCTAATGGAGATGAAATCGAAGGCACTGCTTCCGAGAATCAGTAACAACGAGGCTGAGGTATTTGACAACCAGAGAAAGGAGCTTTACCGGAGAGTCGAGGAGTATAAGGCTATAAAGGACCTGTCTAAGGAATTCAGGGTAAAGTTGTACGATGCATACAGCTATGAAAGGGCAACCGCGAAGCCAACGGTAGATCAAGAAAGAAAGGAAGATCTTCCAGATGAATTGACGGAAGCGTTCAAGGCTATACTTAAAGAAACTGTGCTAAGAGAAAGGGTATACACAATAGTCTCGGAAAGCATAAACGTCGAAGATAGAATGATGCAGATCGAGCAACTTTATGAAACGATAGAGCTTCACAAATTCCTAATGAGTCTCGAAAGCAGATCAGAGATTATCGTTTCCTTTCTGGCAGTTCTTGAGTTGCTCAAACTGAACAGGTACTATCTTGACACCGTAGAACCCCTCACTCTAAGGAGGAAGGTTTCGTGAGCGAGGAATTAACAAAGAAGGCCGTCATGGAAGCATTGATATTTTCGGCAAAGAGTGGGATCGAGCCTTCGCGAGTAGCCTCGATTATTGGGATAAAGCTTAGCCAGGTTATGCTGCTTCTAGAAGAACTAGAGAAAGAATATGAAGGTCATGAACACGGTGTTATGATCAAGTCAGTTAATGGCAAGCTCAGGTTCTATACGAAGGCATCGATTCAGTCATTTGTGAGTCAGATTTCGGTAAGGCCTCTTGTAAGCATAACAGATACTCAGATGGAAGTTCTGGCAGTAGTGGCCGTCAAAGGTCCACTAACCAGGAATGATGTTGAGCTTATTAGGGGACGTTCTTCTCAGTCCCAGCTTCTTGAGCTATCGAAAATGGGGCTTGTCGGAAAGAGAAAGTCTAAGTTACCCGGGAGACCTTACCTCTACAAAGTCAGTTCTCGGTTCTACGAGTTGTTTCAGGTTGACGATCTTGCAGAGATCGTTGAAGGTTTGGCTTTCGGCGAGGGAGAAGATAATTTTGAGACTTCACGAGATAATCTCACAGATAACGGGAATGTCGAGGAGAAAATCAACCCAAGCGATCCTAGACGGGAGGGTGAAGGTGAACGGCAGGATAGAGACTTATCCGAGGCTTGATGTCACACCTGAATCTTCTGAAATACTTCTTGACGGAAGCAGACTGAGTTTTTCTGGCGAAGAGAAGGTCGTCTATCTAGTCAACAAACCAATTGGATATCTCAGTGCCATGAGCGATGATCGAGGAAGGAAAACACTTACAGATTTAATTGACGGAAAGATCAAAGAGAGGGTCTTCCACGTGGGTAGGCTAGATCAAGACAGCTGTGGCCTCATATTGATGACAAACGACGGCGATCTTGCGAATCTTGTTTCACATCCCGCTTCAGAGATAGAGAAAACTTATGTCGCAGGAGTAAAGGGAATTCTTGACGATCGCGATCTCCAAGCAGTGAAGATTGGAGTCACTCTTAACGATGGATTCAAAACCTCTCCAGCAAAGATAAGGCTTCTGCGAAGTGAAGGGAATTTTTCGAAGTATTCTATTACGATTTATGAGGGCCATAAACGAGAGATAAGAGAGATTTTCAAGGTGTTCAATAAACCTGTTGTGAGCCTTGTCAGGGTATCTATCGGAACACTAAGTATATCTCTCGTTCCTAATCCTGGCGATGTAAAGAGACTTAGTAGAAAGGAAATCGATTTGCTAAGCAAAGGGGCCCAGAAGAGGACCCCTCGAAAAGGTAACAACCTTTAGATGCAAATCTAGCAAGGTTTTTCTCTTCAGATACTCAGATCGACAACGAACGCACCAATATAAGTGTCAGCAGCTCCATAGTAAAGAATCAGTTTTTCTTCTATGACTACCGCCCCTTCAATGAAAATTACGTTCGGAACTTGACCTTGCTTTTCCCAGGAAAGTTCCGGCTCAACAAGAGGTTTATCAGTTCTTTTTACAAGTTTCCTGGGATTATCAATATCAAATAGGGCAGCTCCGGGTCTGTAGATCGCCGAAAAATCCGCACTGTTATAGATCAGCAATATTCCCTCATCAGTGATTATTGGAGTTGGGCCTGGCTCTATCAACCTGCTGTCAAAGTTTCCTGGTCTTGGTTCCATTACTGGTCGGGGATAGATAGTCCAGTTCTTCAAGTCCGTTGAATAGGCGAGCTTAATAGAGGAATCGCCGAAATACATGTAATACTTACCATCAATCTTTGCAGGTACAATCGCACCGGACTTTGACCAAGTATCACCATCAAAGACCGGTCCCAGCTTTTCCCATTCAACAAAATCTGTTGATGTAGCGATGCACAGTCTCGCTTTCCCACCGTCATATCCTGTGTAAGTGAGTATATAGAGGTCTTCAATCTTCACTATACGAGGATCTTCACACCCACCTGGGATCTCGTATGGTTCAGTAGGAGTTATCAGGGGAAGATCTTGCCTTGAGAATTCAAATCCATCTTCCGACTTGGCCATGCCGATCCTGGATGTGCCGTTCCATCTACCTGTTCCAGTCCAGTCTTCAGATCTGTACAGTAGATACACTGTAGAATCCACAACTATGGCAGTCGGATTGAATACAGCCTTGCTCTCCCAATCAATACCTTGTGGCATCAGCAAAGGAAGATTGGAAGCTCTTTCAATATTATAAAGCGATTCAAACTTTATAGAGACCGCACATGCCAATGAAACCAGGAAGAGAAATACTAATGTCAATGGTCTTTTCATATAATCAACTCCTTATCCAGTCCAACACAGTCTCTTTCTCAATTGTTGCGACGGCAATATGGTTATCTGCCGCTCCGTAATAGATGAAATAGTTATCTTCATGCTCAACCATAGCGTCGGAGAAAACAACGTTGGGAACACCTCCGAAGATTTCCCATTCTTCTTCAGGTTCAAGAATTGGTTCATCACTTCTTTTTATAACTTTCTCTGGATTTTCTAAATCCAGAACCATAAAGCCTAGTCTGTAAGTGGGTCTAGGGGTATTTTCCACACCATGGTAAAGTACAAGCCATCCGTATTCGGTCTCAACTGGGGGTGCGCCCACTCCAATTTTCAGGTTGTCCCACATACCCGGTCTAGGACCTGCGATGGAAGTAAATTTCGACCACGAATCTAAATCATCTGAATATGCCAGGTACATCTCTGGCTCAATTCTATGGAACATCACATAGTGACTTCTAATCTTCTTCGGGAAAAGCGCCGCATCTTTGTTGTCGATATCTGGAATTATTACGCCGTAACGTTCCCACCGAAGAAAGTCAAGAGTCGAAGCCATCGATATTCTAATCCCTTGTGGTGAGTATGCGGTGTATTGCATATAGATTTTTCCTTCCAGCTCAGTCAATCTGGGATCTTCAACACCGTAGAGTTCCCATTGACTTCCGGGAGTGAAGACGGGTTTCTCAAAACGGTTGAATCTGAGGCCATCCAGCGAAACGGCATATCCAATTCTTGAGACCATATCCTCGCCCTGTGCTCTGTAGAGCATGTGAAATACTCCATCACGATTGATGACGGCACAGTTGAAAACATACTTCGATTCCCAGTGATGTTGCGGGACTGGAGAGATCAGAGGATTTAACGGATGTCTTTTCAGTTTGATCAAAACTCTCACTCCTCATTTCAATGACATAGATATTCCCTGAAGGAAGTACTTTCTGAACACCAGGAATATTACTACCATTGGCATAGTTTGAAGTACAGAACCTGCAAGAACCGGACCCAGATAGCTTCCGTACTGCATGTTGAAGCTAGCAAGAAGTACGGAAAGCGGCATCTTTGAGTAGTCGCTCACAACAATCAGAGGCCACATGAAGTTATCCCATATTCCAATGAAAGTGAAGAGGCCTACGATCGATACAGTTGAACTTGTGAGGGGAACTAACACCTTGGTGATTATCCATAGATCATTTGCTCCATCCATTCTGGCCGCTTCCAGATACTCGTTAGGTACTGCTCTGAAGGACTGAGTGAACATGAATACTCCCCAGGCAGATACGAGTGAAGGAAGTATGAGAGCCGTTCTGGTGTCAATGAGACCGAGATTCCTTATAAGGACATATAAAGGGACGATGAAGAGAAATCCCGGGAATATCATTTGAAAGATTATGAAATTGAATATTGCATTTCTTCCTTTGAAACTCAGCCTAGATAGTCCGAAACCGACCAGAGCCGAGGATACTAGTACTCCCAAGGTAACGGTTACAGATATGAAAATCGAATTGCCAAGAGCCTTAACGAAAGGCCTTTCCATTTTGTCGGCAGCTTCCAGTATGAACTTGTAATTCTCGAAAGTGAACTGACTTGGAAGAAATCCGCCGTAAATCTCGTTGGTCGGCTTGAACGATGATAATAGCATCCATATGTATGGATAGATCCATACGATGGAGGTGGTAAAGAGAACAATGTAAAGGATGATTGTAGGAATTTTCCTCATACGATTTCCACATCCCGCTCGACTAGCTTTCTAGTCAGTATGACGCATCCGTAGCTTAGTAAGGCCACAACTATAGCGAGTGATGAGGCATAGCCGGGATTAATCTTCTGGAATGCTGTGGTGTAAATCAACATCTGAAACGTGTATGTAGTCCTCATTGGACCACCTCCAGTGATTAGGAAGGGTTCAGTGAATATTCCGAAAGTAAGGGTAAGAGAAAGAACTAATACCATAACTAAAGACGGATTAATAAGAGGTAGAGTGATTCTGAAGAACCTGGTCGTTTTCCCCGCGCCATCCAGTTCTGCCGCTTCATAAAGACTGTCGGGGATTGCCTGAAGCCCGGAAAAGAGGATAAGGCCGTAATAACCGATAAACTTCCAGGTCACCATCACAGCAATAGATAGAGTGGCCAGTTGAGGGCTGCTAAACCAGGGAATAGTGATTCCGAATAAGGCTCTTGTGAGTTCATTAAGGGGACCATTTATTGCGAACAATTTCTGAAAGATTATAGAATAGGCAACTCCGGAGGAGACATTGGCGACAAGAAAGGCCAGTATGAAGAAAGTTCGAAACAGCTTGACCCTCTTCAAGCCGAGAGCGAAAAGCAAGGAGAGACCGAGAACCATCGGTATGAAATACAGCATGAAGTTGAAGGTGTTCAGTACGACCCTCCAGAAGAGCTCATCCTGGAACAACTTCACGAAGTTCTCAAACCAGACGAATTTTCTGGGAGTGAAGTAGTTCCATTTTGACAAAGCAAGTATAACAAGCCACACAAATGGGTAACCCCAGAATATTGCCGTGTATAACAGATATCCCCCAGACAGAGACCAGCCTTTTATTGCATCGATGGTTTTCAATCTCTTCCTCACAGTAAATCACCTCTTCTCCTAGAAGAGCTCTCTACGTACTCTCGTTGCCGCATCACTTAGTGCATCAAATGGACTGGATTTTCCATACATTATTTGCTCTATCAAAAATGTTGTGAGAATTTCCTGAACTTCAACTGTCTTTGTAGTAAGAGCTGGGGGGACCGCATAGGCCACGTGGCTAGCGTAGGCAGCAAACTTTGGATTATCCTCCATGTATTCCTGGAATATCGGGTTAGTCAGCAGATCCTCTCTTGCTGGTGGAAGATTAGTAACCTCCATCCATTTTCTGTCTTTCTCGATATCTGAATAGACCCATTTAATAAATTTCCATGCTGCTTCCTTGTGCTTTGTTGTGGCAAACATCACCAATCCCTTAGTATCAGCGAAAGTGAATATTGGGTTGTCTTCAGGGTAATCATCTGGAACTGGAGGAGGAGTTATTGTTATATGATCAAAGACATCCGGGAAGAGATTCCTAGCTTGATTTATCTCCCACGGTCCAAATATGCCTCCAAGAACGACTCCAAAGTAAAACGGATTGCTACCCAGATCAACTGCCGTCCAATCATTTCTAAACATTGTGTCGATGAACGTAACGACTTCTTTTCCAGTGTCGTTGTTGAATAGAGCTCTTGCCTTTTCAACATCGAGATATGGAGAACCTTCGCTAGCAGCATAGTAGTACGTTATGAAGTCGTACCACCTGTCGTACCAGTTTCTGCCCATAACTGCTAGCGTTCCATACTTTTCATAGGGCACTGAGTACTTCTCGCTAATCTCATAGATTTCCGAGTAGGTTCTGGGCGGCTTGTCATAACCCAGTTCCTTCAGAATGTCTGATCTCCACCACATCATAATGGGGTTAGAGTAAATGGGCAGTACGTAATAGTCGCTTCCAAACTTCCAGTTTTCAACAATGGATGTCATTTTTCTCTGTTCCATCAGTTCCCAGAAGTCCGGGAAAGAATTCAAGGGGACTAGTATATCTGCTTCAATAAGCTGTGCTGCAAATCCCGAGAAGATGTTTGTACAGATATCTGGCATTCTTCCAGATGCTATTGATGTTAGTATAGCTTCTTCTGAACTACCCGCAGCGGGAATCGTTGACCACTTTATCTGGATGTCAGGGTTATTCTGATTCCACTCTGTAACAACCTCCTTCCAGAAGCTTTCCTGGAGGGGATTGGGTGCTGTCCAGAATACCAGTTCAATGCCAAATAAACCAATAAGGGAACACAGGAACACTGCTAATAGAACAGTCTTTTTCATGATGCTTTACCTCCTTTTCTATGAAGTGCTCTCTCTCTGAATGAATTCAGTGAATAAGGAAATCTTCGTCGGATGAGGCTCACTTCCGATTAGCAAGCTTTGCAATCTTCTTGATGCAACGACTCCCATCTCATGCTTGAAGATCTTGAAAGTTGTTAGTGATGGAGAGGTGGCTGAAGAACTCACTATATCATCAAATCCAATTATCGAGACCTCTTGTGGAATTCTTATTCCTCTAGCCTGCAGCTCTTCCATTGCTCTTATCGCTGCAGTATCGTTGCATCCAAAGACAGCATCTGGAAGTCCATATCTCGAAAGCAAGAGATCGATAATGGGGCTCATGTTATCGTTCTCCTCATCGAATTCAAATGCTTTCGGAAGGAGACCGGCGCTTTCCATTGCCGAAACATAGCCATCGTACCTATCCTTGAAGCCAAAGTGAGACAAGGGACCATGGATGTTCACAATCTTCTTCAATCCCTTTGAAAGCAACTTTCTGATTCCATAAATGGCTCCGTCATATCCATCAGAGACGACACAATCGACTTTCACTCCGGCCAAGTATTGGTCAATAAGCACAACCGGTTTTCCCCTGCTCTTAACTCTTCTAACATCATTTTCCTTTATTTCTCCTCCAATCATGAGGTATCCATCAAAGTCGTTCGAAAACTCATCGATTGGAATAAGCTCACCTCTCATATTATTGCTTTTGAAAAACGCTTCCACTCCATTTAGAACAATAGTATAAAACTGATCTGACTTATCAGAGAGAATCCGGAACAACCTCTTTCCTGCAACAATTCCAATATTGAAAGTGAGCTTCCGGCTCGCGAGATAACTGGCAACTCTAGAAGGGCTGTATTCGAGTTCTTCTACAGCCGACAGGACCTTTTCTCTGGATTTCTGAGAAACATATCCACTTTTGTTCAGCACTCTGGAAACTGTTGCTGTTGAGACTTCTGCTAGTCTGGCGACGTCGGATAGTTTTGCAGACATAAGTTCACCTCGATATATGTAAACGCTTACAGCTACAAAAATAATATACCCTTATTTAGTTAGGATAATCACATCTATTCCTGGTCAATTAAGGTCAAATGATGGTGAATAAGAACGATCAAGCTAGAAATACGCGTTGTCTATTTCTATATCCCTCTATTGCGTTGTACAATGCTCACTAGCCATTAAAACAGAAGCAATAATGTGAAAAAGCGAACATTACATTCTTCTTAATTCACTGGCATCGTTAATCGTTCACGCATAACCATAATTCTTTTAGATCAAAGAAGTCATAAGATTCTATAATCTCATTGATATGTAAGCGATTTCATATCGACTTTCTGGGAGGTGTTTGTATGAAAAAGTTCTTGGTTCTGTTCTTTATATTGGTTTCGGTCTTTCTTGCTGCTGAAACTGTTAAGGTTCCTGTATCTGTCAATTGCTTCACCGGCGAGCCTATTGCAGTGACAATAACCATGAGCGAGATCCTTGATCTTGTTGGAGTTGACTTTGACGCTAACTGGGATTCGCTGAGAGTAGTTCAGGATGGGAAGGAGCTTCCTTATCAAATTGACGATACCGATCTTAATGGCAAACTGTCGTCCGGGGATGTTATGGCCTTTCTGGTTACAGGACCTGCAGAAATCACAGTTACCGACGATTTCGATATTCTTCCACCGGAGTTCGATGCAGTGGGAAAGGTTGTGGAGGAAGAAGGACAGTGGCTTATCGAGATTGGAGAGATAACTGCAGTAGCGAATAGCAAGGGTCTAGTAAAGGTTACAGGCTTTGGAGATGTAGAGGGCACGGTCGTAGACGAACTGGGAATTGTGAGAATGTCCGGTTACGTTGGATCTACATACTACGTAGATGGCGAATACGGACGACATGAGGAAAAGACAACTGGAGACTTCATAGTAAAGGAAGCTACAGTTCTTCCGGCAGGCCCCGTAGGAATAACAGTAGTCAGCACGCTTGAAGCCCAACCGTTCCTCGGAGTAACCCAAAAGATAATCACAACATTATTCAGCAATGGAGATATCATTTCTCATAACACCTTCGAATTTGCGACATACGCCGAACTAATGAAACTGCAGATAATGGCAACAAGAGTATTGACTGACGCGGCCGAAGACACGGTCCATACGCTCCCCGTATTCAGAAGACTTCTCTGGGCCGATCAGCTGAATATTACACCGCTAGAATACTGGCTTGATAGAAATGCGATCATGTTTTCCGGAAGCAAACCTTATATAGTTTTCCCTGCTGTCGATTCGATGAGACCTCTCTGGTGGGGTGCAACATACATTTTTGCCTCCCAGGAGAGCTGGAGAGCCAACTACTCGCAGTCGTTGAAGACTGGTGTAGCAGAGATAAATCCAGAGGTTCCAGTCGTGGTCGCCGACTATGAAAAGTGGATGGGTGGCCTTACCTGGGTATATGAGAGCAGAGAATTCAGAGACGGATACTTCGAATGGATGCCAGGTGAGATCGATATCTTCGAGAGTACGAAAGGCTACGTATCATCGAATTGGGAAGACTATGTAAGGCACTTTGTGGCAGGAGATGTTGTCAGTTTCAAGAGGGTTTACTCGATATACAATGCCGACTCGATAGAGGACTCGATAGAATTCGTTGAAATGAAGAAGTCAGAGATTCAATCACTTAAGATAGGAGAGTAACTGATCTTTAATGAAGGGTGAGAGGCTACCTCTCACCCTTTTCTTTTGGAGGTGCCAATGAAGAGAGCATTGATTATTCCAGTACTTCTGATTTCGTTAATGCTTATAGGAATTGAAGTTCAGATTAATCTGGATCATCTTGAGTTTCTTAGAGATCATTTTGCCGTTGAAGGAGAAAGTGAAATCGGTTACTGGATCTATGCAGACAGGCTTCCTGACGGCAATTACAGGTATGCCGACGCTCCGGGTGAAGGAGTGACATGCGTCGATGATGTTGCAAGGGCTGCAGTTCTATATTTGAGGCTTTTTGAAATCTCTGGAATGGAACAACACTACGATCGCGCTAAAGAAGCTCTCGAATTTGTGCTTTCCATGCAGGACAGTGATGGAGATTTCTATAATTTTGTCTTCGAGGACGGTAGAATCAACAGAAACGGTCCCACATCAAGAAAGGGAGGCAACTGGTGGGCAGCTCGAGCATTATGGGCACTTACAACCGGAGCACGGATATCTCGGGATTGCGACCCCGAGTTTTCGGTTAGGCTAACTGATGCTGCACATAGGTGCTTCCGAAGAATAATCAACTTTGAACAGGACGGTCTGATACAGGGATACACCGATCTTTCCTCAGTAGTTCTTCTTGGAGCAGCGGAGTTATATGCCATAAGCAACGATGCGCTAGTGGGAAGTTTCATAAAGAGATGTGCGGCCGCTCTGCAGAGCAAAGTCATTCAAAATGAGGACTCGATTTTCAATGGTCTTGTCGACGAATCATCGCCTTCAGAAACGAGATACTTCTGGCACGGGTGGGGTTCAAGACAGCTGGAAGCGTTGGCAGTGGCGGGAGAGATTCTAGGAAACGACAGCCTTCTCGAAATCTCGGCAGAATCATTCAAGCAAAGTTCTATGCTCCTTATAAATGCGGGGCCCCTTTACTCAATTTCGAGCTATTTACAGCTCTTCCCGCAGATCGCCTATGCAGCTGAATCGGCAATTTCAGCTGGCTTCAGACTATATCACTTAACCGGCGATAGGGATATTGCGGCCATAACGGCTCTTCTTGGGAGTTGGTTCCTTGGGGTCAACAAATTGAGTCAGTCAATGATAGGAAAGAACGGGGAGGGATTTGACGGACTTGAGTTCTCACACATAAACATGAATGCAGGGGCAGAATCTACGATCTCCATGCTTCTTTCGCTTGAGAGAATCAGGAGGCTTCCCAGCGAGTTTGAACGCTTCTTCTCTGAAGATGTCGAAATCCTGACACCGGTTGAAATCATAGAAGCAGAGTCTATGAGGGCCGGTCTCTCCGAGATAGAAGTAGTTCAGAGTGCTGGGGTTTCAGGCAACGCAGTAATGAAGATCTCCGGAGCATTTAGCCTTCGTCTATCGGTAACGCTGGCAGAGGCGTCTTATTCGGTATTTGCAGCCCTGAACGAAGTAAGATCAAAAACCGCAGTCTTCACAGTAAAACTTGGTGATTCGAGATCTGAGAAGACAGTTGAAATGAGCGAGAAGACTATCGTGAAAATAGGCACTGTAAGTGGAACAGGTAAGGAGACAACTCTAACTGTCGGAGGAAGGGTAACTGAGGGCAGTTTTGATCTCGATCAGATAATTCTTGTGCCTGATCTCGCGGCTGTTTATCTTATCAAAGACAATGAATCACTAATTCTCAACTTCAAAGAGCACGCTGGAATCGATAAAGGGCTCTCTTTTGAAAATGGGAGAATCTATGAAAGAGAGAGAAAGTTCGCGGAAGTACCTTCAGTGGCAGTTGATACTATCGAAGACGGAAATCTACTTCATCTGGACCTCAGAGAGCTATTCAACAACAACGGAATAGCAGCCTCCGATGAGAGAAAGATAGCAAATTTCGACAATCCTCAGGGGCTGTTTGGAGCTTCATTCATATCCTCTGAATTGGAGAAGAATCTAGAACACGGGTTCCTTTCAGTGGGAAATACCAGATTTGTTGTAAATATCGAAGGCGACGACAACTTTCGGCTTATAGGGCAGGCAATAGAATTGTCGGCGGAAGTATTCGATAAAATCTGCATTCTCGGTAGCGCTAATCACGGTGACTATTTCGGTGAAGCCCTGCTCATCTATGAAGATAATTCGCAGCAGACAATTTCTGTATCTTTTTCCGATTGGTGCGGTGGACCTTCGACAGGAGAGAAGATCGCCTTCGAGTTTTCAGGTAGATATGATAATACAGGCAACACAGAGAGAATTAAATGCATGTTGTATTACCGTTGCGTCGATCTTCTTGACAAACCCTTAAAGGGAATAGTATTACCTCAAATGCCTAATGTACACGTTTTCGCAATTTCACTCTCTAGAGCTGGTTCCGGTTCTCGGGAATAGTAACTGCGGACTGAAGAACAGAAATTCAAATGAAGCAAGCCGATTGTGTGATGGGAGTATAGGCCCTCTAAAAAACTATATTAGAAATGGATTCCGGATTGCAGGGTTAGGGCTTACAGAGTGCCGCTGTCCGCCTGATAGTCGACGCTGCTCGCTGAAAAGTTTCGTCCTTGGTCCTTCGTCCAAGACCGTGAACCCGTCCTTGGATAAGATCAAAATCGTCACGGGCTCTCTCTTTTCGGAGAACGGTCAACGGATAACCTCTGACGATAGCTCTTTCCAACCATTACCGCTATCTGCCACCTCGCAGCCAATTGTCAAACCTTGACACCATACCCGGCCGGTGATAGAATTTACTGTGCGGATGCGTAGCTCAGCGGAAGAGCGCTTCCTTCACACGGAAGAGGCCACAGGTTCAATCCCTGTCGCATCCACCAGAAAAGAAAAGGGAGTCATTTAGACTCCTTTTTTGTTTTTCTTCTAGGTCTCTTTGGTTTCTCTTGCTGCTTCACGAATTTTACTTCGTAAGAAATCGGAATCGGCCATGTAAAGTCAACTGATACTTCTCTTTTTAGAGTTCTGCTTAGGTTTTTCTGGTTTTCGGGAGTTAGGATTCCCGACATGTTTTGATACACCTGAACAGCTGCCCCAGTAATAGTCTCATCCTGAAAACCTCTCGCAAGATCCTTCAACAATCTCTGATATACAGCCCTTGGAGATTCTATTCTTCCCGTGCCCTTACAGATCGGACATGAAGAATATAGTTTTGATCCGATGGCAGCTGTAGATCGCTTTCTAGTCATTTCCAGAAGGCCCAGTCTAGTGAATCCCATTATCATGGTTCTCGCCTTGTCCTTCTTGAATTCACTGGTGAGGCTACCAATTATTTTCTGTCTATCTTCGTCGCTCTTCATATCTATGAAGTCAATAACAACGATTCCTCCGATGTTTCTCAGTCTCAGCTGTCTTGCTATTTCCGAAGCAGCTTCAAGGTTAGTATTCAATGAAGTCTCAGATACGTCATTTCCAGAGATATTGCTGGCCGAGTTTACGTCGATTACAGTCATTGCTTCCGTTCTATCAATGTAGATATTCCCTCCTCCTGGTAAGGAAACCATTCTAGTGTAGAGAATCTTCATTTTCTCATACACTTCTTCAGATGCGAAAGCATCACCTTCGACGTACCTTACAACTGGTTTAAAGCCAGATTTGAACTTGCTGATTCCTGCGACGACATCGTGCCAGAGTTCCTCGGAGTCAACCACTATTTCCTTTGTGTTCTCAGTAAGCCTCTCTCTGAGTATATATTCGACAAACGATGGTTCCTCGTATAGAATCTTTGGCTTTCTGCTCCTCCTGAACGTTTCATTTATCTGATTCCATTTAGTACGAAGACTCTCGAGCTCTTCTTTTATAGTTTCCTCGCCCACACCAAAAGCGGCTGTACGAAATATCACACCTTCTTTGTTTTCGAGAACGGATTTCGCAACCTCAGTCAATCTATGCCTTTCTTGCTGCTCGGTTATCTTCTTAGAGATTCCGATGTGTTTTGAAAAGGGGGTATAGACGAGGCTACGACCTGGAATACTAACTTTTAGAGTTATCTGAGGACCTTTCGATCCAATAGGATCTTTACTAACCTGGACAAGGACCTTGTTACTTTTCTCCAGTTTGGATTGTCCGGATGCATCCTTGAACCTAAGAAAAGCGTTTCTTCCAATTCCGATATTCACAAATGCCGCTTCTAGACTGGGAACGACATTCTCCACCTTACCCAGATAGATGTTCCCTGTAACGCTCTCGCTGTCCATGTCTTCGAAGAAGATTTCTTCTAGCTGATCACCATCCAGCGAGGCGATTCTGACCTCATCTTCAATTCGACTGAAGACTATGGTCTGCGTTCTGTTATTCTGTATTCTTGCCACCGCCCTTTCATTTCTATTGACAGAACTGGATTTCAAATTTACTATAACTAATGTTCGTTTTCAAACGATCAAAAAGCTGGCCACCTTTTGGTGGCCAGCGCTATTCATTCATCTCGATTATTCCTACAGACCCGTTCTTCCTGGTATAAAGAACATTGACTTCATCTGTATCGATATTCCTGTAGACAAAAAAGGTGTGGCCAAGCATTTCCATCTGAAGCAGTGCCTCCTCCTCAGTCATGGGCTTGATTGTGAACTTCTTCCGTCGAGTGATTACTGCTGATTGATCTTCCTCGAACTTGGAGGGAATTGATTCGAGGTTTTCCTTAAGGCCGTTTTTGTGTTTATAGCGAGTTCTCTCTTTGAACCTCTTTATTCTTCTCTCAAAGGAATCAGATGCTGAATCGATGACTGAGTAGAAATCACTTCCCTTCTCTTCCACACGAACCATCACACCTGGTAAATGAGCAGTTGCTTCGATTTTGTAGAAAGCTCTTTCCTTCGAGAGCCTGAGATCCATCGAGATTAGTTTCTCCTCGTTGACAACTTTCGACACTTTTGAGAACCTCTTGTCGATGTAGTCTTTCATGGAGTCTGTTACAGTTACGTCTTTGGAGTAGATGTTGTAATCCATGATAACCCTCCTCTCGCGTGATGTGACTCAAGTTGTGTTACTACATGTTATCACAATATCAAATGCCGTTACAGTACACCGCGATCAAGATCCTGTCCAACGGTTAATTGCTTGCTCTCCATCTGGTATAGATTTGCTGAACCCAGATTGGTCCACCCATTCTCAAGATGATAAGCAAGCTGAACGGGAAATACTTTGTACTTTTTGATCTCTTCAAATCTTACCCACTTCACATCAACTAACGTCGGCATTCCCAAGTTATCGGGATCTGATCCCAGTTTGACACTTCCTGAGACGTAATCGCAGGAAAATATCACCTCCAGAAGGTTTTCTCTTCTAAATTCCTGTAGTGCAACAACAGAGCGAGGTGAAACTTCGAGATCTGTTTCTTCCCTTGTCTCTCTCTTGACAGCGCTGAGAAGATCTTCGTCGGGTTCGACAAGTCCGCCGGGAAAACACCAGAAGGGAGGTCTGTCGCGATGCTCATGACGAACAAGAAGAACAGATTCGTCTTTTATAACTACAGCTCTTACACAAATACGATGTGTATTCTTCATATGCACACCTCGACCATGCCTCGTTTATAGTATATCACCTCTTCGCCAGTTGATTGATATAATCTGAGATAGGATAGGAGGTTATGAGATGCGCTATTCAAGAGTTAGGACGATTACAACCATGGGTTTGAACGTTTTGGATGTTCTCGTTGAACTAGATATTGACAGTAGAGCAATTATCCAAGAAATGGATATTGTGGGTCTCGGAGATACTGTTATTAAGGAGAGCAAGAAGAGAGTTAAGAGCGCCGTTAAAAACTCAGGAATTGAGCTCCCCAGTGGTCGGATAACGGTAAATCTCGCTCCGAGTGACGTGAAAAAGGAGGGATCATATCTCGATCTCCCTATAGCGGTGGGGCTTCTAAAAGCCACGTCCAAAATAAAGACTGATCTATCGGACTTTGTCTTTTTTGGAGAACTCGGTCTTGATGGAAGCTTAAGACGTGTGAGGGGAGTCTTGCCCATTTTACTGTCGCTTTCAAGCAGGGCAAAGGGTATGAAAGTAGTGCTTCCGGCCCCGAATGGCCAAGAGGCCTCGATAGTGGACAACCTTACGATCTACACTGCCGAGAGTCTAAATGATTTGGTTGGTTTCCTCAACGGATATGTTCAGAAGAGACCTGTTGTATATTCGGAGCCTGAACTTGGGAATATGAGTGGGCCCGACATGTCCGAAATAAAGGGCCAGGAGTTTGCTAAGAGGGCTTCGGAAGTTGCCGCAGCAGGTGGGCATAACGTTTCTCTTCGAGGTTCACCGGGCTGTGGCAAGACGATGCTGGCTCGCAGAATTCCATCGATCCTTCCACCGTTGACTATGGATGAAGCTATTGAGACAACGATGATTTACAGTGTTGCCGGACTGCTGGGCGATAGAGGGTTGGTAAAGCAGAGACCATTCAGGTCACCTCATCATACCGCGTCTACAACTTCCATTGTTGGCGGTGGAAACGATGCAAGACCCGGTGAGATAAGCCTGGCTCATAATGGTGTTCTTTTCATGGATGAATTTCCCGAATTTAGAAGAGATGTGATTGAGGCCCTAAGGCAACCACTTGAAGATGGCGTAATTACCGTGGCAAGAGCGAAACTTACCGCTACTTATCCCGCGAGATTCATGATGGTTGCTGCCCAGAACCCATGTCCTTGCGGGTGGTATGGCGATAAGACAAGAGAATGCACGTGCTCATGGTACGACATTCAGAGATACAACAGAAAGATCTCTGGTCCAATGGAGGATAGAATTGATATCTTTGTCGATCTACCTAGACTTGATTTCGAAAAGTACATGGAGAACTCGACGACAGAAAGCTCGGACGAAATTCGGAAGAGGGTCATTGCGGCAAGAAAGAGACAGTCGGAGAGATATGAGGGAATGAGCATATTCTCGAATAGTCAGCTTGGTCATGCCTTGCTGAAAGAATACGTCCCACTCGATACTGCATCGAGATCACTTCTTTCGGCGGCCATGGATAAGATGAAATTAACCGCAAGGGCCATTGATAGAGTTCTTAAAGTAGCACTCACAATTGCCGATCTCGAAGAAAGCAAAGTCGAGGCCAGGCACATTGCAGAAGCTTTACAGTATCGAAGAAAGACCTAGAGTTCATAGTTCAAGGTATTCATAAGAGATCTTACCAGAAGAAAACTGAACGGAATGACGAACAATGAGTATACAAGCACCGACGTGATTCCTCAAAAGTTTGGTACGTAGACCCATGTTGCAATACCTATTAAGAACAGATAACTGAGACCGAACCATCTGTATCTGGGAGAAAGCTCCGTGCAAATAATAATAACGATACCGGGCAGCATTTCTATCAAACCGACCGTAGAAAAACCGCGGGAAAAAAGAGCGAATCCTACAAATATCAAGCCCACCGATCTTCCAATGATTGAAACCAACTGCTTTCTCTCAAGAGTGAATCCGGAGAAAAAGATGGCCTTTGCAACAAAAGGAATAAGGATGAAAGAGATCGCAGCGTCGATCGTAAGGGTGTAACTCATACCAATATAAAAGATGGCTAAAACGAAGCTTATTCCTAAAGCCATATTAGATGAAAGGTTGTCAATCGCCTTTTTTCTTTAGTCAAATTCGGGGATTACTCGTAACATTCTCAGTGATAAAAAGAGAAATTACCCCAGCAAAAGCAGAGTAGACCAGCTTGCCGCGGTCCAAATGAGAGAAATCGATAGGGTAATTACCAAGACATCGAATATCAAGATAACCATTTTAAGCACCAACCTAATCACCTTCTTCAAGTTCAAAGAGTTCCTCGACGGTACAGTAAGGAATATTTGCAAGCTTAAGAGCAAGTTTAACTGAAGGGTTGAACTTTCCCTTTTCGACCGCGATTATTGTCTGCCGGCTCACTCCTGCCATTCTTGCCAAATTGTCCTGTGTCATGTCTCGATTCTAAATCTGAATTCCTTCAGCCTGTTCTTCAAATCATCACCTGAGACAGGTGTATACAATACTTTACATAATGTCAAATATTATATCCTCACATCTATGTGATTCGGCTTTCTCAAGCAAATTATAACGTTTGAAGAAAAGAGTAAAGAGCTCTCTTGTCATAACGCATAAGCCACAATATTGCACTAGATTGTTTTTGAGATGTTCCGGGGGTGAATGTATGAAATCTAGAATCTTCGAAAAGGCTGATCTTGCTTTCAAGTCGGTCAATTCTCGTCTATCGAAGGTCTTTCTGCCATGGATAGTGAGAAATCCAAGATACATTCATGGTTCTGCCAAGCTCTTGGAAGCATTCAAAGAATCTGAATCGCTGAAAGAGACTCCCTACTTCAGGAAGGATTGATGGTTCATCCTATAATGATAATGAGTACCACGAACAGGTGCAATCTCAACTGCAAGGGATGCTTCGCAAGTACTCTTGGCAACTCCGGAAGGGCTACTTACAATAAGATGACTATGGACAGCGCAGATCGGTACAGAGAGATCCATCATGGCAGAGGACTCGGGATTTTCACTTTTCTTGTCGCGGGGGGCGAATTATTCGTGAATCCACACGGGTCACATTTTTTTAAGTGTTCGTTTCTTCGGTAATTCTGTCTTTCAGACAATAGATAATCTCTAATGCGTAAAGAGGTTATGAATAGAGCTTTTGGTCGACATACTCTTTCTGATTGTGCTACGGAAGAGAACAGGACTGGAGATATTTATATCTAACTTCGTCACAGAAGAATTCTTCGAATAATTCATCAGTTGATATTCTTTCGGCTCCACCAGATAGGTGCTTGTCGCCCAAATTGTAGCTCTACTGATAAATCATGTCTAGCCATTCCAGTTTATCAGTTTCAGCCTCTAGAGAAGGAACTCAGTTGAAATACTCCTGATGATTCATTAGGTCCTTAAACGCTGGCTTCATGTACAGTCTAAGAGCTTTCCGCTGAAGAAAGCAACCTGTCTTTCAAGATGTAAGCATATCGCTTCTATGTCTTCTAGATCTACTCTGTTTTCATCTTCTCGCTCGGGATGAAAGGCAAAACGCGGATCCATGTGAACGATCACTCGATCACGACGATTCTTTAGTTTCTCTATTCGCTCCGCGAGGAGAGCTTCCTCTCTATCAAAGTCGTCCAGAACACGATAGAGCTCTCTTCGAAATTGTTTGGAACAACCCTGCCGAATGTATTCGCGGAAACTCTTCATTGTGAACCCGCTGTTCCTTACGAGCTTTGAAGCTCTAATGACAGCACTTTCGAAGAGCGAGCTTCTTATAACACTGTCATTTTCAGATTCGAAGAGCTCTATTTCCGCCCTCAGAAGCCTCGTCTCTTCCCTAAGAACCCTATTCCTAACTTGATAGCCTTCCAGCTTTTCGGGTTTTAGCATATGAAAGACATCCATACTCAATTATAGCCTTTGAAAAGGGCGGCAGAAGTTTCATGAGAAGAGCGGGCAGAGCCCGCTCTTGAATAGGACTCCGGCGAAGCATTACGGAGTCCATCTTGTGTATATCATCGGCAACTGGATATTTCCGTTGATGTTTCTTTCGGTTACCGTCCATGAAGTCAACGGGGGATTTGTTCCCTTTATGCCTTTGAAGCAGAGATAATAAAGAGCTGCCTTGCGATCGATTTTCTTCAATGTTGCGTAATCGGTTACAGTGGGCCAGTTAGCAGCGGCGGTATAGTATGCAAGTTTCATTAGGAAATCACCTGACCATTCAACGTATGCATCTGCAGGATTGTGATCGCCAGTGTCCCAGTCAGGATACGCCCCCTTATCTGCCGATGTGGTAGCTATTACCAAATCAACGTTTGCAGGCATCACCCCGGCAGACTTAAGCCCATCGAGCCAGCTTCCTGCATGGCATGATTCGATTATTATGCAGAACTTTACATTTGGATGTTCAACAATATAGCTTCTCAACTGACTCGCGTAGAAAGTTGTTCCTCCGAGGTTCATAAGATTGAGGTTTCCATGGGCAATGAAGTACAAGGTCAAGTAATTGACCTTCTTCTCTCCAATAAGGTAATTCATGGCATTCTGAACAGCCGTCCAGTTTGGAGGCGAATCACTAACCGTGTACTTGACATCGCGTACTTTATCGGAATCCATCAAGCTTTTGAAGGCATTCGACACTAGATCACGAACGCCTTGAGCTTCAGTATAAAGGCTTTGAGAGGGCGTCAAACCACTAGTTGCGACAGCTCCATATGTTCTAATGAATTGTGGAAAGACTGTTATATAGATGTCCTCGTTTATTGCCATCTCCGCGATCTTCCATTTGTCCCATACAACTGCTTTCTTGTAGTCTTCTCTTTTGAGTATAGATGCCACGGCCTGTCCATTTATTGTTGGCCAACCCTCAGTGTCTTCTTCAAAAATAATCTCGCCGCCTTTAGAGATTACGACAAGTTTTCCAGGGTGATCATAGAATGCACCGGGAGCTTCATCCAGATAGAAGAAGTAACCGGCTTGATTTATTCCCTGCAGCTGGAACTGGAGCTGCTGGCCTCCAGCCGACTCGGAACCGATAACATCACCTTGTTCGACTTCTCCTAGATACACACCAGTAAACGGGTCTTCCGGTTCTCCTTCTCCCTGTATGAACTGGATAAACTTCTTCGTGGCAGCGGCGACAGGGTCTTTGGGAATACAGGAAGATATAAGAAGCATTGCAATGAGAGCCGCAACAATGACTATCGATACTCTTTTCAGCCGCATAGTATCACCTTCCCCTCATGCGGAAGCTTCGCTATCCAATACGGGCTATATGTCAATAAATCATTGTGCACGCAGATTATAGTATTGGAAGAACGATATAGATATTTTGATTCACTCAACGATCGATTACGTTATAAATTTGATTGTTCGAATTTTTCAGAGATGATTTTGTGTTGAATGTGAGTATCTTCGTGAGATCAAAACAAAAAAGGGAATAATAAGTCGTAGCAGACGAGGAAAATGAAACTAGTTACCTTAAATTAGAAAGAGGGTGTTTCCACCCTCTTACGATTTGTCATCTTAATCAGTAATACTCAATCTCTCTTGTCTCTTCCTGCTCTATCATCGCCAGCTCTTTCCAACCATCATTCTCAAGGTCGGCAATGTTCATGACATAATAGGCTACCATAGAGATGTAGTTGCCCATTGAGTCATATTCATATTCGTACACGACCGCTTCCTTCTCATCTCCCCAGTAGCTATCGGAGATCTTAATCGATACGTCGCCCATTTCGTTGTACTCAAGAGTAGATTCTATTGGGTCGGGTTCTGTGCCTGGTTCTGCGAACATGTACATATACTCCAGCTCTCTAACGCTCTGGTTCCTATCATTGTACTCGAAAATGGTCTTTGTAAGGACCATTCCCATCATTCCAAAGGATTCCTCAACCAGATTTCCGTTGTCATCGTATTTCATCGATATGGTCATCTCGATTTCCTGTCCCTCGCTCATTGCGCTGATCTTCTGAGCGACTAGTCTTCCCGCTTCATCGTATTCCATAACCAGATTGGAGTCACCTTCAGAGTCTACAACGATTATTCCGGCAATTCTTCCGTTCTCAACCCTGATTTCATCGATTGATTCTTCAACACCATTTTCTCTTCCTGAAACAGAGAGTAGGTTGCCGTTGATATCATAGTTAAATATTATCGCACTCTTCTCGTTGCCTTCTTTGTCATACTCAATCTGAGAAACAAGACCGCCCAGCGGATTGAAAGAGAGTATGGAGTACCCGGAAAGCACGAATTCTTCGTCGATCCCAAGTTCCATTTCATTTTCGGGGTAGAGTATCTTAACAGTTTTTACGGGTCCTCTCAATTCAAAATCCGCCTTGCTCATTGGTATCATGAACTCTGATTGTCCCAGAGCAACCAAAGAGAGAATCAACAATGCTGAGACCAGTATAATTCTTTTCACTATTACACCTCCATGTGCTAAGTTACTATAATCATACAGTAGCTAGAGAAAATCGGTATCATTTATCTGACCTGTAGGTGGAGAAAATGAAGGACTTGTCTATTGATAGGCCTTCTACTGAAGAGACTGAAAAAATCGTGAAAGAGATGTACCACTCAATTCCAGAATCAAGCAGTGGAATGTACTCACTTTCCGAACTCAGGCCGGTGGAAGAAGTCTACTACGATTTTCTAAAGAAGGGAGATTCTTTGATTGTTCTGAGGAACGGCTCTGAGATGGAAGGACACGTTAATTACGATCCTCAGAGAGAGGACATAATTCACACTAAAGCTAAAGGTAATATATACGATCTGTATATTGACAAGAAGTACAGATGTAAAGGAGCTAAAAGGCAGCTACTTCAGCATGTAGTCAATGAACTTAGAAATTCATCTTAAGTTGCTGTAACTGCAAACAAATACCGGGGCGGTGCGGATTAAAGACTTCTGAAGAGCGAAGGCTTTAGTGAAACGAAGATACCCTTCAGCTTCAGTAGAATATACAGCGCTTTCAACGAAAGCGTATTCGAGATATTTCGCGGTGTTCGAGAGGATTTGAGAGCTTTTCACTGAGCTGTCATTAATGCAGAATCAATTGGAAACCAGCTATCAGTGACAGCCAGTGAGCTATTCTTTACATTGGACAATGCTCTGGACTCCGGCGGGAGAATACTTGTTTGTCAACATGAGAAGGAAACAGTGGGACTTCTCATATATTCGATTTTCGAAGACCTAATGACTTTCAACTATCTCGGATTCGTTGAGTTCATCTTGGTCGGCTCTAGTTTCCGTAGAAAGGGAATAGGTCGAGGTCTGCTGTCATTCCTCTCTAAAGATCTTTCCAAAAAACGGTGTTGACCAAACGTTCTTTGAGTGCGTTTTTGGCAGTGATTACCACAAGTGGTCTGAGGTTATTGGAATGCGAGAATTCTCTGTTCTTCTCGAAAAGAGTTTTGAGTGATAAGAATCTCTAAGTAGCTGATTTGCACAGGAGTTCTTGTTGAAAATCGAACTTACTCACGTTGATGTCTTCGCTAAGCCTTCTTGGGAGAGTGATATAATTTATAGGTCTATAAAACTAAAGGAGAATCTCCCTTGCATAACAAACGTCTTCCACTCTTGCTGACATCTCTGTTAGTGTTCTTTGTGATGTTCGGTTTTGGCTTGCTCTTGCAGCTGAAGCTAAGAGAGCTTGGGGCCTCACTTCTTATGGTTGGGCTTCTTACAACAGTGAGAGGAGCTGTGGAGACTTTCGGCTCTCCGGCCTGGGGAGCAATAGCTGACGGGCTCAAGAGGCGGAAGCCACTAATGATAATGCTTGTGATGACTTCTGCTCTTCTGTACTTTGCCTATTCAGTTATAGAGACCCCGGGGGTTTTCATATTGTTTTCTGCTCTGATTGCATTCTTCACAGCTGGATTTGAGCCCATAGCAATGGCGCTCAGCACAGAGCGGTCAAGAGACTCTGTCAGAAACACTTCAAGGGAATTGTCTATACTGAACACCGCCAATTCGATGGGGATGTTGACAGGCAGGCTGCTGCTTTCAGTGCTTCTAGTGTTTTTCACTGTAACCCAGACTATCAACTGGTACGCAACAATAGCTCTATTAGCAGTGATTCCTGCGCTTTTCCTGAGGGATCTAGAACACACTGTCGCCCGCAGAAAGGGTTTTCTGAACAGGTTGTTTCCTCTTAAGCAGGATTCTTCGCCGCTCTGGGAAAATGGACTGTGGGCCATTTATGCCGGTACTTTCTTGAGACAACTCGGAACGGCCGGAGCCACTTCGATAATTGCAATATATATGACTGAAAGAATCGGCTTGTCAGGAGCGGCTACAGCAATTATTACTTCGATAAACCCCTTCATGCAGATCTTTTCTCATATCTTCTTCGGAAGGGTGATATCGAAAACTGGACCAAGAAAGAGCACACTGATCGGTATAGGTCTAACAATATTCACAATGGTTTTCTTTGCTGTGGCAAAGAGCTGGGTCCTCATTGCGATCGGGTACTTCTGCCTCGGTATTGCCTTTGGAGCTTTCATAAACGGTGCCGGAACTATGATATCTCTCAGTTCACCGCCGGAGAGAAGAGCCGAATTTCTAGGACTTCTCAGGTCGGCGAGAGCCGTTGGTTTTATGGTGGGGCCGTTACTGGCCGGAATGGTTGCAGAATACTCTTATTTTGGCATGTTCATTATGATGGCTTCACTCATTGCCACTGGAGGACTAATCGTAATCGTTTTTACGAAGGATCGATTCATTACAAGCTGAGTCAAACTGGCGTGTGATAATGTATTAGAACACAGAAGAGATAGGAGATTATTCAAAGAAAATGGCAATGTTATAGGGAAGAAGAGTCAAAGCGGAGGTGAACGAGTTTGCTGAGATACATCTTCAAAATCCTGGTGTCATCGGTAATAATCGCTCTTGTTTCTGAAGTTAGCAAGAAGTCTGGATACATTGGAGGACTTATAGCATCTTTACCTCTTACTTCCATGCTGGCGCTATTCTGGCTCTACAACGATACGAACAATGCAAGTAAGGTTGCAGAACTCTCGATCGGTATTCTCTTATTTGTTCTTCCTTCTCTGATTTTCTTTGTTGCGATGCCATTGTTTCTTAGAAGAGGCATCAATTTCTATGTAGCACTTGCCTTGTCTAGTGGAATCATGATGGCGGGCTATGCCTTCTTTTCACTTATCCTTTCAAAGTTTGGAGTAAGATTATAGCAGTTCTGACTTAAGCTAATTGTTTGATTGCTATTTGTGAAGCGGTGTGATCCTGAGCGTTTCACAGAAAAATCCTGGTTATGCTCAGGTAGATTCCCAGAATTATGAAAACTATACCGGTAATTGTCCTCGCCCAGAATTCGAATCTGCTGATTTGCTTGAACATCTGCGCGACCAGCTTGGTGCTTATGGCAATGCCGATTGCAACTACCACGACAGGTAGGCCTGTGCCGATACCATAGATTGCAGGAATCATTAGCCTGGACTGTTCATTGACGGCGAGGGGTATTACGCTTCCAAAGAACAGTGCGGCCGATACAGGGCAGAAGGTAAGGGCGAACAAAGAGCCAAGAATCAGGGCACCAAGCAGACCTTTGCTCTTGATCTTCTCTTGAGACGTAGTATCCAGATTTCTTCCCTTGTTTCTAAAACTTAGAAGTTCAAGAAGAAACATTCCAACGATGATCATTATCGGACCAATTAACTTTCCCATGTATTTCTGGAGGAACCTCGACAGACCCGGAGCCGCCGTCAAGCTTGAAACAACTACTGCACCTATGACAACATATGTCAGTACCCTTCCCAGTGTGTAAAGAAGTCCTGCGGCCACCGATCTTTTGGGGCTACCGATATTCCGGCTGATAAAAGAAACCGCTGCAATGTTTGTAGTTAGAGGGCAGGGACTAATGGAGGTCAAAATCCCGAACCAAAGAGCGGAAATCATTGAAAACTCTAAGTTATCCATCAATTTACCCCCAAAAAAGTAGCTACTTCATCTCTCACATATTCAATGTACTGGTCTTCCTTTTCTGAAAGGTCCCAGGCATGCCACAGTTCCTTCCATTCACCTGGCTTCCCGTCTATGTATTGCTGGATCACCAGAGTGTTATACATAATGATGTAGTCTTCAAGAAAGTGGTAGTTCTCCGAGAGGTCGATGTTTACTACTTCCCACCTCAAGGTTCCTGCTTCATATTGTGAAGAAAAGTATGTTTCGAGCGCTTTCTTCGCGTTTGCTTCCATGTCCAGGCATGCCTTACAACGGACAGTTCCGTGAAAGTAGTAGAGGCCAACATAATCTTTTGGAAGAGAAGAATCATTCAGTTCCTCTAGAATGGATTCTCGAGGCTTCGAAGACTGAGAAATAAGTTTGATTTCATCGTAAGCAAAATAAGCAATACTGATCAAGACGAATAGTAATAAGCAGATGCTAATGATTCTCTTCAGTTTCACGTTTCACCCCCATGAAAAAAGCAATCGTGCAATTTCCGATTTCTTTCGCCAGTCCTTTTCGTATCCAAACCTTCAATTTGCTTCATTCTCTCGGATGTTCTTCCCAGTCCACCGTTCTCCTGCCTCGATCTTTCCATCAAACCGCATTTATAACAAGCTTATTTACTGTCTCTTTTGAAAACCACAAAAGATCTCGAGCAAAAAACTTCAGATCTTGAAGTCAATCGTGTCTTTCGATTTCGACGGCCCCATTTTGTATCCTTTGCCGAGCAAAAGGACTAAAGCAAGTTCTGCTGGCAGCCCGACCTCAATCATTTTCTCAATTGTAGACTTAACGTCATACTCTATTCTTCGAAACTTATATGAGATGCTCTGCCGGATAACATCGACAATCAGATAGCAGGCACAGGGTTTCCGTCCTTGGGTCTGCCAACACTTCCATCATTGAAGACAAGTTTTCCCATCGCCCAGCAACCATCGGAAGATGAGTGTGGCCGTTCACAACGATATCCGCTTTGACGCTCTTCAGTACTTTCTGTAATCTTTCGCCAGGAGTGTCTGGACTTATGTATTCGAGTAGATGATCTACAGGACTTCCATGAACAAGAAGAAATTTCACACCCTCTTCTTCGAATTCCAATGTGTGAGGAAGTGAACGTAGGAACTCCTTAGCTTTAGCTGAAGTGTTGTCTATGGTCCAGGTTACGGACTCATCTCCAACTTCCGTTTCTCTGCCGGGATAATATTCACAGCCACAGCTTTCCTTTTCATAGCCTATTGAATCATAATTCCCCATTATCGTAGGAATTTTTAGGTCGCGAATTCTTTTAGCAACCTCTTCAGGTTGAGGACCATCCCCTACTAAATCCCCAAGACAATACCTTCTGTCTATATTCTGGCTCTCGATATCTCTCAGCACTGCTTCGAGAGCCTCAAGATTTCCACGTATATCCGAAAAGAATGTTAATCTCATCACTTTTCACCACACTTCTTACGTCTTTCTCGCTTTTTGATTCCGAATTGCTCGATAGCGATATTTACAACTTCATCAACAAACTCAGGGCAATCGACCATGCTGTAATATCTCCATCTACCGTCTTTCCTCGCCTGAATCAACCCGCAATCAGCCAGTGCTTTTAGGTGCCTGGAAACTGTCGACTGCGGTAGTTCCAGCATGTCTTCAAATTCACAGAACATAGTTCCTCATGAAGCTTGATAAGGCCTAAAAGTCTCAGATTTGTCTCATCTGCAAGACTCTTCATAACGTTGGCAAGATTTCTAGTAAGCGTCTTCATTTAATCTCCCCCCTACCCTTTGAGAAAGTAAATGAGTCCTTCCGATTCTTCATGATTGCAACCAGTGAAAGCATTACCGGTACTTCGACAAGTACGCCGACTACTGTAGCCAGCGCTGCGCCGGAATTCATTCCGAAGAGTATGAGGGCAACCGCTATTGAAAGCTCAAAGAAATTCGACGCGCCGATAAACGTTGATGGCGCGGCCTCTGCATAGTCTATCTTCAGTTTTCTTAATGCATAGTATCCAATGAAAAAGATGAGATAGGTCTGAATCAAGAGAGGGATGGCTATTAGAATTATGTGGAGCGAATTGTCGATAATCGTCTTGCCCTGGAACATGAATACCAGTATAAGGGTCAATAACAGTCCAATCTTCGTGAATGGATCGAATCTCTTTATTACGGTCTCGTTCAAATATTTCTCACCTCTTCTTTTCACTACAAACCTTCGCGTCAGAAGCGCAAAAGAAAGCGGAATTGCCACATAGAAGACAACCGACCAGAAAATTGTAGAGAAGGGTACCGGGAAGCCTGTCGATACTCCTATTAGAAGTTTACCCATTGGTGCGAAAAGAAAGAGAATAATCAGGTCATTGATTGAAACCTGTACAAGCGCATAGTTTATGTTGCCCTTTGCAAGATATGTCCAAACTAGAACCATCGCTGTGCATGGAGCCAATCCCAGCAATACCATCCCTGCAACATACTCATTAGCAAGTCCATCAGGAATTATTGGATTGAAGAAAATCCTCATGAAAAGCCATGAGATAAAGGCCATAGTAAACGGCTTAATCGCCCAATTGACAACCAGTGTTACCAGAAGAGGCCTGGAGTTCTTTTTTACGTTCACTATCTCTTTGAACTCAATCTTTAGCATGATCGGATACATCATGAAAAGTAGGACTATTGCTACAGGAATTGACACATTAGCAATTTGCCAGTTTCCCAGGGAATTTGAGAGACCGGGAAGAATGTTGCCCAGTATGGCCCCTAGAAACATAGCTACTCCCACCCAAACTGTTAGGTATTTGCTGAATACGTCAAGTCTCTGTTCCAATATATTTGCCTCCAATATTCTCACATTTGAATATGGATATGATACTCGCCTATTGTTTTCTGGGCTTTTTCAGAAAGTTAAGTTTCATTGTTGCACAACAATGCAACATAAGTTATTCTATATGTGTATCTTCAATGGAGGTGTCTGATGAACAAAAGGACAGTAATGCTTTTCAAGGCACTGGGTTGTAGCTGGCGACTGAAAATACTTGAGCATCTTTCAAAGGGTACCATGTGTATTTGCGAGCTGGATGACCTTTATTCGATAGACAAGACAACTCTCTCAAGGCACGTTAAGGCACTGGTAGATACAGGCCTTGTCAAGGAGAACAGGAATGGCACGAGAAAGGAGCTCAGTATAGCAGATAGAAGAGTCCTGGAAATTCTCGAGCTTGCCAAGTCAATCACTGATGTGTCATCACAACAACTGGAGTAGATGACTTTGTACGGCTTCGTAGTCTATTTCATAACTGGATTGCTTCTGGTTTTCTCTCTAATTGCAGGCCGGAAAGAGACTCTTATGGCGCTCAAGGAAGCGCGGAGATTATTTGAGCGAATCCTTCCTGAACTAATAGCCATTATGCTTTTTTGTTGGGCTACTCATAGCGCTGTTAAACCCCGAGACAATCTCGCTGCTGCTAGGAGAAAGTTCGGGAGTTTGGGGGTTGCTTATTGCTTCAGCTGTGGGATCAATCACTCTGATTCCCTGTTTTGTCGCTTTTCCTACGGTGGCCATGTTGCTCGATAATGGTGCCGGGATAACTCAGATAGCTCTTTTCATCTCCACTCTGATGATGGTAGGAGTTGTCGCTTTTCCGGTAGAGAAGAAATATTTTGGAAATAGACTGACGATTATGAGAAATGTTATGGCATTTGGATTCTCGTTTGTAGTGGCTGGTCTTATAGGAATGGTCCTGGGATGAAGGCGAAAAGGTATATCTTTCCGCTAGTAATGGCAGCGGTAGTTTCTGCTGTATTTGTCGCCGACAATCAGGTTGGGCGCAACGCGTTGAGCATTACTGGATCGAGTTTTCTAGAAATGTTGTCCGTTATTCCTCCGATATTTATTCTATTGGGCCTTCTCGATGTCTGGATTCCGAGAGAGAAGATTATCAGACATCTGGGAGAGGAATCAGGCATTAAGGGAATAGTACTTTCCTTTCTTCTTGGAGCGGCTGCGGCGGGGCCCCTATATGGTGCCTTTTCAATAGCAGCGATCTTCATGAAGAAGAGAGTGAAGTTTTCTAACGTGCTGATCTTCATTGGAGCATGGTCAACAACCAAGATTCCAATGTTCATGTTCGAGATGGGATCACTGGGAGCGGGGTTCGCTCTACTAAGACTGGCGATAAACATTCCGGGAATACTATTCATGGCGATAATACTAGAAAGAATAACCGGTAAGGAAAATATTGATGCGATATGTGCACAGGCTACCAGCATGAGTGAATAGGAGGCATTCTTCAGATGGAGAAGGATTTGAAGAAAGAAGTGACGAGATTTGGGTTGTTGGCAGCTGGTTTTCTGGTTTTGTATTTTCTTCCTTTTGGAAGTCAATATGTACAGGATGCAATAATCAGCGGATTTACAATGCTTGGTTCATATGCAAGAGAACACGTGCTTCTCTGTCTTGTACCTGCCTTCTTCATAGCAGGCACGATCACAGTATTTATCCGGAAAGATGCAATACTCAAACTGCTCGGTCCCGATGCCCGAAAGATTATCTCTTACCCTGTAGCCTCTGTTTCGGGAGGAATTCTGGCAGTTTGTTCGTGTACGATTCTTCCTCTTTTCGGTGGTATCTACAAACGGGGCGCCGGACTGGGTCCGGCGGTTGCCTTTCTCTTCAGCGGTCCGGCAATAAACGTTGCCGCGATCTTTCTTACTGGAAACGCGATCGGCTGGGAGATAGCACTTGTCAGAATCGTTGGGGCCTCGACTTCGGCAATCTTGATAGGCTTAACGATGCAGAGCATCTTTAGAGAAAAGGGTTCAGGAGGTTTTGCGACTCAGGAATCGGACGATCAGGTTTCCTGGCCCGAGGCGATTGGTTTTCTGGGTCTCCAGATGACTTTCTTAATTGTTGGCGGGCTGGCTATCAATCCGATTGTTAAGGCATCAATACTGATTATCTCCGCTATTGCAGTTTTTGTGATGGCAATACGTTTCAAGGGAGAACTGAGAAATCAGTGGATAGGTGAAACATGGGATTTTGCAAAGAAGATCCTGCCATATCTTTTCTTTGGGGTCTTTGCCGCTGGAATAATATCCAGCGCGCTTCCACAAAGTTTCGTGGAATCGCTTCTTGGAGGTAACAGGCTCGGCTCAACTCTCTTCGCATCTGTCTTTGGAGCCTTCATGTATTTTGCGACTCTGACCGAAGTGCCTATCGTCCAGTCGCTCATGTCTCTGGGAATGGGCAAAGGTCCTGCCCTGGCGCTCTTCATGGCTGGTAACTCACTTAGTTTGCCTAGCATGATAGTTATCACAAGACTTCTCGGAAAGAAGAGAGCATTCACTTACTTTGGACTGGTAGTGGTATTCTCCACACTGTGGGGATTCATATATGGAAATCTATTTTAGGATTAAGGAGGTCGCACAATGAAGATCGAAATCTTTGGTTCAGGCTGTCCGAGGTGCAAGCAGACAGAAAAGATTATGAAGATGGCCGTTGAAGAGATGGGTTCAGATGCGATAGTGGAGAAGGTAACAGACATGATGGTGATTATGGAGAAGGGAATAGTATCGACTCCCGCTGTCGCAGTGGACGGGAAGATCGTTCTATCAGGGAAGATACCCTCACTAGATGAGGCGAAGAGACTTATCAAGGGTTGAATGAAGAGATGTTTGGGTGATAGATTAGTGAAGGGGGAGGCCCCTCCATTTTTCGACCATGTGGCTGGAGGTCAAGAATGAAAGTGGTAGCCTTTAATGGAAGTCCGCGCATTAATGGAAACACCTCGAAGATGATTGAAGAAGTCTTCGCCGTTCTAAATGATGAAGGAATAGATACCGAGATAGTCCAAATTGGCGGTAGTCGTGTAATGGGATGCACTGCCTGCAATGTTTGCTTCGATACGAAGAACAAGAGATGCGCAATTGATGATGATTATGTGAACGGTTGCATAGAAAAGATGCTTGATGCAGACGGAATTATCTTTGGGACGCCAACGTATTTTGCAGATCTCTCGCCCGAGGTGAAGGCTCTGATTGACAGAGCTGGAATGGTGGCGCTTGCCAACAACGCTATGTTCAAGAGAAAAGTGGGTGCGGCCGTAGTAGCGGTTCGAAGAGGAGGATCGATTCACGCATTCGATTCTGTCAATCACTTTTTCCTTATCTCTCAGATGATAATTCCCGGTTCATCATACTGGAATCTCTCGATAGCCTGGCGAAAAGGGGATTTCGAGAAGGATAAAGAGGGAATTCGAACGATGAGGGTTCTCGGTGAAAACATGGCCTGGTTGCTAAGAAAGATCCATGAGTAGTCTGTTGCCTTGAGAACCTTTGTCTGAATTTCTACCGAACTGGAATAGATGGCAAGCTCTCTCTGAAAGAGCATACGGCTGACAAGGCTCTAAATAGAAAACAGCTACACTATCTGCTTCTTTACGAGAAGCCGGTTTCACTGAGTGTTTCATGACACTTCAAATTGCGCTTCTAAACGAAACTCATTTTCGCCCTATGACCTATTGTTTCTTTGCAGACAAGATTTCAGCATTCGAGTCCTATTTCCGACTCTTTGGAAATGACGTTTGCGAGAGCGAAAAATGGTATCTTGTTTTTATGTCGTTGTGTTGGAGGTGTGAAAGTGAACGCGTGGATAGAAACTCTTGGATCGATAAGCTTAGCTCTTCTTTTCATAAACACATCCCTTTTTCTGACAAGATGGTTCTACCGCAAATTCAACAAGAGGCTTGAGCGGTTTCCCTGGGAGGGTTTCAAGAAACTTATGGTAATACTGGCAACTGTTCATCCCTGGACTGGAGCAATTCTTCTCTTAACAGCCTTGTATCACGGTTATCTTGCGACCGGAGGTTTCGGACTTTACAGTGGCAGTCTTGTGTTCATCGGGGTATTTGCGCAGTTCATAGTCTATTTGCTGGGAAAGTATGTTGCGTCTATGAAGAAGAAATGGAGACCCATACATAAAGGTCTGATGATAGTCACATGGGCGCTGTTTCTTTTCCACATTTTAGCGCCATATTCTATTTGGATTCCAATCCTTTAGTTTGTTGTCGCTAGCGATCTCAGAAATGGCATTACAATCCCGAGGAACTCCCCAGGGCTTTCCTCGTGCGGAAGGTGACCGGTATTTTGAATGATGGACAGCTGAGCTAATGGGAGCTCTTTCGCAAGCCTTACTGAGTCCTCAACGGGAACTATTTTGTCGTTATCTCCAGTGATAACTAACGACGGTACAGATATCATAGGGATTTTTGAACAGTCATAAGCTTTTCTTGCAAGCGTCAGTTCCCATAAAGCCCTGTCCCAGTTTTCCACCTTCAATGGTTTTTCGTATCCTTCAAGAATATCCGGGGTGAGCTTGTCGGTATCGTACCAAGCCAGATCGAGCAGATCTCGTGAGTTTCCCAGGAAAGCTCTGGACACGAGCGGGCCAAGATATCTGCCTTGCGGAGTGCTTGTCAAGAGTCTGAATAGAAAATCATCTGCATCGGCATTGTATATCGCAGCATCTACGAGTACCAATCCAAGAACCTTGTCTGGGTACTTCAGCGCTGTTTCCAGTGCGGTTAAGCCACCGGCCGAGTTCCCAATTAGGATAGCCTTCTCAAATCCAAAATATTGTATTAGTAATGCCGTGAGTTCTACCTGGCCCTCTAGAGAATAAGGATTGAAAGCCTTCAGTTCTTCTCCAATAGGTCTGGAAGTGAGACCAAACCCCGGTCTATCAAATGCGACAACGGTGAACTCTTCAGATAGAGGTTCCATAACCTCACGCCAGGAAAATGCGCTTGCGCCGAATCCATGAAGTAGAATGATCAAAGGAGAACCCTCGCCGAAAATCTTATAATGTATGCTAATGTTGTTGATTTCTACAAACATGCTATCTCTGTCGGCCAGAAATAAAGGATCCACGGTGTCCTCAAGGTCATTGACCGGTATCAGGAAAGGCGTAAGAAGCAGCAGCGAGACAAGTGAGACTACTATTAGGAGGACCTTCATTTTCCAGGGACTCGATTCTGAATAGATGCGAAGGCCTTGTTAACAAGCTGCTCGGGATCAACCCCGTCTCTTGGAAGCAAGACGAACCCCGCATTGAGTTCCAGAGAAGGTTCTCCGCTGACTGCTTTCCAGTTTTCGAACGAGTCAAGTGCCTTTCGGAGTATAGTGCTTGCACTCCTTCGGTCTTTGAGATCTTCCGCAAGCAAGAGGAATTCGCGTCGAGAGAATCTGCAAAGTGTGTCGCTCTTTCTGATCCCCTTTATTAGTTCATCCGTCATGTTTATTATGGTTGATTCTTCTATGCTTGACGTGCCTCCTCGGCTGCAAAGCTCAAAGGCAGCCACCATAGACGATAGATCGTTTCTCCTGTTCCTGAATAATGCCATGTTCAGTCTATCTCTGAAAAGCACGTAGTTTGGAAGCCCGGTTTCGCCGTCGAAGTGCGCGAGTTGTGCAATAGTCTGTTCTGCCAGTTTGAGGTCGGAGATGTCCTCGGCCACAAAGAGAAAATACCTTCTTTCTGCAACCATCAATCTCTTGATGTAGAATCTCAGCCATCTTCCACTCCGCTTCATGTGATGATATGGAGTAGAATCCTCACTTGAATGTTTAAAGTCTTTTATCTTCTTTGCGATTTCTTCTTCACTGTGTTCTACCAATACTGAGCCTCCATCATTCGAAAACACTACCTGCAAGCTTTCATCGAAAATTGCTATCGCATCTTCAATGTTCATAACAGCTTGCACCACAAGATCAGAGAAGTTTTCGGGAAGGTCTTCAGATAACATTCTCACACCACCTTTGTGCTACCTACGTCTATATTCTAACCTTTGACATACAAAATCAGAGACTTGTTTTTGGAGGGCCTGTAGTATATTGGTGGGGAGCTTAGACCGAAAGTCATATTTGTGAGACCAAACGATAGAAGTTGACGAAGGAGAAGTGGATGATGAAAAGAAAGTGGAGTTTGATCGCAGTTTGCGCATTTCTGTTTTTGCTCTTTCTTCTACAAGGATGTGACCGTTCAAAGATTGTGACTACTGTTACCTCGGTAATCGACGGTGATTCTCTGACGGTAAGGGCTGTCGATGGCACTGTAAGACTCATAGGAATAGATGCGCCTGAGATCAGGCCGGGGAGTAAACCTGAGGGACAGTTCGCAGAAGAATCGAGAGATTTTTTGGAGCAGATAATTCTTGAAAGCGGAAAGGTTACTCTTGAACTCCACGGAAAGGACACTTATGGCAGGCATCTTGCCTATGTTTTCGATTCTAACGGCACATTTGTGAACGGGGAAATCGTGAGGCAAGGTCTGGCGAGACCTTTAACTTATGAGGAAACATCTCACTACTCATCGGAGATTAGAGATGCCTATAGAGAGGCTTTCAGTAACAGAAGAGGAATCTTCTCACAGTACGATGATTCTCAAGTTTATGAAGCCTCATTTGTAAGGAGAAACCTGAATTCATACAAGTCAGGAGGTTTCATGGGAAAGATAATTTGGATAGAATTCATCGTTACAGATATAAATGGGTTCAGTATCATCGGCGATGATGTCGTTGCAAGAATCAGGTCTGAAGAGGCATCGCTATTCGTTCAGGGTTCTATTGATTTTCAGAGATTCTACAGAAAAAGAATTAGAGTTTATGGAGAAGTCTGGCAAGACGCTTCCGGTAAAGTCTTGATCCTCTTGAGAGACCCGGGAATAGAGATAACTGGCGCATTCCAGTTTGCAAATGTCTTTCCCCTTGCTGTTTTCAGAGCCGCCTTGAAGTCTTTTTGATCTGAGAAAAGAGACCTTCTTCAGCTGCCGAATTGACAGCGCAGGCTGAACATGAGAAAATAGGATGCAAGTGAGTTGCGCAAATGATATGCAAGCGGGAGGTGCTTTTTGAGAAAATTGACATCGCTTAGACGAGAAATCCTTGAGATAATTGAGAATTCTGATGCGCCGCTTAATGCAGATTCAATTCACGAAATGCTCAAAGGAAGCCCGAATCTCTCGAGTGTGTACAGAAGCCTTGCCTTTCTGGAAGAAGAGGGATTAATACGTTCGGTATCTTTTGAGTGTGAGACCAGGTTCTATTTCAGTCGTCAGAAGGAGCCGGTTCATTTTCTGCACTGCAAGAAATGTCATAAAACGGAACCATTTTATGAGTGCATTGCCGACTCACATGCAGAATCAGTTGCTGAAGATCGGGACTTTACGATTACGGACCACGTTTTCTATTTCATCGGAATCTGTGGAGAATGTAAAAGAAAAATATTTTCCGATATTGAGGAGGGAAAAATATGAGAAGTAGACCGATGATGAGTTCAATTCTGCTGATTTTTCTATTTGCAGCTACTGCATTGCCGCTAAAAATCGTTGCAACAATAAACCCTTACTATTTGATTCTCAAAGAAATTGCCGGTCAGGAGGCGCAGGTAGATCTTCTTATTGGACCAGGTCAGAATCCTCACATATTCTCCCCAAAGATCTCAGACATAAGAAAGCTCAACGATGCAGATTTGGTGATTGCGAATGGTCTGGACCTGGAAGTTTTCCTGGAACCTTATCTTGATGATTTGACTTCACGGGGAAAGACTGTTATATATATCGGAAATCTTTTGCCGGATGAGCTTCTTGTGAATGAAGAGGAGAATGGTGATGACGATGAATCCGGACACCATGATAATCCTCACATATGGCTAGATCCGATTATTCTGACGGATTATGTGGTTCCAGTTCTAGTTAGAACATTGTCTACTCTTGATCCTGGCAATTCCGAATTCTTCTCTTCTAATGCGGCAAGTTTGAGCAAGAATCTTCAAGAATTCAACGACAAAACAGCCTCGTATTTGGAGAGATTTGAAGGGAAAACTGTAATTGTAGCTCATCCCAGCTTCTCATACTTTTTCAGAAGATATGGAATACAGCTAGAGCCTGTTCTGGAGGGTGTTGGAGATGAGCCCACGATTGGGGAAATAATGAAATTAGTTGATTTCGTAAGGAATCAGGATGTGATTGGGATATTTGCGGAATACCAGCAATCGAAGAGTGCATTAGATATATTGACGGATGAGACCTCAGTAAAATATGGAGAATTGGATAGTCTTGGCATCTCTATGGGCAGTATTATTGAATTGCTTCAGTGGAATCTGATCGAAATGAAGAGGGTATTTGATGGAGAGTAGAATTCTCAGAGTAGAGAATCTTAGCTATAAGATTGGAAGTCACTGGATCCTCAGAAATGTCTCTTTCAATATGTTTCGTAGAGAATTTGTCGGGATAATTGGACCCAACGGGGCCGGAAAGACAACTCTAATCAAAGCTATTGTTGGCGATCTTAACGATTATTCGGGGAAAATATCTGTTTCGGGCAAAATAGGATACTTATCTCAGAATCCGGAAAGACAACGCGACTTTCCTATAAGGGTGAGAGAAGTGGCCGGAATGGGACTTTACGGGGAACGCGGAATTTTGAAAAGCTTTAGAAAAAGCGATTGGAGGAGAGTGGAGGAACTCCTTGAAACAGTGGGAATCCTGGATCTGAAAGATAGGAAAGCCGGTACGCTATCCGGCGGTGAGTATCAACGATTAATGCTAGCAAGGGCATTGGCTTCCAATCCTGAATTGCTAATACTTGACGAGCCTGAAGCTGGCGTGGACGAGATGGGAAAAGCTTCTTTTTACAGGCTGCTGGATTCTCTAAAGAATGAGAAGAATATGGGAATATTGATGGTAAGCCACGACATTGGAATGGTTTTCGAAGCATGCGATACTGTGATGTGTATCAACAAGACTCTTCATTGCCACACCGCGGCGGACAGAATCACGCCTGAAGAGCTGCAGTTGGCATTCTCCGGTGATCTTGATCTCTTCATAAGGTCCAGGGATCACTTCGAGAGGGAACATAACATATGATTCAGGACTTTATTAGAGATATTATTGAATATACTTTCCTTAGAAACGCAATATTTGCAGCGATTCTCGTAAGTGCGCTTACTGGGCTTTTTTCAAGTGTAGTAGTGCTAAGAAAGATTGAATTTATTGGAGACGGTGCAGCTCACGTAACATTCGGAGGCATTGCTTTCGGCCTGCTTCTAGGGACCGACTATATATTTATGGCTGCGATCACGGCCGTGGTTTTTGCTGTTGCAGTAAGCTATTTTACGAGAAAGAATAAGTTGTCTGAAAGCAGTGTTATCGGAATGTTGCTTCCTCTATCAATGTCATTGGGCGTAATTGCCCTTTCATTTGTGAAAGGTTACACCCCCGATGTAATGGGACTTTTCTTTGGGAATATTTTGATGGTAACTCCTGATGATGTTTGGATGCTTCTGATAGCTGACATTGCCGCAATAGTCTTTTTTGCGGTATTTCATCGTGAGCTCTTGTATTACTCTTATGATGAGGGGATGGCAAAACACTTTGGTGTGCCCGTTGGCTTCATACATTACGGAGTACTGATTGGTATAAGTCTCAGTGTGGTAAGTTCTGTAAAAATCGCTGGAATTATTCTGGTTACCGCATTCCTGGTGATTCCTGCGGTTACTTCGAAGCTAGTTGCACGTTCGTTTAGAAGTATGATTGTGATTTCGGTAAGCATGGCAGTTGCAGCAAGTGTTATTGGCATGTTCATTTCATACGTGTTTGATATGCCCCCTGGACCAGTGATTGTTATTATGCTCTTCTTAGAGTTTCTGATGACGATCTCAATGAAAGGACTCATTCGAGGTCGAATGTAATGAACTTGACAATCAGGCTCACGGATTGTGAGCAAATCATGATATCAGAAAGCTTTGTGGATTTTACTGGAAGTATCGGTAGATTCTCTGATTCACTCAAGAATTACATTAATTCAGAGTGGAGGACTGGGGAACCCAGATTAAGGAAGGAGAATGGATATGAAGATAACCGTTCTATGCAATGACAAGGCTGTTGAAGGCTTTGAAAGCGAACACGGCGTGTCTTTCTTCGTTGAATTAAACGGTAAGAACTATCTGTTTGACACGGGATCTACTGATGTCGCAGTTAAGAATGCCACAAAGCTAGGAATAAATCTCTCCAGAATTGAATTGATAGTAATTAGCCACGGTCACTATGATCATCTTGGAGGGCTGGGAAGTGTGCTTCGGGAGGCCGGGGGAAAGAAAGTACTGGTGGGTGAAGGAAGCTTTGAGAGGAAGTTCAGTGAGACAACACTTTCCAGCCCTGAAGATGGGAGAACCGAATATGAGCGCCTCGGAGCAATTATTGAAACAGTGGGGACTTCAAAGGAAATTGCTGACGGAGTCTATGTAATGACTGCAGCGCCTCTTGTTACTAAAGAAAGACCTGGGGAAAAGCACGTAAAGATTACTGAAGGGATCAAGAAGAGAGATTTCTTCGACGATGAGCTGTCTCTCTCTATTGTTGAGAATGGTAACGTGACAGTAATAACCGGTTGCTCACACAGGGGTATTGGTAACATCGTAAAGCAGGCCTCTGAATTTGGAAAAGTGAAGAATGTGGTTGGGGGTTTACACTTGCTGCATAAGACTGAAGAGGAGCTCGAAGAAATCTTTGAATATCTATTGGGTTTCGATATCGATAATTTCCATATTGGTCACTGCACAGGTGACAATGTAGTGAAGAAGATCGCAGAAAGATTTCCTGCCGAAGTCCGAGAGCTTATGGCCGGTGATAGTTTTGAGTTTCATGATTGAAGCACTGTGGTATGAGTTACATCCCATCATTTGTTTTCGATTATAGACATTAAGGAGGTTTATGAAGTGGATAGGACTTTGAATTTCGAGTATTTTTTGCCAACAAGGCTAGTATTTGGCGTTGGAGCAGTAAACAGAGTTGGAGAGTTTGCAAAGTCTTTGGGCAAAAAGGCACTAATTGTAACTGGTAAGAGCAGTACGAAAAAGACGGGTCTTCTTGATAGGGTTATAGCTATTCTAGAGAAGAATGGAGTAGAAACGGTCGTATTTGATGAGATAGTTCCAAATCCTCTTTCATCTACGGTTGATAAAGGCGCGGAGTTTGCGAACAATGAAGGATGCGATCTAATCATTGGTCTCGGTGGGGGAAGCCCTGTAGATTCGGCAAAACTAATAGCTGTTGTCGCTAAGGATGGCGGTAAATGCTGGGATTATACGGGATCTGGGGGAGGAAGAGTTCCGAAATCGGCGTTGCCAGTTATTGCTATCCCCACGACTCACGGTACCGGAACCGAGGCAGATCCCTTTGCAGTAGTAACGAATACTGAGACTGACGAGAAGATAGGTGTTGGATTTGATCAAACATTTCCTACAGTTTCTATTGTCGATCCCGAGGTTATGAAGACTCTTCCACCCTATCAAACGGCGGCAACCGGAATGGACGCTTTCTACCACGCTATAGAGTCCTACATAAATACAAACCACCAACCAACTTCGGACCTTCTCGCGTTGGAAGCCATGTCGCTTATAAATCATTATCTACCTATAGCTTACAGGGATGGCAACAACATCGAAGCTAGAACAGCTCTTGCATGGGCAAGTACCGCGGCAGGCATTTGTGAAACACTTTCTGGCTGTATTGCAAATCATTCCCTCGAGCATCCCATAAGCGCCCATTATGATGCTACACATGGAGCTGGACTTTGTGCAACCGGTCCTGCTTTCTTTGACTACATCAGGCCTCATACAAAAGAGAGACTGGCCAGAGTAGCTCAAATAATGGGAGCTCCCGAAAGTGAAATTGATATCGACAAACTTTCAAAAATGTCAACAGAACTAATACACAGACTTCAAAAGAGTGTAGATATCGATATTACACTTAGGGACCTTGGTGTCGAGAAGTCTATGCTAGGTAGGCTTGCAGAGGATGCTATGAGAACGATGGGAGCTCTTGTCGAAGTGACACCCGGTAACCTGAAAACCAAAGATCTGGAAAGGATACTAGAAATGTCTTATTGATCTAAAGTAGCCAAATGGATTCTACATTGGAGAGAATATACGTCTATTAGAATCTCTCGCTATATCCCGAAAGACGGGGGGATTGACCTAGTCTGCCCCCATTTTTTTGTTCCTTGCGAGGACTGCCGATATCGACCGCCAATCACAGGTCTGAGGGGTGAGGATAATGAAGGAAAAAACGTCCTTGGTCCTTCGTCCAAGACCATGAACCCGTCCTTCGGGAAGAGCAGTTGCAAATTGTCAGTGCCAAGTTGCAAGGATAAGAACCGCTGTGCGCTTAAAAGCGGAGAACCCGCTGACGCTGATGAAACCACGTTCCCCGTCAACAGTCCTCCGTCCCCCGCCGAGACCGCAAAACCAGATCCCGAAACTAGTTCGGGATGACAGCGAATGGTTATTCCTAAAGGCCAGATTCTGTCATTCCGACAAAGTTCCTGGTCGGAATCTTGATGCTATTGCTTCACAGCTCTCCTCGGCGAAAGGATAACCCTAAAGCGGAGAACCGGTTTTTCATGATCTTCCGACCCCCAACCACCAACCTCTGTCCCCGACCTTTGCGCTTACAACTGACAACTCACAACTTAGAACTGTTCCTTTGCTCTTCCGGTCCCCAATCTGCTACCCCCGACCTCGATCTTTCAAAGCCCAGATCCCGGGTCAAGCCCGGGATGACAGCGATAGATTGTTTTGTTGGTACTGACGGGCGCGCAGCCGAACTCCCTATATCCGTTCGGAGTAAATTCACTTGCAACATGCAACTCACAACTTGGAACTGTTCCTTTGCTCTTCCTACCACCGACCTGCTACCCGCAACCCCGGTTTTTCTCTTCAGCTACTTCCTTCCATCTTCTGCAGGCATGGAAGTGGCCCTCTTCTATCTCCTGTAGTTGAGGTTCTTCCTTCTCCCAGCATTCTTCTTTTGCATAAGGACATCTCGGATGGAATCTGCAGCCCTTTGGAATATTGGCGGCGGAGGGGATCTCTCCCTTTATTGGTACTACCTTGGGTTTGTTTACCTTTCCCGCGACCGGTTCACATACTGCAGCAATGAGAGCCCTTGTGTATGGATGAACGGGATTGTCTATAACATCATCGGGAACTCCTATCTCTATTATCTTTCCAAGGTACATGACCGCTATCCTGTCCGTGAAGTATCTCGCAGTAGAGAGATCATGAGTTATGTAGAGATAAGTCAGTCCGAGGTCTCTCTGCACTTCCTTCATCATGTGGAGTATCTCTGCCCTGGTTGAAAGGTCTATCATGGATACGGGTTCATCTGCAACGAGCAGTTCGGGATTGAGAAGAAGAGTCCTCGCAGTAGCGGCCCTCTGTCTCTGACCACCGGATAACATGTGGGGATACCTCACAAGGAATTCATCTGGAGGATTGAGCTTGACTTCCATTAAAGCCTTCTCTATCATCTCCATTCTTGCATTCCTGTCTTCTCCTAGTTTGTGTATTATGAGAGGTTCTTCCATAACGTCCCTTATCTTGAACCTCGGGTTCATGGAAGCGTATGGATCCTGAAAGATCATCTGTACGTTCCTTCTGTATCTCTTCAGTTCATCTTTCTCTATATGAGTGACATCCTCTCCGTTTAGAAACATGGTGCCGTCTGTGGGCTCGAGGAGTTTCATGATAAGCTTTCCCGTTGTAGTCTTTCCACATCCTGACTCTCCGACAAGACCGAATATCTCGCCCCTGTTTATTGAGAAGGATATACCGTCAACGGCCTTCACATAATTGTGTTCACCCTTGAAGAACTGGGATATGCTTCTTCTTATTGGAAACCACTTCTGAAGGTCTTTCACTTCAATGATCTTTTCGGTCATCTCTTCTCACACCTCCAGCAGGCCACCATGTGTTCCTCTTCTATCTCAATAAGGGGTGGTTCTTCTTCTTTGCACTTATCCATGGCCAGGGAACATCTCGGATGGAATCTACAGCCCGATGGAGGTTCCAGTAGATCAGGAGGAGCACCGGGGATGAACGATAGTTCGCTTACCTTTGCGTGAAGTCTGGGAGTTGCAGCCAGCAAGTTTCTCGTATACGGATGACAGGGTCCCTGTTCTCCGTATATCTGCTGGTTTGTTCCTATCTCCACTATCTTTCCGGCATACATAACTGCTATCCTGTCTGACACCTCCGCCTCCGTTGCAAGATCGTGAGTTATGAAGATGAATGAAAGGTCGAGCTTCTCTTTAAGGTCTTTGAGAAGGTTTATAATCTGGGCTTGCACTATAACATCCAGGGCTGTGGTAGGTTCGTCACAGATTATTACCTTCGGTTCGAGAAAGAGAGCGGTGGCGATGGCGATTCTCTGTTTCATTCCTCCTGAGAGTTCATGTGGATATCTCTTTACTATATCGCCCGAGAGTCCAACTAGGTTGAGATACTTCTCTATCCTCTTTCTCGCTTCTTCCCTCTCCATCTCCCTGTGTTCCTGCAAAGTCTCCATCATCTGTTTGCCTATTGTGTAAACGGGAGTGAGAGTATTCATAGCACCCTGAAAGACCATGGAAATCTTCTCCCAGCGGATGTTCCTTCTCATTTCATTCTCACGCAGAGGAGTTATGTCTATACCGTCGATCACAATCTTCCCTCCGGCAATCTTTCCGGGGGGAGTGGGCATCTTGAGGAGTGCGAAGCCTGTGGTTGTCTTTCCACAGCCGGATTCTCCAACAAGACCTAGAGTCTCTCCCTTATTCAGAGAAAAAGAAATGTCGTCTACAGCCTTAACCACACCTTTGCTCGTATAGTAGTAAAGCTTGAGGTTATCTACAGTCAATATGTTATCCATAGTTGCTACCTCGTCTTCAGTTTCGGGTTCAGTATCTTATCCATTGCAAACCCGACAAACGCGAATGTCATTCCCATGAAGGCTATTGCCATCCCCGGCGGTACTACCCACCACCACATACCGCTCAACATCGCGCCGCCGCTGTTAGCTGCCTGCAGTATCTGACCCCAGGTAACAATTGTCGCGTCCCCAAGGCCCAATAGACTTATCGTGGCCTCGACAACGATAGCTCCGGGAACATTGAGCGCCATTGAAGCGAAGGCGTATGGGATAAGCAGAGGTACCATATGCTTGAAGATTATTCTTGTATTAGATGCCCCGAGAGCTCTTGAGGCCTCTATGTAGGTCTCTTCCTTTATCTGGAGTCCCATGCTCCTGACTGTCTTGACAGGTCCCACCCAGTAGAATATACACATTATTCCTATCATTACCCATATGTTCGGCTTGAAGATTGCACTCATTACGATGAGAACGGGAAGCATTGGAACACTTATGAATATCTCGAATATTCTCTGCATGAGGGAGTCTTTCCATCCGCCAACGTAAGCGCTTATGACACCATACACGACACCAATTGAAACTGAAACAAGTGCTGTAAGGAGTCCAATTAACATTGCCCACTTTACACCGGCAATTACCCCGCTCCAGATGTCTCTCTTGGAGTTATCCGTTCCAAGAATTCCATGCACCCTTCCCGCAACAGTCACGAAGGCGTCCTCTATCTTTTCCTCTGCTTTTTGAAGCAGGAGAGTTACCTTCAGTTTGTATATTCCGGCGAGAGGAGAAGGACTTCTAAACATCCCTTGCTTTGCTTCGGAGAAGAGCACATCGGTGGTCTTGATCGTTTGAAGCTGGACCCCTTCTGAAGGAGAGTATTTCTTGCCAAAATTCATTGCTGCAGTCTGCGCCGATCTGTCTATAGAGACTCTGGCATCCTGAGTTGGAGACATTTCAAGCTGCTTTCTATATAGATCAATTGAAAGGCCGTCCGGTCTTTCAATCGAGATAACCACAGTTGGCTTGCCGACTCCAGAAGCGTGGAAAACAATATCTGAAGGAGCAACAGATGCGGAGTAATCATATTCAAAAACATATTCCTGTATTCTCATTGCGCCCGCGAGGGTCTCCGAAAAAGCGTATTCCTCTATGGATTCCGAAACAGCGCGTTTCTTTGAGGTGAAGAGATTTATCCACGAGGGCGGCGCGCTCGAGGGGAGGTCTTGCCAGTAAGTTATATCTCTCCACTTTTCATTGGCTTCTGGATAAGGTACAATGACCGGTTCGAAAATTAGAATACAGATGAATATTGCGAGAAAGATAAGACCGAACACTCCAGATCTAACCTTTCTGAATTCTCTCCAAAATTCGCTTGCCGATCTTCTGAAATCACTTACAGTCATTGTCTTCCACCCACCTTGATCCTTGGATCAAGCAAACCATAGATGAGATCCAGGATTACAAGACCACAAATATATAACCCCGTAGTTATTGCAAGGTTTCCCATAAGGACTGGAACATCATTCTGCTGTAAAGCAATCCAGTATAGGTTTCCCATTCCTGGCCAAGAAAAAATCCCTTCGTACACTATGTTGCCCCCCACAGAGGCTAGCAAAGCTAGAAGTGACATTGTGACGATTGGCGGGGCAGATGTCCTCATCGTATGCCCATATAATACCTTTCTTTCGGGAATTCCCCTAGCTCTTGCTGCCATTATGTAGTCGTCCTGAAGCACTCCAAGGACTATGTTTCGCGTAAGGAAGGCGCGCCCCCAAAATCCAATAACAACAAGTGTGAGTACCGGAAGAGCAAGATGATAAAGAAGGTCGAAGAAATATGAGATGCCTTCTGGAGGGGGTGTGGAATGCAGCCCGCCAGAAGGAAAGATCTTCAATCCGTAGGCGAAGAACATGATCATGATCATCCCCAGCCACCAGGAGGGCATGCCAAAAACCACCATTGTTCCAATTGAGGTGCTTTTATCCAGAATTCCGCCGGCTTTTTGAGCTTTCTTCAGCCCCAGAAGAAGACCTAGAACAATGTCTATGAGCATTGCTACAGAAAAGAGTAGAAGAGTCTTGGGAACTGCTTCGGAAACCACATCCCACACACTTCTGCTGCCTTTTGAAGACCTTATTATCGTGGAATTTCCGAGATTCAGAGTTAACGTGTCCCATGTTCGCCAGATTATTCTCTCAGCAACAGGTTTGTTCAGGCGATAGAGAGAGTATAGATCGTTTCTCCGATTTATGACGTAGTTCTCAAGCTGACTTTCATTGAGACTTGTCATTCGCATCGTCTCGCCCCTGATTTGTTCCTCGATCTGCGCCCTCAACGTCTGTTCCATGACAGTATTGAATAGAGCCGAGAAAATGAAGATCAGAATTGCATACATCAATAGCCCATAGAGAACTCTTTTGATTGCATATTTCCAGTACATAACTCACCTCGATAAACGGATGAATTCTTCTGTTGATTCATTTATGAAATGTGGTTCAATTTGATTTGCTCTTGAGCCCTTTAGGACAATCATCTGAATCTCTATAGCTTTGACAACTTTCTTCACTACGCTACTGACACCTAGCTTTTTTCATGCGCCACTGACAGTCTTAGGAAAGGGCTTAAAACGATATAATAGAGGAAAAACGCATCTGTAACATCTGCCATTCTCAATGGACAAATTGTATTGCAAGATCAAAAAAACATTAGGAGGCTCCGAGAACTCAAAACAATTATATACTATAAAAACCGATATTTAATTAGCTTGCACGATATAATCTAGGAAACCAAACTTGCGGAGGTAATGAATTTGTCCTATTTCAATGCAGAAACAATAAGGCGTTTTACATGGTTCAATGAGCCAGAACAATGGAAATTGGAGGACGGGAATCTGATCGTCAGGGCAGACGCTCCAACAGATTTCTGGCAGAGAACACATTATGGGTTTCGGAATGACAATGGGCATTTTCTGTTTCTCTCTCTAACAGGCGATTTTTCTCTGGTTGTCGGAGCCAAATTCTCTCCAGTGAACCAGTATGATCAAGCTGGAGTTATGGTAAGAGTTTCTCCTTCTTGTTGGCTTAAGAGTTCGGTTGAATTCGAGGGGTCTGATCCTGCCCGACTGGGAGTAGTGGTAACTAATTCAGGTTACTCGGACTGGTCAACTCAAAATGTTCCGGTCGAAACAAAAAACCTCAGAGTACGAGTTGACAGGAAAGGTCCTGATTATTCCGTTTATGCTTGGCAGAACGGATGGGTTCAATTAAGACTTGCCAGGCTACTGGAAGACGACGGGAAGTTTCCTGTTATGGTGGGGCCTTACTGCTGCAGCCCAAAAGGTAGCGGTTACAGAGTGGTTTTTGAAGAGATCGCCTTACAGTCTGAATGATTTTTTGCCACATGTGAACGCCATCGATGGTTCTTTCTGAAAAACGCTTCTTGAGTTGCTTATGAGCTTTTGTGTTTATGCTGATTGGTATTGTTCTATTGAAGTGGCACTCTTGAACGATCCGCGGTTTCATTTGTTTGTATCTTGATCTTGAAGGTTCCTACTGGCTGATCATTCGATGCGTCCTCACTGTAGTGAAACTCTAGTAAAGATTCTCCGAATTCGGTAGGTCTCAAGTGGAATACTGAATACGAGACTTCCGAGTACTTAGCTTCATAAGGGTTCTGAATAAGCTGAAATTTCGTATCCATTGAAGAGATTCTCCACCCACTATCTGTGGCAAGGGCCTTCTTAAGCCTTATTATCAAGGTATGATGGGTTCCAATTTCAATTGCTCTACCATTATCTGAGTCCTGAATAATGAAAACTTCCTTAAAAGGCTCGGTAACGATCAATGTGGCTTCGAAGGTTTTTTCCGGGGGTACGTCGTCCCATGGGCTTCCGTAAGCAAATTCAAGAGTAGCCTCTCCGTAGTTCATTCCTTCAAAGTAGTAGATCTGCTCAATCTTTTTTGCCAGACCAGAAGAGTCTTGAAAGACTCTAGTTTCACTTTCCTTCGGCTGCCGAACAATCCCAGGAGTTGTCGAGGCTATACGCCAGCTGAGGCTGGAACTGACTGTAGATTCGAGAACTACTTCGATCGGTTCATTAAGCCCAACAATGAAAGTCTTTCCCGAGTCTGACGCATGAATGATAAGGGGTTCAACGAAATACTCCTCAACCTGAACAAGCATAGAACAGCTTTTTATTGGAACAATGTCCCATGAAGAACCAAAGGAAAAGACTAGAGGAGAAGACCCTGAACCAACGACTCTGAAGCCGAAAATATCATAGCCGCTGCCGGCTTCTTTTGGTTCTTCATAAAATGGATCCGAAATGAGTCTCAATACGTCTTCTTCGAAACTTTCCACCCTCCAGAAGTAGCCGGCGCCTGGATTTGAAGGAAGCATAACAGTAAAATCGTCTCCAACTTGCAAGTCCAGAGTCCTTCCCGAGTCTTGTAGACTGAAAATTCTTTCGCCAGGCGTCTCCGATAGGACATCACAGTTGGCCTCATCTTTTAGATTATTTTCTACAGCCTCTTCTACTCTTCTGTGAAAATCCTCGACAATCAATTTGAAGGCAGTGGTCTCTTCAATCATTGGAAAGTGCCCACTGTTCATAAAGGTAACAAATTCACTTTCGAAGGCTCCCACTTGATAGGTCGATGTGTGAATAACGCCTGGAAAACTTTCCAGTCCGGCGCAGACGAGAACAGGCACATTTATATCGGTGAGTCCGCAAGATAAGTCAAAACCACGCAGTTTTCCGTTAATGAAGGTTGGATCATCACCCCAGAAGAGATTGTATGTATCCATGTTAATCAAATTCTTAGCGATTGAGGACTCTCTTTCAGGCTCGGAAGAATTGCCAAACAAGAGTTCAAACTTGTCAAGATCTTTCGTAGACTCCTGGGCTCTAGCTTCTAACAAGGCTGAATCGATTGCCGGAAAGTTTAGTCTAGGGTTAACAATCACAAGACTAAGTAGTCCGGGAGGATTTGTGAGAGCTAATCCTGCGGCAACTGCGCTCCCAAAACCATGGCCAATCAAATGAAATGAATCAATATTCAGTGAGTAAATCAGCGCGGCGAGTTCCGAAATATAGTATTGGAAAGTAATATCTAATGAGGATAAGTTCTGGGACATTCCGCTCCCTAACTGATCGTACCTCAGAGACTTTCCATGATTAAAAACACCTTTCATATAAGAGCTGTCAAGGCCAGGTCCGTCGCCAACAATTACTATAAATTCACCTTCCGCCTCCTCCACTTCATAATAGATTTTGTTCCCGTTGAACAATATCTGTCCATCATATGGTAGGCAGACTGTTGACGCAAACAACAGCAGTACAGCGAAGGCAATTCCTAAACGGGACACGCCAATAAACTGGTTGTCACTATTCTTTCGCATTTTTTCGATCTCCTCATGAAACAGTCACAAGCTCTCTAAGCAACCTTTCTAAACCGCGTGATGATGAACGCAAACAACAACGAGACTCCTGAAAGGAGTTTCTAGTGGACATGAAGCCATACACACATCGGTGAATTTCCTCTGTTATTCCACGCGTAGTAGGGAATGAGAGAAAATCTAACATTCTTGCCCTTGCTCTTGACTGAACCAAGAGAATTGTATAGCTTCTTATCCCAGTCATCAAGATCATAAGCTATTCCCTTACCACTTATAACAACTGGATTCCCATCCAGAGCGTCACTCTCGGATAGTTCGAAGTTTCTTTTCGAAGGAACCGATAACGTTCGTACATCAAAAGAAGGGTTGTCTACGCCTTCTGCACAATATATTAACGGACCTCTTTGGATGGCCACCTTATCAGTATTCTCTCTCAAAAGCGGATTTGCTGTCATCATTCGGATTCGCATCCTAAGTGTCAGTGAAACTTCAGTCTTGCCCTTCCAGTTTCCTTCAAGTCTGACAAATCCCTTTTCCGGTCTTATCTTTTGCTTCACACCATCAATTTGAAGGTCGAAATCCCCATCCGTCCATTCTGGAATTCTCAGGAGAATGGAGAGATCTGTATCAAGATCTGTAGAAATCACGAGATTCACTTCTTCAGAATGAGGATAGGCTGTCTTTTGAACGATTGACACCTCTCCGTCTCTGAAAGGAATGGACGCTCTACTTGCTTCATAGAAATTGACTCTTATCTCATCGAGTGTTGTACCGTAAAGATAACCACCGAATGAGGTTAGAAGCCTGGCAATGTTCGGGGGACAACAGGCACACTCAAACCATTCCTCTCTGTTGTGGTTACCTACATCTTCAAGTGGGTTGACATAGAAGTAGCGTCTCCCGTCAAGAGAGATTCCCGACAAGACACTATTATATAAAGACCTTTCAAGTACATCGAGGTACTTCGCATCACCAGCGATCATATACATTCGCCAGTTCCAGAAAACATTTGCAATCGCGGCACATGATTCGGAATAGGCTCTCCTGCTTGGCAGTTCATATGCTTCTCCGAAAGCCTCTCCTTCATATCTTGATCCAGCTCCGCCCGTAATGTACATTTTTCTTGATGTCAGATCTATCCACAGCCTCTCGAGAACGGCGAGAAGTGTTTCGTCGCCTGTTTCGAGAAATACGTCGGCTGCTCCTGTCAGCAAATAAAGCATTCTAACCGCGTGCCCCGCGAGTTCCTTAAGGTCTCTGAAAGATACGTGGTCGATATGGTATTCATCGCCACCGACGTAACCTTTTCCTCGATTGTCAATGAGCCTTTGGGCAAATTCCAGATAATTGCGATTACCGGTCTCGCGGTGCAGTTCGACCATTGCCATTTCCAGTTCCGGATGTCCGGTAGTCACCTCACAGTCATCATCGGGAAAAGTTTTCAAGATGTTGTCGGCCACACTAATACATGCGTTGAAGAGAGACTCATTGCCGGTAACTCTTTTGTAGGCTATTCCTGCCTGAATAAGATGACCTGCGCAGTAGAACTCATGCTTACTCTTCAAGTCTTTCCATTTCTCCGAAGCTCTTTTGCCTGTAAAGTAAGTATTAACGTAACCTCCTTCACTTTTCTTCTGAACACTCTCTATAAGGGTTATCAAAGAGTCTATTCTTGTCCTAATCTCGGAATCCTCGTTATACGCAAGTGAATACGAGGCCGCTTCTATCCACTTATAAATATCGGAATCATTGAAAAACCAGCCTGTGAAATCTCCTTCAATGCTTCCTATAGCCTTTCTGAAGTTATCAATTCTGCCGCTAGATTCAAGATACTCATATTGAAGAGCGAGACTGGTCGATTTCATTAGATCTTGATATCTTCTTACAAACCCTTCCAGCTCGACTCTTTCAATTGCTATAGGTCTCACCTGTGCTCTTGGTGACCGTGACGTGTCATTAACGAAAGTCACTTTGTTCACCTCCAAAGAAGATCCTCTCTCCTCAAGAGTAGCAGAAATCGTGGAAACTTTTGTATCCTGAAATAGGGAGGTAATGACCGTGTTTGAGAAGATAGACTACTGGATTTCTGCTGCGAGTTATTCAGACAGAAACGGGACCTGGCTAATAGAAGCAGCGCTCATTCATCCGAACATTGGAGAGACCCACGAATATGGTGAGGAATGGACGCGTGAAGAGATAATTGAAAAGTGTGATGTGTTTGTATTTTGCTTGATCACAAAAGACGAAAAAGGCAACTGGAAGAGAGGAGATCAGGTGAGAAAGATTGAGACTGATAAGGGGACTTTTATCAGGGTTGATGGTTTGAAGATGACAGGGGATTATCTTGGTGATATTCCGTTCTTTGAAGGAGCCAGATAAGCTGAATAGAGTTACTAACAAGAACTAAAGCAAATCAATAATTGCATCAAGAAGTGATTTTCAAAATCTGTATAACATGGCGAAATTCCCGGCATTCGATCTGGGACCTGTTTGTAATAAGCTTCTTTTAAGGATATTCACTGTGATATTATTTAATTTACTGTTAGTTCAATTAGTTCGATTTCTTATTTAGCGGATCAAAAAACGATGGTTTGGGGGTTTCAAATGAAGCTTAAGATTCTCTTGACGCTTGGTATTGTGTTCTTTATTGCAAGTGCTTTCGGAGTTGGATCTATAAGATATCTGGTTAGACCCGGAGATAGGCTTTTCAATATCATTAGGGATTACAATTTGAGGATCAGCACCGTGCTGGACTTAAACTGCATAGACGATCCTCGCAACCTTGAACCGGGTGAATTCATTTATCTCCCTACAGGAGACTACTTCTTCTACGAGGTTCAGTACGGTGATTCCATCGATTACATTGCCAAACTTTTCTTTGCACTTGCAGAGCATATTATTGCTGCGAACAACTTGAGTTGCAATTCAGTTATTTATCCCGGTCAAAGACTGTTTATTCCGCTTGAATCAATAAGTGTTTGTAGTAACGCGAATCCCGGCACACAGTTTACCTGGCCAGTGTACGGAAAGATTTCTTCAGAGTTTGGTTGGCGGAAGGATCCGTTCACAGGAGTTTCTATCTTTCATTCAGGTATGGACATAGCAGTTCAGAGAGATGCTCCCGTGTTTGCTGCAAAGGAAGGAACGGTAATTGAGGCGCAGGAAAACGGTGGATATGGGCTGAATATAGTAATCCAACACCATGACGGCACCAAAACTAGGTATGCTCACCTGAATCATATCAGTGTCTATGTTGGGCAAAGAGTTTTAAGGGGAGAGTTGATCGGGAGAGTGGGAGAGACGGGGAGGTCAACAGGGCCTCATCTTCACTTTGAGATTATCGATTCGAGAGATCAATGTAGAGATCCAAGAAGCTATCTTACGGGATCCAATTACATGTACGTCAGAAGAGAAACCGATAGCCTCGGCGTTGGGGGTAGATAGTATACACAACACTGCGTTCATTGAGTCAAACTCTTATGATCCTTGGTTGAATCTGGCCGTCGAAGAATATCTTTTGAATTCGTTTGCCGGTGAGAGCATCGTTCTCTACCTATGGCAAAACGAAAACACGGTCGTTATCGGCAGAAATCAAAATGCGTGGCAAGAGTGCAGACTTGACAACCTTGAAAGGGATAACGGAAAACTGGCAAGAAGGCTTTCGGGGGGCGGGGCTGTCTTTCACGATCTTGGAAACTTGAACTTCACCTTTCTATTGCCTAAGAGAGAGTATAACCTTCACAGGCAACTCTCGGTAATTGTGGACGCCGTTAAGGAAATCGGTATCGAGGCCCATTTTAGCGGTCGAAATGACATACTGGCCGAGGGGAGAAAATTCTCTGGAAACGCCTTTTATCATGGACAGTACGCATCCTATCATCACGGCACAATTCTGATCGACGTAGACACAGGAAAACTATCTGAATATCTGAACGTTTCCAAAGCAAAGATAGAATCAAAAGGAGTGAAGTCGGTCGTATCAAGGGTTGTGAATCTTAGAGAGTTGAAACCTGACCTGACAATTGAAAAAATGAAAAAGGCAATGTACATGGGTTTTATCGAAGAATACGGTCACATAGACACCGTTCTTGACTTTGAAAGACTGGCGGAGTTAGCAGATGTCACGAAACTCTTCGATAAGTATTCCTCAAAAGAATGGCTTCTTGGAAGGAGTCCGGAATTCAATTTCAGAATCAGTAATAGGTTTCCCTGGGGAGGAATAGAGTTGCTATTTACATCCAGAAAGGGGACAGTTGTTGATGTTGCGATCTACTCTGACTCGATGGATGTTGATTTCATTGAGCATTTGAGACAAGGCCTCATGGGAGTTGATTTTTCTAAACCAAGCATTTTAGAAGCGCTTCACAATCTTCCAAAATGCGTTGAGAGAGACGATATTATTGATTGGCTACATAGAACAGATCTTAATTAAGAGCTAACTCTGAAATTAAACATAGACGCTGATCTGTTAGGTAGTTCAAAAGAGATGACTTGCCTTTATTGAGCTTCGTGAATTTCCGACCTCTATTGGTAACTTTAATAGAGTAAACCATTCCCTTGCAAACAAATAGATTTACGCTTAACGCTAGGAGACTGCAAGTTACCTCCTCGATGTTCTGAAGCCCCTACTGTTATTCAGTCAATAGGAAACCCTTAAGCTTGCTGACAGTGGTATCTATTTGCCAAATTGAAAAGTCAGATCTGTGAAAGCTTTGGGAAGATGTTCTATAATATAGTTGAAGACTCCGGTCTTACTTGGTTTTTTTATGTAATGCTAGATATATCAAGAAACAATTCGAGGATTACAGGAGGTTTAAAATGGCACGAGTAATGAAGACAATGGACGGTAACACTGCTGCCGCCCATGTTGCTTATGCTTTCACGGAAGTTGCAGCTATTTACCCTATTACCCCTTCCTCATCAATGGCGGAGCTTGCGGATGCATGGGCAGCAAATGGAATGAAGAATATCTTTGGACAACCAGTTGACGTAATAGAAATGCAATCAGAGGCCGGCGCAGCTGGGGCAGTTCACGGATCACTTGTTGCAGGCGCTCTTACAACTACATTCACAGCGTCGCAGGGATTATTATTGATGATTCCGAACATGTATAAGATTGCTGGAGAACTCTTGCCCGGTGTCTTCCACGTCAGTGCTAGAGCAGTTGCCGGCCACGCTCTTTCGATTTTTGGAGACCACTCTGACGTTATGGCTACAAGACAGACTGGATTTGCTCTTTTGGCCTCGGGAAGTGTTCAGGAAGTAATGGATCTCGCATCTGTGGCTCATCTCTCTGCGATTAAGTCAAGAGTTCCTTTCCTTCATTTCTTTGACGGATTTAGAACATCGAGTGAAGTGCAGAAGATTGAAGTTATGGATTATGAGGACCTTAAAGGACTTCTCGACTATGAAGCGCTAAAGGAGTTCAAAAACAGGGCTTTGAATCCCGATCATCCAAAGACAATGGGAACGGCACAGAATCCCGATATCTACTTCCAGGCGAAGGAAGCTTCAAACAGCTTCTATGATGCAGTTCCAGAGATCGTTGCCGAATATATGAAGGAGATCTCTAAGCTAACCGGCAGAGAGTACAAGCCTTTTGTTTACTACGGTGATTCCGATGCGGAGCACGTGATTATTGCTATGGGTTCCGTCACCGATACGATAGAGGAAACCATTGATTACCTGATGAAGAAGGGCGAAAAGGTAGGAGTCATCAAGGTTCATCTCTACAGACCGTTCTCAGCAAAGTACTTTCTTGATGTCCTTCCAAAGTCGGTGAAAAGAATAGCCGTTCTTGATAGAACAAAAGAGCCCGGTTCTCTTGGAGAACCTCTCTACGAAGATGTCAAGACTCTCTTCTATGGAGATAAGAATGCTCCTGAGATCTTCGGTGGCAGATATGGACTAGGCTCTAAGGATACAACTCCTTCTCAGATAAAGGCCGTATTTGACAATTTGAAGCGTTCGACACCGAGAGATCACTTTACAATAGGTATTGTTGATGATGTGACCAACACTTCTCTAGAGATCAAGGAGAAGATAAATGCTGCTCCAGAAGGGACAATACGCTGCAAGTTCTGGGGACTAGGTTCAGACGGCACCGTTGGAGCTAATAAAGATGCAATTAAGATAATCGGCGATCATACCGATATGTATGCACAAGGATACTTCGCATATGATTCGAAAAAGTCTGGAGGCGTAACGATTTCGCATCTGAGATTCGGAAAGAAGCCGATAAAGTCTACATACCTCATTGATGAAGCTGACTATGTTGCGTGCCACAAGCAGTCCTATGTGTATCAGTATGAACTGCTTGAAGGACTTAAGAAAGGTGGAACGTTCGTTCTCAATACTAGTTGGGATTTTGAAGAGCTCGACAAGAATCTACCTGGGGGCATGAAAAGATACCTTGCTGAAAACGAGATAGAGTTTTACACGATCGATGCTACGAAGATCGCGATGGAGATAGGGCTTGGTACAAGAATAAATACGATAATGCAGGCTGCCTTTTTCAAACTCGCAAATGTTGTTCCAATAGAAGATGCTATCAAGTATTTGAAGGACGCAATAGTTAAGTCCTACGGTGCCAAAGGCGAGAAAGTTGTACAGATGAACTACAAGGCAGTAGACAGCGGTATTGAAGCATTGAAGAAGATAGAGATTCCAGAATCCTGGAAGAATGCGAAAGATGAAAAGAGAGAGGAAGAATCTGGAAGGCCTGAATTCGTTAAAAAGATCGCAGATGTTATGAATAGACAGCAGGGAGACAAACTACCGGTTTCTGCCTTTGTTGGGAGAGAAAACGGAGAATTCCCAAACGGTACATCGGCATATGAAAAGCGCGGAATAGCGGTTATGATTCCTGAATGGCAGATAGACAATTGTACTCAGTGTAACCAGTGTTCTTATGTCTGTCCTCATGCAGCAATTAGGCCATTCCTGATCAATGATGAAGAAGAAAACAAGGCCCCCGATTCCTTTGAGACTAAGAAGGCACTGGGTGGAAAAACCTTCGACGGACTGAAGTACAGAATTCAGGTTTCGCCACTGGACTGCACGGGTTGCGGAAACTGCGCAGACATCTGTCCGTCTCCTAAGAAGGCTCTGGTAATGAAGCCTCTTGAGACACAGATCGAAAGAGAGATTCCAAACTGGGAATTTGCCACTACCGTTTCGGAGAAGAAAGACGTCATGAATGTTGAGACCCTTAAGGGCAGTCAGTTCTCTAAACCTCTTCTCGAATTCTCTGGAGCTTGCGCGGGTTGTGGAGAGACACCATATGCGAAGTTAGTGACACAATTATTCGGAGATCGGATGCTCATCGCCAACGCAACAGGCTGTTCGTCTATCTGGGGAGCTTCGGCCCCAGCAACTCCTTATTGCAAAAACAGCGAAGGTAAGGGACCGGCCTGGGCCAACTCTCTCTTCGAAGATAACGCTGAGTATGGATTCGGAATGGCAATGGCGATTAATCATGGTAGGAGTAAGCTTGCCGAGATAATGGAGGAGCTTCTGAGGCAAGACATTCCCGAAGACATGAAGGCACCATTTGAAGCTTGGCTGGAAGGAAAAGACGACGCGAAGTCTTCAAAGGCAGCAACGCTTGATATCTTGAAAGTTATTTCGAAGGGTTGTAAGAATGACAGGGCAAATGCTCTTATGAAGGCGATTGAAGAGAGAAAGGATCTACTAATTAAGAAGTCTATTTGGATCTTCGGAGGTGACGGATGGGGCTATGACATTGGATACGGCGGTCTCGATCACGTGCTTGCCTCCGGTAAAGATGTGAATGTTCTCGTATTCGACACTGAAGTTTACTCCAATACCGGTGGTCAGTCTTCGAAGTCTACTCCAACGGCTGCTGTAGCGAAATTTGCCGCTTCAGGAAAGAAAACGAAAAAGAAGGATCTTGGCAGAATGGCAATGACCTATGGCTATGTTTATGTGGCACAAGTCGCCATGGGAGCAGATAAGAATCAAGTTATGAAGGCTATTACAGAGGCCGAGAAGTATCCTGGTCCATCGCTGGTAATTGCATATTCTCCCTGTATCAATCACGGTATCAAGATTGGAATGGGAAAGACTCAAGAGCAAGAAAAGAGAGCGGTTGCAGCAGGTTACTGGCATCTGTACAGATACAACCCCCTCCTGAAGGAACAGGGTAAGAATCCCTTTATTCTTGACTCGAAGGAACCAAAAGAGTCGTTCATCGATTTCTTGATGGGTGAAGTGAGATACAGCGCTCTCAGATCAACATTCCCCGATATTGCCGATGAATTGTTCAAGAAGGCTGAGGAAGACGCTAAAGAAAGATATGAAACATACAGAAGACTTGCTTCTGATTGATTCAATGTGAATTGTGCGGGTGGTTCACCGCCGCCCGCTTTTTGTCAGAATCGGATGGTTTTTCTGCTTTTGAGATTCTCTGAAGGAGGTTTTTAATGAACGCTATCGATTACGCCCTTAAGTTGGAAAAGGATGGAAAGGCTTATTACACAAAGCAGGCAGAATGTGCAAAGGACTTGCAGCTGAAGAAGCTGTTTGAGATGCTTGCAAACGATGAACAAAGACACTATGAGATCATAAGTGGTTTTAAGGATAAGAACTATATGTATAAGGGCACTTACACTTTCAAGACAACCAGGAATATGTTCTCGGAAATGCTTAAAGACGAAAAGTGCTTCGAAATTGAAGCAACTAATCTTGATGCATATGAGCATGCAGTAGAGATGGAGAAAGAGAGTGTCAAGCTTTACCTTGATCAGGCTAAGCTTACGGGTGAACCATCTGAGAAGGAGACACTCCTTAGATTAGCCGCGGAAGAAAACAAACATCAGATAATTCTTGAGAATCTTATGGATTTCATTAGAAAGGGTCTCGATTGGAGTGAATCCCCTGAATTCAGCCATCTTGAAGAATGGGATAAGTTTACAGATCTAGACAAGTATTGATTTTCTTCTACCTTTATATAAGGAAAGACCGGGACTAGGTCCCGGTCTTAGTAACTCAGGGGTAATCCATGTCGCCTTCGTTTGCCTTACATTCTAAAGGGGTTGTGCCTGTGGTTTCTCTGGTCTCTGATAATGAGACTTAACCCCGAAGAAAAAGGTTCAGTCAGATAGGATTTTTTCTGCGAGTTCTAGATCTTCAGGAGTGTTAACGCCCAGAAACTCCTCATCATTCTGCGTCTTAAAGCCGCATACAGACTTATTGTCACTCAATGCCAAAGAGACAAGATCGGCAATATAAATTTCTCCGGTTTCACTATTTGGTACAAGTTTTTCAATGTAGTGTTCCACAATTTCCTTCCTGATAATTATTGGGCCTATATAGAATTCCCAGGGTGGAGGAAAGTCAGGAATCTTTCTCTCCTTAAAGGAGATCACATTGCCAGATTCGTCCCTCTCTACCAGGGCATATGGAAATCTTTTGTGTGTTACTCCAGAGAGAAAGGTGATATCACATTTCTTAAGGTTGTGGAGGTCAGTCATAGCTTTCAAAGATTCCTCTCTAATGAGTATGAGGTCTGAGTACATAACGAGAATATCTGAGTTTTCAGGAATCAGATGAAGAGCCCTTTTCAAAGCGTCAGCAGTTCCTTTTGGGGAATCCTGATTTGCCATTAGAACATTGCTATCAAGAACTTTCCTAAAATCACTTTCAAAATCGGGATTGATAACAACGATCGAAGTATTGGTATCACAGACGCGTTTAATTTTGTTGAGTACGAGCACTATCATTGATTCTCCTCTAACTTTGACAAGAGGCTTTGGTATTGAAGTTTTCAACCTTTTCCCCTTACCAGCGGCCAGAACTACTGGAACCAGCATGTTAATCCCTCCTCCAAAACAATGATATCATTTTCGCTCATCAAGACTATTAATAATGTCTATTTGATCCTGAAAAGACAACCTGGACTGTTGATGTCTCACAATAAGTATTAGATGCACAATGTCAAGAAAATGCGAATCATTTTTCCGTCTAAGTGAACAAGTGTAGCTCAGTAAGACTACTGGAAAGTTCGTTCTGGCAAAAACGGTGGTATTTCAGCGCCTTCTTACCGAAAAAAGAGCTATAATCATTACTTAAGGGAGGGTTTGAATTTGGAGTATCTGGATCTATCTTTAAGATTATTTTGTGCCCTCGTTGCGGGAGCATTGATTGGAGCCACGAGAGAGAGAATTTACAAGCCTGCTGGCCTTAGGACGCATTCACTAATTTGTGTTGGGGCCGCCTTCATAACGGTTCTTTCCACAACCGTTTTCGTAACTGCCGAACACGGTGACCCTGGCCGTGTTGCGGCACAAATTGTTTCTGGAATAGGATTTCTTGGAGCGGGGACAATATTGAAGAAGGGGTTTTCCGTTAAGGGCTTGACAACGGCCGCAACACTATGGGTGACCGCTGCCGTAGGAATGGGGTTCGGCAGTGGAGAATACTTGCTATCTGCAGTAGTTACGGTATTTGCATTGATGATTGTTCTCTTTCTCAAGAGAATAGAGCTTCTCGCGGGAGGAAGAAATCTACCCAGGGTCCTAATTGTTGCCAACAACACTCAAGAGATGTCTAAGAAGGTTTCAGAATGGTTCATGGATAACGGATTGACAGTTGAGTCATTAGAAATCGACGAGGACGAAGAGAGCCTAAGTCTCTTGGTTGAAGTGAGTAAAGACGATGCCATAAAAGTTAAGAACCTTATTGTTGGGCTCTCAAGAGTGAAGGGCATTAGAAGTGCTGAGGTTCGTTAACTTCATTTTCTCGGACAAATGTGGTCTATCCAGAGTTCCTGACCTCCTATCGAAAAAGATGTAATTGTACCCTGAAGATTCAGTATTCCCATGGGACCGCTCACACCTGTCAGAGTCACATTAACTCCACCGATAATTTTCCCATTAATATCGGAGAAGTCCTGAACATTTTCTAGAACTCCATTTATCTCCACATTGATATTTCCGCCGTACTCTCCGTAATAGAGAATGAGACCAGAGGGTTTGACAGGGAACTTAAAGGAGATATTGATGTTGTTCAGATTGACATCCTTACCAGCGTGCCCTGCCATGCCTGCATTCGTGACGGTCATTACTCCATTTGGTGTGGGAGTTCCATTGAACTAAAAGAATGGCTTCATTACCATCTGTGTTGTGAGTTCAGAAAAGACATCGCCATTATGGTACTGTGTTCCAACAGCGAATCCCTCAAAGTAACACATTTCAAGACCAGGTAACATCCAGAGAGCAGAAGAAGTGTCGTCAATACGAGTGCTAAAATGACAATACGTTTCATAGAATTGCCTCCCCGTAGAATTTGGCAGAAACTGTAGTGAGAATATGAGAAAGAATGGTTATGACCTGACAATTAAATTCTTATGCTCTCTGAGATCAAAGAAGGAATGTTGGTGCCTGTGTTCGTTTTAGCTGCTTTGTACAATTGCTGAATTCATAAGGATTCATTCCAGATTTGCAGTAAAGTTGGAAAGCCAACAAAGTGAAACGATGGTCATTTGCTTTCTCAAATCTGAAAGTATCTAGCTACCGCCAATGTTAATATAAAAAAACTAGGAGCATTCTATATCAATGATAGTGGAGACCAAGGAAAAGCAATCTGAGAACTTCTGAAGTAGGAGCTTCATATCAAAGGATTTTGCTTTCTGCTAATGAGTGAGAATAGGATAGTCAAAAAGATTGGCAGATAGTACCAAGATCATCCGGTCTATATTCCAGGGCCTAAGAGTCGTTCTTCCTGCTTCAGTGCTCTGAGGGAGGGTGTTTTTGTGATTCTATGGAGTGCGATTGCTATGAGCAGATCGATCAACTTGTTGCCTTTTCGAGGAAGTACGTTCGGGGATTCGAAAAGTCAAGAATTGAGAAAATAGCAGACGATATAGGAATTCGAGAGAGTAGAAGATTGAAGGGGCTTTACGTTTTCACTGGAGAAGACGTTAGGTCGCACAGGAAATTCTATGACGGTGTTGTTAAAGCAACATATGGAATAGATATCCATTCTCTTGAAACACAAAAGATTTCTCCAGAAGTTAGGGGCAGTGTTCCTTTCTATTCAGACTACTATGAGATTCCTTTAAGGGCACTCATCAGCTGCGATTTTGATAGTCTATACACCGCAGGCAGATGTTTCTCAAGTGATTTTGAAGGTCAAAGCGCCGGAAGGATTATGCCTACGTCGGCCGGCATGGGACAGGCTATTGGAGTGGCCTCTGCGATTTCATTTGAGAGTGGCAGACCAATAGGAGAAATCTCCAGAGATGAAATTAATAGAGAACTTGACAGGATCACTGGTAAAAACCTAATCTTTTCTCTAGCGGACATTTTGAAAATCAACTACTAAGACTGGGCATGCTTGTTTGGATTTTGGGAGGCGCATTATAAGCGATTAGCAGATAAGGTTTTGAAAAAGGTGTAGAAGAGAACTTAGTCAGTGTTTCGCCAGATCCAAGCATTGTATGCAGTCTTTTCGGTTAAGAAAGAGCAGAGGTGAATTTTCCCGAGGAGGAGACGGCGCGGTATTGATTAACAGAGTATCTCTTGATGTGAACATAAAATCCCGAGCATTGGAGGACAAATGAGCACAGATTCCTGCGCCGATTATTCGTTTCAAGGAGGAGCATCTTTACTGGATTGAATTTTGAGGTGTCAGATGAAAAGAGCGTTGGTTCTAGGTGGTGGGGGAGCAAGAGGTGTAGCTCACGTTGGGGTTATTCGCGCACTTGAAGAGAAAGGGTTCGTTCCTGACCTCATCGTAGGAGTTAGCATTGGTGCGCTAGTCGGGGCGGCATATTCAATATTGGCTGATTCAAGTAGCCTCTGGGAAATTACGCTGAGGACCCACAGAAAGGCGGCCAGATGGCTATCATTAAGTAAATCAAGAGCAAATACGCACTCGCGGATCTTCAGTGCGATCGCGTGTGCGTATTTGAATGCCTTCGGAGCAGCGCTTCCCTCCGGGATATACTTCAGAACCCTTAGGAAGCACTTAGGTAGGTACAGGTTCTCCGATACAAAAATCCCTTTCATGTGTACGTCTACAATCATGAATTCCGCTGAACTCTGCATTCACAATGAGGGAAGTATATATGAAGCTCTTAGAGCTTCAACGGCTATTCCTGGGTTATTCAAACCCGAGAAGAAAGGAAACCTTAGACTTGCCGATGGCGGTATCTTAAACAATCTTCCCGTAAGCGTCGCAAGAGAGGCGAACAGTACTTTCGTAGTTGCCGTAGATCTTTCTTCATCGAATAGGGTTACTTCCTTCAATACTTCGAATTCAATATTGGGAATGATGGATGAATGCAAAGCCGATTTGATTTTGCAGAGAGAAATGGCTGATGCAGATATTGTGATATCTCCCGTTAGAACCAGGAATATCGATTTGATGGATTTCTCATCCTGTATTGATTTCATGAATGAATCGTATGAAGAAACGCTCAAATGTGATTTGAACGGAGTGATACTTTGAAGATACATGTCGGGGGATACGGTTTTCAGAGCCTTGCCGCTGTGGAACACATAAATGGTCTCGTTGGCAAGGGAGAGATGATTCTTAACGGACTTGCGGGATATTACACAGTGATTTCAGAAACGCTGGGAGAAGAAGAGGCGATGAGCCGGTTATCTGAGTTCGTGAAGAGGCTCTTCAACACGCTGAAAGTAATGGATGGCTTTACGGTCTCCTCACCGATAGGGCTACGACATAAGCTACAAGAGCTTCGGCACTGCCGGATTTGGTCCAGACAAAATCATGTCTTCGAGAGCAATCTGAGGGATTTCTTTCTGGAAGGGGTTTCAGGAAATATCGGTTTCAGCGCCGAGGTCTTTGATCTTGAAGAACGGACGGTAAAACTTATTTCAGGAATGGCCAGGGGAGTTGCAGCCTCATGCATTTCTCTCCCCGGTCTCTTCCCGCCTTATATGGGCAGATACGTTACCACTACATATCTTAGCCAGATTCCGGTATCTTTTCTCTCGGACGGAGATACAGTCCTAGTAAACCTTAGAGATCCATCTTTCGGTAGGCTCAAAACAGCTTCGGATTTACTGTTTCAGGCAATGGAGGTCCGCTCTTTGAACTATGCAAGGGAGATGCTTTCACATTCCGAATGCCGCTTAGTAAGAGTTGTGAAGCGGGTTTGTTCGGACAACGCGCTGGATTTTCTAGAGAGGTTGAGAAAGAGACTGTAGTTTTGACAAGTGGTAGTATTGATATGTTATTTGCTGTCGGAATAAAGGAGTGAATGGGGGGCAGCTAAATGTTCAAATCAATGGTGATAATCGGTACTCTTCTGACTATGGGATTCTACCTCGTCAGTGGCACGAAAAAAGGATTGGATGAGATTATAATGATGGAGTATGACGGCAGAACGAGACAAACCATAGTTCATCTACCTCCGACAATCAAAGATGAGAAGTTGCCGGTAGTCTTTGTCTTTCATGGTCTTTTTGGCAATAGTAACTACACAAAGAACACATACGGAATAACGGAAATTGCTGACAAAGAGGGTTTCATTTCAGTCTATCCTGAGGGAACCGGCCCTCTGGAAAGCGTTTTCTTGAGCTGGAATTCGGGTTTCTGTTGCGGATACGCTATGGAAAACAATGTTGATGATGTCTCGTATATTTTCGAGCTAGTTGGCGAAATAAAAAACAGCTATCCCGTTGACGAGTCTAGAATCTATCTTGTCGGTCTTTCCAATGGAGGTATGATCGTCTATAGGCTTATGTCGCGCTATCCAGAGCTATTTGCAGCATGTGCAATTGTCTCTTCTTCACCGGCGGGCGGAACTGACGAAAATGAAGTTGTTATGATAAACCCTCCGGATAGGGGAGTTCCTCTGATAGTGTTCCATGGGATGAAAGACCCTATTATACCCTTTGAGGGAGGATTTTCGAGCAGCTCCGAAGCCAACGAAATGTATTTTCCCCCTGTAGAAGAATCTGTGGAATTTTGGGCAACCAAGATGGGAGCAAGTACCGTACAGGAGACACAACAGGAAAATGGACTGGTTATACTGAAAGAGTACACCGGGAAAGACGAGAGGAGTCTTGTCCATTTCTACATGATAACTGACGGTGATCACACCTGGCCGGGAAGAGAAAAGGGGCTCGACTCTCTCAGCAGTTCCTCCAGTGCTAGCATAAAAGCTAGTGAAATGATCTGGGAGTTCTTTGAAGGCAAGCACCTAGAATGATTTCTTATGCACTACTAGGTGATACCATCTTACATAGCCGACTCCTGGTTCCTGAAACTTCCCCCATCTAAATCCTCTTCTTATAAGAAACTCGTGAATTTGATTATCCGAATCACTGTTGCCAGGAAAGAGAACAATATCTCCGCCATTCCTAGTAACTCTGTGCATCTCGCAGAATTCATCTTCAATGAAATCTCCAAAAACGTGGCCCGAAATGACAACATCCGCGAAGTCTTTCTCAAAGGGAATCTCCTCTATCAAGCCATCAACAACATAGAAATTGCTTGATCCCTTTACCTTCGCCCTTTTTTTCAAGTACTCCCTCAAAGTTCTCATCGGCTCAACTGCGTAAACGACTGATGCTTCCTCGTTCACCGCAACGAATGACAGCCTGCCAGTACCCGCACCCAAATCAACAACTCTCTTGCCACTGAATTCAACCAAGTTTGTCAGTAATTTGTCATCCCACTTCGTGAATTCGAGAGAGTCGTATACAGATGGATCGACGATGTATACAATCCAGTCATTCGCATTCTTCAGTACTTCTAGTTCTGCTTTTCTGATCTCTTCTCTAGATAGGTTTTCCGAGGTTTCATTCACCATTCTTTCGAATATCTCCGCGCCGTCAGGTAGAATCGTCTTGAAATACCAGAGGATTTCAGGATTGGCCTTTAGAACTATTGCTAGAGACTGTTGACATGAATGGTTTCTCGCAAGATGGGAGATATTGTGCTTTTCCAGCAATAGAAGAGTCTTGATGTCAATGTTTGTAACATCAATCCAGTTCAGTGACAAGAAAATCACTCCAGTGGATGAATTCTATTATGCATTGTATCATGATAAAATCTGGATTATCTTTAGGTCTTGTTGACGGGAGTTTTCATGAAGCTGAACCACAACAAATTCGAGAGAAGGTTTGGAGTTTTCTTCATGGTTTTGTGGATCGTGATTTTCATCTTCTACTTGACCTGGGACGGGTGGCTTTACGAGTGGCGAGATTGCGTTTACAATGGGCCAAACCAGCATTTCGATCTCGATCTTCTTGATATGGAATACGAGCGCACTTCTGACGGAGAGATTACTTATTTGTCGACGAACAACTTACATAATTTGATCTATCTGTGTTATCTAGTATTCTTGATTGGTTGGTTGGCTCTGTTATTTGGGTGGGAGTGGGCGAAACAGGGGGCAACGACGACGATGGGAATCTCCTCTTGTTGCGGCGCTCTCAACTCTCGATCTTTCTGACCATATTTACATGCTCAGATAGTATATGACGTTGTGCATCTTTCGGGAATAGTTATTGGCGCCTATCTTTTTTCAAAATACTATCTGAAGACCTCTAAGAGTTTGCCGATTGTTCTTGGCACGTGGGCAGTCTATCTTATCAGTCATTTGATGTTCACACCCTGGCCTTTCTGGGAGAGAGTTGGCCAAGCCTATTTCAGCGTTAACCAGATAAACGATTTACCATTCTTCTTATTTGGAGTCGAGTACATTCTTGTTGTGGCTATAATACTCTCAGTAAATTTCGTAGTTGAAAAACTGAATTCCAGAACTTATAGTAGAGTTCTTCGAGTACTAATTCCTCTTGGGCTGTATTTCGTCTTATTCCTGGTCATGTATTCGATGGGTCTGATAATTGTGCAGGATATGCATATGGGAACCTGTATTATAGGATGATTATGTGATCTTCATCTGCCCCAGTTCACTTCTTTTTCTTAAGTACCTGGACAGCGACAAGTTTTCCTTTGGAGCCGTAGTATCTTATGGCATTTCTTATTTCCTTCAACTCGCTTGGTTTCAACATTATGTACTCGTAACCTTCCCAGACCTTCCAGCTCTTCATCAAAACCCTCCCGAAAAAGATTTTCGGTTTCTATAGTAGCACGCATGAGATGAGTATGCATAATTCCGCAAACATGACAGTGCTGGTAATTAACTGAATTGAAAGCAAATGAAAGCAGAGAATTAAACAAGAATGCATTTGCCGATTGGCTAATCACACCTCAATTAACTACGAAGTGATAATCGACCGTAGTTGCGCTACATTGGAGATCATCTTGACTGATCATAGTTTGTCAGGGATTGAAGAGATGGTAGAATGAGTCTGTAAACGATAAGGATTACGTACTTATTTCATTGTTTGTTTCTTTATTCTTCGGCAGCCTTCAAGAGAAATGTTTGAACCCAATATTTGCCAGAATGAGTAGTTAGTGAGGGAATTGTACGCGCAAACTGAGTATAGAATTATGAGTCTATATGAAGTTCGTTATTTCTCAATTGGTTTGAAAGGGAGGGCATTTTATGAAAAAGATCACTCTAGGATTTCTACTGCTACTGATTTTGGTTTTACCTTGTTCCACACTTTTCTCAACAGAGACTGAGATGCCGGTTGTTCAGCCACCGATGGTTGTGACCACTATGGGGCAGAGTCCTGGTGCTTTGATGTTCAGACTCGTGTGTACTAGAAGCCAGATCGCCTGTGTTCAGGAAGATCTCTTGACTGCCGAACAGCTTGCCGAGATGGCGGCAGGAGAGAATGCTCCAAAGACATTGGTCATAACCACTGGAACAAGCCTCAAAGGAATGGGAGCTGCCGGTATCGATATGAACTTCGAGGTAAAAAGGGTTGAAGCTCTTATCTCCAAGGCGAAAGAACTTGGAATGACGATTATTGGTGCTCACATTGAGGGAATGGCACGTCGTGTAGATTCTACTGACGAAAGGTCGATAAACACAGTCATTCCAAAATCCGATTTGATTCTTGTCATCGCTGACAGCGATTCAGATGGTTTCTTCACGAACTACTCTGAAGAGAACGGAATACCTCTGATTAAGGTGAAGGAATCGTTGGACATCGGCCCCGCACTGAAAGAGCTGTTTGAGTCGGAATGAGACAATGAATCATTTTGCAATCGACCTCACGGTCGGTTCTGAAGGGGGAGTGTCCTGGTGTACTTCCATGCTGGTCTAATACTTGCCGTAATTGCCGTCTCTTTCGGGATTGCAAAGGCGCTTAAACTTAGTGTTGAACTCTCGATGCTGGTTGCTGCAATCGCAGCGGCCATTGTACATTCTGGTGGAGCTATTCCCGTTCGTCATCTGGTTGAAGGCTCTTTCACTTATCTTGATGTCTGTTTGATCTTTATCACTGCTACTTTCTTCATGAATCTGATCAAGGAGTCTGGGGGAGTCGCCTTCCTGGTAAGGCGTATAGTTACTGCCTTCCACAAGAGCAGAGTGCTTTGCCTTTTCTTCCTTACCCTGCTCTTATTGATTCCTGGAGCGCTAACTGGATCTGGTGCTACTACTGTTCTTACAGTGGGAACCCTCGTAGGTACGGTCCTCACGTACATGGGAATATCCGAAAAACGAGTGGCTGCGATAATCTTCATCTGCGCCGCAATGAGTGCCGCCGCACCTCCTGTTAATCTCTGGGCGATGATGGCAGCCGCCGGCTCGAATATGCCTTATGTAGGTTTTTTCATTCCGCTTCTAGTACTGTCGCTTGCGGGCTCTCTTTTTGCAATGTTCTTCCTTGGTGGAAAAGGCAAAAGAGTTGAGCTGAGCGAGGCTCTGAAAGAGCTGCCAGAACCACCTGAGAAAATGAACTGGGTAAGGGTAGGCATCCCCTTTGTTGTTCTGATCTTCTTAATAATGGCGGGAAGGATCTGGCCTCACTCAATTCCTACGCTTGGACTGCCGTTCATGTTCGTTGTGGCATCCATCTTTGCGATTTTCCTAAGCCCCAAGAAGTTAGAAATTCTTAAAATTGCTACAAATACCATTAACACTTTGATCCCTCTTGTAGGAATCATGATCGTTGTGGGTATTTTGATACAGGTAATGGCTTTGAGTGGCGCAAGAGGGTTGATCTCTCTGGCTGTAGTGACGTTGCCTATGTGGGTTCTATTCGCCGCACTCTGGCTCATACTGCCCGTATCTGAAGGGTTGCTTCAATATGCGGTAGCACCGCTTCTCGGAGTACCCCTTATACTTCTGTTCAACATGAAGGGTATGGACGCGATAATCGCTCTTTCTGCGATGGCTGTGATGTGGCCTGTGGGGGATATTCTTCCTCCTACGGCAGTTGTTGGAAGGGCAACCGTGATGGAGCTCAAGTTCAAAGGTCGCTACTATAAGGATTTTCTGAAAACTTCACTTATACCGATGGGGTTCATTCTTCTGATTGCAACATTGTTCTTGATCTTCAGTAATGAACTTTCCTTCTTGGTTGGCGGGTGATGTCATGGTCGAAAGGAAGTGGTTTTAATGGCTATTCTGTATACAGTTATTAGCGTCTGCTACTACTTGATAATTGCTTTTATTACTTTTGTTATAGCTAGAAACTTAGTTAAGACCAAGAATTTTCAGGAGGCAATCCTCTTTTCCGTCATGCTCATGCCATTCATTCTGCGAATCTTGAGAATCAAGTAGGGGGTGCTGATATGACTGACAGAAACCTTATGATTGTCAAGATTGTGTCAACTATCCTGGTCGGAATTGCCCTGATAATTTCGGGAATTGAGTTCTACAACCACAGAAATTTCCAGGAACCAGTTGTCATAGGGCCGGGAGTCACTTCAGTTAAGACTCTCGGTGACTACTATGCACCCTTGAAGGGCACCATAAACGATACCAATATATACATTATTGACAGCGGTGTGCCTGGGGGAACGGCCCTGGTAATCGGAAGGTCACATCCTGAAGAACCTGCGACAAATCTAGCCGCAAAGATATTGGTAGAAAACGCCAGCTTAAGCAAGGGAAGACTAATCGTTGCTATAACGGCAAATCAAAGTGCGTCAAGAGTCACAAGACCTGGAGACGCATATCCCATGTACTACACGATCGAAACACCCTGGGGAGAGAGCAAATACAGAATGGGAGACAGATGGTCCAGTCCGTTGGACTCCTGGCCAGATCCTGAGACGTACGTCCACTATCCAAGCGGTCAGCTCCTTGCCTACATGGACATACGTAACTTCAACAGAACTTGGCCGGGCAGGGATAACGGAATGATCACTGAACAGACTAACTATGCATTCATGAATCTAATCAGAGAAGAGGGAGTAGACGTCTTCATCGATCTCCATGAGGCCGAGCTCGAGTATCCTGTAATAAGCACAATAGTTGCACATCAGAAGGCCGCCGACATTGCGGGTTTGGCTTCTATGATACTCACCTCGACGGAGTTCAGGATTGGGATGGAGTTCTCTCCTCCTAGCCTTCACGGTCTTTCTCATAGAGAAGTAGGAGACCACTCTGATGCGATCTCTCTTCTGTTTGAGACGCCTGAGCCATTCCTTGATAGGGTTAGGGGAATCACGGACGAGGCTCTCCTCTTAACAGGCAAAGACGAGTTTGTTGTGACCGCAGGAAAGTACGGTCTGCTCTACGAGAAGATAGACGAGAAAGGTTGGCCAATCGATGTGAGGGTCGGCAGACACTGCTCCACGACTCTCATGGTTCTCGAGCTATGGAGCGATTTCAATCCAGGAAAGGAGGTAGTTGTTGGGGGAGTTCCGAGATACGACGAGGTAGTTAGTAACGGTACCGGCTTCTATTTTCGGGATCCGTCTAAAGCAGGAAAAGAAGACATTTATTATGAGTAACACGGAGCATTTGTGATCGATCATCACAAAGGAGGGGATTAAGGGTGAAAAAGGTACTTGTGTTATTTGTTATTGCGATTGTATTTTTCTACACCGGTCTGATTGCCTGCACAGATATACTGGCTGGTAAAATGGCGACTGTTGATGGATCTGTGATCTGTTCGCAGACAGTTGACGGAACGTATGATTCGAGAATTCTGATACAGCCGGCAGCAGACCATGAGCCCGGTAGTATGACGCCTGTTTGGGAATGGATAGTTTACGCGGATAGAAGGCCTCTTGAGAAATTGGGCGAAATTCCGCAGGTAGAGCATACTTACCAGTACTTCCTGACATCGTATCCTTTTGGCAACGAAAAGGGACTTCTTATGGGAGAGACAACTCTTGGAGGTGCAAGAGCAACTGCGAATAGTCCCGAAGCAATAATGACCGTTGAGCAACTTCAGGCGTTTGCACTACAACGTTGTACAACTGCAAGGGAAGCTATATTGCTTATGGGGGAACTTGCCGAAGAGTACGGTTACCGTGAATCCTGCAATCTTGGAGAATGCATCACAATTGCAGATGGCAAGGAAGCATGGGTATTCGAAATTTACGGCGTAGGTCCTCTTTGGAAGCCAGGAGAAGGTCCAGGAGCTGTATGGGCTGCCCAGCGTGTCCCCGATGAACACATTTCGGCTGTTGTCAACTACAGTATGATCGGAGAAATAGACCCGGAGACAAAGAGACCGCCAGCCGTTCCAGAGGAAGACTTCTATATCTCAGATAATTATCTTGACACAGCCATCGAACTCGGTCTTTATGATCCCGCTAGTGGTGAACCATTTGTCTGGAAATATGTCTATGGCAATATTGAGGGGAAGTGGAGTTCAAGACTATGGAGAATCTTCAGTACTTTGAACCCATCTGGCAACTGGTCTTACGAAAAGACCGATGACTATCCCTTCTCTGTAAAACCTGACGAACTTGTCTCGGTATATGACATCATTGAACTATATAGGGATGTTATGACAGGTACTCCGGCAGATATGGAAGCAAACGAAGCCTGGCTATACGAATACAGGGGTGAAATGCGCAAAAGCGGTCTTGCATCACCTCAGCCGGGTTCGGAGTTCAGAAATCTCCTTGGAATACCCTACGTTAGGACTATCGCCGTTCAGAGTACAAGTTGCTTCTTCATAAACCAGACTAGAGATTGGTTGCCACCTGAAATCGGTGCGGTATCATGGTTTGGTCTTGGCAACTCTCACAAGGCAGTTGTTGTACCACTGTTCTGTGCTACAACAAGTGTGCCAGAGTCGTGGACGACGATTAACAGAGGAGACAGCAAGATCAACAGAGATGATGCTTTCTGGGCATTCTATACTGTGGACAGGTTATCTGGAGTGAGGTATCAGGACATGATGCCGAGAGTAGATGCTGTCAGAAAACCTCTTCAAGAAAGGATTTTCGAAGTTCAGCCGGCAATTGAAGCTACAGCGCTTGAGCTTTACAAGACCGATAGGGATCTGGCAGTTGAATTCCTAACCAGCTACGTTTCCAGCTTGATGATCGAGGTGGAGGAAGCATATTGGGATCTAGCAGATTCACTTATTCTAAGGCTTCCATAAGTGTAATATTTAAAGTTATTGTCCGGGTCGGTCTCTGGCCGACCCCCATTTTGTGAAAGGGGAGTGAAAGAATTGCGACGTGTACTTATTGTTTTGTTAGTGCTTTTCGTAGGATTTGGCGTAACCGCAATGGCGTGCACCTCTATCCTGGTAGGAAAGGATGCATCGGTTGACGGTTCAACGATGACCACACACACCTGCGACGGCAGCTATGATGCCAGAATTCAGATTATTCCCGGTGGAGTACATGAAGAAGGCGAGACAGTCAGCATCTATAAAGGACTCTGCCAGGCCGGTATTCCTGGGAGAACGGTCAGTTACGTAGGCGAGATTCCTCAGGTACCTGTGACATATACCTACTTCCACATCGGTTATCCGTTCATGAATGAACATCAGGTTATTATCGGAGAAACTACCTGGAGCGGTGAAAGAGCGCTGAGAAATTCTCAGGGTTGGATGACAATTGAACAGCTTCAGGTCCTGGGCCTGCAGAGAGGGACAACTGCACGAGAAGTTATCCAGATAATGGGTGAACTCGCAGAGAAGTACGGATACGGAGATGGCGGCGAAGGTCTGACCGTTATCGATGGAGAGGAAGCATGGTTGTTTGAGATTTGTGGTCCCGGTCCATTCTGGTCTCCAGGAAGCGAAGAACCCGGAGCTGTATGGGTTGCACAGAGAATTCCGGACGATCATGTTCTCGTGCATGCAAACAGATCGAGGATTGGAGAAATCGATCTCGCGAATACCGATTACTTCATGGCCTCTCCAAATATCCACTCAACCGCTATTGATCTAGGACTGTGGGACGGAGAAGGGACTTTCCTCTTCTATGCAGCCTATGGACCGAAGAATGCCTTCTATAACACTCGACGTGAGTGGAGAGTCCTGGATCTTCTTGCCCCCTCTTTGGAACTAGATCCCTGGGCAGAAAGATACCCTCTGTCGGTTAAACCAGACAAAAAGGTTTCTGTTCACGATCTTATGATGATCAAGCGTGATCATTATGAAGGAACAGAATTCGATCTCACGGTTGGCCTTGCTGCAGGTCCTTTCGGAAATCCAAACAGATATGCTACTCCTTCAAGCGTGAGACCGGAAGGCGTCAACTACGACGGCTGGGAAAGAGCGATCTCCATGTTCAGGTGTTCGTACGTAATCGTTGGACAGGCAAGAAACTGGATGCCGTCTGAAATCGGTGGACTGGTTTGGTTCGGTGAGGATGCTCCTCATTCAACTGTGTACATTCCTTTCTACGCCGGTGCGACCAGTGTTCCTGACTCCTTCAGTCAGGGAGCAAGGGATTTCTTCGACAGAAGTTCTGCATGGTGGGCATTCAACCACGTCTCTAACCTCGCAGACCTGAGGTTCGATGTCGCGATAGAGATTATCAAAGAGGAATACACGAAATTTGAAACTGAGTTCCTTACGAATCAACCGTTAATCGAAAAGGTTGCGCTCGATCTTTACAAGAGCAACCCGGAAGCTGCTATTGACTTCATCACAAATTACAGCAACGGTCTTGCAAACAGGGTTGTAGACAGATGGTGGAAACTTGCCGATGAGCTCATTTATACTCTAAACGATGGATATGTCAACGGCAGGTCTGTTGGCTATCCCACATGGTGGCTCGAAGCGGTTGGTTACGGAGAAACAACAAGAAGATAGTAGGATTGTTCTTTTCGAAGGGTGAAGTGATCTTCGCCCTTCTTTCTTTTCTCAACAAGTTCTCATTGTCGTATGGCTCAAAGCTTATTCACAGTCTATCCTTTAGTCTATACGGAACGCTTACTTGCGACTCTACTTGGTGCTGATTTAGAAGTTAAGCCTGAGTGTCTGAGGAAGTCAGGAAGTCAATCCGGCTTTGTGTCTCACCCATAAATAAATAACTAGAGCTTTTTCCTCCTATTTAACACTTGTGTATCGATTGTGGCAAGCGGGCAAATTGACAGAAGACTTTGCTATAATGACTATAAGAAAGTTTTACAACCTAACTTAATGAGTTTTTGTGTCGTACTATTATTTTATCTATTTTGGGGATGGCACTCTTGAAAATTGCTACGGTTATATTGATTCTTTTTGCTGGTTCAATCCTTTGCTCTCTGACAGTCGAACCTCTGCCCGTAATTGAAGATCCTCTGTTAATGACAGTTTGGGGTGAGAGCATAGAGCTTCTGAATATAAACTATTTCTGTGACAGTCTTCAGATTGCACGTGACTATTCTCCGGCCGCTAAGGTTGAAGATCTGAATTCTGGTGCTGGTTTCAGGATTGGGAAAGAGCTACCAGAAGAAATCTTTCACCCCTTTTACGTTTTCGGTACTCCATACCGTACTCTTGTTGTCATAGTTGGAGGCGCTGAACGGGGATCAGCAGAAGATATCAATAGAATTGAGATGCTTGCCTCTTCAGTGAAGGGATCTGGAGGAAAGGTTCTGGCAATAGATATCGATGTTGAAGGAACTGGAGACGATCCCGTAAAGGGAGAATTCGTCCGAGCAATCGTTCCCTTTCTAGATGTCCTTATAGTAGCTGAGAGCCCCACTGATCAATATTTACCACATCTGAAAAGTGATATCCCGATATTGGTGGAGTTGCCGGTTGTTGTAGATCTCGTTTCAATCTTTGAAAGGGATTTCGGCGGCGGCAGGTGCTGTGACTAATGAAGAACAAATCAATTGCACTCCAGTTTCTGTTACTTGTTTTCTCTCTGGTCTCTTTCGCTAGCGTTCCATCTGTTGTTGCGAGAGCTGTTGGGGGTAATGGAGATGATGCGGGGAAAGATATTATAGCCACGCGCGACGGAGGGATAGTTGTTGTAGGTTACACTTCCTCTTCTGAGGGCGAATTCTTCTCCAGAAACGGTGAGGAAGACTTTCTAATTGCGAAATTTAGCGAAGATCTGAAGCTCCAGTGGTGGAACTCGTTTGGAGGGTCCAGGCGGGATATGGCTGAAGGCGTTGTGCAGACTGCCAATGGCAATTTCGTTTTGGTGGGCCTCACCGAATCATCTGACGGTGATGTTTCTTTTAACAACGGTTTTGGCGATTACTGGGTAATATGTGTTTCTGCTGAAGGAGAGCTTCTCTGGGAAAGATCCTTTGGTGGTAGGGTTCAGGATCACGCATTCGATTTGGTAGATTTGGGAAACGGAAGCCTTGTCGTGGGGGGTTACACTAGATCCAACGACGGCGATGTAGAGAACTACATCTGGGGAGAGGATTTCTGGTTAGTTGAAATCGATGAAGACGGTACTCTTCTTAGTCAGTGGTTGTTTGATGTCGCGCAGAGTGAGGACAGCCCGAGACGGCTGTTCCAAGATGGTGAGGGATCCATATATTCGGTAGGTTACTTCTCAAAGAGAGATTGCAATGTGAGCTGTCAGTACGTTGATAACCAGCTTTCGTTATTAAAACTTGATCCTTCCGGCGAAATGATCTGGTTTAAGCAATATGGAGATAGATGGCTTGAGAGCGGCTACGACGGAATTGTATCCAGCGAAGGTCAGATATTTGTTGTAGGAGAGCAAGATGCCGGTCAGTCTCTCTTTTCAAGCGGGTATGGTGGAAGAGACTTCTGGGTACTGGCTTCGGATGAAAATGGTGAGGAGATCTTGAGCAGGAATTTCGGCGGAAGCTATTCCGAGACTGCGCGCGGGATTATTGAACTTGACACTGGAGACTTAATGATCGCCGGGCATACTAACTCCAGCAATTACGATGTCAAGAGTAATCACGGGAAGACTGACGGTTGGGTAATTGTGATCGATGTGTCGGGCAAGCTTCTCGAGTCTACTACCATTGGCGGTGCTAAAGATGACTTAATCCTATCGCTGGCAAAAGCGGACGGTTATGTCTTCTTCACGGGGCACACGAACTCGAGTGAATTTGGTGTTGAACCAGCTCAGGCAGATAGAGATCTCTGGCTGATTTCAATGAAAAGATAAGGTCTTTAGACCTTAAATCTGGGGTATATCCCCAATAAAATCAAGTTGGGAGGGGTTTCAATTGCGTAAGATCCTATCGGTCCTGATTGTGGCCGCGGCAATAGTCAGTATAGGCCTTGCCTGTACCACGATCATCGTTACTAAGGGTGCGTCTGTTGACGGTTCGGTAATGACGAGCCATTCAGCTGACTGCGGCCTCTGTGATTTCAGGTATGTTTATGTGCCACCTGCGGACTACGAAGCGGGAGCAAAGAGAGCTGTTTACCCGTTCATTGAGCCATATCCGCGTTATGTTGGCGCAGATATGGGTCCGACCTACAACGATCCAGACCTTCCGGCAACAGAGCCTCTGGGTTACATCGATCAGGTCGAGCACACATTTGGCTACTTTGATGCAGTTTATGGCGTAATCAATGAACATCAGCTGGCAATCGGTGAATGTACATGTTCTGCAAAGGTCTATGCTCAGCCAAGTGAAGATTGCATTTTCGATGTTGCAGCTCTTTCAAGAGTGGCAATGGAAAGAACTACCACAGCCCGAGAAGCTATCGAACTCATGGGTGCACTTGCCGTTGAGTACGGTTACTACGGTTGGGGAGAAACACTCACAGTAGCAGACCCCAACGAAGCCTGGGTCTTCGAAATCTGTGCATCGCCAGATAAGAAGAGTGCACTTTGGGCGGCAAAGAAGGTTCCCGATGGAGAAGTCTTCGTAGAATCGAACATGTTCAGGATAAGAGAACTCGATCCCGAAAGTCCTGACAATATGTTCTCGCCGAATCTTATCGATGTTGCTACAGAAGCTGGCTGGTACGATCCCAGCACAGGTCCTATAGACTGGATGGCAACTGTAAGTACAGGCGAGTACTCTATGCCTTACTACAGTCTGAGAAGAACATGGAGAGTTCTCGACAGAGTCTCCCCATCTCTTGGACTTTCTCCCTGGGTAGAAGACAGTTTTACAAAGGACTACCCATTCTCTATCGTACCTGACAAGAAACTGTCTGTGGCAGATGTTATTGATCTCTTCAGGGATCACTACCAGGGAACGGAATTCGACCTTACTGAAGGGCTTGCAGCAGGTCCATTCGGCAATCCTAATCGTTATGCCGGTTCCAGTAAGCTAATAAAGGGAAGCTGGGAAAGAGCCCTTTCCATCTTCAGATGTGAATACGTTTTCGTTACTCAGTCAAGAGATTGGCTTCCTGATCCTGTCGGTGGAGTAGTATGGTGGGGAGCAGCTGCACCTCACGAAACGATTCTTGTGCCGATGTACTGTGGAATAACGGACGTCCCTTATGCTTATGACAGTGGTAGCCTTCAGGAATTCGACTATAATGTCGCATCTTGGGCATTCAACTTCATGGGCAACTGGGCGGAACTGAAGTGGAGCTACATGTATCCGGAGATTCAGGAACTTCAGAAGAAGATCGAAGGAAAGCTCTTTGCAGTACAGCCAGCAATCGAATCGGCAGCTGCACAGCTTTACGAAACAGATCCAGAACTGTGTAAGGAATTCCTTACTGATTACGTTGCTGACGTCACCGACAGAGTAATGGCGGAAGTATGGGATTTCAACGAATATCTAATAACCAAGTACAGAGACGGATACATAAACATACCGAACGTTGGTTCTTCAGCTGGATACCCCGACTGGTGGCTTGATGCAGTAGGATACGACGAAGGCCACATTTTCGGTGACGACGGCTACAAAGCCAAGTAATCGACTTGCCCGCCCCCAAAGCGGGGCGGGTTTTGCTCTTCTTTTATTTCAAACCTTGTAGACGATTTTTGATTCATATATAGTGTTGAAGATTTCGAATGAGGAGGTTACTTACATGAGAAGATTTCTGTTAGTTCTGATTGTAGTTTCTCTTGTCAGTGTTTTTGCGTTTGCCGAACCCGAGGTGCAGCTCGGATTGCCTGTCGTAATAACTTCTGCCGGTCAGAGCGCAGAGGTTGAAACAGTCAACTATGTTGCCGATGAAGTTGGCCTGAAGTACGACTACTGTGATGTTCTTTCCAAGGATGAGCTTGCGGCCGGAGTAGGGCTTGGTGGAGCCAAGTCAGCAATAGGAAAGCACGTCACCACGCTTTCTCCCGATCCAGAAGGTACTAAGTTCCAGTCCCTTGTACTCGTTCTTGGTGCCAGCCTGAAGGGCATGGGTGCTTCCGGTCTTTCTGTTGAGACAGAAGTGGACAGACTCAAGGACCTTATAGAATATGCGAAGGCAAACGAAATAAAGATTGTTGCAATTGCTATTGGAGGAGAGGTTCAGAGGGGTCTTCCAGGAAGTCCAATTGAGACAATGATCGATACAGTTGCGCCTCACGCTGACGTTTTCATAGTTACAAAGGATTCAAATCGCGACGGGAAGTTCACAAAGGCAGCGGAAGAGAGAAACGTTCCAATAGTAGAAATCGATTCTGCTTTTGATCTTCTCGATACTTTTATACAGGTATTCGGTTTGTAGTTTCTTGGTGGCCGGTACGATAGAATTAACTGCCGTTCCGGCCCCAATTAAAGGGGGTAATCACGTTGTCAGCTGATGCAATATATATGCAAACGATCATAGCCGGTCTGGTTATGGTCGGAGCTTATGCCGTCGGGAAGTTCTTGAAATTCTCAACAGAACTCTGTATGTTTGTTGCGGTAATTGGCGGGGCAATTGCCGGTGGAGCAGGATTCGATACTTTCAGGCATATTGCGGAAGGATCCGTTACATACCTCGACATTGGACTTATCTTCGTATTCGCAACAATATTCATGAATATTATTAAAGAGTCGGGCGGAACGAATTATATCGTCAGGAAGATAATTGGAGCTTTCCATAACAAAAGAATCCTGATGCTAATACTTCTTATGCTGGTAATACTGGTTCCAGGAGCACTCACAGGAGCGGGAAGCATCTCTGTTCTGGTTGTCGGAGGGACTGTCGCTGCAGCCCTAAACGCAATGGGACTTTCGAAGGTAAGAATTTCTGCGTTGATTTTCATTGTCGCCGGTTTGAGCGCCGCTGCTCCGCCAGTTAACATCTGGGCGATGATGACCTGTGCCGGGACGGCCATTCCATATGTTGGATTTACAATGCCGCTTCTTGTACCAATATTGATTCTTGGATTGTTTTCGGTCATATACTTTGGGCGTGGTGCAAAGAACATTGACAAGGAGAAGGCTCTCAGTGAGATTCCTGATCCTAAGGGGCTGTCAGGTTGGAGTGTTGCTGTTCCTTTTGTTGTACTCGTATTCTTGCTTGGGGCCCCCAGAATCTGGCCGTTCGGATTTCCGGTTCTTGGATTGCCTCTTGTTTTTGCAATCTGCGCTTTGGTTGCGTGGCTGATGAATTTCAAGAGAGTGAATATTCTGAAGGTCAGCAAGGAGACTGTGGCGCAATTGACACCGCTAATAGCAACTGTTGCAGTCGTCGGCATGCTGATACAGGTAATGAGTTTTAACGGCGTCAAGGGCCTCATTTCTATGTGGATTGTAACGGCTCCTCTGGCCATAGTCTGGATGCTCCTTCCCTTCATAATACCGATATCGGAAGGTCTCCTTACATATGGTGGCGCAATGGTAATAGGAATACCGCTTATCTGGATGCTGAATTCAAATGGGATCAACCCGGTAATCGTCCTGGCAGGATTGAGTCTTTTGTGGCCTCTTGGGGACGGCTTGCCTCCAACTGCACTTATCGGACGCTTGACAGTTAGCACTGTCGGGTACAAAGGCTCATATGGCTCGTTCTTAAAAGAGTGCGTGGTACCCTGGGTAGCCATAACTGTCGTTGCAATGATACTTGTTATCTTTGCAAATAAATTCAACTTCCTGATGATGGTAGGTTGAGGAGGGGGTGTCGTCATGACTTTGATAATGTTTCTGTATTATGTGATGACAGCTTATGTCGTAGGCATGCTAATATGGAACTTCATTAAGACTAAAGATATTAAGAGCGAGATACTCTATACTTTGGCTCTTCTGCCTTTCATTCTCAGACTACTGAGAATGAAGTAGGAGTGGTATTATGATGAGAAAACTGATAATAGCTGGCGTACTCACACTTATAGTACTGGCAGGAGGAATACCTCTGTATGTTCAGAGGTACTTCAAGGAGGAAGTTGTTGCCGGACCAAGTGTGACCAATGTCTTCAAACTCAGCAAGTACTTCGATGGAATTGAAGGAACAATAGCTGACACTGACGTCTTTGAGCTTAAAGGAGCAGAAGAAGGTGGAAAGACACTCATAATCGCCGGAACCCATGCTAATGAACCATCTGCCGCCTTGCTAGCTTATTTCTTCATTGAGAATCTTGAAGTGGAGAAGGGAACCGTATATATTATTCCGCATTTCAACCTGAGTGGTTCTCTGGGGACACAGCCTGGTGGAGGGTTCCCTCTCTATTACTTCCTTGAGACACCCTGGGGAGAAAAGAAATTCAGAATGGGTGACAGAGGGTTCCAGGCACTTGACCAGTGGCCTGACCCTGATGTATATGTTCACTATCCTGATGGACAGCTTTTGTCGTACATAGATGCAAGGAATACGAATCGATCTTGGCCTGGAAGGCCGGATGGTTTCCTTGCTGAGAAGGTTTCCTTTGCGGCCATGGAGATGATTCGAAATGAGGGTATAGATATCGCTATCGATCTTCATGAAGCAGAGGCAATGTACCCTGTGACCAACTGTATAGTTGCTCCTGAGAAGTCAATGCCTTATGCAGTAGGAGCTGCTTTCTACGTAAAGGGAAGGGAGAAATTCGAAAACCATGTTGAGTCTTCTCCGACAGGCTACAGAGGGCTTTCTCACAGGGAGATTGGAGACTGGTCTGATGCCTATCCATTCTTGCTGGAGTCACCCGGAGTCCATCTTGATCAGATTACGGCTGCAAAAACTCCTGAGCTGATTATTGATGGTATAGATCCATTCGTTCTTAAAGCTGGCGAAAAGGGGCTTCTATACGTTCCTTATGATGAGAACGGATTCTCCATTGACAGAAGGGTTGGACAGCACTCTTCGGTTATTCAGGAGATAATGGTGCAGTGGACAAAGAAGAATCCAGATCGCGGATTTAAGGTCTCGGCTCCAAAACATGCGGACATTGTCGAAAACGGATTGGGATTCTACTTCAAAGATCCTTCTGAAGCAGATTCGAAAATGGTATATCTCCAGTAGAGTTTCGTTTCGAAATGAAGAAAGTGCATACGCATCTTCCTGCGTATGCACTTTCTTAATGCGCTATGAATTATCTGGAATGACGGTCTTTCAGAATTATTTCCTCAAGTTGGGGGAGATTATCTATTATGAAATCTACATCAATAGATGGTATAGCTCCGTTTTGCGAGAAGAAACACGTCTTTGTTCCTGCATCCCTTGCAGCTATAACGTCAAGGTCTCTGTCACCGATGGAGAGAGTCGATTTGGGGTTCAGTCTATAATTTCTAATCGCGTAGATGAAAGCATCGGGGTCTGGTTTCCTCTTGAATCCGCTTTCTCTGGTGATTATGTCGCTGAACAGTGAGGTCATTTCAAAGTGGCTCAGCAGCTTGAAAGCAGTCTTCCGCGATCTATGGGTTATGATTAGATTCCTACCGCCATTTCTTACCACTACTGAGCATACCTCGCGAGCACCTTCAAAAGGAGGTTGCTCGGCCGGGTCGAGCTCTTCTTCAGATTTCTTGAAGTCTTTGTAGAAGTCATAGTCAACTCCCCTATCCAAATAGAAATCAACGGCCTTTCCGAGGGTGTCTTTCATGAGGGAGAGAATTTCGTTTTCGGAAGTGACATATCCCTTTCTAAGCAGAGCCTGTCTAAACAGTTTGACCATTGCGGGGTAGGTATTGAAAAGCGAACCGTCGAAATCCCATATTAGATTCTCAATCATCAGCTTTCACAACCACTGTATCTGTTGCAGACCTGCAAAACAGAAGGCACCTGTTTCAAGGAAGTAACTACGAAATCAGCCTTTGTACTTGCTGATGCCGAATCTGGGTTGAAGAGGCAGGTAGCTATTCCGGCCCGTTTCCCAGCCTCTATATCGATCTCTCGATCACCGATCGTAATCACTTTTTCTCTTTCGAGTCCATACTTGTCGATAATATACATAATTGCCTGTGGATCGGGCTTTCTGGCGAAACCACTGTCTGCGGATACTATTTCGGAGAAGAGATCCAACATATTGTAGTAGTTAAGCAACTTAGTCATGGAGTAATTACTCCTGTGACTAAAGAGGAAATTACTTCCTCCGTTCTTATTAATCTGGATACAGATATCCTTTGCCCCTTCAAAAGGTGGTTGTCTCTCCGGTTCAAGATGATTCTCTATACTGTAGAAATCCTCCAGAAATCCATTGTGTAGTTTGTACTTATCCACGAAGTATCTGGCAGCTTTCGATGTTGATTCCTTCAGCTTTTCGAGAATTTCTTTGACTGAAACTCTTACCTCATACTTCTCAAGAACCCTCAAGAATACCTCCGCTGCTGCGGGGTATGTGTCGAAAAGAGTGCCGCCGAAATCCCAGATCACATATTCAAACATAACAAATCCCCTTTCTGATGTCTAGTTCAATGATAAACGTTTTTGGGAATTTCGTCCCGTCAGCTTTCTTAAGAATCTCCACCTTCTTTGAGAAATCGTAGCTTCGACTCAGCAATTATCCTTAAAGTCTCCTCGCTCCCCACCCAGCCTTCTATGCCTGTCTTCTTTTCTTCAAGGTCTTTATAGATGGAGAAGAAATGCTCGATCTCTTTAAGGAGATGAGGAGGGACATCGTCCAGGCTTTCTAAATAATTCCAGACCGGATCATGAATCGGAACACAGAGAACCTTTTCGTCTGAACCTTTCTCGTCCCACATTTTGAATGCGCCGATTGGCTTTGCCTCTATGAGACAGCCCGGAAAAGTTGGCTCCCAGAGCAAAACCATTGCATCAAGCGGATCTTCGTCTTCTGCAAGTGTATTGAGAATGAAGCCGTAATCCATAGGGTAGTGGACCGCAGAAAACAGAGTTCTGTCGAACCTTATTCTCTTTAGTTTTTTATCGTATTCATACTTGTTTCTACTTCCCTTCGGAATCTCTATCATGATGTCCAGTACTATTTCTTCCTGCAAAGCTCTCACCTCCTCATCAATTATGCCAGAAAGACCACAGCCTCATGATTGTCATAAAAGAAGAACCCCTTAAGGGGTTCTTCTTAAGCTATTTCAAAATAATCTTACCTGTTGTTGAATAAGAATACCCAGGCAGCAGCGTCTTCGCCGTTGATCTTCCCGTCCTTGGGAAAAGAAATGTCACATGTTGCGATATCCTCAGCTTCTGTCGAACCTATCTTTTCGACCAAAGCCTCGAAATCCTTCTCGTCGACAATGCCATCACCGTTAACATCAAGACTGTCTTCTTCGTGATGTGAAAGATCATCGAAAATCGGCAGATACATCTCTCGTCCCTCAATTTCCCAGAAACCTATCTGTCCACTTTCATATTGCTCCTCGCTAATAGCTGGAATTACATAATAGCCCCCATCTCCCCAATCATATGCCCACGAGTTCTTAATTATCCAGAAAGTTGTCGTGGTGAAGACAGGAGAACCCGATTGAGTCGGATCTACATATGTATAGCTTTCAATCTCTTCGTCCAGAATAGGAGTAGCATCTGGATTTGTCTTGCCAGCCAGAATAACATCGTCAAGATCTGTGGCACTTGCCCAGCCCACCAGAGTGACAGCATGTCCGCCCGTACTATAGTCTCCCTCTACGGGAGAATAGATTCCCTTGGAATAGAAATTGAAACTGTACGGAACTGAGAAAGAGACAGCTAGAGATCCGTAATCTGCAAGGGCCGTCTTAATCATATTCAGATAATCCTCGTAGCTGTATCCTAAGCGAGCTGCTGCCGTTGCAGGAGGTATCATCACACTTCTCGAGGACTTAAGCAGCGGGGCATTGTAAGCGGATGGTGGTAGTGGGACTTCCTCTCTAGGATCAAGATATACCTCAGAGTAAGGGGCATACTGTTCCTCCATCATTCCATATCTTATGAGATTGTACATTGCAAAGTAGCTGTTTCCGCCCTCAAGGCTGTTCTTATCCTGAACATAACTGTCAGGGGAAAAACTGTAGATGTCCCAGTCTATATTGTGGTAAGTTCCCCATCGTTCCGAATAATCGAAGGTGTTATCAACGTTGCCGTTCATTCCGAAAGACTGCACCGCCAAAGCGCTCTCAAAAGAGCCCACAGTGGCAAAAGACCAGCAGCTTCCATGAATGAACTGATCTCTTATGGGTTCAAGCCTTACAAAACTGCTCTCGGCTACTACGCGAGGTTCCAGAAGCACGAAAGTCGACATCATAAGATCGTCTGTTGTGGTCATCCCCTGAATGGAAAAGTCCTCTACTTCTTCTATATATGCCATTCTAAGGTATTCAACTAACCGATCGGAAACATCCTTTGGAAGGTCAATGTAACCATTAAGCCGCTCAAATATCGCACCGACATCTGAGATATTTGCGGTTTCAAGCTTTGCTACAAAGCTGTCTTCCAGACCTGCATTCCAGCTGAGATTCATTCTTGATATCGCCGAGTTGATTTCCGTCTCTATGGATGCTACCTGAGTTGCAACGTTAGCAGTTGCAAACGAGTATAAGAACAAAACCGAAAGTAATACTACCAATATTTTCTTCATGGTCATCCCCCCTTTACTCCAAGAAGACAATCGGTTCGTGGTCAACAATGAAGCCGTCAACAGAACCATTGTCTACATCTCTGAAAGCGGGATTTGGTAAATCGGGATAAGTGCCGTACGTATCCCAGTAACCTTCGTACGCCAGTCCCACGGCAATGAGTTCACCTTCGAAATCTTCAGGAACCGAGAAAGTGAGAGTTGCGAAGACATCGTCGGCCGCTTCGGCTTCATCTGCCCCGTTTAGGAAGGCTTTGTAAAGAGTAACGGCCTCATCACTACTCTTGAATGTTCCGACATCCTTCAAACCCGCCATGAAATTCCCGAACTCAACGCTTTCAAGAACCAAACCTTCGCTGTTCCACAGAGAAAGTTGAATATATCTGACATCATACAGATCGGCAAAACTCGCGACATTCTCTGTCATAACACAGACGGTAAATGAATCGCCGGGTCCTATATCGCTGTCGGGAGAAGAAAGGCTGATCACAGGTTTTTCGTCGGAGTCATACCTCTCCCGTAACGCGAAAGCCTTGTAAGCTTCTCCGTAAGCGTCAAGCGTGTTTCCAAAAACGTGAGCTTCTACCCAGCGAGCATAGACTGTGTTGAGATCAAATCCCACTTCAGCAAACGGGTAGAAAAAGACATATCCACTGTAAGGACCTTCAACACCGGCGTAATATGCTCTTATAGATTTCTCGCCATACTCGAATCCGTAAGGCACCCATATGGTCTCATAAGCCATCAAATAACCTGGAAGATACACATATGTCTGGAGATCGGGTCTGTCATTTGGTATTTCTTCCCATGTGTCATACATGCCATCATCATCGGTGTCGAGCAGGTTTAGTCGCTTTCTGACAGTAACTTCTTCTGCAGGAACAATCTCTTCCGATGCAGTTTTATAGAACCTGATACCGAACTCTTCATCTTCGATGTACTGGAAATAGTCGCTGTAGTCAAAGTACATCAATCCTGCTCCTGACTGGAAGAGTTCTCTCTTGAAATTCGTGGCTTTGAAAGAAATCGTCTCCTTTGACTGAGCACCCATCGAATCGGTCGCAACAACCTCTGCGACGTACTTTCCCTGTTCGTCGAGAGCGTACACCGCTTCACCAGTATCGACTACAGACAGAACTTCAGCCCCATCCTTGTATAGCTTGAATTCAGCGGTAACTTCTGTGTCATCGAAGTCCGTTACTTCCCACTCGAAAGTGACAAGCGTCATCGGAGCAATTTCCTCTCCTTCTGTTACTGAGCCTGTCAACGATACTACTGGCGGATTGTTGATCTTGAAGCAGCCAGAGACAAAGAACAGGAATACAAGCAACAGAGTTACGAACAATGCTTTCTTCATTCTCTTACCCCCTTTTTCGAGATTTCGTGTTCAGAATCAATTATACATTCAGGATAGCTTATTCCCAAAGAACTCGATATGCATCACAAATAATCTACTCGAAAAGGGTAACGTTGCATCAAAAATAAAACTACTCGAAAGGT